>Ga0307513_10000520_pt1 | contig 55252 bp, 46 predicted proteins | sample 15_EM_MG_FD_202174 | JGI IMG/M metagenome (GOLD analysis project Ga0307513, IMG submission 202174) | Populus trichocarpa ectomycorrhiza microbial communities from riparian zone in the Pacific Northwest, United States - 15_EM | ecosystem: Host-associated > Plants > Roots > Unclassified | place... | reverse complement strand
AGCCGTCGCCATCCTGAACGCCCGCGCCCGCCAGCTCGCCACCAACGGTGACCGCATCTGGAAACCCACCCCCTCGGCTCCCGCTCTGGTGATCGTGATCGACGAATACGCCGAACTGGCTGAGGAATCCGCCGAGGCCGTCATTCACGCCGACTCCATCGCCCGACGCGGACGCGCCGTCGCCGTCACCCTCCTGGCCGCCACCCAACGCCCCACCCAGAAGGCCATGGGCTCGGGCGCCGTCCGCTCTCAGATGGACGTCCGGATCTGCCTACGAGTCCGCGAACGCCGCGACGTCGACCTCATCCTCGGGCAGGGAATGCTCAACTCCGGCTGGCACGCCCACACCCTCGACGCCCCCGGCAAGTTCCTCATCTCCACCCCCGAGCACCACACCCCACGCCGGGCCCGCGCCTACCTCCTCACCGATGACACCGTCCACGCCATCACCGCCACCCACGCCGAGAGCCGACCACGCCTCGACGCGCTCTCCCAGCAGGCCGCCGACGACCACACTGCCCCGCCCCCGACGACCATCCCTCGACCGAGGATCAGTCACGACGACGACCGCCGCCTCGCTGAACCCATGACCACGCCGAGCGAGACGAACGACCCGAATCTCGCCCTGTGGAACGGGCTCACCGCAGCGCCAGCACACGGCGTGTCCATCGGCGAACTGATGACTGCCACCGGCATGGGACGCACCTGGATCTACGACCGACTCCAGGAACTCGCTGTCGCAGGTCGAGCGGAGCAGGCGCAGCGCGGACGCTGGCGAGCTATCCGGCCGAACGATCCGGACGCCTAATGCGGCTCTGTCTGCACTCTCACCGAGCGCTTGTCACCCACGAGAGCGCTGGACGCGACGCAAGCGACGAAAAAACTGGCCTCTAACCCGTTGCCGGACTTGGGCAGTCTCGAAAACACCCGGCGCCACTTCCAACACGTCGCCATAGTCCTCGTCGACGACTTCACCAGACGGCACGGTGTGAGTCGACGGCAGCGTTGCAACCCAGATCGCCTTGTCGTCAATGGCGTCCATAGTCACCTCAGGCAGCACCTGAGCATGGTAACGGCCACACAATTGCCGGACTTCAAGTGAGCTCAGTAAACGATCGTCCGCGCGGACGTCCGTCCCGCATCTGCGCCTATGCGCGCAGGCGCATGCGAGCCACGGACGTCCGCGCGGACAAACCCGCCACCCACCGAACGCAAAGGAGGACTCCCACGAGCACCCGCCCCAGACGGCGCCACAGCCGCGCCGACTCCACCCGACCGAGAGGACGACACCACCGCATCACCGTCACCGGCCAGCCCCGACCCGACCCCGATCTCGACCTCATCGCCCAAGCTCTCATCCTGATCAGCCGCTCCCGCCAGCCACCACCGGCACGACCTGACGCCACCGATGACTCGAGAGCTAAGATGTGAACAGGTCGGCCATGTTTACTAGATCGTCACGGCAGAGAGGAGGCCAACCATGAAGGAACCCGCCCCCCGCATCGGCACCGACGCCGTCGGATACCTACGGGTCTCATCACTCGGCCAGGTCGAGACCGACTACAACCCCGAAGGCATCTCTCTGCCCGCCCAGCGCACGGCCGTCACCAAACGAGCCAAGGAACTGGGCACCGTCATCGTCGCAGAATTCGTCGATCCCGGTAAATCCGCCAAATCCATCGAGCACCGCGACGCGTTTCGGGACATGATCACCTACCTCACGGCCCACCGGAACATCCGCTACGTCATCGTCTACGCGCTCTCCCGATTCGCCCGCAACCGCTACGACGACGCCGTCATGATGATGACCCTCGACAAACTCGGCGTCACCCTGATCTCCACCACCGAACGCAACCTCGATGCCACCCCCGCCGGACGCGCCATGCACGGCATGATCACCGTCTTCAACGAATACCAAGTCCTCGTCTCCGGCGAAGACATCAAATACAAGATGGGACAGAAGGCGAAGAACGGCGGAACCCTCGGCGGCGCGAAAATCGGCTACGAGAACATCCGCATCAAACACGAAGGCCGCGAGATCCGCACCGTTGGTGTCGATCCCGAACGGGCTCCGTTCGTCCGGATGGCCTTCGAGCTGTATGCCACCGGCAACTACGGGTTCCGTGACCTTCAGGAAGCCCTCACCGACGCCGGACTGCGGACCAAGGGCAACCGCCGTTTCGGGCCCCGAGCGGTCTCGATTCATACCGTCGGCAACATGCTCCGCGACCGGTATTACCTCGGTTACGTCACCTACGACGGCGTCGAATACCAAGGACGGCACGAGGCATTGATCGAGCCCGGTCTCTTCGACCTGGTGCAGAAGGTGCTCTACACCGACCGGAACGCCGGAACTCGTGAACGCATCCATGACCACTACCTCAAGGGCACCATCTGGTGTGCCCGATGCAGGCGACGCCTCGTCCTGCGCCCGAGTACCAGCGCGACCGGCCGCAAGTATTTCTACTTCATTTGCCGAGGAATCCAGGAAGGCGACTGCACGCTCCCTGCCCTTCCCGTCGACAAGGTCGAACGTGCCGTCATCGACCACTACAGCCGAATCAGCCTGCCCACCCAGCACCGCGCCACGCTCGAAAACCTCGCCACCGAAGTCACCACCGATTCAGCGGAAACCACGACCAACCTCCGAATCCAGCTCGCCAAGCAACTCGAGGAACTCGACCGCCAGGAAGACCGATTCCTCGACCTCATCGGCGACCCCGAATGGCCACAAGACAAGATCAAGGCACGCCTACAGAAGGTCCGCGAAAGCAAGCAACGCATCGTCGACCAACTCGACACGACGATCGACGACCTCGAGCCCGGCCGCGCCGTCCTGCTCGCCGCTCTCGAACTCCTCGACCACCCTCACGACCTGTACGACCAGGCGACCGACGACGCCCGCAAACTGCTCAACAAAGCGATCTTCACCCGGCTCTACGTCGACAGCACCGACCGCAAGCCGACCGCGACCACAGAGACGCTCACAGAGCCCTTCGCCAGCCTCATCCACGCTGTCCGCACCACCGACGGACACGACCAGCCAGCGAGGCCCTCAGAGGCCCACGGGACGGACAAAGCGCCTGGTGAACAGGCCACAAAACACCTTGCGGCCTTACTCACACTCTGTCTTGAGGACCAGAGTGCGAGTAAGACCGCGATGGTGGAGCTGAGGAGACTCGAACTCCTGACCCCCTCGATGCGAACGAGGTGCGCTACCAGCTGCGCCACAGCCCCATCAGCGGGAAACGTTAGCACCGGCAGGGTGTGGGCTCCGAATCGGCACCCCGTACGAGCCGGACGAACCTCCCACGCCGCCCGCGGCGCCAGCCCTCGCCCCCGGCGCCAGCCCACGCCGCCCTCGCCCTCGCCCTCGCCCTCGCCCTCGCCCTCGCCCTCGCAACAGCGTGAAGCATTTGTCGGCGCATGACCAACGAACTCTTCACGATCAGGGAGCACCCCAATGAGGGGCGGAAGGAACCGCCGAGCATGGGCCGGGGCGACAACGTGGTCGATCCGGTGGCTCTATGCCCAACCCAAGTCACCACGATCATGAAGCACAGCAACCGGCGAGGCCGCGCGCCGGCCAGAGGAACCCCAGAGCGACACCAGAGGGGCAGCCAAGCACACGAGACGCCAGGCTCAGCCGTTGACGACCTTCGGCTCCTCGAAGAGTTCGTCCAAGTGGGACTCCAGCGCCAGGATGCGTTCGATGTCGGCCGCCCGGCGCGGCAGTGCTCCCCGGGACACTGCGGCCGCAGGGGCGCCACCCTGTGCTGCGGGGCGCTCTAGTGGAGCAGGCTCGGGGCGGTGCACAGCGGGCTTGAGCGTGTAGGTGGGCGGTGGGACCGGGATCGGCTCCCAGGTCTCTGCGCCGACCGCTGCGGCCCGCCGGGCCACCCGTTCCGCGGCGCCCACGGGTGCGGCCGTCGCGGCGACATCGGCCGGGCGGGCCACGTAATGCCGCTGCGGGCGGGCCTGAACCAGGTCGGCGGAGTGCACCTGCACGGCCAGCAGCATCAGCGTCTCGCGACTGCGCAGCCCAGCGACCCGGGAGGCCAGGATGTGCATCACCAGGAGCACGGTCGCCGGAACAGCAACCCAGGCGGACGCCGAGGTCGCACCGGCAATGGTCCAGGACGTCACGGTGGCGACGAACAGCAGGACCATGATCACGGCCCGGCGGCGGGCGGCGATCCGGGCGGCCCCGATCGCGACCTCGAGGTCGAACGGGTGTTCCGGAATCTCAGCCTCCGGCGTGCTCGGTGTGCGGGCCCATGCCTCGGGCCTGCTGGGGGCGGTCGGCGTCCGGGTGCGAGTGGAGGCCGCTATCTCGACCGGCGGCGGGTCCGACACCGCGATCGGCTGCGGGTCTGCAACCAGGGTTGAGCCGAATCGGTCCGGAGCAGGTGGACCCGGCTCAGTAACAGCCCGCTCGCCAACCCGCTCAGCAGCCGATACCTCCGCCGATTCAGCAGCCACAGGCTCAACACCAGCAGGCTCCACACCAGCAGGCTCGACAGCCCCATCGGCACCCGACTCGGCAACCACCGTCTCGGCATCATCGACGTCCACATCAACGCCGACTGCGACCTCCGCAGCGACGGCAACCGCGATCTCGGCAGCAACGGCCTCGCGCTCGGCCCGGGCCGCGAGCGCGCGGTCGGCCGGGATGTAGAGGTACTCACCATCGGCGTCCACCACGACTCGCGGCGAGGTCAGCACGGCGTCACCGGAACGGTGGACGGCCCTGTCCGGGCGGGGCTTGCGGGAGCGGCGCTGTAGCACCCGCAGGCCACCGGAGAACCGGTCGGGGGTGCGCGACTGCGCGAGATCGTCGCGACGGCTCAGCCAGTGCGGAACCAAGTAGGCAGCCCAGACGCCAATGATGGCGACGAAGACGAGGCTACTAAGGTCCACAACAGTAAACGCTAAGCCGAGGACTCGGAATGATCACGCACCCTCGCCGGTGTGTCGGCCAGGAGTCGCGGAAGATTGCGGTGGCCAGGGAGCGCGGTCCTCGTCCCGGGCGGCGAGCACCCGCTGGGCCCGGCGCCATCGGGTCAGCAGGCCACCGGGGACGTCCTCCGGGGTGATCGCGAAGGTGGCGTGGTCCCGCCAGGCGCCGTCAATGTGCAGGTAGCCCCGCCGAATCCCCTCCGGGCGGAAGCCGAGCTTCTCCACCACCCGCAGGCTGGCGACGTTCTCCGGCCGGATGTTGACCTCGAGCCGGTGCATCCCGAGTCCGAACAGGCAGTGGTCCACCATCATCGCGACCGCGGTCGGCATCACTCCTTGGCCGGCGACGGCGCGGTCGATCCAGTAGCCGATCTGCCCCGACCTGAGCGAGCCCCAGACGATGCCGCTCACCGTGACCTGGCCGACGAACCGTCCGTTCAGGTAGACGGCGAGCGGCAGCATCCGACCGGCCCGGGCCTCCCGGTCGAAGCCCCGCACCATCGCGCCGAAGGTCAGCGGCCGGCCAGTGCCCTCGGGATGCGTCGCCTCCCACGGAGACAGCCACTCGGCGTTCGCCGATCGGACGGCGTTCCAGTTCCGGCCGTCCCGCCGGTGCAGCGGCCGCAGCGTGATCAGGCCGTCGGTCAGTTCGATCGGCCATCCGGTACCGATCCCCGGCTCAGCCACGATGCACCGGCTCCGCTAAATCAGAGGAACCCGAGGAACCCAAAGAACCCGGGAAACCCGATGAGGAAGGCGAGGCCGACGGGTGATCACCGCCGCGGATCTGATCGACCGCGTGCAGCAGCACGCCGTCCAGTACCGCGAGCCCGTCCCGGCAGCCACCCGGCGACCCGGGCAGATTGACGATCAGTGTCCGGCCGGCCAGCCCGGCCAGCCCACGGGAGAGCGCGGCGGTGGGGATGCCGGCCGAGGTGCCGCGGTACCGGATCGCCTCGGCCAGCCCGGGGACCTCCCGTTCGAGGACGGCGCGGGTTGCTTCCGGGGTCCGGTCGGTCGGCGACAGCCCGGTGCCACCGGTCGTCAGCACCACGTCGTACTGCTGACGAACGGCGTCCCGCAGGGCTTCGGCCACAGGTTCACCATCGGGCACGACCAGCGGTCCGTCTACTGTGAATCCCCAGTTGCGCAACCCTTCGGCGAGCACCGGACCACCTCGGTCGGCGTACACCCCGGTGGCGGCCCGGTTCGAGGCGGTGATCACCAGGGCGCGGCCGATCACGTCCACGCTCTCCGGCTGCCGGCCCGCGCCGCTGAGCTCAGTCACGGTGCCAGTCTCCCGAGCGACCACCACTCTTGGCCACCACCCGCACGCGGGTGATCTCGGCCAGCTTGTCGACCGCCTTGATCATGTCGATCAGCGTCAGGCCGGCAACGGCGACACAGGTCAGCGCCTCCATCTCAACTCCGGTGCGGTCCGCCGTCCGGACCGTGGCGCGGATGTCCACACCGTCGTCCATCACCTGCAGGTCCACCTCTACAGCATGCACTGCCACCGGGTGTGCCAGGGGCACCAGGTCCGGCGTCCGCTTGGCGGCCTGGATGCCGGCGATCCGGGCGACGGCGAGCGCGTCCCCCTTCGGCATGCCTTCACCTCGCAGCAGCGCGATCACCGCGGCCGAGCACAGCACCCGTCCGGTGGCGGTGGCCTCTCGGGTGGTCACCGGCTTGGCGGAGACGTCGACCATCCGCGCTGCGCCGGCCTCGTTCAGGTGAGTCAGCCCACCAGTGGGTCGGGGCATGCCGGTTACCACCGGCCCTGCTGGTCCAGTACCAGGCATTGCAACCGGTCCCCCACCGACACCTCGGTGACGTCCTCGTCCACGATGGCCAGGCAGGTGGCCTCGGCGAGATCGGCGACCAGGTGTGAACCCTGCCCACCGACCGGCCGAACCTGGAGGTCACCGGCGTCGCTGCGATCGAGCCTGGCGCGGACGAACTGGCGCTTGCCCGCGGGTGAGCGCCAGCCGACCGCGGCGGTTGCCGTCTGGGTGTCGCGCTCCACGGAGCTCTCACCGGCCAGCCGTAGCAGCGCCGGGCGGACGAAGACCTCGAAGGAGACCAGAGCGCTGACCGGGTTGCCGGGCAGGGTGAAGATCGCGGTCGCGTCGTCGCCGATGGTGCCGAATCCCTGCGGCATGCCCGGCTGCATCGCCACCTTGTCGAACCGCACGGTGCCGAGTTCGCGCAGCACAGCCTTGATGGTGTCGTAGGCGCCCGCGCTGACCCCGCCGGTGGTGATCACCAGGTCGGCTCTCCGGGCGGCCGCCTCGAGCATCCGGGTCACCGATTCGGGCACGTCGTCAATCACCCCGCCGTGCTCAGCATCCGCCCCGAGCTCACGCACCGCGGCGATCAGGCCGTACCCGTTCGAGTCGTGAATCTGGCCGGGGCCCAACGCTTTTCCGGGCGGAACCAGCTCATTGCCGCTGGGCATCACGAGCACCAGCGGTCGCGGCTGGACCAGCACCCGGTCCCGGCCGACGGCTGCCAGCAGGGCGATGTGTCGCGGTGAGAGCCGGGCGCCGATGCGCAGCACGGTCTCCCCGGCCTGCACGTCCTCACCGCAGCGGCGCAGGTACTGACCGGCGGCCGGGGCACGCTCGATCAGTACTTGGCTGTCCCCGGCGTCGGTCCACTCGACCGGGACGACGGCATCGGCGCCGACCGGCAGCGGAGCACCGGTCATGATCCGCAGCGTGGTTCCCGGTTCGAGCCGGGACGCAGCGGCATGGCCGGCCGGGATGTCGCCCAGCACCGGCAGGGCCACCGGCGAGTCCGGGCCGGCCGAGGCCAGCTCGGCCGCTCGAACCGCGTACCCGTCCATGGACGAGTTGTCGAAGCGCGGCATGTCGATCGCCGACACCACATCCTCGGCCAGCAGGCAGCCGGCCGCTTCGAGCAACGCGACCTCGCGGGCCGGCAACGGCTTGATCGCTGCCAGGCAGTCGGCCAGGTGCGCGTCCACCGACAGCATTGGACTCACGCCTTCGGCTCGACCGCGGGCTCGTCAGGGAGTCCAGCGACGAAACCGCGCAACCAGACCCGCAGGTCCGGGCCGAGGTCGGCGCGTTCAGAGGCGAGCTGGACGACGGCCTTCAGGTAGTCCAGTCGGTCACCGGTGTCGTAGCGGCGACCAGAGAAGATCACTCCGTACACGCCGCCGCCGGGCTCGTCCGGCAACTGGGCGAGTTCCTGCAGTGCATCGGTGAGCTGGATCTCGCCGCCACGTCCGGGCTTGGTGTCCTTGAGAACGTCGAAGGTCCGCGGGTGCAGTACGTACCGGCCGATCACCGCGAGGTTGCTCGGGGCGTCTTCCGGGTCCGGCTTCTCCACCATCCCGGTGACCTTGACGACGTCACCCAGTTCGGTCAGCTCGACCGCGGCGCAGCCGTACAGATGTACCTGGCTGGGGTCGACCTCCATCAGCGCGACCACGCTGCCGTGGGTCTGCCGCTGGACGGCGATCATCCGGGTCAGCAGTTCGTCCCGCTCATCGATCAGGTCGTCACCGAGGAGCACCGCGAACGGCTGGTTTCCGACGTGGTGAACGGCGCAGAGCACGGCGTGACCGAGCCCGCGCGGGTCGCCCTGCCGGGTGTAGTGGATGTCGGCGAGCACGTTCGATTCCTGCACCCGCTTCAGCCGGAGCCGGTCGCCCTTGGCCTCCAGTGCCGCCTCGAGTTCCCAGGCCCGGTCGAAGTGGTCCTCCAGGGACCGTTTGTTCCGGCCGGTGATCATCAGCACGTCGTTCAGGCCGGCGGCGACCGCCTCCTCGACCACGTACTGGATCGCCGGCCGGTCGACGACCGGCAGCATCTCCTTGGGCGTCGCCTTGGTGGCGGGCAGGAAGCGGGTGCCGAGGCCGGCAGCGGGGATCACGGCCTTCACCACTCGGGGGCCCGGCGCTCCCCCACCTAGGACAGCCAGGTCGGCAGGCACGGTTGGTTCCGTCATGTGATCAGGCTACCCAGCTTGTGAGACGGCGGCTGCAGACGGTGAGATCACGGCGACTTCCCAGCGGTCGCGGCCCTCGTGCTTGGCCGCGTACAGGGCTTCGTCCGCGGCGTGCAGCACGTCGGCAGCGGACCGGCCGTGCCCGGGGAACGAGGCCACTCCGATCGACACTGTCACCGCCTGCCACAGCTCGCCATGCCGAAACGGTTCATCCCGGACAACGCGGATCACCCGTTCGGCCACCCGACAGCCGCCGGCGATGTCCGTGTCCGGCAGGACCACGGCGAACTCCTCGCCGCCGTACCTGGCCACGGTGTCCATTTCGCGAACGCAAGTCATCACCCGGTGGGCAAACTCACGCAGCACGACGTCACCGAACTGGTGCCCCAGGCTGTCGTTGACCTGCTTGAAGTGATCGAGGTCCAGCATCAGCACGGTCAGCGGTCGAACGAAGCGGGTGGCTCCGGCGACCTCCCGGGACAGCGTGGTAGTCAGGTGCCGGACGTTGCCGACGCCGGTCAGCGGGTCGGTGACGGACAGCCGCCGCACCTCTTCGTGCAGCCGAACATTGGCGATCGCCGTGCCGGCGTGATCGGCCAACTCCCGGACCAGGGGCAGGGCGAGGGCGTCGAACGAGGCCGCGCCCTGGCCGCGTGCCAGCACCAGAATCCCGATCAGCCGACCAGCGGTGCGGATCGGCACGGCGACCACCGGACCGGCCCCGGGCAGCTGGGTGAACAGCGGCGCCTGCGTGATCGCGGCGTCCAGTTCCCGGAGGTACCGGCCGGCGAAATCGGGCAACGCGTCGAGGGCCGCCTGGGCGGTCGGGACGAGTGCCGCGGCGGTGCCTCGAGGCTGCAACAACGGCTCTTCCGGCGGCTGGGTCCCGTCCGCCTCGTCGGCGAGCAGTGCCATTCCGGCCACTGCGCCGGTGCCGTGCAGGCACGCGTCAGCCACCGTGTCGAGCAGTTTCTCGAGGTCGTGGGTGTGTTCCAGCGCCGCACCCAAGCTGACGAAGGTGTCCGCCAGCGCTACCCGGCTGACCTGCAGTTTCCCGGCCGTGTTCGCCAGTTCCTCGGTCACCGGTGCGGACAGCCGACCCGCGAGCGCCCGGATCGGCAGCAGCGCCAGCAGGCCGATGGCGAGCCCGATCAGGGCCAGCACCCGCAGCAGGCCGCTGCCGGCCACCGGTGCGGTGGCCAGCAGCCGGAACGGGACGCCAGGACCCGGCTCGCGGGCGGCGTAGCCGACCCCGTCCATCGTTCCGGTCGCGGCGTAGCCGTCCGCGGCGGGGGATCCGGCGAGGTCGTCCAACCGCACCCGGTCGGCCTTCGATGCGCTCGTGGCCAGCACCCGGTCGCCGCTGCCCAGCACGCTGAGCTGGCCCTCGGTCCCCAGCCCGGTCCGCAGCGCGCGCAGCGCAACGCCGTCCATCGGAACCCAGAGCACGACGTGACCGACCAGAACCACCCGGCTGCCGACCCTCGTCCAGACGTCCCGGTGTTCGGCCAGCCCAGCCACCCGCAGGTTGTTGCCGGGCAGCCCGTCAGCGCAGGAAGCGCCGTAGCCACGGGCTCGGGCCGGGCCCTGGCCCGCCGCTGCGCCTGCGGCCTCCAGTAGCCTCCAGTCGGCGTCGAACACCGCAACGCCGGCCTCCGGATGCGCGGCGGCGGTGCCGGCCGCAACGGCCTTGGCGCCCGCCGCGGGAATCAATCCGTAAGGCATGGCGTAGGAGGCGGCCTGCCGGGCTGCTGCCTTCACCGCCTCACCGACCGCCTCGCACCTGGTCTGCAAGGTCACCGCCGCGCTACGGGCATCCCGGGCCGCGGACTCCTGCGCGGTGGACATCGCGTGTCGCGGAGCCCAGACACCGATTCCCACCGCGAGCAGCAGCAGCGGGCCGACCAGCATCACAACCAGGCTGGTGGCCAGCTTGGAACGCAACGATGCCGTGGGGGTTTTCGCTCTGACGGTCACCGGCTCTCATCCGATCTGGCCCAGGTCACGCGACGGTTCTGGTCGCGAACGGGTCCGGTCAGGCGTCTGTCTGGTTACAGTCGACGCCGGTTCTTGACGTGGCGGTCCGGGATGATCAGTGTCTCGTGGGGCAGGGTGGTGCCAGGTGAGCGAGTCTGACAACGCCTCGTAAACGGGTACACACTGAGAGTAGCGTGAAGGGGACACTTCCCCTACGGCTAAGGGCCGAGTAAGGCGTTCGGAGGAGACGTACCGATGCCGGTATCGCAGGCTCAGCTGATCCCGACCAAGCTCGCGCTGCGCCGAACCCTGAAGGCGCAGCGCAGTGGTCGCAGCCCCGGCGACCACGACCAGGCCGGCCAGGCGATCGCTGCGGTTGGACTGGAACTGCCCCGACTACGCCGGGCCGACTGTGTGGCCGTCTACGCCTCGCTGCCCGAAGAGCCCGGCACCGCCCTGCTCCGGACCGGCCTGCGGGAGCTGGGGATCCGGGTACTGCTCCCGATCGTGGGCGACGACCCGGACACTCGGCTCCTGGACTGGGCCGAGGACAACGGCGAACTGGTCGCCGCGGGAGCGCTGCGGTTGCCGGAGCCGACCGGCCCGCGCTTCGGTCCGGCCGAGATCGCAAAGGCGCAGGTGATCCTGGTACCGGCGCTCGCCGTCGACACCACCGGCACCCGGCTGGGTCGCGGCGGCGGCTACTACGACACCGCGCTGACCCGGGCCGATCCGCACGCGCTGCTGCTGGCGCTGGTGCACGACCGTGAGGTGCTGGACGCGGACACCACCCCGATCCCGCGCGAGCCGCACGACATCGGCGTGCACGGGGTGATCACTCCGACCCGATGGATGTTCTTCAGGCCGGTCCCGGATTGAAGGTCTGCTCGTCGCCCTTGGCCTCCCGAACCGCCTTCGCGGTGAACGGCCAGGCGTAGTCCTTGCCCTTGAGCCAGGTGTCGAGCTGATCGTCGTAGTGCGCGTCGCCCGGATGCCCTGAGATCCCGGTCTGGTTCACCCAGCGCGAATTGTCCAGGCTGAACAGGTCGACGACCATCCGCATCGACGGCCCCGAGGTCACGTCGAAGTTCCCGGACGACGCGTCCCAGGAGAAGGCGTTGACGATCGAGGAACCGCCGGGCGCCAGGTACGGGCCGCGGTTGTAGAGCTTGCGTATCGGGCCGAAGACGCTCGGGTCACCGAGCGGAGTCTGCTCCAACCGCAGCCGGTGCAACCGACCCCACTCCCAGCGTTTCGGGTCCTTGCCGAGCTTGGTGGTCAGCTCCAGCCGGGCCGAGATCATCGACCGGCGCAGCACCTCGTCCCGGGATTCCACGACGTCAGTCGTCGTCCGGTCGTCCCACCACCGGTCCTTCTTCTCCGGCAGCAGCGTCTGGATCACCTCGAACCAGCGGTCACCCCCGTCCGGTTTGAACCCGTCCGGCAATTCGTCGGCGAAGGTCAGCTTGAGGATCGTCGCCCAGACGACGTTGAAGTAAGCGGCTGCCGCCGAGTCGGTCGGCTGGCTGTAGTCCCATCCCTTGAGCAGGTCAACGGCGTCCTGGGCGAACTTCTCGTCCACGGTCAGCGGGCTGTTGTCGTCCTTGTCCCGGATCCCGACCTTCAGCAGCAAGGGCACCAGCAGACCGGCGATCCCGTTCTGGGTGTCGCTCTGGATCGATTGCATGTCCGCGACGGTCAGTGGCCGCTGCGCCTGCTTCGCCGCCACCAGCAGGTCGCGGATCCGCTGCGAGCGGTAACCGTAGTCCCAGTCCGAGGTGATCTTCACCGGCCCGTTCGGACCGGTCACCGCCTGATTCGCGGCGACGATGAACCCCTCGGGAGGGTTCTTCACCCAGGGCAGGTCCTTGACCGGGACATAGCCCTTCCAGTCGTACGCCGAATCCCACCCGGGGTGCGGCCAGGTGCCGTTCGACGGCACGTCCTTGTCGGATTGCGGTCGGCCCGGGCCGCGCACCGGGATCCGGCCAGGCGCCTGGTAGCCGATGTCACCGTTGACGTCGGCGTAGACCACGTTCTGCGCGGGGGAGTCGAGTTTCAGCACGGCGGCGCGGAACTCGTCGAAGTTGCCCGCGACGTCCAGTTCGAGCAGGGCGTCCATCGCGTGCCCGGGCTTCAGCGCCGTCCAGGCAAGCGAGACGGCGTACGTGGTGTCCCGGTTGCGTTTCTCCCCGACCACCGGTGCCGTGTTGCCGGCCGCCGCGACCTCGGTGAGGACGTCGGAGATCACCGGGCCGTGTGCCGTCGACCGGATCACCACCGGCACCTGACGCTTCCCGGCCACCGAGATCATCTCGGTCCGCTGCGTCACCGGTACGAACTTGCCGTCCCGCTCGACCTTGCCGGAGGCATCGAACCGTTCCAGGTAGAAGTCGGTGACGTCCGGATAGAGGTTGGTCAGCCCCCAGGCGATCTCGGCGTTGTGCCCGATCACCACCCCGGGCATCCCGGCGAACCCGAACCCGGCGACGTCGAACGGGCAACTCGCCGAGACCGTCCGGCAGTGCAGTCCGATCTGGGTCCAGACCCCGGGCATCGAGACCTTCAGATGCGGGTCGTTCGCGAGCAGCGGCAATCCGCTTGCGGTCAGGTCGCCGCCGACCACCCAGGAGTTCGATCCGACCCCATCGCCATGGCCCAGCAACTGTGGGATCGCGGCGATCGCCTTGTCAGCGGACTCGAGGACGTCTTGCGCGGCATCGCTCTGCAGTGCCGCGGCCAGCGGATCCTTGGTCGGTTTCGCGGCGGCCTTGCTCTTGCTCGTGGCCTTGGCGCCGGCCTTGGAGCCGGCCTTGGACGTGGTCTTACCGGGGGCCTTGGCGCTGGACGTGCTGACGGTCTTCCCGGCCTTCGGGATCAGGGACGCCGAGCTGCCGGCGGCTCCGGTGATGATCGGCTGGTGCTCGCTGTACGAGTACGGCGGGTAGAGCTGCTCGACGCGGGTCACATCCCCGACGGTGGTGTACGCCCGGGCCCTGGCCAGCTCCTCGTCGTAGTTGCTGCGCAGGTCCCAGGCCATCGCCTTCAGCCAGGCCAGGGAGTCGACCGGAGTCCACTGCTCGATCGGCTGTAGCGGGTTGGCCCGGCCGAGCACGGTGTAGCTGAGCGACAGCTCCGAGGCCGAACGCCCGCGCAGATAGTCGTTGACGCCGGTGGCGTAGGCCTCCAGGTAGCGCCGGGTGCTCGGGCTGACCTGCTCCAGCTCCTGCTGAGCCACCTGCCGCCAGCCCAGGGTCCGAACCACCTTGTCGGCGTGCAGCGCGTCGGCATCCTCGCCGACCAGCTCGCTGAGCCGGCCCGCGGTGATGTGTCGGCGCAGGTCCATCTCGAAGAACCGGTCTTCGGCGTTGACGTAACCCTGGACGCGGAACAGGTCCGCGGCGTCGTCCGCGTAGATCTGCGGCACCGCCTGGTCGTTGCGCAGCACCGTCACCTTCCCGGCCAGGCCGGGCAGCGTGACGTTGCCGCTGCGCTCGGGCAGTGGTCGACGAATGAACGTAATCGCCAGGACCAGGATGATGATCAGGGCCGTTGCGGCGACGACAGCGGTGCCGAAGGCCGTCGCACGTAGGGCACGGCGATGGGTCACGGAAGGACTCTAGCCAGTGCTGGGCCGGTCGGGAGCCAGGGTCGCGCCGGGTGGAAGGCGGTGCTCACAGATAGGATCTTCGCGACGACGGAGGGTGGGCGGAGGGATGGCGGCTTGACGATCGAGCAGCTCAACCTTGCGCTGCTGACCGGTCCGGCTGTGCTCCTGGCCGCGGTCGTCGCCGTCCGGCTCTCCGTGGGAAGCGGATTCCCGTCACTGTTGATCTACCTCGCGCTCGGCCTGGTGATCGGCGAGGGCGGCTTCGGGCTGGAGTTCGACGACGCCGAACTGACCGCGGTCCTCGGCTACGCCGCCCTGGTCCTGATCCTCGCCGAAGGTGGTCTGACCACCCGATGGACGACGATCCGGCCGGCGGTGGCCCCGGCGGCCCTGCTGGCCACGCTCGGCACCTGCGTCTCCGTCGCGATCGCCGGCACCGCCGCGCACTACCTGATGTTCCTGGACTGGCCCCTGGCCCTGCTGCTCGGTGCGGCGATCTCCTCCACCGACGCCGCGGCGGTCTTCTCGGTACTGCGCCGGGTGCCACTGCCGCCCCGGCTGGTCGGGATGCTGGAGGCCGAGTCGGGCTTCAACGACGCCCCGGTCGTGATCATCGTGATCGTGCTCACAGACGTCGCCCTCGGCGGGGAAGCGCACGGATTCGGTTACCTGCTGGCCGAGGCCGGCTACGAACTCATTGTCGGCCTCGGCGTCGGACTGTTGATCGGCTGGCTCGGATCGCTCGGCATGCGCCGGATCGCGCTGCCCTCGTCCGGCCTCTACCCGATTGCCGTGCTCGGGCTCGCGGTCGGTGCCTACGGAGCCGCTGCCACCCTGCACGCCTCCGGCTTCCTCGCCGTCTACCTGGCCTCCCTGGTACTCGGCAACTCCCGGCTGCCGCACGGCGTGGCCGTCCGCGGCTTCGCCGAGGGACTGGGCTGGATCGCTCAGATCGGCCTGTTCGTGATGCTCGGCCTGCTGGCCGCTCCGAGCCGGTTGCCCGCCCAGATCGGCCCGGCGCTGGCGATCGGGCTGGTCCTGCTGCTGGTCGCCCGGCCGGTGTCGGTGTTCACCTCGGTCTCCTGGTTCGGCGTCCCGATCCGCCAGCAACTGTTCCTGTCCTGGGCGGGCCTGCGCGGTGCGGTGCCAGTCGTTCTCGCCACCGTGCCGGTGGCCGCCGGGGTGCAGGGCTCGAGACGGCTCTTCGACCTGGTCTTCGTCCTCGTGGTGATCTTCACCCTGGTGCAGGCGCCAACCCTGCCCTGGGTGGCCAGATGGCTCGGATTGAGCGATTCGATGCAGACCGTTGGGCTGGACGTCGAGTCGTCACCGCTCGGCGCCCAGGGGGCGGACGTGCTCGAGGCGCACGTCGGGCCGCGCTCCCGGCTGCACGGAGTTGAGATCTTCGAGCTCCGGCTCCCGGAAGGGGCGAACGTCACGCTGATCCTGCGCGGCGGCGAGGCGCTGGTACCGACCTCGCGGACGATGCTCCGGCACGGCGACGACATCATCGTGGTGGCCTCCGAGCGCGTTCGGGACGCCGCGGAGAATCGGCTCCGGACGGTCAGCGAGGGCGGCAAGTTGTCCACCTGGCTCAGCTCGAATCCACCGGACTCGGCGGTTCGCCGCCGGTCCGCCGCGGTCGCGCCCGGACTCTTACGTCGACTCCGACCTGGTGGACGTCGATCGGCTCGAGTCGCCAGGCCTCGCCGATCGTTGTGATCCCGGCGTCCTCCAGGGCACTCGGACCCGCGCCGAGCAGCACCGGAGCCAGGTAGGCGACCACTCGGTCAACCAGCCCGGCACGGACCATGGCTCCTGCCAGCCGCGGACCGCCCTCGAGCAGCACGTGGCGTCGCTCACGCTCGTACAGCCGGGCCAGCAACGCCCGCAGATCCACCCGGCCGGTCGGATCGGCACCCACCTCTGCGGCGGTCGCGATCCAGGTCGGCGCGGCAGTGTCGCGGACCCGGGCCCCGAGTGGAGTCCGGCCGGCCGAGTCGACCACCACCCGCAGCGGCTGACGTCCCGCCGTCCGCCCTCCGACGTCCCGCACGGTCAATTGTGGATCATCGGCCAGTACCGTGCCGACGCCGACCAGCATGGTGTCCACCTCCGCACGCAACCGGTGGACGTCTTGGCGAGCCGCCTCCCCGGTGATCCAGCGGCTGGTGCCGTCGGCCGCCGCGACCCGGCCGTCCAGGCTCGTGGCCAGCTTCCAGGTGACGAAGGGACGGCCGAGCCGGGTGGCGGTCAGCCAGGGCTCGTTGCCGGCGATGGCCTCCTCCGCCATCACCCCGACCAGCACTTCCATCCCGCCGGCGCGCATCCGGGCGGCGCCGCCGGCCGCCCTCTTGGAGGGATCGGGGACGGCGACCAGTACCCGGCGCACCCCTGCCGCCAGCAGCGCATCGGCACACGGCCCGGTTCGCCCGGTGTGCGCGCACGGCTCCAGGGTGACCACCGCGGTGGCTCCGCGGGCCCGATCCCCCGCCGCGGTCAGCGCGTTCACCTCGGCATGCGGACCGCCCGGGTGCTCGTGCCACCCCTCGCCGACCGTCTCGCCCTGAGCGGACAGCAGGACGCAGCCGACCACCGGGTTCGGCAGCGTGGTGGTCAGGCCTCGGGCCGCCAGGGTGATCGCCCGGCGCATGGCGGTGAGCTCCACGTCACTCGGGTTGTCCGGCTCACCGATCGCTGGGCCTCGGCCCACCAGGTCATCCACCCGCTCATCCAACCCTTTGGCGCTTCGCGCCCCGGTGTCCCGGGTGCGGCTCAGCGGGAATCAGCCACCGGTCCCGCCTGTTCCACTGGCTGGCCAGCACAGTTTCACTCAGTGGCTACGGTCGGCCCGCTGTCCGCGCGTCGGACAGGCACCGCGCCGTGCATTATCATTGGCACTCAGTACTAGAGAGTGCCAGAGTCACCCCGAGCAATTTCGATCAGGAGGACGACGTGCCGACGTACGTCTATGCGTGCACCGAGTGCGATCACCGCTTCGAGGCGCAGCAGGCGTTCACCGATAACGCGCTGACGGACTGCCCGAACTGCGGCGGCAAACTGCGCAAGGTGTTCAATTCGGTCGGAATCGTCTTCAAGGGCTCCGGTTTTTACCGCAACGACTCGCGCAGCAACGGCAAGGCGACCGAGTCCGCCGGTGCCTCCTCGAACGGGTCGGACTCCTCGAAGCCTTCGATTTCGTCCGACAGCGGCAGCAGCTCGAAGGATTCGGCCTCCGGGAACGGCTCCTCGACCCCTGCCACGCCGGCCAAGACCGCGGCTGGCTCGAGCTCGTCCGGCTCCTCGTCAACGTCGAGTTCGAGCAGTTCCCCGAGTTCGTCGTCCGGAAGCGCGGCCTGAGCGCAATCGACTCCTCCACAGTCCGCAGGACGGGTTGGTTGTCCACAACCTGACCCGCGCGCGGGCCCTGACGGTGTCGGCTGGATAGCGTTCCGGTCATGTCAGCCATTACGTCCAGCACCCCCGCCGCCCTCGATCCCGGTGATCGCGCCGAGATCGGCGTCATCGGCGGCTCCGGGTTCTACTCCTTCCTGGAGAACGCGCACGAGGTCGCCGTCCAGACCCCCTTCGGGCCACCGAGCGAAGCTCCACTGGTGGGAGAGGTGGCCGGGCGCCGGGTCGCCTTCCTGCCCCGGCACGGTCGGGATCATCGCTTCCCGCCGCACCGGGTGAACTACCGCGCCAACCTCTGGGCGTTGCGCATGCTCGGGGTGCGCCAGGTCCTCGGGCCGTGCGCCGTCGGTTCGATGCGCACCGAGCTCGGCCCCGGCACCCTGATGGTTCCCGATCAGCTGATCGACCGGACGTGGGGTCGGGAGCACACGATCTACAACGAGGTCGGGCAAGTGATCCACACGTCACTGTCAGACCCGTACTGCCCGCGCGGGCGGACGACGGCGATCGAGGCCTCAACAGCCGCCGACTGGCCGGCCGAACAGCGCGGAACGCTGGTCGTGATCAACGGTCCCCGGTTCTCCACCCGGGCCGAATCGCGATGGCATGCGGCGGCGGGCGGGGATGTGGTCGGGATGACCGGGGCACCCGAAGCAGGCATCGCCCGGGAACTCGCCATCTGTTACACCTCGCTGGCCGTTATCACCGACCACGACGCCGGGATCGACGCGGGCGAGGGAGTCACCCACGCCGAGGTCATGGTCACCTTCGGAAAGAGCATTGACCGGCTGAGATCCGTGATGGCAGAGCTGATCGCCGGGCTACCGACCGACGACGACTGTTCCTGCCGACGCAGCCTCGACGGCCTCGAACTGCCATTTCCCTTGCCCTGACCACATTGCCCTGACCACGTTGCCCTGATCACGTTGCTCTGGCCTGAATTCAGCTGGTTCCACCGATCGCAGCCAGGAGGGGCTCGACAGATGGACAACACTCGGCACAGCGGATGGATACCGGCTGAGCGGCCCTTTCGGCACCGCACCAGCCCCGCGTCGATGCTGGGCTCACCCGACGCCGTTGCCGGCACGGGCGACGGCCTTGGCACCGGCAGCGCGACGGATGCGTCGCGTTTGCTACAGCGGAAAGCCTTTTTACGCCAAGGGTTTCCCCCGAGTCATTCGCCCGAGCCCCCGTTGATCTTGATGGCTGGGCCTCGACCGCCTCACCTTTGAGTGGGTCCGATCGACCAACAAATGGACGACGTCAGCCGGCCGGGCGATCTCAGCCCCGCTTGCCGCTCGGCCCGACGTCGCCACCTGCTTCGGCTCGGCCCTCTGCCTCGGCCCGGCGGCTCGGCTCGGCACCTGCGCAGACGTCCACCTCGGCGTCCACGGGATTGTTCGGGCTGAAGCGACTCGCCAAGATCCGCCGCCTCAGCCGAACGTCCAGCTGGCGTCCGCCGGCTCGACTCGGTAGCGGACCGCCGCGAACGGTACGGCTTTTGCTCGGCCGCCATCGCCGTCCGCTGGCCGTCTGCCTCGCCCTCGCCGGACTGTGGATCACCATCCGGTCGGCCGCGCCCGCACCACCGGCCACCGTCGCGGTGCTGGTGGCGGCCCGCGACCTGCCGGCCGGACGGACGCTGACCAGCGACGACGTACGGCCCGGCCACTGGCCCGCGGACCAGGCACCCCGCGGACGTTTGACCGCAGCGGCCGGCCGCACCCTGGCATCACCGATCCGCACCGGCGAACTGGTAACGGACGCTCGGGTGATCGGACCCGGGTTGCTGACCGGCCAGGCCGCAGGGACGGTCGCCATGCCGGTCCGGTTGGGTGATCCAGCAGCGGGCGCGCTGGTGCGGGCCGGTGACCGGGTCGACGTCCTGGTGACCTCAGCCTCATCCTCGGAGGCGGCCGCCTGGTCGACCGAGCCGGACCTCGCCGACGGCACCCAGCCGGACCGCAGCACGAGCACCGCGACGACCGGGTCCGGCGGCAGCGGGTCCGGGGCCGAACGGGTCGCGACGGGAGCGCTGGTCCTGGCCGTGCCGCAAACCTCGTCGACCAATGACAGCGGCTGGTCCGGGTCCGGCGGAACCAGCCTGAGCGGGCTTGCGGGTGGCGCTCTACCAGGCGCATCGTCAGGGGAGTCATCTGCCGCCGGGCTGCTCGTGCTCGCGGTCAGCGCAGGTGAGGCCGGCCGGCTCGCGGCCGTGCAGTCCGGCCGCTACCTCGGAATCGTCGTCCTGCCACAACGCTGAGCCTGCGGGCGGCCTAGCCCCGACCAGCAGGGCGCTCCGGAACGCCCGAACCGCCTGACCGCACTACGCTCACGATCACTAGGCCCGTCCCCCACCCTCCAGAGGCAGCGCAATGATCAAGGGTTTCAAGGAATTTATCCTTCGCGGCAATGTCGTCGATCTGGCGATTGCCGTCGTCATTGGCGCAGCGTTTGCCACGGTGGTCGGCGCATTTACCAAGGGCATCATCGAGCCCCTGCTTGCTGCCATCGGAGGCGGCAACCCCGGTGACGGCCTCGGTTTCCGCCTCCGCGGCGACAACCCCGCGACCTTGATAGACCTCGGGCTCCTGATCGGCGCGGCGATCAACTTCGCAATCGTGGCCGCAGTGATCTACTTCTTCATCGTGGTCCCGATGAACATGCTGCTGGAGCGGCGGCGGCGCGGCGAGGAGCCGGAACCGGCCGCACCGGCGGAGGACATCGTGCTGCTGCAGGAGATCCGCGACCTGCTCCGCGACCGGCCGCTGGACAAGCGTCCCCAGACCGACCGCCTGCAGCCGTAACCCCGACCCCAGCGCTCGCCCCAGCGCTCGCCCGACACTGATTGTGGTAAATCCGGTCGCCCTATCCCAACCCCCACTCGCCACGATCTGCCGATCCCGAACAACGTGAAGGATCCGTCGGCGCATGACCGACGGATCCTTCACGCTGTGGCTAGTCCCAGTGCGGAGGGCGATCCCGGCGGAACTGCTCGTCGCGGTCCTCGGACTCCCGCTCGCCCCAGCCCTCGTCCGTTTCATCACTCGACTTGTTCGGCAGCACCGGGCGATCGTCCTGGCTGTCAGAGCCCTCGGCGCCCTCGGACCCCGATCCAGGCGCAGCCCCACCAGGACCGCCGGACTTCTGCTCACCGCTCACGATCGACGACCCTACCGACCCCGCTGAACCCACCAAGCCCGTAGTACCCATCAACCCCCGCGAATCCGAGCCCAGCGAATCCGACCCGGGCGAATCCAACTCCAGCGAATCCGAGCCCAACGCCCCAGCAGGCAGCGGCAAAGCAGCTGCGAGGGCATAGGCATACGCGTCAGCCGGCAGCGGCGCGGCCATCGCCCGATCCCAGGCTTCCCTGATCCGGCCCACTTCCAGTGCCGGATCGCTGAACAGGTCCATCGCGGAGATCTTGCAGTACACCCAGCCGGCCCGCTCCCAGCGGATCGGCCGACTGCGCTCCCGCTCGCGGCAGGACCGGGAAGAGAATGCCGGACCGTCCAGGTCCACCGCCACCAACATCCGACCCGGCACGCGGGGGTCGGCCACCGCGATGTCCAGCGGCCAGCCGCCGTCACCGACCCTGACCTGCACCGGCAGGCCCGCGGCGGCGAGCCGATCACGCAGGTCGGTGACCAGGCCGTCGGTGGCCGACGACATCCGTCCGGCACTCGCCGTGCCACGCCCACCGGCAGCCAGCAGCACGTCACGCAGCAACCGTGCCCCCGCGGTGCGCAACCGGTCGACGATCAGGTCGTCGGCGGTGAAGCAGCAGACCACGGTGGTCCGGCCGCGAGCTCGACTCATCGCAGTGGTCAGCGCGGCCGCACCCTTGTCGCCGTCCAGGACACCGAATCGGTGCAGCACTCGCCCGTGCGGGGTCCGGGCCAGGCCGATCGAGACGATCGCGGCGTCCCGCTCCACACCGAGAACCCGCTGCACGGACCGGACCACAAACGGCTCGGCCCGTCCGTCCTGCCACTGCTCGGCCAGCCATCGGCCGAGCACCGGCCGGTCGGCGACCTGCAGCCGCAGTGCCTCCTCGATCCGTTCCGCATGCCGCTCGCTGAGCGTCACCACGACCAGCGACTCGTCCGAGTTTTCCAGCGCGTGCAGCTCCACCAGCTCGACCACCCGCAACACCTCGGCGTCCGAACTGACCGGCAGCTCCTCGCCCGGCGGCGGGATCGCCACGCCATTCGGCACAGCTTCCAGCGAAAGCGGCGGCAGCACACCGGTTCCGGGCGTCAGGTGCCAGCCCTCCGGGTAGCGGGGGGCGAGCGGCACCAGCATCCGCCCATCCCGGGCCCGGTGATCGCGATCGAGCCGGCAGACCCGGACGAACGGAGCCAGTGCCTCGATCACCGAGGTACTGCCATCCGGCGGAGCCAACCGACGACGGTCACCGGCCACGATCACCTGGGCGCCGCGGGCCAGCGCCGCGACCACCTCGGGCAGCCCGATGTGCCCGGCGTCGTCCACCACGACCGTGTCGACGACGGACGATCCTCCCGGCTGAGCCGGAGCCAGACAGGCAGCGACGGTGTCCGGGCTCATCATCCAGATCGGGGTCAGCGCAGACAGCACATCCCCGCAGCGCCGGACCAGGTCGACCATCCGCGGCCGGCGATCGTCCCGGGAGAGCTCCTGGCGCAGCAACCGGACCTGATCGGCGCGTGCGGCGGCGACCTTCGCGGCCCGGCCCATCACCGCGGTCCGGACCAGGTCGGCACCGGCCTTGATCCGTGCCGTTTCCGCCTCCCGGAGCAGCCGGGAAGCCTCCCGCAGCAGCTCGGCATCATGCTTGGCGAGCTGGGGATTGGCGCGCACGATGCTGTCACGCACCGACGACCACCAGACCAGGTCGTACTCAGCGTCGATCTGCTCGGGCCCGACCCGACGGGTAGCCAGATCCTCGACCAGGTCACCAAGGCCGGCCTGCGCCAGTCCGTCCCGGAGGGTGGCCCGTCGGGGCTGACCGAGAATGCCATGGCTGTCGCCGGCCAGATCGAACACCCGGCGTTCCAGCTCGTCCAGCGGCAACTCCCGCAGATCCGGGCTCGGGGTACCAGTGAACACCTCGGACAGGACGTCAATCGCGGCCAGTACGCGATGAACCGCCGCCTCCGCCTCGGACAGCCCGGTCACCACTCGCGGACCGTCACCGATGGCCGACAACCGGCGCCAGACCTCGCGCTGCCTGCTCGCGGTCATCAGCACCGCATGCAGATCCGGCACGTGCACGCCGGGCCGCACCAGCGACTGGGCCTGCTTGCGCAACCGGCGCCGCTCGCTGCGGTTCGGGATTTCCTTGGCTCGCATCCCGCGCGGGGCGACGGCGTCCGCCAGTTCGTCCAACGGTTGGTGATAGAGGTGCGGAGCCATCACGTCGACTACCGCCCGGACGCCGAGCAGCACGTCGAGCAACGGCAGCCAGCCGCGGGCCTCGGTGGCCGGGCGCAGTCCCGCCGCCGAGCTCACGGCGTCCATCGCGGTTCGGGCCCGTTCCAGTCCGGCCCGCAGCACCAGGGCCGCACCGAGCGCCCGGCGCGCCTCCGCTTCCGTCGTGACCTGGGCGTCGTACCAGCGGGTGTCGACCCGGGACAGGGTGAAGGTCCCGGCCTCGGCCGCCGCGTGCAGGTGCACCCGCAGGCGGTCCCGGCTGACGGCGTCCATCCGGGTGAGGACGTCGTCCGACAACCGGACGCCGCCGGTCGGTGCCCCGGGCCGGCCGGTCAGCTCGGCGAGCGAGACCATCGCGTCGTAGGCGCTGATCCCCCACGGCTGGCGCACCTCGTGCAGTGCTTCGGCACTGCCGTCGAGCAGCTCCCGGGCCCGGCGGATGGTCTGCACCACCTCGTCGTTGCTGTTCGCCCAGCCCGGTTTCGGCAGCGAACCCAGGGTGCCGGTGGTCGCGGCGTCGAGCCCGGCGCGCAGCGCGGCCGCGGCCCCGGAGGTCCGGGTGGCCGGGCGGCCGCCGACGCTGTCGCGAAGGTCGAGCACCAAGTCACCGATCCCGGCGGCCTCCAGCCGGGTGAGCAGGGCCTCGGTGCTGGCCCGGCGCGGGCTGAGCACCAAGACCCGGCGGCCGGCGGCGACCAGACCGGCGATCGCAGCGGCGACGGTGTGCGTCGCCCCGGAGCCAGGCGGCCCTTCGATCACCACGTTCTCGCCGCGCAAGGCCGCGGCGAGCGCCTCGTGCTGGGCCGGGTCGCAGTCCAGGACCAGCAGTTCTTCGGCCGGGTCCGGCTCGGCCGGTGGCCGGATCGGCCGCATCCCGCGTGGTCCGAGCCGGCCGACGACGGCGAGCCGACGGGACTCGCCGGAGCCACCGACCGCGAACCCGGGCACGACGGGCACAAGTCCGGGCGCTTGATCGGCGCCCGGCGCCATCGGTTCGGCGGGAGGACCGGGCCGTACCACCACGCCGGCCGGTGCGCCCGCAGCAACCGGACGGCGGGTGGCCGGCCGCAGTTGGGCCGGAATCAGGTCGGGTTTGGAGTCGGTCGGCGAGGGCACGGGCCGGGAATCGGCGGGAGCGTCCGGGCCGGCAGCAGCGTCCGGGGTCCGAATCAGGGACGGCGGAACGTCCCGGACGGGTGCCCCGGAAAGAGCCGGGCCGCCCGCCACCGCAGGGCCGCCCGGCAGGGCAGGGCCGCCCGGCACGGCAGGACCGCCCGGCACGGCAGGGCCGGCAGGACCCGCTGCGGACCGACCGGACCGCAGATTCAGGGTCAGATCACCGCCGAGCTCGGCGTCGTCCAGGGAGAGCAGTTCCGGGCCGATCGCCGCGGCCACCCGACCGAGCAGCCGGTGCGTCGCGATCGCCGGGATCGCGGCATCGAGATCGGCGAGCACCGCGCCGGACCCGGCGGCGAACGTGGCGAGCACCAGGCTGCGCTCGATCTTGAAGCCGCGCAGCGAGCGGCAGCGCTCCTCCAGCCAGGCGTAGACCGGTCGCGGGTCGAACCCCTTCTCGCCCTGGGCCAGCGAGGCGAGGTAGCCGCCGTCCGCTTCGATCCCGTAGGTCTCCACCAGTTCGCGGATCAGCTCGGGGTTGATCAGCACCGCGTCTTCGAGGTCGAGGTCGAAGTCGTCGTCACCCGCACCGCGCGGCCGGATGGAACAACCGCGCAGCACGATCGGGGCCTGCACGGCGGCGGCCGCGGCGTCGACGCGAGGTCGCCAGGACGCCACCCCGATCGCCAGGCAACAACCCTGCACCCCGCGCTGCGCGGAGAGCACCAGGGCGGACGCCCGGATCAACCGAGCCTGGCGCCAGGCCCCGGAGTGCGCTGCGTGCTCCCGAAACAGGCTGGACAGCCGGGTGGGACGGGCCGCGAACAGTTGCGCGAGTCCGGACGGGTGCGCGTGGGTCAGGTCCAGCCACGAGGCGGTGGCCTGGGGGCCGGAGGCGAGCAGGGTGTCGGGCATCCCGGAACCGGCCAGCGCTCGCCGCCAGCCGTCGACGGCAACCGCGATCCGCTCACTCAGCTCGCCCGAACCGGATGACCCGAGGGACTCGGGTGACCCAGCCGATGGAACTGCCGCTATCGGGACGGCGAAATCGTCGTCGAGCAGGGCGCCCTGGGCATCGCTCGCCGGGCGCTCGACACGCGGCGGCGGCGGTCGCTCAGTGAGCGACCCGCCAGCGGACTGTTCGGGCACTATGCAACGCTAGCCCTCGCGACCCTTCCTACCCAGAACGTGCGTCCGGCGCGCCGGGTTCGAGAATCAGGCGGCCAAGAGCATGGCCAGCACGGCGGTGTCCGGATCGAGCGCCGGGTTCACCCCAACGGCGCTGATCAGCCGCGTGATCGTGCCGTCCCGTTCGGCTTCGACCCAGGCGGCCCGGTGCTCCAGACCGAGGTGCGGCAGCCCAGGCAGAAGCACACAACCGGACGCCGCGCCCCACGCCTCCGGGGTGGACGGCCGGCTCTCCGACGGTGGGTGCAGGAGCAGCAGGGCGGGCGGTGCGGGCTCGGCGAACTGGCCGGGCGAGGGCGCACCGGTACCGAGCACCGGCCCGGCCGAGGTGACCAGCCCGACGGCACCCGGTTGCGGGTCGTCGGGGATGTCCTCGATCGCCCGGAAGACCGTGGTGGTCGGCACCAGGCCGGGCACGGCGGCGAGTCGGACGGCGAGGGTGAGGAACTGGGCCCATTCCCGGGTGGACGACGGCCAGCGGCCGCTGACGACGAAGCCTCGCAGCGCTCCGCCCCCTTGGAACGGCGCGATCTCGACGTTGAGCGGTTGGTTCGGCTCGGTCATGGCCTACTCCTCCCGGAACTGGGGTGGCAGCGGCAACGACGTCTCGACGTGCGACGACGGCTGCGCACCTTCACACGTTGATCGCAGAGTGCGGCAAACACCCGCTGGCACACAAGCCCCCTCGAGTGCCAGTTCCTGCATCCGGCACGAATACATAACCCCCGTTACCCGGCTGAAATCCACGAAAGCGGATCTGTGCTCGCTTGAAACAAACGAAGCAACAGGCGAACCAATCCGCCATCTGCGCAGCCCTTTCCGCATGGGCGGGTCAGGCGCCGAAGGTGGGCCGAGCGGCGTCGAGCGCGGCCTGCATGCGGAATGCCTGGCCGGCGGTGAACATCATCATGCCGGCGTCGTCCGTGTAGTCCATGTAGTTCACGAACAGGTCACCGGTCGGCCCGTTGTTGCAGCTGATGGACGGGAAGGTTGGCATTCCGGTGTTCGGACCGGCCGCGTTCGGGGTGTCGTCAACAAAATCGCTTCCGCTGCAGCCGGTGTCGTCGTCCCCCCAAATGTGTCGGAGGTTGAGCCAGTGCCCGATCTCATGCGTGGCGGTACGGCCCAGATCGAACGGCGCCTTGGCGGTGCCACCGGTGCCGACGGCGGTGTAGGTGATGACCACGCCGTCGGTCTCGGGCGGTCCGCCGGGGAACTGCGCGTAACCGAGCAACCCACCGGCGAGCCCGCAGATCCAGAGGTTGAGGTAGCGCTCGGCAGGCCAGGCATCGGCTCCGCCGGTCGGCGCGAACTTCACCGCGTCGTCGTCCGCACTGAACGTCACGACCTCGGACGCGACCCGGTTGATCCCGCTGGTGGCCAGCCCGTCCGGGTCGAGATCGGCGAGCACGAAACGGATTTGAGTGTCGGCGATCAGGCCTTGGAACGGTTCCGGGACCGACTTCATGTCCGGGTTGCTCGCGCTGTAATCCGCATTCAGGATGTCGATCTGATTGGCCACCTGCTCGTCGGTAACCGCGCCTGCCCGGTCTGGACCGCCGACGATATGCACCACCACCGGGATCGTGGTGACCCCGATCCGGGGCACGCCATCAAACTCCTCGCTGGCGAAGAAGTAGGCGTTCTCCACCGCTACCCGGCTCGCGGCGTAGTCCGGGACCTCCCGCAACAGCCGGTCATGAACCTGGTCGGTGGCGCAGTTGCGGACCTGCGGCAGTTCCGGGACGTCGGTTGTCATGGTGGGTCCTTCCATTGGCCTCAACCAAGTGGAGACCAATACCCGGCCACTGAATACGCCTTATCGCCCAAATCCCCGGATGCGAATCTTTGGCGTCAAATCCTGTGATCAACCACGACGACGGACGACGATTCGGTCAGGATCGACCGCCTCCAGGACAAATTTTCCGGACAGCTGAGGTGTCTGCAAGGAGAGCGTCGAATCGTCCACCTCCCAGCATCCGGGCTCGGCCCCGGGGCCGGCCTGGACCTCGTGCCGATCCGTTGGCCCACCACGCAGGGAGGCGGCGGACCCGTCGCGGTCCAGCCGCAACGCTGGGCGCGGCGCCCGCGCTGGTGGGAACGGGTAGTCCGGCGACCGGAAGACGAGCCGGCCGTCGGACTCCTCCTCAAACGACCGGAACCAGGTGCCGGTCAGCTTCCGCCGCAGCTCCCCTGGATCCATTCACCCAGCGTGGCACCGGCCGCCCGGATCTGCCAGAGAGCACGGGCCGGCCGGTCAGCAGCCGAACAGACGCCGAACAGCTCAGAAAGCCGAACAGCTCAGGCGCGGAACAGTCAGACACCGAAGAGCGTTCGGCCGCTGACCGCGTGCTCGGCGGCAATGGCCAACTGCTTCGGCGTCCGGGCGGTCCCGGGCTCGGGCAGTTCGTCGGGGGCGAACCAACCGACGGCGAGCGACTCGTCGTCCCCGACCACCGCCGTCCCACCGATCGGCCGGCACCGGAAGAAGTGGTCGACGTACGAGGTGACGTCGTTGTTCGGGTAGGTCACCGGGCCCACGGTCTGGATCGAGATCAGCTCCTCCACCTGGACGACGACGCCGGTCTCCTCCAGCACCTCGCGGGCACAGGCGAACGCCATCTCCTCACCGGGTTCGGCGATCCCGCTCGGCAGCGTCCAGATCCCGTTGTCCGAGCGCTGCACCATCAGCACCAGCCCGCGCTCATCCACCACCAACGCCGTCACGCCCGGCAACCACAGCGGGTGGTGACCCACCATCGAGCGCAGTTCGAGAATGAAATCGGGAGTCGGCATCCGACCACGGTAGCGAACCGAGATCCCGCGCCGGTGCCTGCCGAGTTCGTCGACGCGAACGTTGGCGCCGATACAGAATCGGCGACACACGCACGACACGTACTCGTCGTAACGTTCCCTAGCCGCGACCATGAGCAAGGACCCTGGGCAAGGACTCCCCGCCAGCGACGAACGGACACCTCATGCAGCTGACACCGCACGAGCAGGAGAGGCTGATGCTCTCGTACGCCGCCGACCTGGCCGAACGCCGTCGGCAGCGCGGGCTGAAGCTGAATCATCCGGAGGCGGTCGCAATCCTCAGCTCGTTCCTGCTGGAGGGCGCCCGCGACGGTCGTCGGGTGGCGGACCTGATGCAGGCCGGCCGCGAGGTGCTGACCCGCGAGGACGTGATGGACGGCGTCCCGGAGATGCTCGCCGAGGTGCAGATCGAAGCCACCTTCCCCGACGGCACGAAGCTGGTCACCGTGCACCAGCCGATCCCGTGAACGAGCAGAGTGCGGCGCCGGAAGAAGGCCTGGGCGCACCGGGTGAGGTGATCGCGGTCGAGGGCTCGATCACGCTGAACGAGGGCGCCGAGCGGACCACCGTGCGCGTGGTGAACACCGGCGACCGGCCGGTCCAGGTCGGCTCGCATTACCACTTTGCCCAGGCCAACACGGCTCTGGAGTTCGACCGAGCGGCGGCGCACGGCCTGCGGCTGGACATCGCGGCCGGGACCGCCGTCCGCTTCGAGCCGGGCGTCGATCGCGAGGTGACCCTGGTCCCGATCCGCGGCGCGCGGGTCGTCCCCGGTCTCACCATGCCGCCACCCGGCGCCCTCGACAGCACAAGCAGTGTCGGCCCGACCGACGCACAGGAGGGCTGACCGATGGATCTCTCTCGGGCTCGCTACGCGCAGCTGTACGGCCCCACCGTGGGCGACAAGGTCCGCCTGGCCGATACCAACCTGTTCATCTCGCCGACCGAGGACCGCTGCGGCGGACCGGGCAAGGCCGGCGAGGAAGCCGTGTTCGGCGGCGGCAAGGTGATCCGCGAGTCGCAGGGCCAGAGCCGGGCCACCCGCGCCGACGGCGCCCCGGACCTGGTGATCACCGGCGCGCTGATCCTCGACCACTGGGGCGTGATCAAGGCCGACATCGGGGTTCGGGACGGCCGGATCGTCGCCCTCGGCAAGGCCGGCAACCCGGAAACAATGGACGGCGTCCACCCACAGTTGGTGATCGGACCCGGCACCGAGATCCTGGCCGGCAACGGCAAGATCGTCACCGCGGGTGCCATCGATTGCCACGTGCACTTCATCTGCCCGCAGATCGTGCCGGAGGCACTCGGCAACGGCATCACGACCCTGATCGGCGGCGGCACCGGGCCGGCCGAGGGCACCAAGGCGACCACGGTGACGCCGGGTGCCTGGTACCTGGCTCGCATGCTGGAAGCGATGGACGGCGTCCCGGTGAACGTCGCGCTGCTGGGCAAGGGCAACACCGTCTCGCACGAGTCGATGTGGGAGCAATTGCGCGCCGGTGCCTCGGGTTTCAAGCTGCACGAGGACTGGGGGACGACGCCGGCCGCGATCGACGCCTGCCTCACCGTCGCGGATGCTTCCGGCGTGCAGGCGAGCATCCACACCGACACGCTGAACGAAGCCGGGTACGTCGAGTCGACGCTGGCCGCGATCAACGGCCGAGCGATCCACAGCTATCACACCGAGGGGGCCGGGGGCGGGCACGCGCCGGACATCATCACCGTCGCCGGTTACGGCCACATCCTGCCGTCGTCCACGAATCCGACCAGGCCGCACACGGTGAACACGCTCAGCGAACACCTCGACATGCTGATGGTCTGCCACCACCTGTCACCGTCCATCCCGGAAGACCTCGCCTTCGCCGAGTCGCGGATCCGGCCGTCGACGATCGCCGCCGAGGACCTGCTGCACGACCTGGGTGCGATCTCGATGATCGGCTCGGACTCGCAGGCGATGGGCCGAATCGGTGAGGTGGTGCTGCGCACCTGGCAGACCGCGCACGTCATGAAGTCCCGCCGCGGACTGCTGGACGGAGATGTGAACGACGACAACCTGCGAGCCCGGCGGTACGTCGCGAAGTACACGATCTGCCCGGCGGTAGCGCACGGGATGGACGGTGAGATCGGCTCCGTCGAGCCGGGCAAGCTCGCCGACCTGGTGCTCTGGGACCCGGCGTTCTTCGGCGTCCGCCCGCACGTCGTGGTGAAGGGCGGGATGATCGCCTGGGCACAGATGGGCGACGCGAACGCCTCGATCCCGACCCCGCAACCGGTGCTGCCCCGGCCGATGTTCGGCGCCGCGCCGCCGGTGGCCGCCGCCACGTCAGTGCATTTCGTTGCCCCGCAAGCAATCGAGGACGGGCTGGCGGACCGGATCGACGTCCGCCGCCGACTGGTCGCGGTGGAGAACGTCCGCTCCCGCGGCAAGGCCGACATGCCGGAGAACACCGCCACGCCGAACATCCAGGTCGACCCGGACACCTTCACCGTCCGGATCGACGGCCAGGTGTGGGCCGAACAGCCCGCCGAAACCCTGCCCATGGCCCAGCGCTACTTCCTGTTCTGAGAGGAAGGGCCGCGCAGCCAGCGGGCCAAAAGCGGGGCGCTGAAGAGCATCACGAACAGTCGGACGATCTGCACGGTCAGGATGAAGGTGACGTCGGAACCGCTGCCGACGGCCGTGGCCAGCACCGCGTAGAGGCCGCCAGGCGTGGTGGCGAGGTAGCCGTCCAACTGGCTGTGTCCGGTGCTTCGGGCGAGTAGCACACCGAGTCCCGCGCAGGCCACGATCAGCCCGAGGATCGTGATGATGGCCAACGGCAGCAGCGTGGCCACGGCCTTCAGGCTTGCCCGGGTGAATCGCAGCCCAACCTGCAGGCCGATCAGCGCGTACCCGACGTCCTGCACACCGACCGGGACCGCGATCGAGCCGAGCGACAGTCCAGGTCCGGTCAGCGAGATCAGTACGGCGACGAAGAGCGGGAATAGCAGGCTCGCCGCCGGGATGTCGATCCGCCGGGCCAGAGCCAGCCCAACCACCACGCAGACCACGGTGACCAGCAGGTTTACCAGCAGACCCGCTTCCGGGCCGGACGTCGGTGACTCGACCGTCCGCTGCGAGACCTGAAAGATGAACTGCGCGACCAGCGGCATGCCGAGAATGATCACCAGCACCCGCAGATACTGGACGACGGCGACGACCCGATCATCGGCGCCCAGCTCGCGGGCGATCGCGACGATGCCGGACGCCCCGCCGGCGACCATGGCAAACGCCCCGGTGGCCGCCGAGACACCGGGGTGCAACCGAAGCACGAACCCGGCGACCACGCTCAACACGAGGGTGGCGACGCTGACCCCGAGCACCGGCACCCAGTCGTCCCGCAGTGAGGCCAAGGTGTCGGGGTCGAAGAGCGCACCGATCGAGGCACCGAGGATGGCCTGGCCGGTGGTGAAGGCGAGGGCCGGGACGGCGGGTGTCTGCGGAACGCTCAGCGCGTAGATCAATCCTGCGGCGAGCGCTCCGAACAGCACCGGCGAGGGCAGCCCCACCAGCGTGAAGGCCACCGAAAACCCGACCACCAGGACGATCAGTACGAGCCAGGCACGAACGCGGCCGGTCGGTTGCCGGCTCAACGCTCGTTCACCAGGGGCATCACGCGGGTCAGCGTATGACGGACGATTGCCACCGGCTCCGACCCCTGCATCACCGGCAGACGTAACACGAGCCATCTACGCTGACCGGGTGCTGCCAACCGGATCCGCCGCGTTGCTCGCGCTCGCCGACCAGCGACTGCCGAGCGGCGGACATGTCCATTCCGGTGGCGTCGAGCAGGCGATCACCGACGGCCTGGTGCACGACGTCCCCACCCTGGAACGGTTCCTGGAACGCCGGTTGCGCACGACTGGGCTGGTCACCGCGGGCCTGGCCGCGGCCGCCTGCGTGCTGGCCGACCGGTCTGACGCCGCTGATGCACTGCGTCGGCTCGAGGCGGAGGCCGATGCCCGGACGCCGTCCCCGGCCCAGCGCAGTGCGTCTCGGGCACAGGGTCGGGGGTTGCTCCGGACGGCGCGGGCGGCCTGGGCGGCTCCGTCGGCAACGCTGAACTGGAGCGATCTCGGACCCAGGCCACATCATCCACTGGTGCTGGGCTGTGCGGCCCGAGCCGGTGGGGTGGCGCCCGAGGGCGCCGCCCTGGTGGCCGCCTACCTCGCGGTCAGCGCGCCCTCGACGGCCGCGCAACGACTGCTGGCCCTCGACCCGGTCTCGGTCGCCGCCGTCACCGTCCGGCTCGGTCCCGGCATCGAACTCACCGCCGCCCGAGCTGAGTTTCCCCACCTGCCGGACGATTCGGACCCACTGCTGGACCTGCTGGCCGAGCGCCACGCAGCCCGAGAGGAGCGCCTCTTTGCGTCCTGACCTGCCGATGACCGACTCGGCCGCCCCCTGGGCCAGCCCGATCCCCCGGCTGCACGCGCTTCCACACGAGATCACCGGACTCGATCCGCACGGCCACTTGGCCGGGCCGGGCAGGCTCTCCGGCGAGCACGGCCCGCTCCGGATCGGCATCGGCGGACCCGTCGGCTCCGGCAAGACCGCGCTGGTCGCCGCCCTGTGCCGGGTGCTCGGCGATCGCCTGGAACTCGGTGTGGTGACCAACGACATCTACACCACCGAGGACGCCGACTTCCTCCGCCGCAACGCCGTGCTCCCGGACGAGCGGATCGTCGCCGTCCAGACCGGTTGCTGCCCGCACACCGCGATCCGGGACGACATCACCGCGAACCTGGACGCCGTTGACGACCTGATCGAGCGGCTGCCCCCGCTCGACCTGGTGCTGGTCGAGTCCGGCGGCGACAACCTGACCGCCTCGTTCAGCAAGGGCCTGGTTGACGTGCAGATCTTCGTCGTGGATGTGGCCGGTGGTGACAAGGTTCCGCGCAAGGGTGGGCCCGGCGTCACCGGCGCCGACCTGCTGGTGATCAACAAGACCGACCTGGCGCCGTTTGTCGGGGCCGACCTGACGGTGATGGCGGACGATGCGCATCGGGTCCGCGGTACCGGGCCGGTGGTGATGCAGTCGTTGCGGGAGGACCCGCAGGCCACCGAGGTCGCCAACTGGGTGCTTGGACACGTCGGGACGACGGTCCGCGAGCGGGCGGCGTCACACCGCTAGGAGATACGCCCAGTGCAGAGCCGAACCGAGATCGTTGCCGAGTACCGCTCCGGGCCGGGAGCCGTACCGGGCCGGGGCCGTACCGTCGTGCGTAGCATCCGCGCTGGTCAGCACTTCGCCGCCAGGGAAACTGGCCCCGGTGTGGTGCATCTGGTCGGGACGGCGGCCGGACCGCTCGGCGGGGACGACGTGACGATCATGGTCCGACTGGGTCCGGGGGCCAGGTTGGCGGTCCGCAGCGCGGGGGCCACCATCGTGCAGCCCGGCGGCCAGGTCGCGGATTCGGCCCTGCGACTGCTGCTGAGCATTGCGGACGGCGCGGACCTGGACTTCGGCTGCGAGCCGACGGTGATCTGTCATCGCGCCGAGCATGCGGCCGAGGCCGTGCTGGACCTGGCAGGCTCCGGGCAGATCCGGCTGATCGAGCAGGTGCTGCTGGGCCGCTCGAACGAGCCCGGCGGCACCTGGCTGGGCCGGACCAGGCTCACCCGGGACGGTGTGCCCGAACTGCGGCACACCCTCCGCTCGGAACTGATCGCCGGCGATGGCACCCGAGTGATCGCGACCCTGCTCCGGTCCGGCATCCGGGCGGTGCCGGCGACCTGCGGCAGCGCGGTCGCGATGCCGCTCGCGGCAGGTGGACTGCTGGTCACGGCGACCGGTACGCAGATGCTGGCGACTCAGGCAGCTCTACTGGCCGCCGCCGAACAGGCGATGCCGACCTCGACCGCCAGCGACGTGACCACTGCCTGAGAGCGCGCAACCGTGCCGGATCACCGCGGGTGAGGGGCCGAGCAAGGCTAGTGCCTGAGCAGACCGGTGCGACGGGCTCGGCGCTGGGTCGGGTAGTTCAGGCTGGCAATCGCGAACACGGCGATCAGGCTGCCGCCGAGCAGCCACGGCCAGACACCGCCGGCGAGCGCCGGTCCGGCATCGGCGGAGGTGGCCTCGAGTGACGTCACGTTGGCCGGGCCGGTGGTGGCCGGCACCTTGGCGGCGCCCGCGGGCGATGTTGGCGCCGCGGTCGCCGCGGCGGTGGTCGGGCTCGGCGTCGCAGTGACGACCCCGGCCTTCGGCGGGACGCCCGTGTACGAGGAAATCTTGACCCGGTCGATCTGAAGCCGAGCGGGCAGCTTGGTCTTGCTGTCCGGCACCCCGGTCAGCGCGTCGCCGTTGCTGACCACGAGCCCGAGCCAGCGTGAGCCCTTGAATGAGCTGGTGGAGTAATAGATCTGCTTGCCATCCACGGTCATCAGGATGTGCTTGGGCGCCCACTCGATCACGTAGTTGTGGAACTCGCCGGAGTATTTACCCGTCACCCGGGCGCTTTCGGACTTGGCGCCGTACCCGTTGGTGACGTAGGCGGTCTCCGGACCAGGCGCGAGCAGTTCCATCCCGGTGAAGGAGGTGTCATTGTCCTTGCTCGACTTGGCCGGCCAGAGGGTGAGCGAACTGTCGATGCCCTTACCGGCCGGAACCTTGGCCTTGATCTCGTACCGGCCGTATTTCTGCGGCCACCCCCAGCAGCCGACGGCACCAGCCGTGTACGGCTGCCCACTGGTCTTCTTCGTTTCCAGCTTGAGCTGGAGCAGGCCGTCGGCGACATCGACGTCCTTGCTGCTCCACGCGTTCTTGCCGGCGCTGTACTTGCCGCCGTAAGCCTCGCACCCCTTGGGCAGGGCGGAACCGGAGAACTCCTCGGTCCGGACCGTCTTCCAACTGGAACCCTGCTTCGGCTTGGCTGCCGGAGCGGCGGCCTGGACATCGGCTCCGGCCGCCGCCTGCAGAGCGATTCCGCTCGAGGTGGCGCCCGCCGAAGCAGTGCCCAGGGCCCCGGTGGCACCGGGTAGCAGCAAAGCAGAAAGGACGCCCGCGATCGCCAAGCGTCCGCCGTAGCGGCGTGCGCGGCTCGCAGACATCCCTACCCTTTCGCCCCCCGGCGCTGATCGGTTCCAACGCTCGTGCACCTTACGCGCCTTTGGTGACGGCGGAAAGCGGTATATGGGTGAACTGAGGGCCGCCAGGTGACGTCTGTGCTGCTCGTGCCGCAGTTCAACGCCTTGGCCCATTGATGGGTGATCGCCGTTTGTGGCATTCTCGTGGCCGTGTTGAAGATGCGTATCCGCCTGACGACCCCGGCATGTCCGTGGGCCGTGGGTGTGCGCTGTCGCCCCGCGGCCTGACCTGCCGCCCGCCCGCGTTTGCGGGGCTTGACTCTTCACACCCTCAAGGATCTTCCGATGCCCGTAGCAACTGCTGTCGTTGTCCATGCCCATCCGGACGACGAGGCGATCTTCACCGGTGCCACCATCCACCACCTGGTCGAACGCGACGTCCGCGTCGTGCTGGTGACCGCGACGTCCGGAGAGGCCGGGGAACCGCGCCTGCCGCTGCAACGCGGCGAGACGATCGGCCTGCGTCGCCGCGAGGAACTGGAACGGGCCTGCGACCTGCTCGGCGTCGCTCGACTGGTGATGCTCGGGTATCAGGATTCGGGGGCGCACAGCGGGCCGTACCCGAGCGGCAGTCTCGGAGCCGCCGATCCGGACGATGTCGCCCGCCGGGTGACCGCGGTGGCCGAGGCGGAGCAGGCCTCGGCGGTGATCCACTACGACCCGCGCGGAATCTACGGTCACATCGACCACGTGCAGGTACACCGGGCCGGCGCTCTGACCGCCGGGCGGTTGGGGATCACCGGCTACGAGGCCACGGTGGACGGCGCGCACCTGCGCCGTCGGCTGGCGGAAGGACGCCGGCACCTGCTGCACGCCGCCGCCGGCGACGACGCCGAACTGGGCGTCTCGGCGGCGACCATCTCGCTGGCGGTCCAGGCCGGCCCGGCTGCGCTGCTGGCCAAGCGGGCCGCGATGGCCGCACATGCCAGCCAGATCGGGCCCGAGTACCTGGAACCGGGACGATTCGACAGCGGCTACGGCCAGGAGTGGTTCGTCCGCCGTGGCCCGATCGGCCTGCTGGAAAGCCATGCCCAGGGCCGGGCCGACGCCCAGCCTGCCGCTGCGCTGGTCGCGGTGCGCTGAACGGGTGACGGCGTGATGGGTCAGGCGTAAGCAGGACCGCATTGCCGATGGTTTCCTCAAGGCTCCGGCCGCGGCAGGCTCCTGCGCGTCGCGGGGCCTGTGCTCGGCGACGGCCAGACGGCCAGGAGGGATCAGCACATGCGCCGAGGCAGAGCCGTGGCCAGGAACGGGATCGCGGCAGCGCTCGCCGTCACGGTGGCGACCGGGTATCTGCTGGTCTCCGGTGCGCTGGATCCGGTTCTTGCCGACGCCGTGACGCTCGCCGTCGGCAAGGACGATCTCGCAGCGACCAGCGGGGACGCCGACGTGCGGCTCAACGCGATCCCGATCACGGACTGGATGTACTTCGACGACCGCCCGGAATGGTCATCGCTGCGGAAGGTACCGAAGCTGCCGGCCCGCCCGGACCAGCCGGTGGAACCGAACCGGCCGCTGGTAGCTCCACCGGAGAATCCGAAGCATTGGCAGTTCACCGGACCCGCGCCGATGCCGCACTATTCGCTGAAGCCGCCGGACTCGTGTTTCCAGCCCCGCGGTCCGGGCATGACCGTGGAGCGATTGACCGCGGTCGCCGGCACCAAGAGCGCAACGGTGAGTTGGTGGGACCTTGGCGACCCGGACACCCGGTCGTACCAGATCGCGATCGTCCCGATCGGCGCAACGGGAAACCCGGTCGGGTTCACCGATGTCTCGACCGTGACCGAACCGGTCCGGTTTATTGACGTGGCCGCGCCGAACACCTGCAAGGAAGTCAGCGTGCTGGTGACCGGGTTGAAAACCGGTGACGCCTACCGATTCTGGCTGCTGGCCAACAACGAGTCGCAGGTCCAGGTACGAAACTACCGACCAAGCCGAGGCGAGACCGAGACCGTAACGATCATGTGAATCCGCTCGGCTCGGCCGCCCGCGCCCTGCCCTCGAGCAGGAAGTCCGTGACCGCCGTGACGTCGGCGAAATCCTGCAGTGCCCGGGAAGCACCGAACGGCTCGTTCCAGAACGCCCCCTGCGGTACCGACCAGGGCCCGACATAGGCGTAGGGCAGCGGGTGTTCGGCATCCCCGGGAGAAACCCCGAAGTTGACCTCGTCGAGGGTCAGCGAGACGTCGAAATGCTCCGGCCACAGCACCGGTTCGAGGCCCGCCTGCCCGGTCGTCGCAGTCAGCGCACGGAGCGCCTGGTCACCGAGGATCAGGGCATTGAGGACGATGTCCACCCCGGTCGCGGGCAACTCCAGTGATTCCGGGGGGACGCTGGTCGGCGGGTAGACGCCGTCGGGTGCCTCGGATCGAATCCCCAGCGTGCTGGCCAACTCCTGAAACGGCCCGGCCAGCGGCACGGCCAACCCGTCCGGCTCCCGGACCAGGGCACCGCCGCTGACGGCCAGCCGCTCGATTCCCGGTGCCGGCGAGCGGATGGTGGCGAACCCGTCCTGGGTCACGGTCAGCCGGATGGTGCCGGAGGTGCGCCACTGCGGCCCGGCGAGCAAGAGCTCGGCGACCGCGTGCAGCCCGAGCCGCGCGGTGACCACGTCTGCGGTGACCACGTCTGACGGCGAGTTGTCGTCCTTCGTCATCCCCTGATCATCGACGGTCGCACCCTCCGTTGTACAAACTCACGACACCATGACGTCGAACTCTGCGCCACCACGTGCCTAGGCTGGACGCGGCACTTTGGCCAACGACCAACGGGAGCATTCGTGAGCACGACGTCGGATCAGCCGTCCCGGGCCAAGCGGGTCAGTCATCGGCAGGCGGCACAGATCCTCGCCGAGCAGGATCCGGTGATCGCCCGGCTGGTCGAGGAGGTCGGGCTGCCTACCTTCGCAGCGCCCAAGGACCTGCACTTCGCGGCGCTGGTCCGGTCGATCACGTACCAGCAGCTCGCCGGGGCAGCGGCCAGCGCGATCCACGGCCGGCTGGTCATCGCTCTCGACGGTGAGGTAACGGCAGAGAAGGTGCTGACGACGTCCCCGGAGCTGCTGCGTGCCGCCGGGCTGTCCGGGAACAAGGTCGCCTCGCTGCTGGACCTGGCCACGAAGGTGGAGGACGGCACGGTCGTCCTGGACCCCCGGCGGGTGGCCCGGGAGAGCGACGAGGAGCTGGTCGAGCGCCTGACCACGGTTCGCGGGATCGGGAAATGGTCCGCCGAGATCTTTCTGATGTTCCAGTTGCGGCGGCTGGATATCTGGCCGACCGGCGACCTGGGCGTGCGCAAGGGCTTCGGCCTGGCCTGGGGCATCCCGACGCCCACGCCGAAACAGCTCGAGGCACTCGGCGAGCCGTATCACCCGTACCGCAGCGTTGTTGCCTGGTACTGCTGGCGGGCCGTCCAGCTCTACGCCGGGTCAGCCAGGACGGCCGTCACCGGCTGAGGCATCCTGCACCTCAGGACCATTCCCGGAGGATCTGCTCGGCGCCCGCCTCCTCCACTGATTTTGGCATCGGCGGGTCGGACGGCGTACGCGAGAACCGGGGCGCGGGTGCGGCTTGCATGATTCCGTCGACCTCGACGTAGGTTCCCCGCGCCTGCAGATGCGGATGCAGGGGGGCCTCACCGAAGGTCAGCACCGGCGTCACACACGCATCCATGGACCCGAAGTGCTCTGCCCACTCGTCCCTGGTGCGGGTTTTGAAGACGTCCTCGAAACGACGCCGCATCCGCGGCCAGTCGGGGCGATGCAGCTGGTTGGGAAGCTCATCGGCCGGGATCTGTAGTCCGACCAGAAGTGCCGCGAAGAATTGCGGTTCCAAAGCACCAACAGCGACCCATTTTTCGTCCGAGCAGGTGTAGGTGTCATAAAACGGCGCCCCGCCGTCGAGCAGATTGCTCTCCCGATCGTCCGTCCATTGCGAGATCCCCCGCAACGCCATCGTCATCTGGGACAGAACGGCGGTCCCGTCAACCATCGCCGCGTCGATGACCTGCCCCAACCCGGACGTGTTCCGCTCGTGCAGGGCGGCGAGGATGCCGACGATCAGCAGCATCGAGCCGCCACCGAAGTCGCCCACCAGGTTGAGTGGCGGTGGCGGTGGCTGCCCGGATCGGCCGATCGCGTGCAGGGCACCGGTCAGGCCGATGTAGTTGAGGTCATGCCCGACCGTGCGGGCCAACGGCCCGTCCTGGCCCCAACCGGTGATCCGCCCGTACACCAGGCGAGGGTTGAGCACCATGCAGTCCGCCGGACCGACGCCGAGCCGTTCCGCAACGCCGGGGCGCAGGCCCTCGATCAGCACATCAGCGCGTTCGACCAGGCCAAGAACCGAGCGCCGGCCCTCGTCGGTCTTCAGATCCGCATGCACCGTCCGTCGTCCACGGAGCACGACGTTCCTGTCACTGCCCAGCCGCAGCCCCCGCCCGACCGGGCCGACTACCCGCACAACATCGGCACCCAGATCGGCGAGCATCATGGCGGCGTGCGGGGCGGGCCCGAGCCCGGCCAGCTCCACCACCCGTAGTCCGGCCAGTGGTCCACTCATCCGCTACTCCTCTCCTCAGCAATCAAAAGCAACAAAAGAACGAGGCTCGGATCTCGGAGTCACCGTAGACCGAAGTGCTCCCTCACGATCGGCGCTGGGAGCGCTCAACGAACGCGGCAATTCGGGACCGCGCTTCGGCGGTACCGACCGCTTCAGAGATCTCAGCAGCCTCCAGGTCCAACTGGTGCTCCAGGGAATGCCCAACGGCTCCGCGGATCAGGGACCGGGTCCGGGCCTGCGCGTGGGTGGGGCCCTGGGCCAGTCGAAGCGCCAACGCTCGGGCCTGGGTACCGGCCTCGCGGTCGGGCACCACCGCGGTGATCAGACCCCAGTCCAGCGCCTCGGCTGCGGATAGACGCCGCGGGGTGAGGCCGAGTTCGAGGGCTCGTCGCAGCCCGATCACCTGAGGCAACAGCCAGGAGGTACCGCAGTCCGGGGTGAGCCCGATGCCGGTGTACGCGGTCAGGAAGGTCGCTGACTCCTCGGCGACCACGAGGTCGGAGACCAGGGTCAAGGCCAGGCCGGCACCTGCTGCCGCGCCCTGGACAGCGACCACCAGCGGAATCTCCAGATCGGCGAAGGCGAGAATCGCCCGGTGCGCCGCCTGGGCCAGGGTCAGGACGAACCCGGAAGGATCGGCCGCCGCGGCCATCGCGGCAACGTCGCCACCGGCGCAGAACATCGGCCCCTGTCCCTGAAGCAGCACCGCACCGACGTCGTCGCGCCCGGCGAGGCCGTGCACCAGCTCCGTCAAAAGCTCTGCGGTCGGCAGGTCAAGGGCATTGCCCGACTCGGGACGGCAGAGCGTGATGGTGGCCAGCCGATCGTCCAGCACGCACTGCACGGTTGTCGACGTCATCCGTAATCCTTTCCTCACCGGGCAAATTCAGCGTGGGGCCATCCGCAAGGCACCGTCCATCCGAATGGTCTCGCCGTTCAGGTAGTCGTGATCGATGATCATGGTGACCAGCTTCGCGTACTCGCCGGGGGACGCCAGTCGCTGCGGGAACGGGACGCCCGCCGCCAGACTTGCCCGGAACTCCTCGCTGACCGTGGCCAGCATCGGGGTGTCAACGATGCCGGGCGCAATCGTGCACACCCGGATTCCGAACTGGGCGAGGTCCCGCGCGGCCGGCAGGGTCATGCCGACCACACCACCCTTCGAGGACGCGTAGGCCACCTGCCCGATCTGGCCGTCAAACGCCGCGATCGACGCGGTGTTCACGATGACGCCGCGCTGGCCGTTCTCATCCGCTTCGGTCCGGGCGATCGCCTCTGCGGCGAGCGCGAGCACGGTGAAGGTGCCGACCAGGTTGATCTGGATGACCTTTGCATACAGGCCGAGATCGTGGACGCCCTTGCGGCCGAGGATGCGCGAGGACGGACCGATCCCGGCGCAGTTCACCACGGCGCGCAGCGGAGCCCCTTCGGCCGCCGTGGCCACCGCCGCGCGGACCTGATCCTCATCGGTGACGTCGGCGGCGAGGTAGGTGACGCCCTTGACCGCCGGCGCACCCTCGATGCTCTGCGGGAGATCGAGCGCAAACACGGATGCACCCTGGGCCACCAGGGCTTCGGCAGTTGCGGCGCCGAGCCCGGAGGCCCCGCCGGTGACGATCGCGGCGGTGTCGGTCAGTTGCATGCCGGCTTCTCCTAGTTGTCAGTGGCTGATCGGGATGAGGGCGTGCCCTGGTCGGTCTGGCTCTGGCGGCGCGGCGGGCCTAGGCCGTGTCCTGCGGACACGGCCTAGCGACTGAGGTCGCGGGCGATGACGAGGCGCTGGATCTGGTTGGTCCCCTCAAAGATCTGCATCACTTTCGCCTCCCGCATGTAGCGCTCGGCCGGGAAGTCCTTGGTGTATCCGGCCCCGCCGAGAACCTGGACGGCGTCCGTCGTCACCTTCATGGCGTTGTCGGTGGCGATCAGCTTGGCGATGGAAGCCTGCCTGGAATAAGGCTTTCCGGCATCCTTTAGACGAGCTGCCGCCAGATAGGTGGCGCGGGCCGACTCCACCGCCGCCGCCATATCGGCGAGCACGAAGCCAAGGCCCTGATGATCGATGATCGCCTTGCCGAAGGCCTGCCGTTCCTTGGCGTAGGTGATGGCGATCTCCAGCGCGCCCTGGGCCAGACCGGTGGCCACCGCGGCGATCCCCAGCCGCCCGGCATCGAGCCCGGCCAGGGCGATCGGAAGGCCCTGCCCCTCCGCACCGAGCCGGCGCTCGACCGGCACCGACACGTTCTCGAAGAGCATCGTCGCCGTGGTCGAACCGGTCAGGCCCATCTTCTGCTCGGGCTTGTCGGCGCTCAGCCCGGGGCTGTCCGCGGGAACCAGGAAGCACGAGATCCCACGCCCGCCGTCGTCCGACGTCCGGGCCATGACCTTGTAGAAGTCGGCCTGACCTCCGTGTGTGGTCCAGGCTTTCGCGCCTTTGATCACGTAGTGGTCGCCGTCACGGGTGGCCCGGGTGCGCATCGCCGCCGGGTCCGAGCCGGCGTGCGCCTCGGACAGGCAATAGGCACCGAGTTGTTCGCCGGACAGCATCTCCGGCAGCCATTGCCGCTTCTGCTCGTCGGTACCCACGGTGAACAGCCCGAAGCAGGACAGCGCATGGACGCTGGTGCCGACTCCGACGCTCGCCCAGGCCGCCGCGATCTCCTCCAGCACCTGCAGGTAGACCTCGTACACCTGCCCGCCACCGCCGAACTCCTCCGGGTAGGGCAGGGAGAGCAGGCCGGCTCGGCCGAGCGTGCGGAACACCTCGCGCGGGAAGGTCGAGGTGGTCTCGGCAGCTTCCACCCGTGGCCGCAGCTCGCGGCTGACCAGGCTGCGGGTCAGCTCGATGAGATCGGCGGACTCCTCGGTCGGCATCATTCTGGTGACAGGCATTGGGTTCCCTCCCTCGGCAGGAGAGTACCAGAACAAGTAACCTAGTACTCGCTCTGGTTTTCTGACATAATTTCGACCATGCCGGCTCCGCCCCACGGAACGACCCAGCCCCAGGGAACGACCCAGCCCCACGAAGCAACGGCGCGCACGGCGACCCAGATCTCTCGCACCGACCTGCTGATCAACGACCTGGTGACCATCTACCTGGCAGAAGGCTTCCAGCACCTCGGAATTGCCGACCTGGCCCGGCGGCTGAGTTGCTCCAAGACCACGCTGTACTCGGTGGCCCCGAGCAAGGAACAGATCATCGTGGTTGCCGTGCGCGCCTTCTTCCGGGGCGCCACCGAACGTGTTGAGGCGGCCGCCGAGCGCCCCGGCGACCCACGGGACCGGATCGCGACCTACCTCCAGGCCATCGCCGACGAGTTGCGGCCGGCCAGCCCAGCCTTCATTGGGGACGTCGAAGCCTTCGCCCCGGCACGAGAGATCTATCGCCGCAACACCCAGGCGGCCGCCGCGCGGGTGCAGCAATTGGTCGGCGAGGCGCGGACCATCTCCACCGAGTTGGACCCGACCTTCGTCGGCGTGGTGGCCGGTCTCGTCATGGAAGCCGTGCAACGCGGAACGATCGCCCGAGACACTCATCTCGAGCACTCGCAGGCCTACGCGGCCCTGAGCGATCTCCTGGTCGCCGGACTGGCCTGAGCAGAGGGGCGACCGGCGTCGGCGGGCACATCCATATGTGAAGGTTCCGGTCGATACCGGTTGCTGTTCCGGTCTGCGTCACCGTGCGGTCATCGGCACCGGCAACTGTCGTGGCACCACCACATCAGGAGATGCCATGGACCAGTCTGACGAAACAACCGCTGTCGCTCGCCGTACGCTGCTGCGCGGAGCTGTTGCGGTACCGGCGGCCGGGATGGCGGCCTCAGTCATCGGCGCTTCCAGCGCCCGGGCGCAGCCAGCGCTGACAACCCCGACGACCTCCACCCATTTCAGCCGGGAGAGCGAGCGTTTCGCGATCGCGGTGCTGCCGGACACGCAGTATCTCTTTGACGCGGACAGCTCCGACCCCGCTCCGCTGCGCGAAACATTCCGATATCTGATCGCCGAGCGCGCGGAGGCGAACATCGCCTTCATGGCCCACCTCGGGGACATCACCGAGCACGGCACCGACCTCGAGATCGATCTGGCGTCAAAGACTTTCAAGGCGATTGACGGCAAGGTTCCGTACAGCGTGCTGGCCGGCAACCACGACATCAGGTCCTCCACCGACGACCAGCGCGGCGACTCCGCCTACCTGCGGGCCTTCGGCAAGGGCAGGTTCGCGAGAACGCCGACCTTTGGTGGCGCGTCTCCCGACGGCTACAACAGTTACCACATCATCACCGCAGCCGACCGGAAATGGCTTGTCCTCGCCCTGGATTGGCGGGCCTCGGACAAGGGTCTGGCCTGGGCGCAGGGCGTGCTCGACAGCCACTTGACGCTGCCGACGATCCTCACCACCCATGACCTGGCCTACGCGGACGATGCCGGAGTGGCCAGCCTGTCGGGCAACGGCCAGCGACTGTGGGACCGCATCATCCGCAAGAACGACCAGATCTTCCTCACCCTGAACGGCCACTACTGGCCGCCCGGACGGACCGTGCTGACGAACGACTCCGGCAACCCGGTGCACGTGCACATCACGAACTACCAGGACCGGTATTACGGCGGTGCCGCGATGGTCCGGCTGTACACGTTCGACCTGGCTCGGCAGGTCATCGATGTCGAGACGTTCTCGCCCTGGCTGTTGGCTCGCGACCCCGAGGAGCGCACCCAGCTGGAGCGCGAGACCCTCGAATTGACCGGCCCAACGGACCGGTTCAGCATCGACATCGACTTCGACGACCGATTCAAGGGCTTCGCTCCGATCACTCCCCCGGCCCCGCGACCGCCCCCGGCCGTGCAGCCTCGCGGGACGGTGGCGTACTGGCGGTTCGACGCAGCAGGGCTGAACAAGGCCGGCAGCGACGGCACTCCGGTTGCCGCCGGGACCGTGGCCCGCGACCTCACCGGCCGCGGCAATGACCTCACCGTCCAATTGCTGCACGCCAGCGGCGCCGACGCGCTCACCTGGTCGACCGAACACCACCCGAACCAGCCGGCACACGCCAGCCTGCGGTTCGACGGCGGACAGAGCCCCGACCGCGGCGCCATCCTGCAGGCCGGGGCCAACGCGCCGATCAACAGCATGAAGTTCCTCTCCGGCTACACCATCGAGGCCTTCATCAAGCTCCCCGACCCGTTCGACGGCAACCACGCCTGGATGGGCATCCTCAGCTGGGAGGGCCGCAACGGCGACGCCGGCAAGACCAACGGATACTCCCCGGACGAACCCAGTTGCAGCGTCAACCTCTCCGGCGAGCGGTTCCTGCAGTACGTCGTCTACCCGGACGAGCAGGACGCCAGCCCGACGTCGTGGAGCCACGCGCTGCCGCTCGGCCGGTGGATGCACCTCGCGATCGTCAACGACAGCCGGCACACCACGATCTACATTGACGGATCGAAGATCGTCCGCAACCCCCAGCAGCCCTCGCATGGCATCGCCACCCTCGGCAAGCCGTTTGTTCTCGGCGGCACCCAGTTCGCCGAGCAGTTCGGTCAGGGTTTCTACGGCTGGATGGGTGACGTGAGGATCGCCTCGCGCGCGCTCAAGCCGCACGAATTCCTGGCACCCCAAGCGGACTGAGCGCGCCCGGCCATACCACCTGCAACTGTTTCACCCGCGGCCGCTCCCGGTGAGCTCCGGGAAAACTCTGGAAACAGGGTTTATTCGCAGCTCAGGAACGCTCCTTCAGCACCAGGACCCAACCGAGTCGGCGTCGGCGGCAAGCCGGCGCCGACCGAAGCCGTGACGTCACCCGTGCCAGGTGAGTACTCTCCAGATCCCCTGCCCGGCAGCCCGTGTCACCCGGTCGGCAGCTGTACTCACCTGTGAAGGATGAACAGTCATGGCCATTCGTCGCGTCGCCCCTCGGCTTTCCGTTGCGCTACTGACGGTGGCTGCCCTGATCGCAGCCCTCCTGACGTCATCCGTCGGTGCACTTCCGGCTCAGGCGGCGACAACGCCCGCGCAGGCGGTGGTCGCCGCGATGCAGCCGGGGTGGAATCTGGGCAACTCTTTTGACGCGATCGGTGCCGACGAAACGGCCTGGGGCAATCCCGTCGTCACCCAGGCTCTGCTGTCCGACGTCAAAGCTCAGGGCTTCAAGAGCATCCGCATCCCGGTCTCCTGGGGTCAGCACGAGGGGGCAGCGCCGAACTACACGATCGATGCCACCTACCTTGCCCGGGTGAAGCAAGTGGTGGACTGGGCTCTGGCCGACAACCTGTACGTGCTGCTCAACATGCACCACGACTCCTGGCAGTGGGTCACCAACATGCCCACCCAGCACGACACCGTCCTGGCCCAGTACAACGCGACCTGGACCCAGCTCGCGACCACCTTCAAGAACGAGCCGAACACGCTGGTACTGGAGTCGATCAACGAACAGGGATTCACCGGCAGCTCCGGCGAGGCCCAGGACTACACCCTGATGAACGAACTCAACAGCACGTTCTTCAACACCGTCCGGAAGTCCGGCGGCAACAACGCCACCCGCTATCTGGTGCTGCCGACCTTGTACGACAACGGCGACCAGGGCCGGCTGGACTCCCTCGCCACCGCGATGACCGCGCTCAAGGATCCCAACCTGATCGCCACCGTCCACTACTACGGGTACTGGCCGTTCAGCACCAACATCGCGGGCACCACCACGTTCGACGCGACCACGCAGAAGGACGTCACCGACACCCTTGACCGCGCCTACAACAGCTTTGTCGCCAAGGGCATCCCGGTGATCATCGGGGAGTACGGTCTGCTCGGGTTCGACAAGGACGTCGGCGCGATCGAACAGGGTGAGAAGCTCAAGTACTTCGAGTATTTCGGCTACGCCGCCCGGACCAGGGGCATCACCACGATGCTCTGGGACAACGGCCAGCATTTCGACCGGACGGCGTTCGTCTGGAAGGACCCGGACTTCTATGCCCAGCTCAAAGCCGGTTGGACGACGCGCTCCGGAACCGCCTCCACCGACCAGCTCTTCGTCCAGAAGTCCACCGGCGCCACGGCCAGGACCGTCACCCTCAATCTCAATGGCACCACCCTGACCGGCCTCGCCCAGGGCGCCACCAGGCTCACCGCGGGGACGGACTACAGCCTCAGCGGTGACCAACTCACCTTCACCGCCGCGGCCCTGAACCGGCTCTCCGGCAGCAAGGCGTACGGAGTGAACGCCACTGTCACCGCCACGTTCAGCCAAGGCGTCCCGTGGAAGTTCAAGGTGATCACCTACGACACCCCGGTTCTGTCCAGCGCTACCGGCAGCACCAGCGGCTTTGTCATCCCCACCAGCTTCAAGGGCGACCAGCTCGCGACGATGGAGGCCGCCTACCCCAATGGCAGCGGCGCCGGCCCGCAGAACTGGACCACGTACAAGGAATACGGCACCAGCTACCAACCGTCCTACACCGCGAACACCGTCACCCTGCCGAGCGCCTTCTTCGCCGAGACCAACGACGGGACGGTCAACCTGACCTTCCACTTCTGGTCCGGGGCCTTGGTCAAGTACACGCTGGTCAAATCCGGCGGCAATGTCACCGGCACGGCGAGTATCACAACAACGCCAACCCCGACCCCGACGCCTACCCCGACACCGACACCCGGATCGGGTGCCTGCACGGCCAACCTGAGCGTGCCGAGTACCTGGAACGGCGGGTTCACCGCCAACGTCGACGTGACGGCTGCGTCGCCGATCAAGGGCTGGAAGGTGACCCTGATCCTGCCGTCCGGAACGTCGATTTCGAGCATCTGGAACGGGGTTGCGTCGGGCAGCACCGGTTCCGTGGTCGTGGCCAACGCCGCCTACAACGGCAGCGTCGGCCCCGGCAGCCCACAATCCTTTGGATTCGTGGGCGCGGGGCCGAGCGGCGGTGCCACCGTCACGTGCGCGGCTACTTGACCTCCGAGCGCATCACCAGTCCGACCCCCACGGCCAGTGGAATGATCAGCCAGATGACTCCGGTGACGCCGAGGTTTGCCCACTGCTCTCCGGTCAGATCTCCATTGAATAGGGCGCTTTGGGCGTAGTTGAAGTCCACCCAGGGCTGCAGGTCCTTGAACCACTGAGCGTTGGCGGCGAGGATGCTGAAGAGGGTCGGCAGAACGAGTGAGTAGACGAAGTAGGCGACGATCGCACCCGGAGAGTTGCGGATCAGCACGCCGAGCATGAAGCCGATCAGCAGGCCGAGGACGTTGCCCAGGACGATGTACAGGCCATCGAGCAGGGAAACGTCCCAGGTGGTGTTGACGCCGGCGATACTCGAGCCGATGAGGTTGCCGACCGCTCCGATTGCCAACGCCAGCGGTATCGAAACCACCGCCACCCCGACCGTGGAGAAGGCCTTGGCCAGCACTATCCGGCTCCGGTGCGGGACCAGGGTGAAGGTCGTGAGCCCGCTGCGCTGGCTCCATTCGCTGGTCACCGACAGGATCGCGATCATCGGCAGGATGACCGCCATCGGGAACCCGATCGCGGCCGCGAAGGTCCCGTAACCCAGTTCGTCATCGGGAGCCCAGATGATCACGGCGGTGGTCGCGAGCACTCCCGCAATGGCGATGCTGGTCATCAGCCAGAAGCCGGACCGGGTGTCGAACATCTTGCGCAGTTCGACCGACATCAACCTGCTCAGCGGGATTGGCCGGATCGCCCGGATCGGCCGTGCCGTGGGACGTTCCACGGCGGCAGTACTGGCGATGGCACTCATGCCACGACTCCTTCTCGCTGGGTGTCCGAGGTGAGCGCGAGGAACATTTCCTCGAGCCCGGCGCCGTCTGCGGCGCGCAGTTCCATCAGCGCTACGCCGGCGGCGAGCGCGATCTTCCCGACCAGTTCGGGATCGGCCGTGGTGCGCAGGCTGCCGTCATTCGAGGGGGTCGCGTCCATGCCTGCTTCGATCAGGGCTCTTGCGAGATCGGCCTGCCCCGAGGCGGCCCGGACGAACGTGCCCGCGCTCTGCAGGAGAGCGGCCTTGGTTCCCTGCGAAACGATCCGGCCGTTGCCGATCACCACCAGGTCGTCGGCGATGACCTCGATCTCGTGCAGCAGGTGGGAGGACAGCAGCACGGTGCCGCCCCGGTCGGCGTATTCACGCAACAGGTCGCGCATCCATCGGATCCCAGCAGGGTCAAGGCCGTTGGCCGGTTCGTCGAGGATGAGCACCTCGGGGTCGCCGATCAGCGCCGTGGCGATACCGAGGCGCTGCCGCATGCCGAGCGAGTAGTTGCGAACCCGCCGGGTAGCCTCCGCAGGGGTCAGGCTGACCCGCTCGAGCATCGCGTCGACGGTGGAGGCCGGCAGGCCCATCGTGCGCTGGGCAATGGTCAGGATCTCCCGGCCCGTGCGCCCCGCGTGCTGAGCCGAAGCATCCAGCAGCACGCCGACCTCACGCCCGGGGTTGGGCAGATCTGTGTACCGGCGCCCAGAAATCGTGGTGGCGCCGGCGGTGGGAGGCGTCAGCCCGACCATGATCCGCATGGTCGTGGACTTGCCGGCTCCGTTGGGCCCGAGAAAGCCGGTGACGCGGCCCGCTCCGGCGGTGAACGTAACGTCATCGACGGCGGTGAACCCGCCGTACTTCTTCGTGAGTGCCTCAACCGTGATCATGGCTATGAGCTTGGCAAGCCCGCGAGGCGGCCACATCAGGGACAGAGCTGAGTCGACCCCCGATCCCGATCAGGGTCATCCCTGATCACGGGACGTCATTCGGTCAGGTGGGCAGCGGGCGTTCATCGACGATGCGTTTCATCACCAGGGTGGAGTTCAGCCGCTGGACCCCGGGCAAGGTGGACAGGACGTCATCCTCAAGTTGGGCATAGGCGTTCAGATCGGCGGTGACGATGCGCAGGATGTAATCCGGATCGCCGAAGAGCCGTTGGGCCAGGAGCACGTTGGGGATCTCGGTGACGGCTCGCTCAAACGCCAGCAGGGTGTCGCGGTCCTCCTGCCGCAAGGTGACGAAGACCAGGGCTTCGAACGTCAATCCGAGCGCCTCGGGATCCACTATGGCGCGATAGCCGCGAATCGCGCCGGACAGCTCCAGTTCGCGCACCCGGCGGTGGGTGGGCGACAGGCTCAGCTGGACCCGGGCGGCCAGATCGGTCAGGCTCTGCCGGCCGTCACGCTGGAGCTCAGCAAGGATCTTCCGGTCGACAGCGTCCATACGCATAATTCTTCCACAGCTAGCCGCTGCTGTAGCAAATATAGGGAACACCTTCGGGCCAACCACGCATAGCCTTCCAAGAAGTCAGAAGCCGTTGGAAGGATGTGTTCGGCATGGACCCGACGCTGCTGTTCGCCTTCTGGGGCATGGTCTTTCTGCTGATCGCGGTCCCCGGCCCGGACTGGGCCTACATCCTGGCCTCGGGTCTGCGCGACCGCAGCGTGCATCCGGCGGTGGCGGGCATCCTGATCGGCTACCTGATCCTCACCGCCATCGTCGCGGCCGGTCTGGGCGTCCTGGTGTCCGACAACTCGGTCGTGCTGACGATCATCACGCTCAGCGGTGCGGGATATCTGAGCTATCTCGGCACCGGCCTGCTGGCAAGCCCCAGCGGCCTGCCCACCCCTGCCGACACCAACCCTGCCGACACCACCCGTGGTGGCATTGAGGGTGCGGTGGTGGGCAGGTCATGGTGGACGCGGGTGCTGCGCGGCATCGGGGTCAGCGGGCTGAACCCGAAAGGCGTATTGATCTTCGTTGCGATGCTGCCTCAGTTCACCGGCACCGGCAGTTCCTGGCCGATCCCGGCCCAAATGGTACTTCTGGGACTGATTTTCACCGGCAGTTGCGCCATCTTCTACACCACCCTCGGCCTGACAACCCGGACCATCCTGCGCACCCGGCCCACCGCCTCACACCTGGTCTCCCGCATTTCCGGCGCCGCGATGATCCTCATCGGCCTGTTCCTGCTCGCCGAACGCCTGATCACACTTCTCACCTGACGCCGAGCCCTTGTTCAGGCGCCGCTGTCGTCGGGGAACGAATGATGCTCGTGCGCAACCACCCATCGGCCTTCCTCCTGGCGCAGGCCAAACGTCAGCCGCAGCCGCAGTTCCGGCTTTTTCGCCAGGTCGTCCGCGGTGCCGCAGCGCAGCAGGGCGCGCGCGTACGCGACCGTGTCGCCTGCCGTCACGTCCAGGCTGGTCAGCTCGAACGTGGCGCCCGACGCCTGCCATTCGAAGAACCCGGGCCAGGTCTGCCGATAGGCATCGATGCCCTCGACGCCCTGGTACGGCGGCGGGACGTCGTACATGACGATGTCGTCGGCGTGGTCGGCAAGAACACCGGCCAGGTCGCCGGCGTGGACCGACCGCGTCCAGCGCTCGATCAGGTTCCGGATCTGGGTTTCGTCGTCGGTCATGATGTCCTCCCACGGGGTCGGTTGCTTTCACCTCTACAACCCGCGCGGAACAGCAAAACTCATCGCGTTCAGCTGACCGATGGTGGCTCGTCGGGCGCGAGCTCCAGGTCGAGGCCGAAGCGCGGGAAAATCTCCGGAGCCAGGAATGACACCACTTCGGCGATCATGGTGCCGCGCACCGCGACCAGATCCAGCGCAACAGCGGTGAAAACCGACTTCTCCGCTTCCCACAGGTAGGTACCGAAGGCCAACTGCCCGTTCGCGTGCGCCGGGACGAATCGCCACCGCCACGACAGGGGACCTTCCACCAGGAACTCTCGGATGCCGTCCTGACCTTGGTACCACTCGGCCAGCGGCGGCATCGAGTACTTGGCATCATCGGTCAGCACCGCCAGGATGGCGTCGACATCGCCTGCCTCCCAGGCGCTCGCGTACCGCCGTGCCGTCGCCCGCAGCTTCTCGTCCCCGAGCTCCACGAACTCCGCCTGCTGGCTGACGGTCGGACGCAAGGCGTCTACCACGCGGCGGGCCCGCTGGAGGCTGCTGTTGACCGCCGCAACGGAGGTGTCCAGCAGCTCGGCCACCTCGCCGGCCCGGTAACCGAGCACCTCCCGACATAACAGCACGGCCCGCTGCGGCCCGGACAGATGCTGCAACGACGCGACAAACGCGAGCTCGAGATGCTCGCGGGCCAGCATCCTCAGCGCCGGATCGGGCTCCGCGGCGGACCCTGACCGGCTGTCCGGGAACGGCTCCAACCAGACCGTCTCGGCCAGCGGCGCCGCGCCCGGGGTGAGATCGGTGGGCAGCTCTCGACGACGGCCTCGGCGTTCGATCATGGTCAGGCAGCGGTTGGTCGCGATCTTGTAGAGCCACGCTCGCATCGTGCCGCGATCCTCGTACCGCTCGCGGCTCTGCCAGGCCCGCAGGAACGTCTCCTGGACTGCGTCCTCGGCGTCCTGGAACGAGCCCAGCATCCGATAGCAGTGAGCCGTCAGCTCGTCACGGTACGACTCGGCAGACTGCACGCTCGTCATGGCGCTTCACCCTACGTGCTCACCCTGACCGGAATTCCTTCCCAGAGCGGCCACCGGACGGGCCCAGGTCAGGCGAAGGCGGCTTGGGGAGCGGGCGGAGCGGACACCAGCTCGGGGGTCCACGGCGTGGTCCATCGGGTGCCGAGGACGCGCCAGGCCACGATGCCGGCCCCGAGGACGATCAAGATGTCACCGATGCTGAACACGTTCGCCAGCGGCAGCGGGGCCGGGATGGCAAAGATGTCGCCGAAGAAGGCGAGGTGCGGGTGAGCGAGCGCGCCGGTGTTGACGAACCCGTCGGCGCTGGTGTCGATGCCCGCTGACCGCAGCGCGCCGAGACGGGCCGGCAGCGTCCCGCCGTTCAGCGTGATCGTCACGCCATTGAGGACGGCACCGAGGCCGAGGAGCCACAGCCCGGGGATTCGACGGTTGGCGATCATGAACCAGACGGCGACGACGTAGGTGGCGATGTGGGCCGCCCGCAGCAGCGTCTCGGGTCCGGTGAGCAGTTGGACGATCAGGATCTGTACCCCGAGAGCGCCAACGATCAAGCCGACATGCCGCAGTTTCACCGCGGCCAGCCGGGCCGGTTTGCCGCCGAGCAGCAGGGGCAGAATCAGGACCGCCAGGGTGGCAAGGGGAATGATCACGGTTAGCTGCTCCTGCTGAGTCGACGGAGGGGGAGGACCTCGCCCATCTGGGACGGGCCGTGGGTCACCCAGGACGGCCCGAGGTTCGTGTGCTGGGCCTTGGTCCATTTCTGCAGCTCTTTGGCCGACATGGCCTTGGCGATGTGGAATCCCTGCATCTGGTCACAGCCGAGGGTGGCCAGCGCGTCGTAGGTCGCCTGGTCCTCAACGCCCTCGGCAACGACCTTGAGGCCCAGGCCGTGAGCCAGATCGATGGTGGAGCGGACGATGACGGCGCTGGGCGCGTCCTGGCGCATCTTCAGGACGAACGACTTGTCGATCTTGATCTCGTCCGGCTGGAGCTTGGTGAGGTAGGACAGCGACGAGTAGCCGGTCCCGAAATCGTCGATGGCAAGCCGGATTCCGAGGTCTCGAAGCTCGGCCAGGACCGCCATCGCCCGCTTCGGGTCGGCCGTGATTGAGCTTTCGGTTACCTCGATGGTGAACTGCCCGGCGGGGACGCCGGCGGCGCTCAGGCAGGCGGCGAGCCAGCGCGGGAGCTCCAGGTCGGCCAGCAGCCGCGCGGAAAGGTTGACGGCCACCGAGAGATCGGGGTGAGCGGCACGCATCTGGCCGAGGGTGACCAGCGAGGATTCGATCGAGAATCGGGTCAACGCCGCCATCAGGCCACTGTTCTCGGCGATCGGGATGAAGACGTCGGGCAGGATCTGGCCGTGGATCGGGTGGTTCCAGCGCATCAATGCCTCGAAGGCGACCGGGGTTCCGGTCTCGGCCTCGACCTGCGGCTGGTAGACCATCTCCAGGTCCGTACCGTCGAGGACAGCGTGCAGATCCCCGTGCAGGCTGAGCCGCTGGACCGAGTGCGGGTCCAATTCGTTCCGGTAGCCCTGGACCTCGCCCCGATTGGCCTTGGCCCGGTAGAGCGCGATGTCGGCTCGCTGCAGGAGGGTCTCAATGCTGCTGCCGTGCTGGGGGTAGATGGCGAAGCCGATGCTGGCGTGCACGCCCAGCCGGATTCCCTCGGCCATCAGCGGCTCGCGGATCTTCGTCATGGCCTGCTCGGCCAGCGCGGTGACCTGCTCGACCCCGGTGATCGCCGGCACGACGATCGCGAATTCATCGCCGCCCAGCCGAGCGACGGTGATCCCGTCCGGCAGCGACTGCACCATCCGGTTCGCCACCTCGCGCAGCAGCCCATCGCCGACGTGGTGCCCGAGCGTGTCGTTGACCTCTTTGAAGTGGTCCAGGTCAACCAGCATGATCGCGAAATGCCCATGGTCGCCGTTCGAACGCAGGGCCTGTTCGGCACGGATCCGGAACAAGGCGCGGTTGGGCAGCCCGGTGAGCTCATCGTGAAGCGAGTCGTGCTGGCGTTGCGCGGCAATCCAGGCGTTGCGCTGCACGCCCAGCAGCGGAAGGACGATCAACGGAACGAGCGCCAGTTCCAGGGTGCTGATCACGGCGGTGACTGGCGCCAGCCCGAGCATGATGGCCGAATCCAGGCCCTGCAGGCGAAGGTCCTCGCGCAGCACCTCCTGGATCGGCTGGCCGCTGTCCATGGCCACCACTCCGCCGACGACGACATTGTTGACGACGAAATACGTCAGGGCGGCGGCAATTGCCGGCCACAGCGCGATTGATCCCTGGCTGAAGCGGGCTCCGAGCAGACTGTCTCCCTGGGGCAGCACGAAGACCGCGCGGACGGCGACGAGAGTCAAGGTGTACTGGCCCAGGTTGAAGGCGATCACCAGCGGAGGACGGCGGCGCCGGATGTCGTCCAGCGCGGTCGCCAGTACCTGTGCCAGCAGTGCCAGACACAGCGGGCCGGTCATCACCAGGGCGACGGCGAACGTTGAGGACACGGTGAGCCGGTCGGTGACGCCGTCCTTGCGGACCACCCGCAACCGCCGCAGCTCGCCGGCGAACAGCAGCCCGGTCAGCAGATAGCTGGCCCACAGCTGGTGAGAACCCCAGGAAACCCGGGGCAGTTCGGCGATGCAGATGGCGA
>Ga0307513_10000519_pt1 | contig 55305 bp, 46 predicted proteins | sample 15_EM_MG_FD_202174 | JGI IMG/M metagenome (GOLD analysis project Ga0307513, IMG submission 202174) | Populus trichocarpa ectomycorrhiza microbial communities from riparian zone in the Pacific Northwest, United States - 15_EM | ecosystem: Host-associated > Plants > Roots > Unclassified | place... | reverse complement strand
TTCCTTATCTAACTTTATTTATTTCTTTTAACTGTGTACTTTTTTGCCCCCCCCCCCCCCTCCTCCCCTCCTCCGCAGATAATGGACAACCGATCTGAGCGCCCCAAGCGTGCCGTTGATGGAGCCAATTTTTGAGTAAGAGAGTGAGATGATTGAAGGACCGACAGTCCAAACTGATTTAGTTTAGTTTTGAGAAAACAATGATACGGTAGTTATCATAGAACCCCCAAAGCGAGCCCAGCTCCAGTCGTTAACCCCACCGCCCCACATGTATCCACACACACACTTCCCACAATAATACTGCATCATACAAGAAGCAATACGGAGAAGCTCACGAGCACCCTCACTCCTATATCGTAGCAGCGTGGCGTTCCTGGCCTGGAAATGACGCTTGCGCAATTCCTGTCCTGCGTTGTCTCGCTTTGTGTCTTGTATCAGATCATGATGGGTATCAGCTCATGAGATAGGGAATGGGATCGGGTTTAGACCCGGCGCGGGAGAAACCGGGGATGTGGGGCGGGTGGGGGAGGTACGATACGATAGTCAGGTGTATTACGCAAGGCCATTTTTTTATATTTATTTCTCTACGATATCCCTTTTTTTCTCTTTTTTTCCCCTCTATTCAATTGAAGGGAATGTCTTTAGGATGAAGATGCGGAGATGGGCTCTGTCGGTTTAGTCGAGTTTATCCAACACCCGAAGGGAAGGGATGGAGGGGTGGATGAGTGGGGTGTAGTAGTAGTACTCGAGTGCTCGAGTACCCGTACGTGTGTGTGTGTGTGGGCGCGCGCGCATGTGAGTGAGTGAGAATGGTAAGGTGTCAAGTGATCAATCTCCGGTACGATATTCCATTGAATGAGTGTCACAGATGGAGTGTGTATGTACGAGTACGATTCTGTACTGTACCGGTACTGGAACTGCGGGGCGGTTAAGCTGTATACCGTAACTATTTTGCAAAAATCTGGAGAAAAAAATGCAATTAGAAATGTCATTATCGCCCGGTTGCAGCAATGTAGTTCGCCATGCTCACCTACTCTAGTACAGTAAAGCACCCGATGCATTTCCTGCTCGCCACCAGGACACCGCCACAAATATAATACCTGGAAGGCCGGGAGAGCTTTGTGGACGGGAAGGGGGGGGGTCGAATGGAGCGCAACACAAGTAGGTAGTTAGATTAACCTAAATTACCAATCCTCATCTCGCCCGCGTCATGCTGCACCGGCGTCTGTATCTAGGTTGGAAAACGCAAGTCCGTTTGTGACATTGAACGGGAATGAGATCCGGAGAAATACCAGTATTTACTATTGCTCAGTACGGTAGTTCTATCACACAGAGCAGATACACCCCCTCCCCCTTCTGTTTTCCTCAAGTTCTGCACTGGTCGTGAAAAGAAAAGTCATCACATCTCAATAGCAATATCCTAACCCCCACCAGGTCTTCTTACCTTACTTTCTCGTAAAAAAACTGAAAAGAAAAAAAATTTGTCCCACATACGAGGAAGACGCCTCCATCATTCATCTAAAACCTTAGCAAGACGAGGAGGAAAAAAAAGAAAAAGAAAAAAACTGACCAGTGACGAACAGGGATCAGTAAACAAAGCACAGAATGGGGACTTCTTCTTTTTTTCCTCATTACCCTACTCTTCAGTTCAAGAATTCATCTTTTTTGGCCTGCCAAGTAATATAATACCCCACTCAACCCAAGGATGACCGTACCGTGCAGCACCAAGACGCTAAGAAAAGCAGAAGAGAAAAAAGCAACGTACGGAAGCAAGGACCCTTCTGGCTACCCTTCTGTGGTGCTTCAGGGAAATAATAAAAAATGGGTTGGGTGAGAAAAAGAGAGAGAGGGAGAGAAAAAGGTTTGATAAGAGGTTATGTGTGATATTGTGATATGGTATGGGATGATGTTCCGTGCTCTCTTACTTTTCCGAGCATCCCCACTATGCTATGGCTGAATTCTCGCCTGGGAGAGAAGTTGTGTGCCCGCAGGCAAACGAGCAGGCAGGCGGGCAGGCAGGTAGATGGGCGTGCAGGCAGACTTCAAATTCTGTACCGGATGTATGGAGGTATGTATCTGTGTATGTAAGATGTACCGGTATGTGCGCTCCATGATACTGTGGTAAATTCCACTTTTGTTTTTAGTCATTCCTCTTGTTCCTCTTCCCCCCCTATGTTAATTGTTTGCTCTGTATATACAGCACTGTGCTGTGTAGCAGAATGCGTGTTTTTGGTCCCCCAGCACAAGGAGAGGAATCCAAGCTCGCTGCAGCGGACCACCAGCGTCTCATACGTACGAGTGGAATACCTACCGGTACAAGGTCTACCGGCGCAGCAGGCAAAGATGCGGGGCGATTAAGCATCCCGCTCGCTCCAGTACGAATCATATTATTAGAGTAAACAAAAGCGAGCCCGCCTGTCACTTACGAGCACTTTCCCACCGTGCCGTATGATGACAGGACCTGCCTGTGTGCTTTGATAGGATAGAAAGAAAGAGAACTAGTTCATCCGATCTTTTTTTCCACCCACCCTTTCGGGCGCGGACGAATGTGCCCAATCATGCTTTCCCTAGCACTCGTACTTTCGTAAAAACGCTTTCGATTCGCTACCTCCATCATCTCGGGATTCGGGGACAAGAGCCTCCCGGGAAAGATTAGCGCTTTCTCAACAGGGTATAGCCCGAGCCCCTTGGCCATGTTTGATTTTGTTGACTGGTTTCCGCAATTCCGTTAACTTGACAAACTAAACCTATCGTGGGCTAATGCCGCGAGTAACAGGGATCGTCCAATAGCGGATCGCAATAGCCCCCCTACGGCATGCGTAGTTAGCCTGGTTGAGGAACAGGGAAAATGATAAATGAAAGCAAAGGGCTACTAACGCGCGTGTTTGAAGGAGGCGGTTAGGGATTTACTCGTAGATGGATAGAGTGAGCGATCTGTTGTCAAAAAGGTACAGTGTTATCGGTATTGTGGGCTTTGTATGGTAATTCCCCTTCGACCGATCGTTGGATGCCCTATCGTAGGATAAGTCGGATTGATTCGGATTACTTACAATAGTCACTTGGGGAGGCGAGCAAGTACTATGCTCCAGTGCCAATACAGTAGGGTTTGAGAACCTATTGGATTCCCAAGGCATCACAGAGAGGAGTAGGAAAAAATAACTTGATTCTGCTCTTCGAAAATGTAGGTTATCCTATGTACCGGTACTGTACCGGTACGGTGGGAAGTGCTTTGGTAGATAAACTTGGTAGAAAGAGACGATGAGTCGCAGAACCTCAGAAATCCGATCAGCTGCATTTGTGGCTATTTTCCTCCAAAGCAATCGGGGCTCCAAAAGGTTTCTCGGGGTTTCAAGTAATATCTTGAAGACTGATTTTTACCCAAGATAAATTTTTTAACCCATAGCTCGATCTTTTTTCTTCTTCCCCGATTCCTTTCGTCCTACCGGAGTCACTCTGACTGGTGTAGCGAGTGGAAGACGGACCTGAAGTGAACCCGGACGTTATTAATATTTCCGTGTGAGTACGATAGCTTGGATATTTATCACGCCATTGCGCAAATGAGTGAGACTTTGCCAGTCTCGGGCTGGATTTTGCTCTTTGTAGTGAATTTTCTCATATCTTTCTTTATTCTTTCTAACTTGTCCACGCATATTCGAAATCGCACTGTAAACAGGTAAAGGCAGTAATTTGAAATACCGTCCTCGTACGAGCGCCTGTGTCACCCTTAATGGACTGTACCTGAATGAGCGATCGAACGAACGAGGGAAAAAAAAAACGGTTGATTCTCATTCACAATCGACGACTAGGATTATTCCTTTTCCTTTCAAGCAAGCCAATGAGGGTGTGCTAACCGCAGTGGGTTGGTAGGAGGGATGTGGGTTCTTCCGTCTTTCTTTTTTCACTTCCAATTTGCTTTTTCCCCCTGGCTTTGAGCGCCTCTCCACACCAAACCATTCGCCCTCGTGGGGCGGGCGGAGGAGGAGGAAACGAAGGGAGAGGGGGCAGAAGAGGCAGAGGGCTGCGTTGCGTCAAGATTTCCCCACATTCTTACGGTAATTTATTCCTGCAAGATTGACTTAGTGAGACATTTGCAGGGGTAGGGGTTGGTGGATTGGAGCGATGGTCAGTTGGGCTCTAACTTCCTTGTACCGTATTGGGGGGGTTTTTTTTTGTTGCGTGGGGGTTGTTTTGCGGCAGTGGTCTTTTTTGTCTCCCTGTAGCGTATTGGTGGGAAGTTCATAGTGTGATAAAGACACAAGCACAGATGGTGGAAAGAAAGATGAAAGAGAGGGAGAAGATGGGGATAGGAAGAAGTGAGGAATTGTTCACGATGAGCAATCGGAAATCCACTCGAGCGGAAATTTAACTGTGGGCTCCAGTTGAGTAATCACTGAGAGCACACAGCACACAGCTGATCTCCTGGCTAAAGCAAAAGCTTCCTTGAACACCGGTACTGCAAACCTCCGATCAAAAGCAATTACGCACACGGGAGGGAAAGAGGTAGTTACTGCGCGAAATATAGTATTCCAGTATCAATACCACTACGGGTTGGTTCTGCAGATACCAAAACACACCACAACACACGGCTAGATGAACAACCCCCTACTGCCCCAATTCCCCATCATGCAAACCTCAGGTAAGAAGTGAGGAGGATAACAATTTCCGGTATTGCACCTCAAAGCTTGCACATCGCAGCTCATCGGAGCTACCGGTGCTCGAGTATGGCGTTCATGCACTGCGCTCGAACATCTGCTTGAGTATCCAACTTTATACGTATGTTGTATTGGCATGCCTACTCGTACATGTATGTGTGTATGTGGACTAAAGGCACCGACGCTTTGCCTATCATCATACCGGTGTCCCAACTCGACTGAACTCGGACTGCAATCGCCCCTCTCTCGAAGTTTGCTGTTTGCTCGATTCCCCCTGCAGCAAGTCTACTCACCAATGAAGAAACATGGCCGATCCCCGCTCAACACAGCCCAACCCAATGCAGCGCGGCCGACGAAACGGACGGATGGACGAATGAAGAAGCCTTTCTTTTCTTTTCTTCTTTCTCGTTAGGTGGGCCTCATGCGCTTTGTGCTAGCTGTGTGTATCCAGCTTGTAAGATGGGTATAAGTCGGCACGGGATGATGCAAGAAATACAGTGAATAAAACAAAATAAAAAAAGGGTAAACAGGGTAAAAAAGGGTGAGAGGAGATATCTGGGTGTGAGCTGTGTGCTGAATGGGGGTTGTGATTAGTTATGGGTGTGTGGATGGAATCAGGTGTGTAACGGTGGGCCCGTCCACCAACCAGAGCAGATACCGGCGTTTGTTCCTTCTTTGTTTATCAACATCCCAATGGGAGGGGGGAAAAAGAAAGGAAAGAAAGGAAAGAAAAGAAAGGAGTGAATTTTGAGTTTTTTGAATTCTGGCTTTGGTGGGACCTTTCTCTTGCCAGAGTTGCATACTTCTTGGGAGTGATAGGCTGCTCATCCACTTTGTGGTTCCCCCTCCACTATTAGAATAACGCCCCCTCTATTATAAGGTGACCTGCTGATGACAGGTGGGCCTTGTGTACGATACTGGATGATTTAATACCTTATTCATGGGTATTGTGCGAAAACCGGTTTTAAGACCCTTGAACGCCCCACAATGAGAGGTGAGGGGTGAATAGTGAAGGAGAGTACAGCTATCGTGCAGTGAACGGTGCTATCATACCAACCCACACGTGAACCATACCGGTAGCCTGTTAGGGCTGGCTCGTATCAGCTCTGCCGCTATTGCATGATATGGTTATTACGGTGCTCGAGCACTGTTTAGATTCCAGGTGTTGGTTTATGCTTCTCCATGGCGCACATCTGATCCCAGCTTAGTGAAGCCATACCAAGTGGACATAGAAAGGTCCTATGATACCGTACCGTACCTCCTTCGTAGGGGTCGGGTTCCCGCAAGGGGTCTGCCCAATTGCCTTTCGCCGTTTACTCAAAGTGTGACAATTCGGGGGTCTTCCTGCCTGCTGGTTGGCTCGGCTCCCCTTCCCCTAGCTTAACTCGACTTTTACGAAAGGATATGGGTACAATTCAAAAATTTGTTATTTTTACCAATCGTCTGTAATTGCTTTTGCGATGAGGAATAAAGCTGCGCAACTGGGTAGGGTCGGGCACTGGGCGATTTCTTAAGCATTCGGAATAGGAAAAAAAGTAAGTGAGCAAGTTATGGTACAACCAAGGCCTCAACTAGGTACCTAATTTTGTGGAGATGGCCGTAGCCCGCTCTCTGGGTGGACCAACTCAAGTTCTAATTACTTTGAAAGTCGCTGTGTATGTGCAAGCAAGTAATCTTAGGAGCGTGTCAATATAGAGGGCAATTACGGTATCTCTTAGTGTACCGTACGTGGGCTATCCGGAGTGATGGTCGGGCTGTGTTCATAGGAAGTGAAAATTTATGCCATCTCCACAAACACCACGGTTTATGGAAGCAATAGCGACACTCGAGCACAATATGACTGTGTCCACTGGTGGGTATGCCGGGCGGTGGTGCAAGTCAGGGGCACAGGCCTCGAGATATTAGAGCCAAATGAAGCTGGATCCTTCGCTTCAATTCCTCCAAATATCACTGGGGTAGAAGAGAGCCTTCACTGGGTTGACACCATTGTTTCAGAGCCTTTGGCCTAGTAAGTGGTGCTGTTGTGCTCGGTAGAATTGTTATATTTTGGGCCATGGCAGTAGCCTTGTTTCTAAGGTGGGCCGCTGCTACCACTGTAATTAAGGAGGCGAAGTGACATAAGTTATTCTGACTCCGGTACACGTAGAAAGCAGAAGATATCCTTAGGGTCCCTAATGCGTGACTGGTGGGTTACTGCAACCTTGGTGGAGCGTAGGTTGATATTTGCAAAACACTAGGCACCAGCCTTAAGGCCGGGTAATGAATATATGGTATTATGATGCATCGTATCCTTGGCGTGATCCTTCGCTTACCGGAGGTGTGTGGGGTGCCGCTCGAGAAGAACCTTTGGCTGTCCATCATTTTCACCAGCTACTCGAGCACAGTATGCTCCCTTTTCTTTTTCCCTCCCCCTTATACCGTACGAGTAAATGCAGTTTCGAGCATCCAGCATCTGTCAAACCGAGGATCCTTTTTTCTTTTCCTTTCCTTTTTTTTCTTCTTCACTCTTCCATTCGCTCTCTATTTTTCTTTTTTCTTCAATCAAACCTATTCCAACCCTTTTCCCACTTTCCCACTTTCCCCTACCGTAGTTAACTAACCCTCTATCTAGGTCCTTCCTCTCTTTCTCGAAACACATTTCGCTGCAAACTTGTCCAGCCAACCTTGCCTTCCCTTCCCTTGAATCCTTCCTTCGAGTCAATCCTACCCTTGGCCTGCTGATCAATAATAACTCACGGACTGGCACATCCAAGCAACCAAACCAAACCAGCCCGACCCCGAACCTTTTTTTTTTTTTCCTCGGCGACCAACTCACTCACTCACCTTCCCTTAAACACTTTCATTCACGCATTTTTTCTCTCTCTTTTCTTCCAGTCCCTCTTGTGATATTCAGTTCTATACTTTCTCTGCCTTGCGATTTGTTGTGTCGAATAGGGTCGTCGCTCGCTTCAACGGTTTTGGGTGGAAAAAAGAAAGGAAAGCGAGGGGAAGAGACCAGTAGAAGGATATGTTACCGGGCTTCTAGCATTGGAGAACGAAAGAACGAAAGCATCTCGATTGACTCGAGACCACCACACCTGGTTGGGAGAAGAAAAGACGGGCAACGGTTTATTAATCGATTAATACCCTCTCCTCCCTTCTCTCCTTCTCTCCTTCATCCTCTCCTCTTTTTCCTCCTGAAAACAGATACAAGATTCTATACCTTGTAAAATCTGAATTAAAAAAAAGAGCTGGATCAGTCATAAGAACAAAATCAGCTCCGCCGCCCCGAGAGGAGAGCGAAGAACTGCAACGGATGAAGGTCTCCGAACACCGCTATCTCCTCCCCCCGGCCCTTCTCAGCATCCACCTCCTTCTCCTGCTGCCCCTCATCTTCGCCCCCAAAGTCCTCCGACCCACACCCACACCCGGCCACGGACACGAGCACAACCCACATCTCCCTCCAAAGAAGCCAGAATGCAGGAACTATACCGGTGGGTTATTCCCACAGTACGCAATCCCGCTGGGCGTTCTCGGGTTTGTAGTGGTGTACGCATTGAAGCAGTTTGCGGGGAAGGTGCCGTTGCCGAAGGATCCACGGAGGAAGAGGCTTGCACAGGGAATTGAGTTGGGAGTGCTGTTTAGCATGGGGGTTGTGGAAGAGGTTCTAAGGTGGGGCTTGGTGAGGGTTTTGGTGGGGCTGGAGGGTGGTACGGGAGGCTACAGAGGGCAGGCTACCTGTTCTCTGCTAGAGTGGATTGCTAGTGGAAATCCTGAGGGTGGTGGAAGGACATGTCCGTTAATTTGGGAAGGGGTTTACTTTATGGGGTGGATATGGAGCTTTGTTGAATGCATAGTAGGTGATCTCTCGTTTGTCCGATGAATTCTTTCACGAACAAACCAAATGCCGAATTACTCTTGTCCCGACCATTATTATCCCTCGCTCTACTTACAGCTAATGCTAATGCTTAATAGTTTTCCTGGTGGACTCTCCGTCCCCTGCACCATAATTCAACTTCAAGCTCGGGCATAACCACATCGCTAGCCCCAAATCGTTTCCTCTTCTCCCGTGCCGTTGGTCGACCTTTGCTTGGAAAACGCATAAGATCCGACTCAATCTTGGGTCCTAGTGAAGACTCTTCAGAAAACCGCGGCCTTTTCAGCACCTTCTACCGCAAAAAACGCGGCATTCAGCCTACCCACGGAAGTCATGATTATCGCCATGATGATGAAAGAGCAGTACAGTTTGCCGACCCGACTGCAACAACTGGGATGGAAAGTGAAAGCTCACGAACGGCATACGAGGAGCCGATTCTCGGTATTTCGACTGGGAAGCAAGTAGATGTTGAAGAGTTAACTCCAAGGTTGGAAGAGGTTCAGCAGGGTGGCGCTGGTGGTGGTGCTGGCGATGAGGAAGAAGGAAGGGCGAGGGCTGGGGGAAATGGAGCAGATAGTGGAGATGACTACGGCGACGATGAAGAATCCGATTCCGCCTTCAGCTCGGGCAGATCCTCTATGGATAGCACCACATATCAAGCACAAACCCCACTGCTTAGTTCTTCGCTCCCCTATGATCCAAATCAGCAACACCCCCATCACGAATCCCAAGCATTGCTCCAATCCTCGCAGATCCCAGTATCCTACAATACGATACCACACTTACCGCCATCCCCTCCCCACCACCAATCCTCGGACCACGAAGGCCTGTTCAGTTCCCAACCCCCTTACCTAGGTGGCCCCTCCTCTTCCACTGCAACAATAACTCCCCTCCATCGTCCCAGTCCTCCACGTCGAAAGTCCACTAATCCGGAAGCCCACAACCTTTCTGCCCGCCGGTGTACACGGAAAGTATACGGTGTTAACATAAACAGCCTACCACCCTACCTTCCTATCATGTGGCGTGTGGCAGCGCTGCTTAGACACTTGTCCAACGCCCTAATATACGCATGGGCTCCAGCAATAGTCTACCATGGAAGGTTCGAATGGTGGGGTCTGGTGGTCCTGCTCCTTCTAGCTGGCAAGCGTGGGTGGTATACTGTTGAATGGTTCGGCGGTGGAGCTTCCAGAGTTGGATTGGTTAAATCGTCGATCATGTCCTTGGTATTGGCTATTGTGATTTATTTTGTTGGGTTGGGAGTTTGGGGAATAATTTACTGAGGGATCGTTATTCTAGCTCTGGGGGGGGGATGGACGAAGGTTATGAGGGCTCATTTAAAAATTTTGGTAGTCAGTGGTTTTTGGACTTGAAGTTTCGAAAGTTTTTTATATTCTATTCGTTGTCTATTTTATACCCTTCTTTGTACTATCTATTTTTTTCCTTCTATTTACCTCTTTCACTAAGGATCACGCACACTCGCTGCCAAAAGTTTCGTTGTTTTTTTCTCTTTTGTTTTCTCCTTCCCTCCTTCTCGTTTTTTCATTTTTCACATGATACATCTCACAAATCTCCACCGACCATCGTCAATAACGTAATGCCTGCGCATGTAAAATTAGGGTTTTTCTTATACTGCCTCTTTCCTGCTCTCTTTACTGTCCTTTTCTCTCGCAACAGAAGAATTGCTACGGCTGGGATTGGTTTGCTTGGGATTTATGGGCGATAATTTAATCTAGCTTAGTTGGCTGGGTTAGGCTACTCGCGCAAGTTAAGGATTCGCTAGCTAGGTTCTAGTGCTAAGGCCGGATATTATAACATCCAGAGTTACCGTATTGTATTGCCAGAAGCTTGTGGGCTGCTTAGGTCCGTCCTGGGCTCATAAGAACAACGCCCAATTGTGTTTTGAAGAGCCCCCGTGCTTCGGTAGCATGGGACTACCGGTCTTGCACCCCCAAAACTCACCGCCACACTATCAAATCTGTCCACCAATCCGAGCCAACAAGTCGCGACTCCCACTAGGCGAGTTAGTAACTACGCAACCCCACCTTACGAAACAACTTTACCCCCAAGTTACCACCCGAAAGCCATATCAAGGTATCACGTAAATATCACTCTGCACCGTGCACTGGATCGATAGATAGATAAATAATCCACCTTGGCTACATTGCAAACTGGTCCGCCTAAGTTAAATTCCCCGCCAATTCCTTCCGTCCTCCCCTTCCCCCTTTTCCCTCAAAGCGCGAATTTCAACAAGATGATCACAAACCGGCCCCCCAGATGGGACAGGAACGCGCACGCGCACGCGCACGCGGGTACGGGAGCGGGCTCGGGAGCGGGTTCTGCGGGTGGGATTTGCGCTACTTACCTCTATAATACCGATACGTAAGCCCGGTGCATACTGCACCGTATCGTATCGTATCGTATCGTATCGTATCGTATCGCACGATGTATGTTTCTTGTGATAGAAATAATAACTATATTAGTTATTGTAAGGTATTATATCATAGTTGGTTAGTTAGTTAGCACGGGGTGGATGTTTACGCCACGCGGGTTAAAAAAAAAAAAGGGTAAAGGTAAAGTTTAAGATTTTGGAGATGGAATGAACGGCGAATGAAATTGTACTCGAGTATAATATTGTGTCGTGGTGGGGGGAATGTCTGAGTTAGTTAAGTCACCAGTAAGTTACTGTAGGCGAGTTGACCGGGAGAATGGGGGGAGGGGGGGGTATGAGTATCCTAATATCATAGGGTCTTAATCACATGTGATAATAGGTTTTGCTGCGGTGTGCGTACGGTAAGTGGGGTTTTTGCCCGGTGGGGGGAAGAGTTGGGAATGGGGAGGATAGCGGTGAGGGCCGTGCTGTACCGTACTCGTACTGCATTGTGCTTTTACAACCGGTGGTGACGCTGAAACGGATAGCATGTAAGTATCATATCATAGTACGATATTTACCTTGATGTGGAATGGATGATGGTGCTGCACTGTACTGTACTGTACCTGCCTTGGCCTTGGGGCTTCTGGAAGGGTTGTGGATTTCTTGGGAGGCGCTCTGATTGATCGGTTGGAGTTCTGGTGTTTGTGGGGGTTGGATGTTTTCCCCGGAAGTGATTACAAAAGCGTTTCCTGTAGGGAATATCATACTATGGTAGGGTACTGTAGCACGATCTCAGCTAGAGTGGAGTTACAGGTATATAGCTAGTTCCCTTGGGTGCGGTGTTCCGACATTCCCCCCCCCCCCTCTCTCTCACAAAGCTTGAAAATAACATATGCCCGGGAAAAAAAGCAGAGCCCCCCCCTTCTCTTCCTTGTGTGGTTCCGCACTTGTGGTAATATTGTGGGCCAATGCCTGGGGTCCCAGACAGCTGCCTTGGATATAAAACTACACTTGGGAGAAGGGAAGCCTTGCGTTCGTTTCCTTCCACCCCTTCTTTTCCTCCTCCTCCTACCGTACTTCCTTCCTATCTCTCGTTTTCTCTCCGGTTATGAAACCAGCTCTGCCGGCACTTCCCATAGCAGCCGTCACAGCCACCGCCACAGCGGGGGTAGGCGTGTTGTTTTCTGAACGCCTATTGAAGTGCTCCGTTGAACTGTTTCGAGATATCAATACTACGGTACCGTTTCATGTGTTACTGGTAGTGGCATGAAGAGCGTGACGGGGCGGTGTCGCCGACGGGATAATGTCCCGCGTGGCAGATCTGGTTGTAGCTACTAAGAGTAAATCCTGTTTACTTACTAATACTCTTAAGAGATGCGACGTTATCCTGTCGGCGACATTGCCCTGTCATGCTCTTTACGTGCCTAAGAGGCCTTCCGATATTGGGCATTATTCCATGTTATATCCTTGATTTTGGGGAGCAGGGTAGCAACACCATAGAATACTGACAGCACGCGAGAGCTCTATTTCATTCATATTATAAGGACGAAAAGTCCGGGGGGGGCACTCGATCAGCTGGGTTTTGGTGTAGTGACTTTGGGGAATCGTGAGTTTGATGCGAAGGATGATAGGCTTATGCGGTTCGTTGGGATGTATACCATCTATCTGGCATAGCGGGGGTGTGTATTCTGGGGCTCGAGCAGGTTACCGACTACCTGAGGGGAATAGATTGATGGGCTCAGATTCCCCGTAACACCCTGTAACATCCGGACAGATGATGCGGACCATTGGCAGGTGTTAGTGCATTACGTTATGTTTTCCGTGCCTGGTAGAGACCTCCCCCCCCGGGACGGCTTTCAATGGGCCTATCTCTAAAGAATCGTTCATGCAACTAAACATGTCGGGGGCTTGAAAAGAGTGATTGCGTTGATCCATATTGGTTATGAGGCGGATATCAAGCCACCATGCAGACCAGAGTATATTTTTGATCATAGACGGTCACTCGAATACGTTTTTTAGAAGCTGTTGTAATTCTAGAATTGATATCCACAAGTACGAGAGGAATAGGGATCGAAGAATCGCTTGATTGACTATTGCACTCAGGCGCGTTGCTATATACCCGGGTACCCCTATTTATGTTGTCTGTATCCAGAGTCTCACATACCTCCAAACACTAAGTCCACTAGCTCAATTGCCAGGCATCGTGAACTCCAAGATGCTAGCATGGGTACCGTCTAATATCCCCGTATTCTAATAGAAACATGAAGAAAGGAGAGGGGGAGCCATCAGACTATTTAGCAGGAATGGAGAGGAGGGCTCCCTGAGGCACATACCTAGCTACACCAGAGCGCCCATCCACCTAACCAACAACACCACATATCAACACGCATATTCACAAGACCAGATTAACAAATGGCGATGACCCCACTTTAGCATCAGCAATACAAAAGAAAGACTCGATAACCCCCCCCCCCTGCCCAAAGCAAGAATGCTTGTTTGGCAACTTTGCCCCGAGCACTGTAATTAAATACAATACAATGACGCCTGCTGTTGGCTATCATTAATTAACGCCTAAAATTTCCCTCCTTTTAAAGCCAGGCCAGCTTCCCCATGGCTTAAGTGTTTAACAAATAATAATAATATTATAATAAAATCGTTGTTTTTGACCTCAGGAAGGGCGAAAATCAAAGACATTGGGATAAGTATTAGTTCCCGGGGTGCTTTGATGTGAAAATACCTAGCTGGCGCAGTGGTTATTATGTTGAAAAGCAAATAACCTCCTGTGCACTTTAGCAGGAGCCCAGGAGTTCAATTCCCCTCAAAGGGAGTTATTCTCACCTATCACGTAGGGTCGCGACCTACAGGAACTGGGAGCAGTAGGTGGTAGCATCCGACTCTAGACCTTCACCCCTAAGGGCCCTAGGGGTGGGATCGGCGCTCGGCGGACTTTTTCTCTCTCTTTCTCTCCTTTCTTTTTTTAAGTAGAGAAAGGAGTTGCTCTGTCTCCATTGATTTGGGGGAAAGGAGCAACTGTGGATTCTGAGTGCTATAGGGATTCTGTGGTATTCGGTTGGTCAGGATGCATACTATATATCTGGAATAGTGGGTGAATATACTGGGGCTCGAGTAGCTCACTGACTACTAGAGGGGGGGAGGAGCACGGGGATATATCGATAGGCTTAGACTCTCCGTAACGATCTGCAACATCCAAGCAGATGATACGGGCTCTGGCTGGTGTTGGTGCCTTAAGTTATATTCTATTATACCAGGACTGGCAGAGACCTCCCTCCAGACCTTGGGACGGCTTTCAACGAGCCCATCCCTAGCGGATTGAGGGCCTGAAAAGAACTATTCCATTAACGTACATTGGGTGTGAGGGGGATTTCATCCCTCCAATAGTAACAGACAGGGTGGGTTCAGGTGGTCCTAGCCGCTCACTCGCAAACTCTTTTGGGAAACATGAAGGGGAGTTTTCCCTCTATTTAGCAGAACATTGGTGGAGAGAAGGGGTCTGCAATTCTGTCGTAACCCCCTTCTTTCTCTATTAAGCGTATCTGTAGCTGGAGTGAATACCTGGTTTCCATCACGATCGCTAGGGACCCTCAGAGGTAAACCTAGTTACACCGGTGCGGGCCCATCCACCTAACCGATGACACACATCAACATCATATTCGTAAGGCCAGATCAGCAAATAGTACTGGCCTCACTTCGCGTTCTCCTGCGAAGTCTTCAGCATCAAAAATAAAGAAGAAATGTTTGATTGTTAGGTTTTAGGCTAGTAGTAAGTACGGGTGTGTATCCTCATGTGTGTTAGGGTTAAGTACGAGTAGTAGGATTGAGTGAACCGTAGCAGGTCTTGGCAGTCATGTATTTCTATGATAATAATAATATAATATAAACCTTTGGTCGTAGGTAGGGAATACATCAAGTCGTTATCCAACTACCGCCGGGTTCCAACATCGGTGGCCCTCCATGATCGAAGCCAGAATGCGCTTTTGACATCCTTGCCTCAGGCACCGCACCTGAGCGTCACCTACTGCGCTTCACCGATATCCTAATGGCTACAATCAGCGGTGAGGCATCGGTCTAAGCTTGGAAGAGACCAGAGAGCGGCGTCATCATCGCGGACGGGCATTCAACACTTTTCCATTGGATGGCGCTATCCTAGGGGTCCGTTACACCAGAAGGGAGGACACTGTGTCCTAGGTGAACTTGGAGAGCAGGAAGGAGGCTGGGGGTTTGAAGGTTTCCAGCAGGTTAGGCTTTTCTTAAAATAGTGGGAATTTGGTCGGGTGAGGGGTAGTCCCTCGGGTGGCTAGACGGGAAGTAGCAGGGGCGGAGGGAATCCACCAGACCACTACTTTGGGCTTGCTGAGAGAAGGTGGGTAATTACTCGCGCTTTACCATTCTTCTGCCCCCCCTTCCCCCGATTTTTGGGTCAAGTTTTGTCTCGAATTGGCTGCTTATGGTGAGTAGAGGGTTTAACCTCATCGCCCTCTAGTGTTAGGATGAACTGTTTGTTCTGTCTATCTAGGTGTCAAGACTATGATATTAAGACTGAATGGCCGTGTACCCCGACGAATGCTGGATGAAAGCAGAGGGAATGTGTAAGGTAGGGCGAGTGTATTCTGGTTGGGTTTTAGATGAGAGATTGCTCTGTAAAATGTAGAATTCTATTTTTTTTTGTTCTGGGGTATTTTGGTATTTTGCTTTGTGAGGTGGTACCTCTGGAGTGGATACTTGGACTACGTCTTTGTGCCTTAGCCATCCGGAGACTACGGGGGGCATCCATATTTGCTGTTACATGCAATGGTGGGATATAGGAAGGTCCATCCTACTGTTTACACACAGCGCTCTCGCACTGCTGGGATTTTACATCAGAAGTGTCATAAGGTATCACTCGCTACAGGCCCTCGGGTTTTTTGGATTAGAAAACGGTTCAATGGCAAGGCTATATACGTGAGACATGTGCGTGCGAGAGATGCTTAAGAACTTCATTCAATCTCGGAGGGCCAGGAAGGCCTACTATTTATGTAGTGAAACAGCAACATATATCTCCAGCTGAGAGGAAGTCAAAGGAAGGAATATTGAAGACAAGAGAAAACAAATGAAAACTGAATTGCATATCCGGTCAATTGATTGAGCAGTGATGCGAGGGAAAAGTCAAATAGGGTAAGTCTAACTTGGAGAGTAGGAAACCTGACTTAAGGGAGAATGACCGGCTTTGTCGTTACCTAATACGCAGAAAGTGTATATCCGGAAGCCCGGTTTCAACATCTCGAAGCTGCCTGTACATCGATGTGAACTTGGCTATCATAGCTGATGGCTTATCCCTTCTTCACTTTTCAAAATAGTAGTTCGAAATTCTTTCTTTTTGTATCATAGTCTTTTCTTTTCTTTTTATAATCAAGGTTTCAAGTTACAAAACTAGGCTCTCTGAAGGGGCCCGGGGGGGTATAGACCAGCCATTAACATAGCAGAATTGCTAAAGAATTGGTATTACTGCTGGATGGTTGGATTTTCAGAACTTTGATGCCAGGAAAGTTGTAGAAGATGGATGGTTGAATAGGTTGATTGATAAAATTCCTGGGAGCTGAAGAGAAGCGGGGCCACCAGTATGGCAGGAGTATTGCGCAGCCTAGCAGATGTCTTGGGATCATCAAACAAAGCCGCTCCCAATTTATGAAACCTGTATTATCCTTGCCTATCACAAATTTCACTTCAAGCGCTGTCATGTACCATTATTCTAGGACACCACGAGTGAGGTAGGCTACCAGATAAATACGATTCCAAGAGCCCCTATGAGTAAGATACATCAAAGACTGAACATATTATCGCCTAACTCAAGTCATAACAATAGCGTTCTCTCCAGTGTTGACAGATATCAGAGACTTCTTTCCAGTAATGATGTTGTGGTAGCTGTAATTGCACACAGTACAAGAAGGACCCGCTATTGGCTATCATTGATTAATGCTTATAATTTTCCTTGCTTCAAAGCCAGGCCAACTTTTCTATTGGCTTAAGTGTTTAACAGATATTTTATAAAATCGTTGTTTTTGACCTCAGGAAGGGCGAAAATCAAAGACATTGGGATAAGTATTAGTTCCCCGGGTGCTATGATGTGAAAATACCTAGCTGGCGCAGTGGTTATTATGTTGAAAAGCAAATAACCTCCTGTGCACTTTAGCAGGAGCCCAGGAGTTCAATTCCCCTCAAAGGGAGTTATTCTCACCTATCACGTAGGGTCGCGACCTACAGGAACTGGGAGCAGTAGGTGGTAGCATCCGACTCTAGACCTTCACCCCTAAGGGCCCTAGGGGTGGGGTCGGCGCTCGGCGGACTTTTTTTCCTCTTTCTCTCCTTTCTTTTAAGTAAAGAAAGGAGTTTCTCTGCCTCCATTAATTTGGGGAAAAGGAGGAACTGTGGACCCCGAATGCCATAAAGATTCTCTGATATTCGGTTGGTCAGGATGCATACTATATATCTGGCATAGTAGGGGTCTATGGTGAGGCTCCAGCGGGTTATCGACTACTGGAGCGGGAGAAAAGGGGGGGGGATAGATCGATAGTCTTACTGTAAAAACTGTAATAATTGAGTGGTATGCTATGTAGTCGAATTTCCCCCTCTCGTAGGTCTGGTGTTTTTTCGTTTTTTTATGTCTCTCAGAGGGGCTGAGCCGGTCTTTTGTTTGCAGCATTTTTCGCCCCTTTTTCAAGGTAGGGAATTCTCGACCACATAGCACACCACTTGATTGTTACAGCTTCTACGGTAGACTCCCCGTAATATCCTGCAACATCCGGGCAGACGATACGGGCTCTGGCAGGTGTTGGTACCTTACCTTATGTTCTACCAGTACTGATAGAGGCCTCCCCCAGACCCCAGGACGGCTTTCAACGGGCCCATCTCTAACAGGTTGAGGGCCTGAAAAGAGCGATTCCATTGACGCATATTGGTTCTGAGGGGGATATCAACTCTAGCAGACAGAGTAGGTTCATATGATCATAGCCGCTCACTCGCATCAGCCTTTGAGAAACATGAAGAGGAGTTGTTCGACTATTTGGCGGAACATTGATGGAGAGGAGGGGTCTGTCATTATGTGGTAACCCCCCTTCTTTCTCTATCCTAGGGGTATTAAGCATATCTGACGCTGGGGTGAATACATGGGCTGTATCATGATAACCAAGGACCCCTGAAGTGCATACCCAGCTACACCAGCTCACTCATCCACCTAACCAACACCACACACCAACACGCATATACGCATATACGCAAGGCCAGATCAACAAATCGCACTGGCCCAATGTTCTCAGCCGTCTGGGGCTCCTGTTAGGCCCGAAGGGGCGACTGCCAAGAGCCCTGGACGGGACGGGACGGCAAAACGTGGCCCATTCTCTTCCGGGAAACTTCAGGACGGCGGTCCCTACAATGTAAGAGAAATTAAGGTAGGGGACTGCCGGGCAGAGTTTTTTGCGCTATTTAATTATTTCATGTGCCAAAAGGAAGTAGGGATATGTGTAAAAGATAATAAAGGAAGCGTGTTATTCTGCTCTAACCACTGGAGGGAACGAACTCTTATAGGGATAGTGCCCCCCCGACATTCTATGATTGCTAGAAGTGGAAAGTATAAGATATTGTAGACCCCGAAAATAACAATAAAGCCCGAAATTCACCTCCATCATTCCTGATATCTTCTCGTGCACAAGAACCTGCTATAAAGAAAGCCTTTCGCACAATTAATCACAGCAACTTTGCAACCCTAGCATCTATGATGGCCACTAACTTAAGTTGCATTTCCTTCTCCGGTTCCATCAATCCAAACCGACTTACAGTAGAGGAAGGAAAAGGGACAAAGAAGAACACCAAAAACAAAGGAAAAAACACGGTGAACATAATACTAATGTATAAAACGAAAAATATATAAAAAATGATAGGAAACAAGCGAGTGATCCCCGGTGACTTTGAGTACTAGGGAAATAGCGGGACGTAGGTGAGGGCAGGGACGGCAGGTATGAGACATTTCCCTGGGGGACGGTGGGTACTTAGTCCTTGGTGAGGGGGTTAGAGTGATTTTGGAAAAAGACCGGACGTACTGCCCCCCCCTGAGAACACTGCATTGACCCCACTTCGTGTTCTCCCACAAAGCCTTTGGCGTCAGTGGTACAAAAGAAACGGTGGATAACACCCTCCTGCCCGAAGCGAGAACGCTCGCTTGGCAACCTTGTCTTGGGCGCTGTGCTCGGGTGTCACCTGCTGCACTCCGCAGGCGTTCCGGATGGTATAATAATCCCAGTAGTAGAATACTGTATTGGCAGCACCGAGGAGCGCATCAGGAGGCGCAACAGTATAGGGGAGCACTGAAGTGTGGACGAGTGGGCACACTATGGCATGAGCGGATGTATAGGGCATGAGCAGAGACATAGGGCCGACATGTACGAGCAGAGTTTTCACTACTTAAGTAGCCGTTAGCTCGCAACCTTCAATACAAGAACATACTCCTCAACATCTCCTTCCGTCATCATACCTGCACACGATCGCCCCACCTCCATCGGTCCCCAGGGCCACGATTAGTGGCAGGGGTATCCACCTAAGCTTGGAAGGGGGTGGGGAGCGACGCCAACCGTGAACAGGCATTCACCACTTTCCCATTCGATGATTTTATCCTAGGGGTTGGTATTTCCTGGGGGGAACCATAGGACATCGGGGAGGATTTTGTTTCCTAGGTGGACTTGGAGAGTGGAGGAGCTGGGGGCTTCTTCCAGGTTTCCGAGGGGTTAGGCTTTTCTTAAAATACTGGGAATTCGGTCGGGTGAAGCCTGATCCCTCTGGCGACTAGAAGGGAGGTAGCAGGGGTGGAGAGAATCTACCAGGCTGCTATTTTGGGCTTGCTGAGAGAGAAAGTGGGTATTTACTCTCATTTTACGATCCTTCTGCCCCTCTACCCACATTTGGGTTAAGTTTTGTGTCTCGCATAGGTTGTTTAGGACGAGGAGAAGGCTTAACTCATCATCCTCGGGTGTTAGGATGAACTGGTTTTTCGGCACGTCCGGGCGAAGAGTGTGATTGACATTAAGACTAAGCGGCTGTGTACCCCGACACTGGCAGATGCTGGATGAAAGAAGAGGAAATGTGTAAGGTGGAGTGAGTGCATTCCCCTTAGGGTTTATATTAAAGCTTTCTCTGTAAAATGTTGAAGCCTATCGCTCTTTGTTCTGAGGTATTTTATATTTTGTCAAACTAGGCCTGAACAAGGGAGAGGGGGTTTGGACTAGCCATTACTGGTGGTAGAGCTGCTCAGTATGTTAATACTTACATTAAAAAAGTTGCTATTGCTACTGGAGGATTGGGGCATTTTAGGACTTTGCTAACTAGAAATTGTAGAAGATGGGTAGTTGAGTAGGTCGGTTGATAAAACCCCCAAGCGCTGAAGAAAAGAAGGTCCATCAGTATAGCAGCAGGAATATTTCGCAGCTTAGCAGATGCCTTGGAATCATCCCGTGTTCCCAACGGTCCAGCGACCCAATATGGGCCGGGGGGCAGACTGCCAGGAGCCCTGGACCTGAACCAGACTAGACTACAAGGCATGCCCCATCCTCGTCTGCGAAATCTAAAGACGGCCGTTATTACTAAGGACGACAGGCCCAGCAACGTGAGACAATGTGTGGTGGGTGCATGAAGACTGGGGGTATATCGCTGGAATTATAGGAAATGACTGGGGGCTGAGTGAGGACCAGTGATGGATGGGCAAATGCAGGGTCTTTGAGGAAACGCTCGGGATAGTAGAAAATGGCGGGGGATGGCGAGGGATGGTGGAGAGCGTCCGGGGACGGTAGGTAGATACCAGTGATAATCATGAAAGACAGGAAACTGTGGATGCTGGAGTGTTCAAGTGGAGGATAGTGATGCCATGTCTCCAATATCAACTGGACCCGTGTATTAGATGACTGCGGAACCCAATCAGCCATATGGTATTCATGGCTCGGGTTGTATTACAAAGAGAGGGAATAAGTTAATGGGCTATCCGATACAGACAATAAAAAGAATGCAAAGTGGGCAATCTTTCAAAATAGGCGACAGTACCGGGTACAAACTGGGAGATCCTCTCGATACAGCAATTTATTACAATGTTGGACTTCAACTATTTTTCCTATCTTACTAACTCCATATTATCTACAACAACTATTCTGTATGCCAACTCCACTTGAGGATTCTGCATCACAAGAAACCATTTGGGATTTTGATGTTAGCACGGCCCTAGGTATACTTAATACTCCCGACCTCCGCCCAATTCTGAGCATTGAGGAGTCCTTTGGTTGTAGCAGTAGCCCAAATAAGAGGATTTTGAGTAGTGCGCCGAGTGGTCTCATATTCTGGCGCAATGAATCAAAAAAGCCGAATTGAGACATTACAGGGGTAATATCATGGGGGGGGGGACTGCGGGGTCAGACGTCCTCCACACTGAATCGCCTGGCAATTTGGCTAGAGGACAGGACAGGACGACAAAAAGCTGTCCGTTCTTGTTCTGGCTCAAGACAGATGTCATCTCAGAACACTATAAGAGAGACAGGCTAGCTGGGGATATACGAGTCCTAGAATACTTATCGGTAAGAAAGATCTAAAACTCAATATTCTTAAAATATCGTAGGGCGTACTCGGACGGTCGATATGTTCACTCGAATACGAGGGCAACAAGGCAAGCGACAAAAAGACTTGATTCTTATTTAAAGAAGAAAGAAAGAGACAAAACGAATGATGATGATGACGGACGATGATGAACAATATCAGAAAAGAAACTGGAACAAGATGGCCTCTTATAGAGACAAAGTCGGCGAAAAACAGAGAGACAGATAAAGGAAAGACGTAAGGGAAATGTAGGAAATCCTCCACTGTCTCGCATCTCAAACTTTCTCGATACAAATCCAGTGTCATAGTTGGTAGCTAGTGCTAGTCTGTCTGGTTACATGTTTCCACTATACTAGTCAAACGCATATCAGAATTTTTCCAAACACCGAGTGATTCTGGTGAGGGCGCGAAACACTAGGTCCAGCCATAGTAAGTTTCAACAAAAATATTATCGCCTAGTAACTTAAATCATGATAGTAGTGTTCTCTCTGGTGTTAACAAATATCGGAGACTTCTTTCCTGTAATGATGCTATGATGGCTGTAATTGCATATAGTTCAAGAAGGACCTGCCATTGGCTATCATTGATTAATGCTTACAATTTTCCTTGTTTCAAAGCTAGGCCGAGTTCTCTATTAGCTTAAGTGTTTAACAGATATTTTATAAAATTGTTGTTTTTGACCTCAGACAGGGCGAAAATCAAAGCCATCGGGATAAGTATTAGTTCCCCGGGTGCTATGATGTGAAAATACCTAGCTGGCGCAGTGGTTATTATGTTGAAAAGCAAATAACCTCCTGTGCACTTTAGCAGGAGCCCAGGAGTTCAATTCCCCTCAAAGGGAGTTATTCTCACCTATCACGTAGGGTCGCGACCTACAGGAACTGGGAGCAGTAGGTGGTAGCATCCGACTCTAGACCTTCACCCCTAATGGCCCTAGGGGTGGGGTCGGCGCTCGGCGGACTTTTTTTCTCTTTCTCTCCTTTCTTTTAAGTAAAAAAAAGGAGTTTCTCTGTCTCCATCGATTTGGGGAAAAGGAGCAACTGCGGATTCGGAATACTATAGATATTCTCTGGTACTGTATTCCATGGCATAGCGAACGCCAGACATAGTGAGCCATCTACCCAAATACGATCCACTACCCAAATCCGGCCTGAGGTTTAGCCAATCACATTGCTTAAACTCGCAGATAGCTCACTATGCTGGGCGCCCGCCATGGCATGGGACACGCCACTACAGAATTAGGGGATGGTTTCGGGCTCGGGAAGTCAGGCCTCAGCCAAACCAGAATAGCTCCGGCCTCAGACCCGTGTAACTGGACTGTCACGACTTCCGCACTTAAGATATTCTGCGAATGCATTCAATTTATCGCCCTCTAGAGATTTATTGAAGGGGTCTTGAGGATATTAATTGGAACAGGAGCTAGAGGTAGGCTGATCCCGAGTTTGCATAAGAGCCGGTCCAATCAACAGGTATAAGACCAACTCCAACAAGTGATGTCATGACATTTCCCCCTCCAATTAGAGAGCAAAGAAGTATATTTATGCCGGATCGGGAAATAATAGATCACTTCCAGGTGACCATGAGCCCACACAGGAGAATCCTGAACCAAAATGAATCTATCAAGAAGAGACATAAGTAATGGGTTCCATGGTCAAGGGTATTGATTTACTGTTCCTGAAAACCATAGAGTGAGGTAAGAACTGGAATACCATGATGGAGAATCACTCTAGGAAGTTTAGGCTTGCCCAGTTGAGAGAAAAGATACAGATGAAATTTTGAAGTTAATGCTTTATAATATTAATGAAATAATTTTATATTATTATTACAACACTTTGTCATCAACTCACCCATAACACAAAGGCCTGGCATTCAAATATGCGCAGTTACATGTATGACAACACTTTGTTTTCAGCATGGTGCACGTTTTGAATAGCACGAACGATTGGTAATATCTTATTCCCCTACTGGTTCCCTTTATCATCACCGATAGTCACTCGTCTGCTTGCATTACAGCGTTGGAATACCGTAAAGACTCAAATAGAATAGAAATGTGCTAGGACGTTGGAGTTGCCTCTCCTAAGGCGTCTCATATATTCCTGTTTAGTCTCAACTGAGGGCTGAGTTTGCGGTGTTTTCCCCCTCGCGTAGCTGAGAAGGGAAGTTCCAACGTCCTGGCACATTTCTCTTTTATTTGAGTTTTTACGGTAGCGAAGTTTACATCCTCCTCGTGGTAGTTAACAGGTCGAGTCTTGGAAAAACTATTGCCTCAAAAACTCTAATATTGATATCATAATATCATTATATTATTAAATTATTATAGTATTATCGTATTAAATAACCCATACTAGTGATCCATAAAGAACCAAACGCCATAACTCCAAAAGCTCCCCTCCAAGTACTCTTGTCATAAGAAAGAAATAAAATCAATCGGTGCTCTTCTCATCACCCTTCTCCTGCTCCTCCTCCTTTCCATCAAGCAAACCGATAAACCCCCCACTAACCTCCTCCCACCACTTCCCCATCAACCCCTTCACAAACTCCCCCGTCTCCCCAACCTTATAGTCAAGTACAAAGTCGATCTCCTTCCCAGCAATGAACCCCTTAACCCTCGCCCTGAGTGGGATCCCCTTCTCTATCAAGTCCCTCAACGACCCGTGCAACTCTATGCGTTGAATGTCAAATACGTGTTCTAACCTAGTTATTATCGACTCTGTAGGTTTCTCTGCGGGTGCCTTTTCTTGCAAGAGTTTGATGGCGTCCTTTGCGGCGCCGAGTTGCAGCTTGGTGTTCTTGATTGCGGTAAGTTCGCTCTTCGCTTTCTCCAACTTTCCGAATTCGGGGGTTTCCGGGAGCGCCGCAACCTGCGACTTCAGAGTCGAGATCTGAGTTTCCTTCACTGACTTGAACTGCTCCAGTTCTTGCTCTTTGTTTTTTAGGGCGAGCTTCTCGACGCTTGAATGTTTGCGCAAATGCCCTTCGATCTCGTCTTCTGTCTTTTGGATGACCTCGTCGTGTTCCTTTGCAGCGATTTCAAGGAGCTCCTCGGTATCTTTTATGGTCTGTTCGCCGGCGGCTTTGACCTCTGCTAGGAGTTGTTTCTTCTCGGTTTTCTTGGAAATGGCGGACTGGTATCTCGACTGCTCGAGGGAGGATTGGGCTTTTGTTAGAATTGTTTGGGCGGAGAGGAGGCAGTCTTTGGCATCTGTTGCGTGGGCTTGGTGATGGCCGACTTTGATGCTCTGTGAAATGGGTTAGTTTGCTGTGGGTGGTAAGAGGGAAGGTGCGGGGGCTTACAAGGTCAATGTGGCGGTAGAATGGGGCTTCCGAGAGCTCCATTTGCGCTGCTACCAAAGCCTTTTCACGTCTGTCTACTTCATCTATAGGAAAGTTAGCAAGTGCCCTTAATACGCCACCGCATAGGGGTGGTATAGTACCTTGTCCCTTCTGGACATTCTCTTCCGCAACTTTCAAGTCCGCCAACAATGCACCGTAATTCATCGCAGTCTCCTTTTTTGTCTCCTGTATATCGAATAGGTGGCTCACAATCTCCGCCTGCAACTCTCTCCTCGCCTTGTGAACCTTTATAAGAGCAGAAGTGATGTCTGCCGCTTTATCAATCCTTGCGGTTTCTAACCTCTGATGAGCGTTGTAGACAGCAGCTTCAAAGTCCTTCTCCGCCTGGCAGAAATCCTTCCTCAATTCCTCCAATCCTTCTTCAAAGCTAGAGACAGCGTCATGAAGTGCATTCTTGAGCTCCGCTTCTTTCTCCTCCCAAAGCCTCCTAGCTGCATCGAACGCCTCCTCCGCTTCCTTGAGCTGCGCGTCTATCGCCTCCTTAGTGTTCTCGAAGAACTCCTCGGCAGCCTCAACCCCATCTTCGAAGACCTTCCTTATAGCGGCAAAATGCGCTTGTGCGTGCGTGCTGATGTAGTCGAGGATATGCTGTTCAAGCACCACGTCAACCAGGAAGTCGGCATCCTTCAAGTCCTTGAAATTTACAGTGCCAATAGCTCTCGCGCATAATTCCACCTCAAGAGCGTCCGCCCATGCCACCCTTAACGCGAACGAAACATCCGGCTTTGGGAGAATGTCCAAGCTAGCGTGGATGCTAGCCTCGAAATTGAATATATTAACCCTTCCGTCGAGAAGTATGTGTTGCTTTGACAATCCCAGCTCGATCGCAGTGGAAACTTTACCCCCGTCGGTTCCGGTAACCACCAAGGGACCCAACACGACGTCTTCGAAAAGCGCTTGGATTTTGGTGGTCGTGCCAATGGTGCATTCGAGGTTTGTTTCCTGTCCAAAGAGCTCGATGTCGCCCCGTATCGACGCCCCCGCGGGGTAATATGTTGTGCCGATTGTGGCCCCTGTGGAGATGTAGAGGAGGCCGTTCTTGATAGTGAAGAGGTCTTCTGGCGGGATGGGGATTGCTTCGTTGGCGATCCGGGAGGCGAACCGGATCAGGTCTGTTACGCTCAGGCGAGTGAAGCTGGTTTTCACAAGTTGCTCGGTGGGGTTCTCGCTGAGTGCCACGGCTACCTGTGTTTCTGCATCGCCAATTGCCAGGCCGCCAGAGAAACCGATTTTACTGTAGATGGAGTGTTAGTGCGCTCAAATTGTGGGTATGCCGGGGTTGCAAACCTTGGTGTCCCAGTGCTGGCCAGCACAGCGTAAATTATACCTAGCTCGAAGGCAAGATCCGGTCCGATCTTGATATTCTCACTGAGACCTAGGGGGTTGACCCAATAGTTGGTCATTTGCCTGATAATGTTAGTCCCCATTTTCTAGAGCGTACTGCAAGTTGTAAATTATGCAGAACTTACCCAAACCCTTCTGCAGAATCCATATCCGCCTTCAGTCCAAAAGTGAATACCAGGGGCTGCGCTTGTCCTGCAACCTTCACGTTCAAAGATGTTGTGAAAATTAGCTGCGGGATTGTCGAAGCCACCACTTCCAGTGACAGTGGCCCAGATGTGACGTTTGGTCCTAGTGATAGCTGGAGAACTCGTCAACAACTCACTCTACATTTGATGAACCGCAGGAAAACTTACGGTAACAGGAGCAGGGAACAGTATCCCAAAACTAAAACCCAGATCAGAGTACGCTGCCCGAAGAACCAATCCCTCCACTCTCCCGCCAGAGATATGATCCAACTGGGGAATCCTGTCAAGGGCGGCGCAGAATTGCACTCCTATCTCACCATGGGCGTCAGTTCTCCTGCACATCGAGCCAACAAGCGAGCGGAAGAGTGAACAAACCTCGCCTAATAGGGTAATTAAAAACATTAAACTCTTCCACTCCCTCAGGAGTATCCACATTAGAAGCGATAAACGCCACCTTTGTCAAACTCAAGTCCAAAAATGTCCCTTTCACTTTGGGTGCCAAATTCTCCAATCTCAGGTCAGCATCCAACTCCCCGTACACTGTCCAGCTTACTTGTCCACCTTCGACCAGCGTGTGCACTGAGACGGAAACATCTATGCCATGGAAGTGCACATTTCCCGTGATCGAAAATCCGCCCACCCGAGATGTGGTCCCTGGGTTAGTTCTCCCGATGAATACATCGAGCTGTGCCCTAGTGATCGTGACAGCCCCAAGAGTGATGTCCTCCAGGCTTCCCGTAATAGAAATGCCATCGCGGTGGATTGCCACAACAGCTTTCACAGCGCGGTGCCCGTCGATCGTGACGTCACCAGAGAGAGTAAGGCCTGATGAGTCGATGCGAAAAAGGAGGTCCTTGAAAGTGGCTGCGTGGGAGAATTCCGTCAATGTACGGCCGGTGATTGAGGTGTAGAGGGTGTGCAGATCGCCGAGTGTGCATGTGGGGACAGAAGCCTGGAGATAAAATGCTTCTAGGGAACATCAGTGTCAGGTCGGGCGGTGGGAAAGTGGGTGAGTGATACCTGGTGAGTAAACTCCTGTCAGAGCAAGAGCTGCCCCAGCGAATTGTAACTGTACCGAGAGCTGGAAGCCAATGCCCTTTATTGATGACTCTCTCGGGAACTGGGCTAATAGTTGGACATCAGAGAGCTATTCCAGTATTATATCAGCACATCACTCGTATCCTCAAGGGAGTATGGAAACAAACCTTCAATCCCTTAAACCCAGCAACATTAACCCACTCATTTCTTCCCTTAGTCAACTTAAACTCATACATCCCTTGCACCTCCTTAAAGCTATACTCGACCACCAAAGGGACCACAGATCCTGGAACCTCCACCTCCGCACTTCCGTAAAAACTAATAGTACACTCGTACTTTGCCCTCCTCACAAAGCTCCCTTCCCTCCTAACCCCGGCCAACTCCACACCAACACTTGTTACACGAACGAGCCTTCCCAGCTTCGAATCAACACCGACGAACATGCCCTTGAACGAGAACTCCTCCGGTTTCAGGGCCTTATTCCACTCACGCTTCTCGCCTAGATACCCAGAGACTTTAACCGATCCACCCCCAACCCCAAATACCTTGCTCAAAGTCTCACGAGCGGACTTGAGTCCCGAGTCGTTATCAAAAACCACCTCTGCATCGAAATGCAATCCCGGGAGAACTCCCAGGGCTGAGTCCCCAGCACGGAATGTAAACCCAGGCCTTACCAAGCCTACATCTCCAAATGCGCACCCGTGAAGGGACCTCAGCACATCCTTCAACCGTAACCTCTGTCCCAATTTGACGATCTCTTTAATATCACTTTCCTTCCCTGCGTCTCCAATGAACGTGTATAACCTCCCTGCAAGCGGGGTGCCGAAAAGCTTAACGTCCCCGCCAAGAACGAACCCCTGGGGCGGCGCATCTTCCAAGGGCGGCTTTTCAGACTCGACGAGTTCACCGGTGGCGCTTAAAGTTATTAACTTCGGGGACTTGATGCGGGTGCCTTGGAGCTTCAGCCTTGAGTCATTGGATTGTAGAGATTGGTAGATCTTATTGGGGTCATTTGGTGTTAGAGAGTGCCTTCGGGGGTGGAGGAGAGTTATGTCTAGGAGTTTTGGATGCTTCTGCTTTTGGTTCGGGAGCAAGCGGGAGATTGTTGGCCAGCGGCCGGCCGTGGGTTTTGGATTATTGTTGAGAGTAGATGTGGATATGCCACTGGTGGAGGACATAGCAGATGAGAGGTAGATTAAAATTAAAAAGAGGACGAGAAAAAAAAAGTATAATAGGAAATTTACTACTAGTAGGTGCTAGAAATAGTGAACAGCTTAACCAAAGAGCGGAAGTTCTAGTGATAATGAGAAGAACCACGGAATAGCCAAATAAGATGTCCTTTCATCATTAACAGCTTCAATTGGGCGATATATAGTTCCCCTTTCCATTCTCGCTCACTCACTCGCTCACTGAGTCGTACCTCCCTCAGGCTCCGTCTCCATAGCCCCAGCAGTTACACTCCCTTAGGCGCTATCCTCAGTATCTTCCCACCCCTCCTCCAAATAGCAGCCGTCGACTCATCGCCATAGCATTCCTTCCAGCCCGCCCTCTTGATTGTCTAACACCATGTTACCAGCTACGTCAAAGGCTGCTTACTTAGCCCAATCCCTACCGGAGCCCCCTTCCTCTTCTGTTGCTTCCCCCTTACACTAACCAAAGAATAGTAACAAAGGCCTGAAAGGTCAAGATCCAGCTATACGGAGGTACAGTAAGGCACTGTACTACGGCACCGCCTACTCAGAGGCCAGGCTACGTCACCACTATTCCACTCCCATTGGCAAGGAAGGCATATATTAAGACTCAGTAGATCGTGAATACTACACTACTACCGGAACTACTACTACTACTACTACTACTACTTGTTACCTACCTACCCCTCCGTCTCCCTCCCTCCCCCTATGCCCACAACCTCCTTAAACACTCGCGGCAGCTAACTCACCTACAGCAGCACATTCCCAATCCTCTAGTGCCAGTTCGGACAAAACCGGAAGTGATCAGAACTCTAAAACAAGGTGACAGGAGCTCAATCCGGTCCCTTGGCGGAAATATGATGTCCACAACAGCCCTACCATGATACTCTCCCATCTCCGAGACTCCGGCGTGTGCACCGCGGTGTTCGTGATGTGAACCGAGAAAGGAAGTAAGAGGGAAGTAAAGGCGATCGGGGGAACGCAAGAAGCGGGCTGTGGTGCCTGCGGAGTTACTTCCCTCCGAGGTATATAGATCAGCCCCCACAGAGTAGTGATATGCAGAATATATGCTTCTAAAACAAACAATTATGAGAAGCGCTTAAAGTTTCCCGGCAGAGATAAAACAGACCGGCAAGGTAGTACAGTACACTCCACCAGTTGTCACCGGGAATAAATCTCCCCTTTTTCGCCATAAAGCATACCCATTAGAGTATCAAATAGTAAGGCCTTGCTTTTTTCTTTTTTCTTTCGCCCTACCAGTCATACCGCCCATAAGGCGTCTTGGCCGATGATATAGTTACGAAACAAACTGAGGTATCCTCCTGTGCTCACTTGTACCGCATAGTTGTCGTGAGGCACCGGTGTGCGGTGCGGCGGGAGGAAAGAGCCTATATCCGGCGTCCTTCAGCCCTATTAGTGGCTTGCCGCAGTGCAACATGGCGGGGTAGACTTATGTCAGAGACAAAGTCTAAAGTTACGCTGCCGTAAGAACTACGATAGGAGAGGCAATCATTCCAATTCCTGCGGCACTGCGCTACGATACCATAGATAGCATAATAAGTAACGGGGGGGGGACCGCGCAGCGCTTAGGGTGCCTCTAGCCACAATGCAAAACCGCCGTAGTCGTCCCGGTTACAGAGGTTTTCCTGGATGCTCCCGCTTTAGCGCAAAGGGTCGCGCCTGCTCGTCAAAGGTATCGGGCGATGGCTCTTCTCTACAAAACCACAAACATTAGCTGCCGCACATCTACCCCTCCCCCTCCCAATAATTAGGATAGAAAAAATGAAAAAAATTGACGCCCAAGCCCGGACATCGATCCCTCCCTATTAAGTCCCCGTCTACCTTACCAATAAGAATCTATTGTGATAAAAGTTGGAAATGCCCGTAGCAGGCATGCTAATAAAAATATTGCGATTGTTCTATCATAGTAATAATATTATTATCATTATAATAGGTATTCCTATTTGTGCAACTATGGTAGCGGAGGCCGAAGCCTGTATAAAACTGCCACTTTGCCCTAATCCCTTGATATTAGAGTAAATAAGGTATTATTATTAACTGGTAAGAAAATTAAGCCAAAATTTAATGACGCCACAAGAGTCGGAACCTGTATGACACCCTATTGACAATGCGATAATAACCTTGGTAAAAGGAACTAAACGAGGAAAAACTATAAGAGCCTGTTTGGCGACAACGGTTCCGTTCCGTTCTCCCATACAAATGGCCCTTTTCCTTCTGTTTCAAAACGGAGAGAAGGCCATTTTCATAGCAGAAAAGGTCGCCCCAACAGAACCGTCCCATTTTTGCCAAACAGGGCCTAACATTCTATCAGTGCCTAAATATTTCTCCTCCTTAGCCCCAAAGCCAAATACTCCCTACCAGGAATATTTCCATTAAAAATGTATATTGCGGGCAAAAAAATATTACAGAAGCGTCGTGCGGAACATGCCTTGTGTCTCTCTTTTTAGTAACTTCTCTCGATCCCCCGGCAGCGAGACAGGCTTCTCGGGCGTTGAAAATGCCTGAGTATCACAACACCATCAGCAACTCACATTTTGTGATTTTTAAGGCTTGAGAAACCAAAGACGACTAAGGTAGACATCCTTAATTGCTAGATTATGTATTCACTAGTAAATTTACAAGTATCCAGGGAGATATTTTCGTGCCACGTAGGGATTGTTTTGCTGGTTAACTGTTCCCTACCCTATTACAGTATAAATCATAACTTAATTTTTCTTTCGCTTGACTTGATATGGATTCGAGTTTGGATGTGAATTTTTGGACAGCAGGCGGAAAAAGGTTAATTGAAGCCAGTCTCCCCTTCCCCCCACCACCACTTCCTCTAACATTGTATCCCACAGCCAATGGTCCCCTTGTATCTTTTGTTCCACATTACCACCTACAAGTGACAAAGAAAACCTCTCCATGAACCGGGGGAAAAGGAAAAAGGGAATTGAAGTAAGGCGATAGAAACGTAGCAGTACAAGCAAGAAGGAAAAGGAGAAAAAAAGAAGGAAAAAAGAGTGCATTTATCCCTTCGCAAACCAAGCTCCATAGTAGTGCCACGAGGCAATAGCCAAATTAAAACTCAAGAAGAAGACAAGTGAAAAAACCTCAAAGGAGACCGCACCACGGGCCCGATAGTGCCCCAAACCCTCGAACCAAACACAGAGACCGCCCCCATGCACGACTGAAAAAGAGCAACTACTGACACGGAATTCCACAAGGCCCGCATCCCTAGCTTCCCTTCCCGCCCCATTGTCCGCTGAGTATGTATTACGGTTTGTCGAATCAAAAGGAAGACAATCAAAAACAAAAGAACATGAACTTTTCGTATCATTACCGGTACCACCCCTTGTCGCGATTCTCATTAACGACAGCGCACCTTCCTCCACTTACTCCCCTTTACGGACTCATCTCACCTTTGCTCTTCCCCTTATCCTTGCCGAAATGCAACTTTTCCTTCAGATTTCCGAGGAAACTAAATCGGTTCTTCTTCTTCGTGAGTTGAGTGGGGCTAGCGGGGGGCTCCCCGTTTCCGTTCTCAACGCTCTTTCTTGGGGTTCCATTCTTGGGAGTTCCATTCTTAGTGGGCTCAACCGGGGTCGTTGGAGACAATGGGGTAGTAGCCTCCTGAGGGTCTGTGACTTCAAGCTTCGGGACGGGGGCGGTGGAGGTAGCAGCGTTGTCTGTAGTGTTCAACTGGATAGGGGCGACGGGTTTGACTTCGTCTTTCAATTGACTCTCCACGGCCGTCTTAGCTTCGACAGCGTCATTAACACTAGTAGCCTCAGGCTTGCTACTAGCCATAGCCAAAGAATCCTCAACAGCTTCTGGAGCCTGCCCGACGGGCTTAGTAGGCTCGCTAACCGGGGAAACGGCCGGAGCGGCAGGATTCTCCGCAAGCTCCCTAACGGGGGAGGCTGGGGAAACTTCTCGCTTGAGCTCACTCTCAAACTCCTTCTTCGCTTCAACAGCAGACTCGACTGTGCTAGCCTCAGGGGAAACATAGGCGGCTTCTTGACTCTGTTTGACAAGATTGGGTGCAATAGCGGGCGTGGTCTCCTCGCTCCTCTCGCCAGAAGCACTGCTAAGTCCAGCAGCAGCGGCAATACCGCCAACAGTTGGAGTCACGGTAGCAGCTACGACGGCAATGTCGGCTTGCGCTTGGTCGGTAACGTCTCCCCCGGTACCAAGCTGAGCAGCGGGAACTCCTTTCAACTCCTCCCCGACCTCTTCCTTTTGTTCAACCACCTCAGGGGCCGCGGGGGCCTCGAGGGGAACATTGGCCTCTGGGGAACTGTCGAGATCGAGCCTGACACCGCCACCGAGGTCCTCGGCACTATCGCCGTGCTTGGGAGCGGGTTCACTAGACGGAACCTGTTCGGCATCCTCGTGAAGTGAGGGTGTTTCGATGGCCGAAGTCTGGGGGAAGCCGCCGGGAACGTTCTTGAGGCTTGGGGTTCTAGCCTCCCCAGAGACTCCAGCGGCCAAGGCGGCAGTAGTAGAGTCGGGTGAGACGGAGGAAATAGTTGATTCCTTAACGTCGCCGTTGGTCTCCTTAGGAACTTGGGCCGCGAGTGCGGCAGTAGTAGAATCGTGGGCAGCCGAGGAGATAGTGGCTGAAGACATGTCTGGTTCGGTTTTCTCTTCAAGAAGATCTTCGGGCAACAAGACGTTATTTTCAATTCCGTCGCCACCAGCTTCCCTGCGTGCGGTGGTATCGACTGTCCAGTCCCCGTCTACGACGTACTATTCGTGAAAGATAATTTCTGTTAGCAAATGGTGTGCGGAGGTGCCATTGATAAAGACGCATGCATAGTGACAAGCAAGGATCTATTTATAAAGCTGCCCGCGGAGGAGGGAGGGAAATATTGTTTGCAGGAAAGCACAACATAATCTGTTGTCTCGCACAAGTCGGCAAAACCGAATTCGGGGGAATTGGTCAAGCTCCCTCCCAGCACAACAGAACTAGCCATAGTCGGCATTCCCATTCCGGTGCACCAGAGAATGATCCGAGCTCAACACTGCTGCAACAAAAACCAAGCCTGAAAGGAACCGGCAATAAAATCATTAACAACGTACCTTATAAAGAATCTTCTCAGATGGCAGCGAGACTGTAGCAATGAAAGCATCTCCCTGTTTATTGAGCTTTGTAGACTTGCCCCAGTTATCGAACGACCCAGTGACGTAAACTTCTCCAGCCGGTTGGGCCCTGTTTTTATCCATCACAAAAGCATCAAATATTAGCCTCTCTGACCCCACTGTACAAGAAACCGAATGCCTGCGGGCACAAGAGCGGCTGGCTACAAAAATTGTGATATTGCTGCCTTGAACTCTGCCTCATCACTTTTTCTTCGAGCAACAGGAAGCTGAGACAAGGCTCACTGAACAAAACGACGATGTGCCAGGGATAATTGGGGCTGGAAGAGGAAGGAAAATAAAATGCAAGGAAACCAAACCATTTGAAAGTGAAACTCCCCGTCATTTTTTCCGGTTCCCTTCGGTGGTATTTTAAGGTTTAAAGAATATTTTTTTCGTGAAACTTATCCTAAGCCCTTGATCTGTCGTTAATAATTCGTTTAGCTTTCCACCATCAATAGCAAATGTGTCTGATGCTTAAGGGGGTGGGGAAAGGAATTCTGGGGAAAAGGCAATAGCAATCCAGCTCCCGATACAAGTTCTCGAAAGCCTCTCTCACTCTCTCCTGAGCAAAGTGTTGAGGAGTGAATTGCCTGAAGGATAGAAAGGGGCAGAGGAGAAAGGATAAAATAATAGAAAGGAGGAATCGATTTGGGATGAGGGGAGGAGGAGGGGGATGGGCAACGACAGTAAGAATCAAATATACCTATTGAATTTCAATCGCAACCTGGTCCCACTCTGCCCCGCGGTGCGCGTTGATTTCTTCCTTAAGAAGAAAAATAAAAAATAAAAGACGCAAAAGAGGCGAATAGGGAAAAATAAATAACGTTAGGTGCAACAGGGCTCTATTTTTTTATTATTATTTTTAATAATAATAAATAATAAAAAGTAGAGCGGGCTTCGGGAGTAGATTCCTGGGCGAGAAGCGCAGACGATAAGTGAGCAACGGTCACAGAGTTTGACAACTAGCGAACCAGCAGGAGCTGCAGCAAGAGCGGACAGAAGAGACCAGAGCAATGGCCTTTCAACCAAAGAGATGTTTGGATGGTGCAGAACGCAGGAGATGTGCAGCGAGGCAGGAGGAGCAGAACAGGTAGAGAGCCAGATGGGCACCGAGATTTTTTTTTAAATTTTTTCTCACACACACTCCCGCTCCCTTAGGACTGGGCTCTCGTGAATCACCAGTCGTCGACAAGCGAAGGCCTAAGCCCAAGAGAAAGGCGGCGTTATTTAGGTCGCTCGCCTCTCCCTCGTCGAGCCACGCCCATTTCCTGCCATGGTAACGCCAACCAGTCCATCCCTTGACCCATACTTATTCCCACCATACAAAAACGTCATCGAACCCTTATCCCCTCCTATCAAAAGCAAGCAGGTCACTGCCGAGTGGAATGATGCTATCATATCTTAGAATTAGACTAATTGATTCACATCATGGCATGGCATGGCATAGTACCAGGGTCTAAAAGAAAGATAATACCCAGTATGGGGAAAGAAGCTGCCAAGGGAGAAAGGCGAGATAGGGAAGCAGAAGCTCTGTGTTATCATACCTACTTTCAGACTTCCTACTCTCTACCACCCATCCAGATCGATTATAATCTTTGTCTTAAAATCAGTGCACTGGTATTGGTCCTAGTGCCGGTGCTCAAGTACGGTACCTAACTTTAGTCTGTGGCCTGTATCAAAATTGTCTACAAAGTCCGCCCTTGTCCTGCCCATTCCCATTGCCTCATTCGCGTCGTAGCTGGCTGCTGGCTTCTGGTTGCTCTAATACCAGGCGGCATCTGTGCCATACACTGCAGTATGAAGAAAAGGTAGTTCACTTAGCTTCCGATCACCTACTTTTCATCATACGTAAGAGCGCTACAAGTAATAGATCAGTCAAAAGTACAGAACTATACATACAAATGCATCGCTCCCCCCCCGGAGGAACCGGCTCCAATTGACACCTTACCAATGGTTTACCTCGTTATCATCGCTATATTTATTGATACCGTAGTCAAGTTTTGATAAGGGGGATCCTCTGGCACGCCTACTATTTTTTTGATTTTTTTTTCCCTTTCTCACACACTCGCACTTGTCCGTGCCCTTGTCTCTTGGCGTTATCGCGACACAACCATGGGATGTATGATATGAGACAAAGAGGCTAGAGCATGGAGTCGAGAAAAAAGAAATTCCGTATTCAGCCCCTCGGATCCGCGAGCACCGTTATCTGACATCCATAATCTGCAAGCCTGGCTTGGGTTCACTTAACGTGGTAGCGGTGGTGGGTGTTGCATACCGTGTTCTTGATGCATCAAAAAAAAAAGTACGTATGATAATAATATGATAGCAACCGGGATATGATACCTGACAACGAATCTTGGGGGCGAAATTTCGATCCCGAACCCCAAGACTTGCGTTCCGATGAGCATTCGTGCCTAGTGGTTTTCGGTGCAAATTCCATCACGCTACGCTGTATCGGAGAACCGGTGCCGGTACTTGAATACGGCATCCTGGGCTGGATTGATACGGAGATGTGGCATACTTGTAGCGGTACAAGTACTCGTACCCGGCGGTAGTTGAAATGCGAACGACTTCTTTAAGCTGCATGCTGCCTTTTTTATACACCGCGGAAGTTGACAGGCACGATCCCATACTTAATGTACACGCCCAACAATGCGCCGGTACTGTACGAGTACAATGGGGATCTAAGTCCTCTTTTGAATAGGCCAAATTGCACAAAAAAAAAAAACGCCAGGAACCCCCCAAAGCTAAAGTAACCCTCCAAGCTAGCCTTAGTAGTAGGACTCCATTAATGCACACTCTTTAGGCAATGCTATACTATACAAGTATTTTCGCACTATAAAGTACGATAAACATACCGTAGTTTGCGCGCAACCTATATTGAACGTTCCAGAAGTTCCCTCAAATGCAGTAATCTTCCCAGTAAAGAGACCCTTTGAGTCTCCATAATACTTGATCCTGTACTGTCCAGCTGGAGTTCCCTGCTCAACGGTCCAACTAATTGTGACCTCACTCTGGCCACTTAGTCCTTCCGTCCTCTTCCACTGATAAACCAGATCCCAGTCGGTGTCGTCCCTGACTCTACTCCACGTACCGCCATCTTTCCTTTCAACTGCTGCATACGTCCCACCGAGCCTAAGGTTGTTTCTGGGATTCGCTCCCACAAAAACTACCTTTACCAAACTTCCTCTCGAGTACGGAGTTGAGGCAACATCTCTAAGAACATCACCAAAGCGTTTCCCGAAGCGCGGGCTATCTTGGGCGACCCCCCCAATAAGCGATATTGAGGTGTTGGTGTTTATCGGTGGCGAGGGCCCCGGGGGTATGGGGGCAGATGGTGGGGTCGCGCCAAGATAAGGGATATACTTCTTATACAGGGAAATGTATGCATCCAGCCTGTAGCACGAAATAGCCAGTAAGACCAAGACAGCCACAGTGGGATAGGTGCACCTACGTGAATTGTCCGTAAAGAGTACTAGCCCCTTCATATCTTTGGATAGCATATTCCTCGGGAGTCGCAATGTAATGTGTATAACTGTTTGCCGGCCCACCAAGCACTATCCAGCTATCCCCACTACTAATAATTCCTGTATTATCCAATTCCTTTGCCACAGCCTTCTTCCATCGACGCCCGGACATGGTCGTCGCTTCACCAGGGGAAACAATAATGGCAAGCTGCCCAACGCGGAACATTTGTACATCGACAATATTAGGAGTCCTACACACGCGAGCATTAGCCCTACCTTCCCGGCACTAGGGAAGCAGATTCTCTTGGAAGTTGTGAATTATATACCACGGGTAAGGCTTGTCCATTTCCCCAACGTCCAATAGTATGGGTTTTGGTTTATGGCACTCAATTTGGCCCTTGCTTGGCGCTCTTAAGAAATTTCTGACTAATAGCCAGAATGGATTACCCGGTACGCCTGGGTCGTTTTGGGTAAAGTCAAAAGCTCCCGGCCCATCAGTTGTCCCGGCAGCAAAACTGAACCCCAGAGCTGCCTTACAGGTTCTCTTGGTCGTGCCATTCGGTAATTGAAAAGTGTAGTTTGAAAGGTCGACAAAAGTATGGAAGCTTCTGACAACACCACCGTCTCCCACTACTGATGTTTTGCCCGTGCTATGGTAGATTGTCTTTGCGCCCAGGTATTGCTTCTTGCCAATTATACGACAGGATTCAGCGTCCGAGATTCGGAACGCAGGGCCTCTACCAATACACTGCTGAGTCCTGCCCCCACAGGTGGAATCCTCGTATTTACAAGGCAGTCCCGTGTCCTGGCATATAGGTCCCTCGGTGTTAGGTGATGTATCGCCAACGTTTGCTTGGGAAAACCCGGCTACGAATGATCCACCAATATCCTTCTCGAGCATTAGGGCAGCGAGGCCTTTGTTGTCTCCAGAAATGAGTGTATTGTTATTGTATAGGGAGGTCCCGTGTACAGGAAACCAATTTAGGAGCCTAACGATGCACATTAGCGATGGCAATCTAGCAAATTCAGGGGAAACGAAATGATCACTAGCCCCATTGGCTTGCCACCTTCATCCTCAAATGAAAGAACTGTCATTTCTTTATCCACCTCCCCTCCGATGTTTTCGTAGCTTGCTCTCTCACTCTCTGGGTTAGCCTCATAGGCGTAAGGGCTGCGGTTGACATTTGCATCCTGGATAAGACCTTTACTGAGAGAAAGGTAACCTGGTTTTAGTGATTCATGGGCGCGCTGTATGGAACTAACGATCCCTTCAACAATAGCAGTGTAAGACTGCGAGTCAAACCCGAGAGTCGTTACCTGTGGTAGAAGGTAATTGAGCCAAGCACCTGACCAATCGCAGGGATGTCAGCCCAGGGCCTTAGATACAGACGCTAGTTAATTGTAGGGTGAATAGATAGAACCAACCTGGGCCAGAGTGGCTATGGGTTCCTACAATAGCGACGTTTGACTGTGTATAGAGGCCGCTATATAGGGTTTGAAGCCTTTCCATAACCCCATTCCTAATGGCCGTATCGCCGCTTTGAAGGTCTGCAATAATGTAGACAAAACAGTCGTTTGGATGGTTGACGTCTCCGACGATGAATGCTCTCGAGAAAAGCCTTTGCCGGAGTCCTGTTCCCTTTTGATCCAAGGAGGCATATCCCATCATTCCGATCTCTACCACGGGTCCAGTAACATCAGCTTTGCCGATCCCAACTAGGTACTTATCACCTCGGATTTGTGCTCTCGCGACGCATAGTGTGTAGAGGATGACGGTGAATGTAGTGGTAGCATAGCGAAGGTAAAGCATATTTATGAACATAAGAGCGGTAATGAGGTTTTTGTGTTTTCCTCTTTAATGTGATTCCCTGGCGTTCGCAGCGTATAGTACCGGATTGGTATAGTGCCAACTGCCCACCTTAGGTTTGAGCTGTGATGCCTTGGGAGGCCAACATACCATAGATATACTAGTATGTCAATGAAACCCGACTTGCTCGTGTGATCAGCCGTAGGAACCTTGGCCGAAACCTGTTAAAAAAAAAGACTCGGCGGGGAAACCTGGCTCCCCACTCTAGCCTTCTGCCATTCTCCTCCAATCGCCGATGTGCGACCCTCTCCTCTGCCTCCCGGACATGAGTACCGCACACTTCGAACCTAAAAAGTTGTCAACTCAAACTCTGTTGCACTTTGAAAAGTTCCAATCTCCCCAGATATATTTTGGGTAAGAAAGTATTGGTTCCTGACGTATGTTGAGCTGACCGTAATAGAATGATTTCCAGCTGATCGCCTGGAAGCTTGCCAGCAGTAGAGGTTCGGGTTACCAACCGGACCGAGAAATCCATGGTGGATACCGGCAGCATTTCGACACCAACGCAGCTTCTTTGACACTGGTGGAGATTCATGAATCATAACGGCACCCTCTCTGTCACTTAAGAAATCAAGGGTAATTTGCCTTCTCATAGTTGGTATGGACGATGCGGCCCTCGAGTGCCATAGGCAGTGGACTTCGAGACTATTGAGGGGAATTAGTCTGTACGAGCACTCGGGTAGGGAAAGTCGAGATGTGTTTGCGTATTCCTTGTTTTTTTCCGGCGTTGCTTCGGCCATGGCTGTCAAGGCTTCCAGGCTTCGAACTTCTGACTTCTAACTCTGATTTATGCACGGGGGCGCGTCCTCCAATACCAGTACGAAGGTTCAGCTCCTAAGTTTTGTATGTTCCACAGGGGGCAAGGGCAGCAAACCTCGCTTGTGGAACATACAAAACTTAGGCGCTGTACTCGAGTAGATACCTGGCGATTCATAAAGTATTCGGATGGATCGGCGCCAAGATTCGGGTTTTTATGTGTATACAAGTACATTGACATCCTGGCGCCAATTCATCTGGATACTTCATGAATTGCCAAGTACCTCCGTACAGCACAGTACATACAAGGGCCGGGGTGAACCACCGGCACAGCACCGCGAAGCACGATTTAACTTACATAACTTCTTAACAGTATTCCAAAAACGGCGCTGATAGAAACCCAAACTGCCTCGCCAGAAGGAAGCAATAGCGAAAGCTTGTTTATTTCCTTTTTTTTCCTTGTCTTCCTACAAACAACAAATCGTCTCCTCTAATTTCCCGATTTCATCCTTGTCACGAGGTTATCAATCTCTTGCCGCGGTAACTGGCGCCAAAGAGGATTCTGCAGTTGCTGTACGAGTACTACTGGCGGCATCAGCGTTCATGTTTGTTTGGCGCTTGGGCTTTAAACCTATGGTGTTGTGCTACCATAGTTCTCAAGAATTACTGGAAATGATATGAGGAAATTTAATCCCCATATTGTCTGCCAATGCCGAGAGGCAGTTAATGCAAGAAAGAGCCAGCGTGGGCCTCGGGCTCACGGACAGGCTGGGTTCCGAAAATGCGAGCCTGATACTGTCATACCCCGGTGGCCCGGAGTATATGGCCGAGGCGATCAACTAGTTCCCTCACATTATATAGTACCTTTACATCGAGAGACTCGGGGTAGACTACGGCTCACTTAGGGCAGGAAAAGGTATCCAGGTACGCACGCAGGAATTTTGAGGATCTTTGCCGCGGGGAGGTGGCTGCCGTGCGCGCAGGACTTTGCAAGACTTTTGTTTGGTTGCCCGGTTCCCACTCCATGTAGTATCGCGATATTTTAGCCGAGTCACAATCTATGATTTCATCGACAAGGAAGGCTCGCATACCGGAAGCGATCCGAACGGCCCCCTGGCTGGCTGGTTTTTGGCATTGCTGGTCAGAGAGTGGTTTAGCACTTAGTATCTAGAGTAGCTATCTACTCGTATGAGTGGTTCATTTTATAACACTGTGATACTTTCGATCGCTGTTTAACACCCGGGTGGAAGGAGAGAGAGAGGGAGCCACAAACACCCGGTTACTCAGGGGAATTTTTACCCGTGCTAGCAGAATGCTAACACCAGAATTAACGTTAACACAAAAGTGGAAAGACTACCCAGCGATACTCCCCGCCTCGCCCAGAACTGCCTCTGCAATCCTCTTCAATGTATCCCGTTTTTGCTTCTCACCCTGCAACATACAAAGCCCTGTGGCAACAACGACATGCCTAAGCCTCTCTCTTGCAACATCCGGACTATGCCCCTCCAGAGTCAAATATGCCGTTTCCCGCAGCGCCTTCTCATAAATTATCAATCGTCCGCACTTCCTCGTTGCGAGCAAACAGGTATATTTCGCAATCACGACCTCACGATGACCTCTTGGCTTTCCGTTATCGTTAACGGACAGTTGGCTAGCATTCGAGTTTCTCCGAATGATCGTAGAGACGAAACTGGAGAAACTAGCTTGTCGGCGTATTGAAATTTGGGGCCCCTTTTTATCGTCTTTGGCCTCGATGGTGGTAGCCTCCTCTTCGACCCCTTCCGGTTCCTCCGGAATCTTTGCCACGAGCTTCAGGTGGTTGAATCGGGATAAAGAACCCCAATACTTCTTCTCGTCTCGGACCGAGCCGGTCCCTCTCCATACAAACTCTATGCCACCCCATTTGAAGCCGTATTCCCGGGTGAGCCAACCAGACCACTTCATCAGTAGGCTCCCTTCCTCTAAAGACTCGGGCTTTAGGTGGTCAGGCAAGTCTTCCGGATCAGGGCCGGGTGGGAGCATCGATTCGATCTCCTCTTCCCTTGTGGGCTCAGTTGTGGGCTCTGCTGTGCCCCCGGTGTTCGACCCAGGTGTAGGCTCTGCTGCACCTCCGGTTTTCGATTCGGTTGCAGGCTCCCCTGTGCTTCCGGTTTTCGATTCAGTTGTAAGCTCTTCTGTGCCTCCGGTTTTCGATTCAGTTGCAGGTTCTACTGTGCTTCCGGTTTTAGATTCAGTTGTAGCTTTTGCTTTATCTTTAGGCACTGAAGTCGGCGAGGCGGTATTCAAACGGAAGAAGCGTCGGGCCGTATCAGAAAAGCTTTTTGACCGCTTTAATTGCTGATCTGCTCTTACCGCCTTTTGTCGTTTGACATGCTCGGTTACATACTTCTTTCCGCTCTCCCCCTTTCTATGTCCTGAGGATCGAAGCGGGTATTTGCATGCTAGAACGCCTCGTGGGTCGATGACGCCCGGTTCGTTCAAACTCTTCCAACCCTTCTCAGATTTACCTTCATCCTCCCCATCAGCGAAGCCACTGTCAACGCGGTTCTGCTTCTTCGACTGTTTCAATTCCTTCTCTGGAACAACAAAGTCCATTCTCCAAGTCCTCCAGAACCAACCTCCGTTCACTAAACAGACTATCGGTGCAGTCTTGTTGGGCCCGAACCGCAGAGTTTGTGCTGGGCAATGCCAATATATCATGGGAGAATGCATGTAGTACGTGGCTTTACGTGGATCGATCTCTGGATCTTCAACCTTCACCTGCTTCGCTGGCAACTTGGATTTTCGATTCTTAAACTTGCTAATGCGGTTTGCGATTGGATCGCCCTTGTCGATGATGATTGGGGGGCCATCGGGCTCTTGCAATGTCTCTTTTAGGCTCGAGTCCTTGACCGTATGAATACTGAGGTTATTGTGTGCACTGCCGTTGCGGTAGATGTGGTAGATGGTTGTACCTGGCGAGACGATGTCGCTGATATTTGAAGCAAGTGAGATATCCGTAACTGAAGTCGCGGCGGAGTTCAAGCATGTTTCGTCATCGCTTGCTATGTCAAGAGAGGATACTATTGAGCTACTCCGAGTACGTATGGTTGGGGAGGCTGGAGAGAGGGTCTGAGAGGGGTGAGGAGACGTTGGCTGATCGTCCTCTTGTTGGGGAGTCAGTGGCCGCGAGGGCGGAATGATCGCAAGAGTGATTGATACTTCGGACCCGACACAATGTAGTAGAGGATGAGGAATTTGTGAGGAATTGATATCAGTAGGCGCCGCAGCACCGGGAGCAGCTGTAACTGTTACTGCCATTCTTGACAAATTTGTGAGTGACACTGAACTGAGCTGCTGGTATAAAAGTATCACACAGAAATCCGGAAGGGAGGGGAAGAGGTCTCACAATATATACCGGTATCTTCATTGAAGGAAAGAGCCCCTTACTGGCTGCTCCGCTGGTATATGGTATTGGAATGTCGACCCCCTGCCACCGGCTCAAAAAATTAACACATATTATCATAGTCTATCCAATTCTAACTCGTTCACCCCGGAGCTTAACCTTAACTGCGCTGATCCGCTAGTGGCCATGAAGGCTGTGTCTCGCGGCGACATCTATGTAACAGTTAGCTACTTGGTCCACTCAGTAGGAGCAGGGACGAAAAAAGAAAAAAAATCCTTGCCATGGACAACCCAAGTTTTAGACGCAAATAGTATCTTATTCCACACACACACCTTCCCCTGTCCCCGACTTTCTTTTGGTCTCTGCCTGGACCCTACCTACCCTCAAGTGCAACCACCCTCTCCCCCGTTCCTCGAGGCTTTTACCATATCCCGAGTTATCAAAATACCGTGCCCAGAGATTTTAAGCTTCGTCACCATCTTCGCTAAGTTAGCCTACCGACTTTTGGTTCAGCAGGTGATTACGGGGGCTGGGTGATGCACGGATATGTATTACCGGTAGGTTATGTGCCTTTGCCCAAGGAAGGTAGTGTGCAACAGGGCAGTGCATTTCCTGGATAACGTTCCTTTGATTGGTTAGTTGATAAGTGAAACTATCGCTGTTGATCACTTGGGCGAATACGAGGTAATGGGAGAGTTTGGATGGGCGGATGGATGGAGATGTGAATATCCATGCAGCATCACACTAGTATTGGAAATTGGGGTACGGTATTGGGGAGGTGGATTGTGGGAATGTTTATAGGTGGAATGCTCGGGTGAGATTATTGATTGACAGCTGATGATGCTGTCGGCAGCCCAAACTCGTATGATCTCCGAGGCAGGTTCTCGAGTACTCGAGTAGAAGTACCGGTATTTCGAGGCGAGCTGAGAGTGTAGGCATTAAGTGGATGGGATATCAGAGTCCATGTGGTATGGGTGAGGGGTGAGGGGTGGCAGGAGTGAGTGGATAAAACGGGAGGCGGTCATGACTTGTACCACTTGTAAACGATTGGACGATCGAAGCAGTTTCGGCCCTTGTTTTTTTGTATTCCAACGTTCTAGAAAGCTGATTGCGTGTTTCGACTTTATTTCTAGGATATTTGGCCCAAATTACCGGAGATACCGGTGAATGGGTATCATCTGGCATCCTCCAATACTGCGGGAACTCTTGCAATCAGTCAGCCTAGGATAGTTTTAGTTGAAAAAATTAACAGAATTAATTGTGCGGCCAACCAGACTCGACGTTCACTTTCTGTAAGGTTGAATTTGTTTGAGGGGTACTATTACGCGATGCACGAAATCTGCTATTGAAACAGGATAAATTTCTGGTCTCTATGTTCAACTGTGAAAACGCCTTGCCGGCGGCATATACGAGAATATTACCGTCTGACTATCAAATCAGTCCTCAACACCCACTTCCCAACCCCGGCATCTTCCGTTACTACTCTTCCTTCGTGAAGCAGGCAGTCGGCTCCATGTTTATGCAACAGCGCAGTTCCCTTCTCTGGCTCAACGGCATATTCCTCGCCCTGGACGTGCTTTGTAGCCGCGGTGTAAAACACCGTTTCTCCTCCGCGAACTCCATCACTCTTTCCAGTAAGGTATACTAACAACGTCCATGTGGTCTGAACTCTCATCTGTGGATCACCGATTGAGAATAAGGCGGTATCGTCATCTATCGAACGCTTAATACTGTTTCTTCCTCAGGGAAGCCGTAAATCGGGGGATTACAGTGTTTATCAAAAAACTGGCCCTTAGAATACCTATAAACCCTGATATTCGGGCTAAGTCCCACGACTTCCCCACCCCACAGTTCCTTCCTCCCATCCTCGCCGGCCTCCCGTGCAACGAGATCCTTCAATCCTGTTTCGTTCCACAAACGCTCCGCAAAGGCTAGGTCGTATATTGAGATGCGATCATTCACGCGCACCGCTTCGCCGCGTCTCGGCTTGCCAGGTGTTGTTGTCAAATCTAGGGACCGAGAAACAAAGTTGAGGTAGGTTTCGCAGAGTGTTGCTGTGAAGAATTTGGGGATCGTAAGGATTTGCATAGGCAGTATTGTTTCCACCGTTAGGTCCTCAGGCGGAATTACTGGAGTAAGGGGTGGCCATGACGGTCGTGGTGGTGGTGAGTATCGCTCTCTGGTTGGGACGTGCTTGTTCTTCGTGGAGCTTTTCTTGGGCATTGCTTTGAACCTGTTACTTGTGGATCTTTAGGTTGGCTAAGCCAGATGGATGGGGTACCTGTATATAGTATCAGCTTAGGCATCCACAGAATTTGGAGGAGAGAAGCAACCTTCTATGGGTGCTCGGATAGAGGCCCCTGGATAGGTGACTTCGGTGCTAGAGGAGTTGAAAGCTTGTATGGTATCATACGGCAAAGTGCCTCACAGATAAGATAAGGACAACTGAGGACGCTCGTAGGTCCGGGCCAGAGGCCTACCTGACTGTGGCTGCGGGCCTTCCAGCATGACGCCAAGCAGGGGCTTAGACTGGGTGAGCGTTCAGCGAGGGGACATCCTCAGCGAGGCTTGGCAAAGATTTGTTATGGTGAGGGAACTCTGTAGCCGGAGTGCTTCGCCAAGAAAATAAGGTCGGTCTTCAACCACAAAAGTACTTTCAACCAGCAGTCTGATGAGAATTATGGCTCTATTAGGTGATATATTGGGTGATTCTCTATACACTAATAGAGAGAAAATAGGAATATCTTAAGTTTTCATGGAAATATAAGGGTTTAAAATGGTTAAAATTTTGGTGGAAAAAAGATGAATATCAGCAATAGGTTAATTGCAGTTAACTTCCATGTATAGGACAGTTAATTGATATTTTGCAAATACATGAACCTGTAAGTGAAGCCCGTCTTGGCAAATTAACCTATTGTTAATACCAAGAATGAATGAAGCCCGTTCTGACTACAGAGATGTTTGGTTTGATGCGTAACCGAAATTTGGTCTCAAGCCACGCCAAGCCTCGATGAGGGTGCCTCTATGAACGCTCACCCGGTCTCAGCCTTTCTTAGTCAGCAAAACCACTCCGAAAACCGAGCTTCGTCAACAGTCGATTCCATTCCCTGTCCTTACTGCGTACTCATCTCTCTCACTTTCCTAACTTCCTGCACCTCGCTTCACCAACAACCACACGATCACATAACAACCTGCACGCCAGCTATAAAGCTTCGGCTCCGACTCTCCACATCTCACAACCAAACCTCGTTCTCAAAGCAAGCATGTGGGGCTGGTTTGGCGGTGGTGCCGCAAAGAAGAAGGACTCGGCCAAGGATGCTATCCTAAAGTTACGGGAGCAGTTGGAGATGCTGCAAAAGAAGGAGAAACATCTCGAAGGAGAAATTGCAGAACAGGATGCTATCGCTCGAAAGATGGTCCAATCAAATAAAAATGGTTCGTATTGACTCACCACCTTCCTCTATCTGCCTACCTTAAATACCCCACAGTCTCGTACCTTCTCACCCGGCCCGGCAAGCGGGCTGTCCACGGATATACGATATACCTATATTTCAAAATTTACTTGGAGGCGATCGTGTCTCGCTACTCCGGCTAATTCTCTCGTCTATGATATAGCCGCCTTGACTGCATTAAGGCGCAAGAAGATACACGAGACCCACCTTGCCTCAACCGTCGCCCAGATCAACACCATTGAGCAACAGATGCACTCTATTGAGACGGCGAACTTGAATTTTGAGACTCTGAAAGTCATGCAATCTGCTAGCGACGCCATGAAGAAAATACATAACGGCATGAACCTAGATAAGGTCGACATGACTATGTATGTGACTATTTTTCCTAGCACAAGATTTAGTTAAGCAGACGGCATCGAGCGAGAAGTTGGGCCGGAGTTCAAAAGGATAGCTCAGTTCAGCCTAGTACATTCGCATCCGCAAAGTTCTCGTAACACCTTCGGTACTCCTATCAACACGGACCCAGATAACAAGTCTAAGGCTGTCAAGACTTCGCGATACATCAGACGTTACGAGAACTTTGCGGACATGAGTGTACCCTTCAGGTTGGGCTGGGGTTTGATTCATTTGAGGACTACTCCCTTCCTTGTTTTTGATGACACAGCTTGGACTTGAGATTTTGTTGCATCTGGGAAAACCAGGATACTGACTAGTTATGCTGCAGGGAGGAAATTAGAGAGCAGCAACAGATTGCCGAGGAAATCGGTAACGCAATCGTCAACCTGAGCGAGCCCGCCGACGAGTCCGGGTTGTTGGAGGATCTAGAAAATATGAAACAAGAGCAGTTGGATACTCAAATGCTCAGTGCTCCGTCTGCTCCAATTACCGCAACACCCCAAGCTAGTAAGCTTTATTTCCGGTTCCTGCTATTTGTGCGGCCGCGCGCCAAAAGTTCCGGCACCCAGGCTGGTACTGTAACACAAAAGGCCTATGGTGTATTCGCTATAAAATTCCGTCACGGTACCAATAGGGGTGCCAAAACTTTTGGCAAACGGCTGCACTACGGGTATGTCACTAACACAAGTGTTTAGTCAAGGGCAAGACAATCGAAGAGGACGAAGATGCGGAGTTGATGAAGTTGCGGGCGGAAATGGCGATGTAACAATCGGATGATCGGTATTATAAGGGCACGGGAATCTAGGTTAGGGAGGCGGGGAAGTTTAGAATTTGCGTTTGTTTCTCCTAATGTTTTCCGGCAGACCGTTTTGCAGAAGATCGATTTCGGCGTGCGGGCACAGTCATTCCCCGCCTCATCTGTTTATTGGGATTCTCCTTCCGTGGTATTCGAGCAAGAAGCCTATCTGGTCAACAGTAAGGACAGGTCTTGGGACGATGTCCGCGGGTGTACACACTATCTCCATGTTTGTGTTTCCTTGATTATGGCGTCCAGATATCTTGTGGATGACCTCCCTTTTTCTCTCAAACCTTCCCTTCTGTTGACCTCTCTCAGCATTTGTTACGGTCTCGATTGTCTCCCTTTTCCGTTTATTCTTTTGCTTCCTTTGAGGGTAACTCGGTGGTTTGATTTGGCTTCGGGAGCAAGCGGAGTGTTTGTTTCCTTCTTTCCCTTTCCTTTTCACGTTATGTGGGCATTTGTACTCAGATTTCCGAATAACTGCGCCCTGGCAACGGATCAGATGGCTTTGGCCGCGAACGTGGAATACAAGTTACAGTCTTTCATCAGGTCTTGACGAATGTCGGCAGATGACGAACAGCGATATTCGGCTAGTAAAAAATCGAGTAGGGTAACAAAAAATGCCTGCGAATCCCTGTTCGCCACCCGTTGATATTCGTCAAGACCTGATGAGAGACTGTAGTGCAGTCGTACCCAGGATGATTGTGTTACTGAATATTTCGTAGTTGTGGGTTTAGAACATTGAGTGGTGCCTTGTTTTCCTGGCCGACTGCTGGTGACTCGTAAGTTTGTGAGCATGGTCTAATGCAAAGTTGTATACTTATAATTTTCATTTTTGGATAGAAATGATTCTGGTGCTCATAACTACCCTGGGTAAGCTACCGTATAACCTCCTTAAATCCGCCATCGCTCATCCGCCTCGGTATCCACTGATCAGAGACCAAACACCCCCCTGAGAAGGAATAGTGTTATCCAGACAGAGCATAGTTTGGGGGGGCTAAGCTTGCCAGATCTCATTAACCGGTATTAGCCATTTCGTTAACCCAATATCCCAAGCCTATTGTGGTTTAGCCGGGATATCTGTTATCATCTTCGAAGGAGTTTTTACGGCTTCTCAAGAGCCAAGTAGCAAGGGCCACTTTGCGTGAGGAAAACCTCTTAAGAACATACTCGCGGAGAGCTAGATCATCTCAAGGTCCGGTAAACACCCCAAGACGAAGTGAGCCCACTAGAAAACCATTACACTCGGAGGTCTTCACTGCCCTCTTATACAAACCTCTATGTCCGCCCTTTCTTTGATTAATACACCAAAAACATCTTACCTTATAAGTGCAGAGCGAGTATAAGTGTAGCTTAGCTTGGAGATCAGCTTTTATCTGTCCCTCTCCTGTTGTAGCTTTCTACAACTAGGAGGTTTCCAGGTGGGAAAGGAAGGACCCTCATACCCAGAGTTGCATCGGAAAACCAGAGTATCGAGCTAGATATGGGAACATTTTTAGTTCAGAAGATCAGTAAGGATACCCAAAGGAGTTGTTAACTTACTCCAAAGTCGGATTCTAGCCTGGGTTGTGGTTTGGGTGGAAGTGCTTCCGAGTATGATATTATTATTATCGCAATATATTACACAGTACCCTAAAACACCAAAACTCTTTCATGAACTCTACCTAACTGGGGACCTGACCCTCACAACCACCCTCTATACAAAAATCTCAGAGCGAGAAACCTCTTGGCACTTCCTATAAATAATACCACCTTCCCCGCCAAATCCCTTCTTTCCTCTCCATGGAACTTGCTTCACTGTTGCGGAGGGTACCTGAGAGGAAGGGTGCTTTAGAGGACCCTAGAATGATATGAATCCTGCTATCATCCGCCCAACGTGGGTTGGCTAACCAGCGGATGGCTCGTGGGACCCCAGCGTGGTTGACACCTTGACGTGGTGCTAGGGCTTTTTAACTAAGATCAACCACTGTACGCTTGTTAGGGGTGGGATGGATTATCTTGATGATACATTCACCGGAGAAATCCAAAATCTCATTTTGGAAATTTTGGATTGGGGATAAATAGCCAAAGCTTTCCCACTTTGGTCTACCATTCCTTCTTCCATTAATCATCAACTACTCAGCTCTTCAAAATGCTAAACCCAGTTGCTTATATTGGGTAAGTGCTGGACTTCATAACCTTGCATTCCCTGGAACTTGTCACTGATGGTAGATTTTGTACTCATCTTGGTCAAGATAGTACTGACATCAGCAAAAAAAAAATGTTACACCCGGACGCACCCCGTGCTCCCTGTGCGTCCGGCGGTCCAGGCGCATAGAACGTAAACTCGCGTTCTGGGTGTGCGGTCTTTTATTGGGTGCGGGTGGACAGGGGTCCATGCCGCCCGGACGCACCAGACGCAACCAAGGACTCAGAAGGTACCCGATGCAGAAAGGTTCTCCGGACGCAAAAAGATTCTCCGGACGCAACCCTATAGGATAGTCGAATAGTGGAAGTACTCAGGTGTAACTGGCTATCATCGGATACCTCCTAAGTCAACAACTCTACCTTCAAGGACTTTGAATGAGGTAGTGAAAACTGTGGAGAATATCCAAATTGTCCGGAAAGATCCATCCAGTAATACTCATGTTTACTTATTTCAGTCATTTAGATACTAAAATAGGAATATTTTTATTAAAGCTAGTCTAGAAAACAGTAGCACCCAGTAGCCAACAATTTGAAAGTACTTGCCCGGAGAACTCAAGTACAAAGGTTTGGATAACATTTCAACCAGCGGTCGGACAGCGTCGGGACAGGGTGCGTTGGAATCCGCTCGCCGAGGGGAATCGAATGGTATAGGTCTCTAAGTGTCCGCATGCCTATGGTACCCAATAGCCGCCAATTTGAAAGTACTTGCCTGGGGAACACAAGTACAAAGGTTTGGATAACATTTGAACCAGTGGTCGGACAGCGTCGGGAGAGGGTGCGTTGGAATCCGCTGGTAGAGGGGAATCGAATGGTATAGGCCTCTAAGTGTCCGGATGCCAATAGCACCCAGTAGCTGCCAATTTGAAAGTACTTGCCTGGGGAACTCAAGTACAAAAGTTTGGATAACTTTTCAACCAGCGGTCGGACATCGTCGGAACAGGGTCCGTTGGAATCCGCCGGTCGAGGGGAATCGAATGATATAGGTTTCAAAGCGTGCGCATGGCTATAGAGGTCAGCAGCATGAAAAGGGCAGATACCTCAGCGGGCAGATGTCCGCCAGAGTCGGGAAGGGTCTCATTGGAGTCGGCTCGCCGAGGGGAATCGAATGGTATAGGCCTCGAAGTGTCCGCATGCCTGTAGCACCCAGTAGCCAACACTTTGAAAGTACTTGCCCGGGGAACTTAAGAACAAAAGTATGCATAGCCATTCAGCTAGTGGTCGGACAGCATTGGGACAGGGTGCGTTGGAATCCGCCGGTCGAGGGGAATCGAATGGTATAGGTTTCAAAGCGTCCGCATGACTATAGAGGTCAGCAGGATGAAAAAGGCAGATATCTCAGAGGGCAGATGTCCGCCAGAGTCGGGAAGGGTCTCATTGGGGTCCGCTCGCCGAGGGGAATCGAATGGTATAGGTCTCTAAGTGTCCGCATGCCTATAGCACCCAGTAGCTGCCATTTTGAAAGTACTTGCCCGGGCAACTCAAGTACAAAGGTTTGGATAACATTTCAACCAGCAGTCGGACAGCGTCGGGACAGGGTGCCTTGGAATCCGCCGGTCGAGGGGAATCGAATGGTATAGGGTTCGAAGCGTCCACATAGCTATAGAGGTCAGCAGGATGAAAAAGGCAGATACCTCACTGGGCAGATGTCCGCCAGAGTCAGAAAGGGTCTCATTGGAGTCCACTCGCCGAGGGGAATCGAATGGTATAGGCCTCGAAGCGTCCACATGCCTGTAGCACCCAGTAGCCAACAATTTGAAAGTTCTTGCCCGGGGAACTCAATTACAAAGGTTTGGATAACATTTCAACCACCGGTCGGACAGCGTCGGGACAGGGTGCGTTGGAATCCGCTCGCCGAGGGGAATCGAATGGTATAGATCTCTAAGTGTCCGCATGCCTATAGTACCCAGTAGCCGCCAATTTGAAAGTACTTGTCCCCGGAACTCAAGTACAAAAGTTTGGATAACATTTCAACCAGCGGACAGGGTCCGTTGGAATCCGCCCCGTCGAGTGGAATCGAATGGTATAGGTTTCAAAGCCTCCGCATGGCTTTAGAGGTCAGCATCATGAAAAAGGCAGATACCTCACCGGGCAGATGTCCGCCAGAGTCGGGAAGGGCCTCATTGGAGTCCGCTCGCCGAGGGGAATCAAATGGTATAGGCCTCGAAGCGTCCGCATGCCTGTAGCACCCTGTAGCCAACAATTTGAAAGTACTTGCCCAGGGAACACAGGTACAAAGGTTTGGATAACATTTCAACCAGCGGTCGGACAGCGTCGGGACAGGGTGCGTTGGAATCCGCCGGTCGAGGGGAATCGAATGGTATAGGGTTCGAAGCGTCCGCATGGCTATAGAGGTCAGCAGGAAGAAAAGGGCAGATACCTCACCGGGCACTGGCCGATGTTCGGCAGAGTCTGGCAGGACCTGATTGCAATCCGCTAGAGTCTGGCAGCGCCTCATTGCAATCCGCCAGAGTCAGGAAGGGCCTGAATGGAATCCGCTCGCTTAGGAGTCATGAATAGTGTCAACCTCGATGGAAGAGCATGACTTTCTCTGAAGGTTGATAATATTCAATAGTTCAACTGATTTGCTCACGAAGCCTGATACGAGGTGGAAAGAACTTAGACAGCCTTCGCGAGAGTTGTTAGCAGTGATCAAATAAGGGGTATGTTTTGGGTCGTTACCGGGACAATCGATGGTTAGTCATCCTATGTTTAGATCCTCTTTCGTCTGAACAGCCTTTACCTGGTGATAAAGTAGTCCGTTGTAAGTAGAGGCCATTAGGGGCAGGGAGAGTTCCCCAATGCAGAGCCCTATGGGTCACTTACCTTGGGTTTCTTTGGGAGATTACCGTGTGAAATGGACCATCCTGGTGCACTGGGCGGACAGGATGCGGGTTGTATTGCACCCAACGGACTAGGATGCAACCATTGTGCTGGGGCCATCTGAGGGCGGACTGGGCGGACAGGAAGCTACAGACGGATTTCCTGCGTCCGGACGCAATGCCTATCCCTCTGGAGCAAACGCTTTTTTTGCTGATGGAGATTGTTTCTCAAGAAGAAGCTTGTGCCAAGAATGAGCAAGAACTGGTGATATCTCTTGGTTTTCTTATACTGGAAAATATTAACCTTTCATGCATTTCTCATATGCTTCAAGTTGTCATTCCATATCATAACTATGACTGACATTTGGAGGTAACCTATACTTATTTAAATTGGACCTGGATAAAGCGAAACTGACAAATTACAAAAATAGGATGTCTGGTACCAGGCACTACCTTTTATTCCAGCCTGAATGTACACAAGGCAGCTTTCAAACAATATATAAGAGGATTAAAAGCTTTAACAAAGAAGTGTTTCTTGATAATTTTCAAGCAAGTTAATGCAACTATGAATAAAAGTTTGCTAGAAATATAGTCTGTAGACTTGACTATTGGTGGGTATTATTCCAATATAAATTACCTCTGTTCTTGCCACTTGATGATAAAAACTTTAAGATTCTTATTAACCTACATCTCTGCTATCTTCAGTTCTTCTTTACTAATTTACAAAAAGCTAAGCATTTTTCAAACAATATCAATATTAGTGAAAGAATTATTTACCTATGAATTAGAAATTAACTAAACTCTACAAAGTAGATTCTAATTTCCAGTTGTTGAACTAGTACAAAATTCATTATGCCTACCAAAGCATAATCTTAAAACATTAGAAATCTGCTAGGAAGTATTAGGGGAATGTGATGGAAGGCAATTGCTACATGTGCAAAAAACTGGTACAGATATCTGATTGTATTTGAGTATGTAATATGTACTGTTTTCTTTTCAGAAGATAATATTCAAGTTTCTTAAGAATATTCTCGTAGTTTACAGTGGACCTACAAGTTAGTTGACACTCATAATACTAAAAGTTAAATGAAAATTTTCTTAAAACTAATTTATTGTATCTTGCTGCGAATGGAGAAAAGATTTCATAATAGAACCTTGGATAGATTGAATATAAATATATATGATATTATGATAATAGTTTAGGCTTTCAAATAATATTCTAGATGGCAGGTCTTAAAAGGATCCAACATGCACTTTCTCTAAATGGCAATTATCCTATAACTAACTGGAAACTTATTGAAAACTGTAATAACTAGGTTAAAGTATTCTGGTTACCTACTAATGGCTTAATTAAAAACTAGAAAATAAATGAGATCACACTGGCTGAATGAGACATAGGTAGAGATACAGAGCCAAATTTTATAGCAAATATAAGTAGAGTAATGTGAGTAAATATCAGGTAGTTAAAAGAGCAAATATGGGGGGAAATATAGGAGGAAATATAAAGAGAATTGTGGGAAAAGAGTTAGATAAGAAAATAATTAGAATATGGATTGGTTTTTTGCAAAGGGTGTTGTGAAAAAATGTACTTATACAAAAATGAAATTTTAAGACTGTGATAGTTCAGTGGGAAAACATTTGCAATTGAAACTTGTAGTTGAATATGACATGTTGCTTATTTTTTAGAAATAATAATGAAATATGTAAATAGTAATTGGATATGGTGAATTTTTAATAATAGAAGAATAAATATAAAGTACAAGCCATATGATTTAATATACTATATAAGTATAAATAAGTTCTGTTTGAGATAAATCTCATGAAAGAGATTTTATGTACTGATCAGAAAGGTGTTCTATATACTACCACAAAAGGATAATAAAAATAATAAGCGAGAACTCTATAGATACCAAATTACAATAATAAAGAAGATATACTTAAATGTTACAGGGTAGCTAACACAGTAGGATTTCGAGCTAACTAGGCTGAGGATATTTGAGACAAGAGACAAATAGTTGGGAAGGCTCGTAGATAATTGTTTGGTAAAGGTAGAAATATAACACGTAGTCAAATATCAAAGAGTTAGAATATAACACGTAGTCAAATATCAAAGAGTTAGAATATAACTCGCTAACTTGTTATATTATTAAGGTCTCTTCTCCGTTGCTTGATGATTCTTTCAACTACCAGGGGAGAGGCCTACTATGTATACTAATGTTCATGCTACTTCGACTTCAAGTTCTTTAGGTAAGAAGTATCTCCTTAACAACTCAGTTCGTCTGTTAGTATTACCCTGGCGGGAATAGCTTGCATAATTATGCGCGAGGTATATGCCACTATAGGGGAGAGCATATATCCGAACCCAAGCTTCCTGAGTAGGGACTTCCCGGAGGCATCTGGGAGACTACTCAGGAACCTCAAA
>Ga0307513_10000518_pt1 | contig 55313 bp, 81 predicted proteins | sample 15_EM_MG_FD_202174 | JGI IMG/M metagenome (GOLD analysis project Ga0307513, IMG submission 202174) | Populus trichocarpa ectomycorrhiza microbial communities from riparian zone in the Pacific Northwest, United States - 15_EM | ecosystem: Host-associated > Plants > Roots > Unclassified | place... | reverse complement strand
AGGTGGGCCCTGAAATATGCATAGAGCGCCGGGCAGAGCTGACTCTAGGCATAGTTCTTCGGGTTATCGAATAAGACCATTGTAGCCTTTGTTCTAGCCTCGGGTGAGAATCCCCCATTTAATAAGTGCTTTCAATGCTCACACGCCCTTTCGCCATCCTACAGCGTCCAAGGCAAAGTCTGCCGAAGCACTATTTAGCCAACTTGTTTCCTCTGGTCTTCCAGATACCCCAGACGCGCACAGTTTTACCAACGAAGTATTCACGAACGCTCCGCGAAAGAAGAAGGGCAAGGACCAGGACAGGGACTCGAGAGCCGCTCGCAAAGCTACAGAGCAGGAGGCCAAAGCGCTTCGAGGACAGAGGTTTGGACTGATGCTCGAGGATGAGGACGCTTCTCTAAACGCCACTGCCCCTGTACGCAAGGATAAGAGCAAGGAAAAATCTGAGCGCCGCATACGGAAGCGCAATACCGACACTCGTGATTGGGAAGATGACGAGGAGGATCGCGCTATACGAAAAAAGAGGAGAGACGAACGTGAGGCGGAGTTTGAACAGCGCTCTGGACGACGTGACGACTCTCGGCGAGAAGAAGATGGAATGGACGAGGAAGGGGAAGACGAAGACGAAGACACTAGGAAGGATCGAGAATATGACCGGGATCGGAAGGGAAGGGAAGAGTTTGCGGAACGAATGCGGCAGAAGGATAAGGACAAGACCAAGCAGATGGTAGAGGATCGATCGTCGAAAACGTTTGGGGCACAAGAGGCGGCGGAACGAAGGAGATTGGCGGATGATACTGCTGCAAGAGTCGCGGCTATGCCCTCACTCCGTGAACGATCACGGCAGACATACCTCTCCAAACGCGAGCTCCAGCAAATCGAACTCTTGCGGCGGGAGATCGCCGATGATGAAGCCCTCTTCCATGGTATGAAGGTCTCACGACGGGAGCAACAGGAGCTCGACTATAAGAAGGAGGTACTACGGCTGGCGGAGGAACGTATGAAGATCGACACGCATTATGATGGCTACCAACTACCAGACGACTACTTTACAGAGCAAGGGAAGATCGACAAGAAGAAGAAGGAAGCGGTGCTTTACCAACGCTACGACGATGCCGCGAAGGATAAGCCGGAGAACTTTGTCACTGATGTCGACCACTGGGAGCAAGCACAAACGAGAAACAGTACCTTCAAGACAGGTGCCATGGACAAGCAGGAGCTGGTGGAGGAGTTTGACTATGTCTTCGATGAGTCGCAGACCATCAAATTCATTGTTGAGCAGACGCTCAGTGGCGAAGGGATGAACGCGAAGGATGCTGCGCTGCATAAGATGCTTCACGAAGCCGAAGAACGAGGTACGGAATCCTTCATCCGTCTGGCAGCCCTCGTCTGACCTCCTGCGTAGCCAAGTCTATCGAAGAGACTCGCAAATCCCTACCCATCTACGCATTCCGCGAACAGCTACTAGAAGCAATAGCGACTCATCAGGTCCTCATTGTTGTAGCCGAAACCGGTTCTGGCAAAACGACTCAACTACCTCAATACCTCTATGAAGCTGGTTATTGTAAGGACAACCTTAGAGTTGGGTGCACCCAACCCCGTCGTGTCGCCGCAATGTCCGTAGCTGCTCGCGTCGCGGAGGAGGTGGGCACCCGTCTGGGTGACAAAGTCGGATACTCGATCCGCTTTGAAGATTGCACTAGTGACAAGACAGTCCTCAAGTATATGACGGATGGTATGCTACTGCGAGAATTCCTAACGGAACCTGATCTCGCTGGATATTCTGCCCTTATCATCGATGAGGCGCATGAGCGGACTCTTAGCACAGATATTCTCTTCGCTCTGGTCAAGGTGAGCGTTTTTCATTCTATAGCTTGCAGTTCTCAGTTATCTCTCAGGATATCGTACGTTTCCGACCCGAGCTCCGACTACTCATCTCGTCTGCAACGATGGATGCCGCGAAATTCTCTGAATATTTTGACAGTGCGCCAGTATTCTATGTGCCAGGTCGCCGGTACCCAGTCGACATTTTGTACACCTCTCAGCCAGAAGCAAATTATCTTCACGCCGCCATCACCACCGTTTTCCAGATCCACACTACGCAGCCCACAGGGGACGTCCTTGTCTTCTTTACTGGTCAAGACGAAATTGAGGCTGCTGCCGAGTCCCTTGAAGAGACCATGCGAGCACTTGGGAATAAAGTCCGGGAGCTGGTCGTTTGTCCCATCTACGCCAATTTACCGTCAGAGATGCAGGCAAAGATCTTTGAACCTACGCCAGAAGGTGCCAGAAAGGTGGTGTTGGCAACGAACATCGCGGAGACCAGTATTACAATTGACGGCGTCGTCTTCGTCATCGATCCTGGCTTCGTCAAGCAAAATTCCTTCAACCCTCGGACGGGTATGTCAAGTTTGACCGTTGTTCCCGTACGTGTCTCCTTCATTTCGCATCCTCTGACCAGTGCACATTTATCCTTTCTCAGTGTTCGAGAGCATCTGCCAACCAGCGTGCAGGACGTGCAGGACGCGTTGGTCCAGGGAAAGCCTTCCGACTGTACACCAAATGGGCGTACAATAACGAACTCGAGGAGAACACCACTCCGGAGATCCAACGCACCAACCTTGGTATGGTCGTCTTGCTCCTCAAGTCTCTCGGAATCAACGACCTTATCGGTTTTGAGTTTATGGACCCTCCTCCCGGAGAAACCTTGATCCGAGCGCTTGAGCTGCTGTATGCGCTCGGGGCTTTGAACGATCGAGGGGAATTAACGAAGATGGGACGACGCATGGCTGAATTCCCGGTGGACCCGATGTTGAGTAGGACGATCCTAGCAAGTGAGGAGTTTTGCTGCACGGAAGAGGTTTGTTTTACCATCACACCGCTTGAACTCAGAAGTAATAACAAGGTCATCAGGTCCTATCAATGATCTCGATGCTCTCCGAATCCTCAAGTCTCTTCTACCGACCAAAGGACAAGAAGATGCATGCAGACAAAGCGCGACAAAACTTTGTACGGCCTGGGGGCGACCATTTCACACTCCTAAATGTCTGGGAACAGTGGACAGAAGCCAATTATTCACAAGCTTGGTGCTACGAGAATTTTGTTCAATTCAAAGTTCTTTCTCGAGTGCGGGATATTCGCGATCAATTAGCTGGACTCTGCGAGAGGGTGGAGATCATCCCGGAGAGTAATCCTAATTCAAACGATATCACCCCGATTCAGAAGGCCATTACTGCAGGATACTTCTATAACTCGGTACGCGCCTCTGCCACTAGCGAGTTCCATGTAGGAGGCTGACGAATAGTTCAAATATAGGCAAGACTACAAAAGAGCGGTGACTCGTACCGAACGTCAAAAACGAACCAAACTGTCTACATCCACCCTTCGTCGGGTTTGTTCCAGAGCCAACCACCCGTCCGAATGGTCTTGTACTACGAATTGGTACTGACCTCTAAATCCTACATGCGGTATGTCTTCTTATATCCCTTCCACGTCGTCCCTCCCAACCACTTTCACAGGCAAGTAATGGAAATCAAACCGCAGTGGTTATTAGAACTTGCACCGCATTTCTTCAAGTAAGTCGATGGCATAACCAGATAGGGGTACTCACCTCTAACAACTGCCTCAGGCCGGCCGATATCGAGCAGCTCGCAGCAGCTGGAGACAAGAAAATGCCCAACACCAAAGCCACTCTTATGGGACCGGCCGTTTCTTAGCCTGTATTCCCTCACATTTCGTGCTCTGTTTGTCATTTCAAGCATCTGTACTTGTCCTGTTTAGTATCTGATCAAAAGATGCAAGAAACAAGAAGTGTGGGAACTTCACAGAAACAAGTGCGGTCGCTCGGTCTGGGGCTGAGATTTTCATTCCACGATTCCCGGCACATTGTACGGGATCTCTACGTGGTGTACGAGGTTAGGGCCGCCACAGTAATATGATTTCCATTTCGATAGGCATGAATCCCATACTGGAACAGTGGAGTTTCCTAGTGTCCCTGGGGTGGTCCATGCTGGCGCGATCGCGGGTGGTTTCCACTCAGACCTACAATTCGATAGGGGCGGTTCCCATTAATTCTTGCAATGACGCACAGATACACACAGATATTAGAGAAACGTTTGTGCATGTCGCGAATCCTCGTTGGTAAGGCATTCCATTTTAGCCGAATCAAATTCAACATATCGACGCCTACATGAGGGAACCAACGATTTGGTCCTGAGCGCGGAGGAATTCAGACGAGCTGAGTGAACCTCCATCGACGTGTCCTGGTTGAATAGGTTGTATATTCTGCCAACTAGTTTATGTAGTCGCGGATCTTACCGGTTGTTTCTGTTCCCTCAGGTTCTGGTTCTCAAATTGATGTATGCTATGCATGCACATTTATTCCAGTCGATTTTCCCATGTGCGTCCTGCAGATTGCTCTCACACTCAGCACGGCATACTTTCGACAAAATCCAGCCTCACATTTCTTGTCCGCTCCCACTCCCGGACCCTCATGACGAACAAATCGCATCCCTTCTTTGTTCAGTCCCTCATAGTATTTCTCACTACTTGTTTGGCAACAATGCAACTGACTAGGAAATGGATAGGCTGGCGGAGCAGCGGGAACGTCCGTTGACTTGTTATTTTTCCCAATCGATACCCTCAAGACTCGTCTCCAGTCCGCACAAGGATTTGTCAAGGCTGGTGGGTTCAAAGGCGTGTATCGAGGTGTAGGCAGCGTCGTAGTGGGCAGCGCTCCCGGTGGTCAGTTTGTCATTCTCTCGTTGGGAGTTCGTCATAAAGTCGTTCGGCCGATAGTACCCTACTCCTGGATATAGTTCTGACATAGAACCGTGCTCAGCGGCGGCATTCTTTACGACATATGACACTCTCAAGAGGACGATCCCGACTCAGCCGGGATGGGAGGCTGCAACTCATATGATGGCGGCATCGTGTGGTGAAATAGTAAGTAAACCTTACATATTCCTGTTCTGTTCTGTGCTAATAGAAGCGCCAGGTCGCGTGTTTAGTACGCGTTCCGACAGAAGTAATCAAGTCACGCACGCAAACTTCCACATACGGCCCTCTCGCGGGCTCACTACATTCTGCACGGATGACCTACGCGAAAGACGGTCTGACTGGGTTCTACCGAGGGTTTGGTACGACTATCATGCGAGAGGTTCGAGTCCTCATCCTATTCGCAATATTCGTGCTGACCTCATCATGGTATTAGATTCCCTTCACATCAATACAGTTCCCATTATACGAATGGATGAAGCGACGACTATCCGTCACGCTTGGTAAACGCCCACTGCGGACATATGAAGCAGCCGCATGCGGGAGCATATCTGGAGGTGTAGCGGCAGCTTTTACAACCCCGTTGGATGTGCTCAAGACGAGGGTTATGCTCGATATGCGAGTACGTCTCTCACAAGTCCTCCACCTCATGCGTTCACCATGAAACCCCATATAGAACCCCAAACTTGAGAAAATGCCATCAATCGTTGCGCGATTCACAGGCATCTACAGGAGTGAAGGCGTCGGTGCCCTGTTTGCCGGCGTTGTACCGCGGACACTGTGGATTTCAGCTGGAGGAGCCGTGTTCCTTGGCGCGTATGAATGGACCGTCTCCACCCTGATGGGTCTCAACTCATAGATGTCACTTCCTGCTAAGCCTTATTGTCTAAATTTAACCGGTAATTTGGTCTGTCCAGGAAAGATTCTGCGACGTGGTAGAGCCAAATTGAAAGCCAAATTGTATTATTCTTGTGACAATGTAGTCTCGGAGACTCAGGGGTCCATCTCGGTGCATAGGCCATGTCGAAGGTTTAATGCGATGGACGAAGGGACAGTTGTTCGAGCGCAGATATACAAACGAACTGCACAATATGTCATCGTAGCATCCAAAGGACCCAAAGGAAATGAACGAACAGAACAAGAGAGGTCTACGAGAACCAAGCAGCTCGCAGAAACAACAGTGTTCAACCTTGTCGCTGCGGAAGACTCAGTAAGCAATGGGCCGAAAAGGGACTATTTTGATAAATACCTGCTTATGCTTCGGATTTAGAGAGCATATTACATATACTTTTCCTTTTCTCCGCACAATCGAGCACCCTTCGCAGAATTTACGAACGGCGGAGCGAACTTTCATCCCTCGTGATCCCCCAGCTACGGCTGCAGAGGCTTCGACTTGATGACGATGTCCACAGGCCGCGAGCGATGTCGAAGGCAACGCGGCCAACCGGACGCGAGACTGGAACGAACGTGCGCGTGTCGAGGCGAGCAAAGGTCGAAGTAACATGTCTGTTACGAGATGTTGACAATGATTATTGTTGGTTTCAATAGGCGAAGTTTGAACGAAATCCGTGAAACGGTCAGTCTCCAAAGCTGTTTCTGTTTCTCTCCCTCCCCGTACTGGTGGTGCTCTGCTTAGCCTAGACCGCCTCTCTTGTATGCTCAAGTAGCAGTCGAGTATTCGCAAACGGAGTTCTTGAGGCCATTTAGACATGTCTGATCCCCCTCACCTTGGAGGATTCGCTGCAATAGCGCTCTTCGTAGTAATCCTCGTCGCATCTATCGCCCAATCCTTACTTACTCAGGTGTGCAGGATTGTGATATGCCTTGTTATGACGCTGATAAGGTGCATCCAGCATGTACAAGTCTCCCTTGGTTTCCGACAGCCACTCTTGCTCCTGTGAGTTTGATTCTTTCAGCGACCTTTTTTACGTACGCCGTCATTGTTTCGTATTGCGCGTCCACACATATCCTCCAAACTCCAAACGACGTGCGCCAGCAAGCTGGCCAAACTACAACAAATGCATTGGAACCACTTGCTAACTGCTTTTCCGCTAAAGCTATATAGTGCATTCATCATTCTTGATCATACTACCACTGCACCTCCTGTATCTCAAGTACACTACCCATCAGTCGGCAGCCTCCCATATCAAGCGCGCCATAGTCGCCCTACAACATCGTCTCACACCGGCATCTGCACAATCCGGCGCCTTTCCTACCAAACGATTTATAGTCTTACTCCTATGTCTCACAGTTGGCATAACTATGCCCACCATGTTGTGGTATATTGCTGTATCGCTCGCCTCGTTGGTCCTTATTTCTTCTCCTGACATAACGAGTCTTTCTCATGGGATCACTCCAGAATAAGTGATGTCACAGCCATATCGAATACTAACGCCTTTTGGACCTACCTAATGAACGTCCGACTGCACAATGCGAAAGTTCAGGTGCTCAAGCTCTCCGCTGTCCTCCTCGCCTGCGTCGGAGTGCTCTTCGTAGTCTACGAGAGTCAGTCAGTCTCCTCCGACCCGGCTCTCTCCTCTTCCTCGACACGAACAAGTCCGAAGGCGATGAGCGGCGGCTCAGCGCCATTGATCGGAAATCTTTTGACGCTGGCAGCAAGCATTGGGTATGCGGCCTATCAAGTTCTCTACAAGCATTTCGTCGCCCTCCCCTCCGGTCCAGGTGAATCCATTTCCGCACCTGTCCCTCCCCTTTCCCCCCTTTCCTCGACACGAGCCGAGTACGAACCCCTTGTGACCGACGACGATGAATCTATATCGTCTTCACACTCCTTGCGTACGCATTCCTCGGCAGTTAGTGATGGATCGACACTCGCATTCGGTTTGTATCCCAACTTGCTCACGTCGGCTATCGGAGTCGCTACCTTCATCACCCTTTGGCCCTTTCTCGTGGTTTTACATTGGACTGGCGCGGAGAAGTTTACTTTGCCGGCGGATGGTAGAACATGGGCCAGCGTTGCAGGGATCACGCTCGGTGGGGTCGCTTTCAATTCAGCATATATGGTATGTTGTGTCGCTACTCATTCAAAGAACCTGAATCTGAGCTATCAATCGGTCTAGATTCTCCTGGGAATTTGGGGACCTGTCCTCGCCTCCGTTGGGAGTCTTTTGACGATGGTTCTTATGTTCCTCATTGACGTATTTCTCATGGGAGGCGTGCTGCCTACAGTCTGGAGTATCTTAGGGTGTGGGATGATTGCGGGCGGGTTTGGAATGCTTATCTGGGATGTCGTTGGGCTGAGTACGGTGCAAGAGGACGAGCGGACGAGCTGAGAAGGAGAACAATAGCAATGGGTGGAAGCGGAATTAATATATATTTTGTGGTGTATATGCTAAGCTCTGTGATAGACCATTCCTCAACTTCTGATCGCAGCGAGGTTGTGACTGTGTATCTCCATCTCACAGAGACTACTGTGTAGTCAAAAGTGCCTCACATCACTGGTGAGCCCTTTCTTACACTTAAGCCAAACCTAAGTTAGCACCGGCAGCAGGACCTAATCCGAAGCACATATTCCGTGGGTTGGAACAATGAGACATTCAAGGCACGTGGTGGTGGAAACTGTTTTCATTGCAATGACTGGCAGGGAAATGTGCGTTTCCACTGAGAAAGTAGTCAAGAACCGGGAGTGTCGGTAATCGCTTTTTCTCCTTCCATGCCCGGTGCACCCGCTATGTTCGCTTATTTGCATCCGATTGTTGGAGGCGAGGTGGCACAACCTCACGTGCGTGCTGTTCATCTGACGGACTAATGATCCGCACGCCGCTATCTATGGATCATTGTTTCCATATTTAAGCGCGACCACTAGTTACGAATACTATAGGCAAGGATTGCTCTCCCGTAAATTTACAGCATTATAATCGCGCAATAGATCGCCACCAACAAAACCACAAAACCATAAAACCACTGGAATACGGGCGCCGACGACCAATTAGAACTCTTCGTGCAGGTTCTCATCCATGAAAAGAATTCTCTGATCGCATGCCAATACTTTTATCCCTAGACACCGGAGTCTCCGTCGCGGAAAAGCGTGAAGAGAAGGAGTTCGTCGGAACTTCTCGGGTGGGGGTTGCAGTACCGTACCGTAGACGCGCATTGTCATTATCGTCACGGCGACCGTAAGTATCCTCAGTATCAGATAATCCGTGGGCACACGCGATGTCGAGCAATACCTTCATGTTTGTTGGGATCCACTACAAACACGTAATGATACATGGATAATACGGGATAATACGGGTCGGCTTATTTCGGAGTAGCAATCGCGAAGCGTGGGGAAGGGGCAGCGGCGTACCAGGACTCCTGCAATCTCCTTTAATTTCCATGGAACCACCTGCTCGTGGGCCACCGATACTCTTGCGCTTTGAACGGCACCGTTGATGCTGGCTCCTTGTCTGTGTTCCAGTGGCACCACTTGAACAGACGGCCAAGGGTCACAACGCTATTCTGATCCGGGGCGGGCCCCGCACTGGTCTAATTGCGCATCCCCGGATCAGCACATCCCTCCACACGACTGTTGCATCACCTCCAAATAATCACCGAGTAATGGTTTCCGCCCCCTTTTGAACCTGACCCACCCCGCCTACTTCTGGCTCAATTTGAATGCGCTATTCTATGAAAGTTTTGGCCGTTTGTGCACTCTCCGTCCTACCATCTGTTTTGGCGACCAGGACAGTGGCGGACTGTGTTGCCAATCTTAATTGCACTCTCACCGAGCTTTGTGCACTTTCGATAGTCCAAAGAAAGGATGTGGTTGCCCAAATACAAGCTACATACGGACCACAGTTCAACGCATCTGACCGCTGGAACAACGTTCTAGGTACTGTAATTCCTTGGGCTTCAGGGGATGTTCGGAATGTGACGATCACCCTTAAGGTGTGATGACATTCTTCATTGACAACAATATTGCAAACACGGGAACATACATGGGCGTGGTTGACTCTGCGATTATCGAAGGCATTGAGCGGGGCTTTGCACTTGCGCTCAACCGACCTACAATTGAGGCAGGTATGTGAGGGATGAGCTATCCTCAGTCATATGTTTGACGTACTCCATCTTATAAGATTCTCAAAACCCTTCTGTGAAGGCTTGGAAGGACTACATCATCCGAATCCCGTCTTGGCAGATGGACAGAGTGAACGGAAGAGGTGAACACGATCGTGCTTGGGTAATTACACGCCTATGGCATGGTGACGCCCCGCTTACGTCCCCCCTCCAGGGTTCGAGTGAATTCCTGGGCACAGAATACGGGCGATTCCACGCTGAAACCGTGGAAGGCCTCCACCCTACTGCCCAAGATTTCTTGTATGTATGCCTTCCTTTAGACGTTTCTATCCATCTCACTCAATAGGTGGATCGAGCTTACTCAAGTATATCGTCTCCTAATGGTCTCTCACTTTGGTTTGGTCGTAGATGGGTCAGCATTTTGGTCCTTGCTATTCGGTGGATCAAAGAAAGGTTTCTTGGACTGGGTCACGGACGTTAGGTTGACAGAGTGCGTCTTATCCCCGATTTCTGTCGAAGAAATCACTAATGGCCTCTCATAGGCCGTCCCGTACAGGACTTCAGGCGGCGTGGGAAGTCGCAGGCGGACAGCCACTTGCAGCGGGAAAATCCGCGTTAGGTGTCCTCCAGGCCTACCTGCCAACTCTCATCACAGCATATCGTCAGTCTCCTGCAGAGAATGAGGGATGAAATATCGACATGATTGCTTCCCAAGGGGGTCGCCGTGCAGAGTGTACAAATGGCATTCTTGCCAGCCTCGACCGTCCCAGATGAGATTACAAGTATTCCGGTCGAATAGACTCTAACAGAACAATCATTGAGAGTGAAAAGTTAAAAGATACCCGTAAATCCGCATCGTTACAACATATCAGATTTGAATCGGCCCAACCTCCGCTTCCTTTTGCTCAGCCAACTTCATGACATCAATGAGCTGAGATTGTAGTTCTACCGAGAGATTACTCGTGGAAGCTTGGTAAACGCCTGGGTTCTTCATTTGAAGAACTGCGGCGGGGTGAGCTTGCAAATATTATGCACAATAAGCATACTTACTGGTAAGCGCACGCTTGAATGCGAGGTAAGGGTCAACAATATCAAGGGGGCTGATATAGCCAAGTTCTTCCTCAATATCTTCGTCTTCCTCCTCATCCTCGTCGCCCTCAACGGCAGCTTGCTCTGCTCTCTTAGCTCGTTCAGTCTGGAATATTGTCAATACGATTTCTCGTTGTCCTGAAGGGCTCCTACGCGTTGGGCCAAAACCTCACGAAGCGCGCTGTCCTCGTCCCACACATCATCTTCTACCAACCAGCATGAGCGAATCTCAATTAGTGAAGGTTATATTACGTACCATCTTCTTCGAGATGCAGCTCATCGAGCTCATCTTCCTCAGGGAGATCCAAATTATCGTCTGCAACAAGCTCCTCTTGCCTCTTCTTACGTTCTGATTCTCAATCATCAGCACGAATGCCACCCCGACAACTAAAGCACCTACCGTTCACCGCATCAGGGAGCATCTTGAACACAGTCAGCGCTCCGCCAACAATGCTCGTCCAACCGTCCTTGAGTGTCTCGGGAATGGACGCTTCGTCGAGCTCCAGCAACGCGCACATGGCCATAACACTGAGCTTCATATCATGCACACGAGGGAGACCACCCGGTTCGCCGAGGGCCTTGAACCATTTGTCAAAGAGAACGCGCGAGAGGCCAGCGCCGCTGCTTTCGATGAGATGGAAAGCCATAGGTGGGTTGTAAAGAATGCAGTTAATTAGTACATCGAGGTTGGAGAGACGAAGGGAGCGAGTCTTTGGAGGTGGGTCAAGGAACTTGAGCGAATTAGCAACAATGCGGGGTAGGGCCTGTAAGACGAGCATTGGGCGGTTAGTCTATACGTGGAGATAAGACAGGGGTACACGTACCTGATCAACATGACCCCTCAAATTCAACAACAAGCTCTCAACCAACTTGCACGCTGTGACGCAGTCGTTCTCACCACCTTGAGTATTTGCCATGGTACTCTCATAGACGTCCAAGATCATCTCGCAGTAGTCGGCACGAGCGTAGAAGACCTCCTTTCCGTAGCTCATGAAGTTATCCAGCGAGGGAAGCATCTCCTCCAAAAAGTCGACGGCGTTGACCTTAAAGATCTTGTACGTCTGTTCAAATACAGGCCACATACCCGGGTCGACCGATTTGAGGTTGAAGATGAGGCTATCGATCAGGTCGAAGGTACCATCCAAGAGATCGATGATGCAATGGTTAAGCGTGATTTGGATGAGCGGGATGAGAACCTGCTGGATCTGTCCTAGGATTTCAATAGAACCGTCCATAGCAGTAACGATTGATCCGATTGTCTTGAGCAGCGCGGCGGCAGCGTACATTTTATTATCTGCGTCGTCGTCCGCCTCTGTGTTCTGGTTCTCCGTGGTTTCATTCGCAACAATATCCTGGATGTTTTTCATGTATGAGCTGGCGAGGCGTTGCGTGAGTTGAAGCGCAACAGGGAGTATTTCTTCGCGATAGTTCTCAACCCAGGTCTCGAGTGTACTGGTCAGGATTTCGAGGTCGGTCGCCTCAGAAAGTTCCAGGAAGGCTAAGAGAAGACAGTCGGTAACGAAATCCCACTGTTGTGACTCAGTATCTTACTTTGGAGGATCTTGCCGATGATGGCCTTGACGGCGTCTTGGACTATACAAACCGTATTAGCAATGCACGTATAAGGAGGGACATGTTCTTACCGTAGGTGTGTCGAATCATCTCCGATAAGGCAAGTGCCGCGTGAACTCGGACGGGAGTCTCTGAGTCGTCCAAGGAAGATACAATGGCATTGTAGCAAAGCGCGAGGTTCTTTGGTGACATCAGGATCATCTACTAACGCGGTCATGCCGAAAGAGCACACCTCTGGTTGTTGCCACGGAACAAACCAATGCTCAAGCGTAGCAACAGCTTCGCAAGCCTATAGAAACCAGAATTTAAGTCGTCGTTAATACGCGGAATCATGGCAAAGCACGTACTGCGGCCCTCAAGAACCCAAACTCAGACTTGATGAGAGGTGCGACGTTCGTCAACATGAATTGATCGACATTCGCGCTAACTTCGGGATGACGCATAATCATCGAAGACAAGCTAACGATGATGCTCAATGCACCGAACTTTTGCTCTGGGGTCGTTCCACTGCGCAAGTGCAATCTTCAGGCCGGGCGAGGGCGAGAGCGGTGGCAAATGGAAATACATACTCGCCACCAGTGAGCACAGTCTGTGCAAGTCCCAGAATGGGAATGAAAGTTGTCTTGGTTCGTCCGGTTGCCATAGTCAATAAGAAGGAAGAGGCGGCTGATGCGGGGCTTTGGTAGTCTTCGTATTCATCTGGAGGAACAAGGAATGAGGTGTATTGAAAAACCAGAATGTGCGAGACTTACCAATGGTGACTCGCAAGTAGTCGACAGGGTCATCTCTCCATAGTTCCTTTTTGCTGTCACTGAAGCAGAGCTGAGGGAAGATAAACTGAGAGACGAGGCTTTGGAACTGGGGTTTGAGTAACACCCAGGTAGACTTGGGCTTGACACTGTAATGGACTCGTTAAGTTGAGGGTCGTCAATAGAAGAGCGCACTTACCATTCCGTGAGGAGTTGGACGATCTTGTAGATGACCTTACGACTTAACCAAGCCTCTTGTGTTACATAGAGATCAACTTGCTGAATGTAAACCTTGAGAATTTCCGGAGCAAAGGTCTCCACAAATGTCTTTGCAAATCCCTCGTGTCGCTCCAGGAGAGGGGTCGGCATCTGGGACGGGTTCCCGTACCTAAAGGAATGAGCCAGACGGATAGGAGAAGGGCCCGGAAACGACGCACCTTGTGAACAAAATGTTCAGTGACGCAAACGCCCACTTCTTTGCCTTCCATGCTTCGCTCCGCTCGCGCTCATCTTCTTCGGGTTCAATATTCGGAACCTGTAATGCCGCCATACCAAGTAAGAGCTTTCCCCACGGCAAGATACTATCCGCAGCTGAATGTGTGGGTAATAAATCGTTTAAAATCGAGTTTTTGTAAATTTTGAAGATAAGATGGAGGTATTCAGCCGCGTAGGATGTGCTAGGATTCTCAAGCAAGTGCTCGCCAATCTGCAGGAGCAGGGGGAGGGTGCGCTGCATAATGGTAATCATATTCTGAGGGTCATTGCGATATCGAAAAGCCTTGACGGGCTCGAGGATGACAATGAGACCCGCATAGACCTCGCGGGGGTCCTTGGAGCCGAGGAGCGCGACGGCGTGGTCAAGATAGTCGGGCCACTCAGTGCCAAAATCGCGGATGGCAATGAGCTTTATGCAGTCCGCGACCTGGACGCGGATAGCGCGCGAGGGTGCGGTTATAATGAGCTGGAACAAGCCCTGCTTGAGGGCCGTCCGATCGACAGGCTCGATGGGGATCTGGTCCGGTTTCGGGTACTCGTGATTGATGAAGTACGAGCGGTCGACGCGGTTCTTGAGCCACACCGCACACGCTTGCCTCACGCTCCTGTTGAGTAAGAAAAAGGCAGGAGTCAGTGCGGGACCGGCCACAATACGTGCCAGTACGGAAAAAACCCGTGGAAAAAACGCACGCATCGACACCATCGGCACTAATGATTTGCATAACGGCGGCGATCATGCCTGGTTCCTTGGAAAGCTGTATGCGACGCGTCAGACGCGTCTTTCGCGTGGGCGATGGTACGCACTGCACGGATCTGGAGTTCTGCCCGCTTGCGGATGTTCGGATCTGCATTGTACGTCGTCGCAAACAGCTCGGACAACGCCTGGGGATCCATTTTGTAAACGCAGGCGTGGCAGGCGGAGAGCGCGCGGTCGGGGTTGGGAGCAAAGAGTGGTGACCTGTTTGGCAGGACCACGGTGGCCACAAACTCAGGCACGCCCTAAGCCCTTGCTGCCCTTGCTCAAAGGATTTCAGACAATATAAGACGGCGCACTATGAGCGCGGTGAGGAAGCTATTTTCCCGCCAGACGCGTAAAGATACATTTACTACAAAAACGCTTGGTGGGCGGCAGAACATAAAAGATAAGCGGGCGGGAGGGGAGGGGTTAGAGCAACGATAGAGGCGGTCAGTCCAATAAGTCTGCTTGCTTGCTTGCTTGTTCACAGTTACGCCCGCATGTGCATCGGGGCAAACTGTGAGTGGACGGGCTGGGTCTGTGGTACTCCTACGCCTAAGTGGCTTGGGGCTATAATGCCAACACTCGCGGATACCTGTTGAGCAGCTTCGTGCCCCCTTCGTTCTTCCAGGTCGGCGAAGTTGAATTTGAACGGCCGGTGTACACGCTCCCAAGCCTCGACATCCCAAATGGTGAATAGCTCTCCTTCTGATGATGGCTGTTGCTGCTCGGGGCCCTTGGTAATCCACAACCGTAGCTCCTTATGGTACCGCCATTCCCGCTCGTACCTGTATGCCGGGGGTGTCAATGAGCTTCACGCTTAGACCCATCAGGGAGGAAACTCCACCAACAATTCCTGCGCGGCGACGTCCTGGAACTGATCTCTGGGCATCGCATAGAATGCAAAGAACAGCGTCTCATCGCTCCACTGTTTCGCCCGTTTCGCGCTTGGCGCAGGCGGGTTGACGTTATAACACGCGGGGAGATGGTAATTCGGTTCAGCTAACGGCTGTGAGACACTGTAGTCCGCCCAGGGGGTTGCAAAGGTCCGATACAGACTCCTTTCGAAGGCAAAATTAAAACATGACAAAAGGTGCATCAGGCGCGCCAACGACGACGACGACGGAGAAACCTAATGTGAAACATACCCAGGGTTATCGAGCTCCAGTCCCAGCGTCGCCAGATCCTGTCCGTCTGCCAGAAGATTCGCCTCTTGATTCGGGTTCCGCAGCATCCTCACCAGCGCCTGGAGACCCCACCGATCCGCCGGCGAGTGTAGCACTTGTTCTGCGGGTGTGTGCGTCTGCCCGTGCGTTTGCACGTTGAGGTTGGGATCGGGTGTTGATTGCCCTGTCACGCTGATTGCCCGTTGGCCCTGCTGTTGTGTCGGGTGCAGCGATGAAGGGAAGCCCTGCCCCAGTTGGTTTTGACTTATTGCGGTTGCGCCTACGTGCGGTTGTGATGATACGCCGTTAGTGGTGTAGCCAACATTTGGCGCGCCTTGCTGCGGTAAGCCACTTTGGGCACTGGCTTTTAGTGCCTGTAGCTAAAACCACAATCAGTGGAGAGTTCAGGGGTGGTATTCATGTTGGATACGCACCCTCTTTTCTGGGTCTGGCTGCAAAATTGTCCGCTGCATCATCGGTGGCAGATTGGTTTGTGAGGACTGCGTGGAGAAGCCGTTCAGGCCAGGGGGATGATTGTCGTGGGGCTGTTGACCGCCTAGCGCGGGGAACTCGTCCGGATTGGTGAAGTCTCTCGGGGCGTTCGTACCTTGCCCGTTGAATCCATTACTGGTCAGCGCTGCAGAATTGGCGGAATGCTGCTGTGCTTGGCTGGCGTACGATTGACTCGCATTTGGTTGTTGTGTCGCGCTTGGTGCATTGCCAGAATTGTGAAACGTGGGGCCGAGAGCTGGGAATTCGTTGGGATCGAGCTGACCGTCATTCAGAGATGAGAGGGGATTAGATGCTGCCAGCTGTTGCGCTAGTTGTGCGCTGGATACGCTCGAGCCATTTGCGGTTGCTGTAAGCGGATTCGAGTGCGCTGCCTGGAGCGACGCAGCTGAAGATGGTTGCTGCTGTTGTATCGAGGAGGAGAACGGGAAGCCCGTTGATTGTTGCTGCCTTAGATATGCAGCTGCCCCAGCCTGACTCTGTCCTTGGGATTGGGGCGCGGCTCCGACCACCTGCTGCGCTCTGTGCTGTTGGGGTAAGGTTCCATACGGCAGTCCTGTTCGCGGCTGAGATATCGGGTATTGTTGCTGGTATTGTGCGCGGTACATGGCCGGATTTATGGTCGCTCCTGGTCGTGCTCCTTGGCCTGTACGCCAAAATCAAGAGCAAAAAGTTAGCAAATCGGAAGATAGTCACGTGTTAATAATAGTGGAGAGTGTTATACAGCAAAGATTGCACACCTGGATTTCGATTCATGTTCCACAACGTGCTGTCCCAGCCAACATGTAGCCAAATGAGTCGGCGCTCTTCATTAAAATAATAGATGCCTCGACGTACGTCGCTGCAATATATGGGCTTGGTGTTGCTGTAGTTGTCGCTTGCTATAGGTCGCTCGCTAAAGGGACTAACGCCGTCAAGGTGCAAGTCGCTTTGTGTACACCACTCATCAACTCCCACCCTGTGCGCCAGGGGAATGACACGGAAATGGTGAGACCATGGTAGACTCAGTGAGACGAGAGGTCAGCCGACGCTCGTCTGGAAAGAGTGATTGGTCGGAAATCCGCAAGGTGTCAGGCGGTTCAGTGAAGCATGGACAAGCCGGCAAGCAAGATGGTAAATCCATAACGAGCACGACTTACACTGGGCACAGAGCATCGCTGGTGCGTACCGGACGACGCATGCATAGCAGCCCTAGGAGCACATCGAACTGATATTTGGCACATCTCAGGCCGGCCCGGGAGATGAGGGCTACAGTACACAACCAGGCAATCACCTTACATCACCCATCCCGTATAGACCGAATCGAAAGATGCCGCTGTCAACTCAGCAAAACTCTCTGCCCCGCTCATTTTTTGAAGAGGACCGGTTTTTTGCGCGCCTTTGGCCCGGATACGGATATCCAAAACTGGATTACTACAGTACTGCCTTTAAAACATCTTATTTTAATTCCTGCGAGAAGATACTCCTAGCACCGGACTAAGGTACTCTGAACCGCGAAGGAGTTCATACATCACCCTCAACGGATCAAATTAACCCATCAGGTGAGGCTAAGCTCTCTTTGGACCGGCTTGCGCGTCAATCAGGGATTCGGGAGGCGAGGAAGTGGGGAAGATTCAGCCCATAAAGGTAGAGTGGGAAGCCCAACTGTGAGAAAACAACTCGGAGGTGATTAAGAGGGTATTTATACGCGAAGTGCCGAGGTATATTCAAGAACACTCATAGCATGGCCACTGAACTACTTCGACAGAAGCGTGAACCACCCATAAGAGAATGCGAGGACGTACCCCTTTTAACGACCTTACATATGGTACTACCCCTCAGGTGCGTATGGATGGTGCGAGGGACTCGTTCGTTCGTCGTGATCCTTAGGGCGGACCAGACGTACCAACCATGCATTCCGCCGACATTTCTCACACGTCGTGCCACCATTACATCTGGCCGTGTAATGTCCAATACACGCCATCAGTAGTGCAATTACAAATGGTAATGATCGAGCTCTTTCCTAATTAAGCTACTGTTGCGCATCCTCCGCCCGTCGCTTGTGGTTCCGCCTGTCAGCCTCCCAACTTGGACACCAACCTCGTGGTGCCCTTTACTCGCCAGTACCTCTAGAAGCGCCTCCATTTAGCTGTAATTAGCCAATATATTCTCCTAATCCTATTAGCCGACATAAAAGCGGGTCGGGATTCTCGATCGTCCATAGACTTGTTGGCACTCGACCCGTTTTGTCGACCTCCGCGTGCCGTTAGAACCTTACACGGTGGAAAGCCGCAGGGTAAGTCATGAAAGTCATTACTTCCATTTTTCAGCACCCCCGCTGAGGTTCACCGACGCAGGATGCAAGCTTTCCTCAACAGACTGCGCAACCAGGCGTCCTCAACTCGAGATAGCTCGTCTTCCATCCCTTCGGTATCAACACAGGCTCAGAACGCACCCGCAAGCCCAGAAACGGCCTCGGAATCGACCCCGCATCCACCAGTTGCAGCGGAACAACCAACGGAGGCAACTAATGCCGAAGCGTTGCCTTTCAGCAGGAAGATCCATCCGAACCTTGACGAACTAGCCAACCAACAGGACCAGCAAACGCAGCTGGCCGAGGGTAGATGGAAGTCTGTCAGCGAGTTTGGCCAAGTTCCCGCCGCGCTTGCTCGAGTGGCCAACCGTCGAGTTACTGACGAGCCCACGAGTAAAACCGGTTCACCATCTGTACCGCCAACGTCCTTTTCCTCCGATTTCCAACGGCACACAGAAAGGAGGTCGCTCGTCCGACATGCTTCCGCTCCTTACCTGCATTCGAAAGATACTACTTGGTCCACTTTTGGACGCAAGGATTCTCACCCTCCCGTCTCTCTTTCTCGCGCATCGTCTTCCCCTTCTGGGTCGAGATCACGACCTCCCACAATAAATCAAACATCAGCTGGCGATAAGGACTCGAACAATCAAGTGAGCCCTTACGTCTCATCCCCAGAATCACCAGTCGCCAGTCTCCAGACATCTGTCATCCCCCATGTTTCGAAAGAGAGCGCATCCAACTCCTCAAACAATCACAACTCTTCCTCCCCCGCCGTTTCCAATGTGACCCCAGATCGCAAGGATACTCCACCTCGCCGGAGTACCAAATCTAGCAGTGAGGTACAATACCCATCGTTGCCCTCCACCTTTGGTCGAGGGTCATCAAGGCCAGCGGCCGGGGTGATTTTCTCCGAGCCTACCCCAGTCTCAAGCAAGCCTTGCACCCGGCCGACCTCTGCTCAAAGTTTACGATCCAGTGCCGAGGGTGGTCCCCATAAGCCAGGCACAAGCGTCTCAGAGAAGAAAGCGTCAGTTGGTAAAGCGACCGGGGGCATCGTCCAGAAGTCTCTTCACGCACCATCTCGTCTCACAGATCCCAATATTGAGAAGAACTCGACCGGCCGGCCTCAAGCAGCCGGCACCGACTGGATGTCAAATTTATCCATCAAAGGAATTCTTCACTTTCCCTCCACCACTCCGAACGAAGCCGAAAGGCACGCACGGCTTGAGCAAGCCGTTCGTATTCGAGAGCGGAGACGAACATTGTCCACCTCCTCCACTGGCAAGAGGTGGTCTATGTCCAGCTCCTCAAACTCAAACGCCAACGCCTTGGCAGTCTCAGGACGGAAATTGAAAGAAAAAAATCTGATTCCTACTCATACCATCACACAAGTCTTTTCCGTTACGACCCCACAAAGTCTCCCCCAGCTTACTGTGTCGCCATCGCCATCGCCAGCCCAGAGCCAACAGCAAAGCACCACACCGCCAGTGGCAAGCACCAGTGCCCAGCCTATTGCCACGGCTGCTGCGAACCCGGACGACGATCAGCTCTCTCCGCCTGTTTTATCAGTCACTGCCCCCACTCCCAGCCCGTCTCCATCCGCATCCAGAGTACGCAACCACGGATTGCCCGCAACAGAGCTGGGCACCCTCCACGTTCCCCCGAAGCGTGATAGGCATGTGTCCCTCGCCGTTACTGGGAAGCGTAAGGCGGAGGATGAGTCTGAGACCGACAACGAACGTGCTCGCCGTCGTTGGTCTGATGGTGAGTGCATGATTTAGTTGCCGGTTGTCGTCACCCTGATGATGCCGTGCAGTCCCGTCCGCTTATCCTCGCAAGAAGATGCGCCTTTCAGAATCGAACGAATCGAGCCCGCACAGGTTCGGCTCTACGTCGCTACGCGGTGGCCGGCCGACGTCAATTCGATCTGGATCAGGTCCTCCATCGACTCTTGGAGCGGGAAGCAGGAGCGCGCGTATGCAGAATGCCTCGCTGACCTCCATTCCGATCTCTGCTATCCTCTCACCTCGACCACCGTCAAGGCACCAACAGAGCTCATCTTCGACGACCAAAGGGCACAATCCGCTGAAAAACAAGTACCAGGAACTTAGCTGGGAGGAGAGCTGGCATATCAGCCGGGATGATATGCCGAACCATGGGTGGTTGTTCTTCTGTGGATTCATCCTCCCCATCTTCTGGTGGATTGGAGCGCTACTCCCTCTACCACCATTAGATGAAAATGTCGAACTGGAATGGGAGGCATATGAAGCCCGATGGCGGGCACGTAATTGGCGTTTACGATGCATTGTTGCATCTGTTGTCAGCACAGTGATATACGTGCCAGTTATCACGTGTGCGGTGATTTTTTCTCGGACACAAACCAACGCTCAGCACATAGCCAGCTTTGGCTTTGGAAACACTCCTTAAGCTTGATCTCGGACTCGCTTCACTCTAATTTTACCACCATTAGATACAGGCTCTCTGTTGTCTTTCCGACCTTCGCGCTTCGGAAAATACTTCGGCCAAATGCCGCGCCACTCTCCGCATGACCAAATCACGATGTACAAATCGACCTAACATTATACCCTCTACTTCCTTATTAGTCTTTGGTTCTCTCCACTTTGCACCTTGGAGCGGGTCAAATGCCTTGCTCCCTACCTCCTGTCTCCGTGTAGTGGAGTTATATGCACACATGGTACATGTCTTATCTTGCTTGTCTATGCACGTTACCTCCTAATTGACATAATCCACCGAACTAATATCGGACCAAGGACTGAGGTCAAGGGGACTCATTTAAGGCTCGAAAATGCCACTCCGGATCCCCTGAGACGCTCAGCATGTACTGTGGTGCATTCGATCCGTGTATATTATCATAACAATAGGCTTATTAGAGTCTGGAGAACGTGTTCTGTTGGATATCTGTGCAGGAATCGGGAGATTGGTAAATACGATACAGCAGAGGCCTAGGAATGTAATAATAAGAAACAGAAGACAAGTAAAAAACGCGAGCCGATAGGAAAACCTCTCAACGCAGACGCATCGAGACTTAAACCCCTCCACGTTTGCGATCGACGCGTTTATTGGCCCTCCTTGCCCATCAGCTAGCTCTACGTGTTTACCAGATAATATTAATTCTATAACGGACGCGTGAATCCTTCCCGTTGATCAACAGGACGGCTCGACGCAGAGCAGAGGAGCCGAAGAAACTGGTGAGCTGTCAAGGAGGGTACGAGGGTGCTTGAAAAACTTGATTGATATTTAATCTTGCAAAGGGAACTCCTGTGTGTCATTTCCTTGTAGCCTGAGCCACCGATTTCTCGTTGCAAACGAAACGAAGGAGTGTCCTCAGTGAGAGGATTCTGTACTGGGTTGCCGATCTTATACCCATATAACTCAATTATGCTGCCTAGTTTGCAAAATTATGATACCTATCAATGAAGAAGTGGCGATCAAGCAAGAAATCCTTGAAATATCCCTCAGTTCCCCCTCTGGTCCTCCCCCAACCTTGAATGCCGGTAGCTCTGGAAAGAAAAGGAAACATACAGGACCTGAGAAGAAACCCGCCATTGCGAAGGCGCCGAAAAAGGCGCCTAAACGGGCGCCTAAACTGGGGGCATCGTCTTTCCAACCAAGCGCACTACCGAACAAACTCGCAGTCGCACAAAAAGATGCTCTTCGCTTAGCTTTTAAAGGTCATACTTCCGTTCCAAGTCTGGCTTCACGCAGTGCATGGGCCTTTGCTAATAACGTCAAGGGCGAAGCCGTGCACAGGTACTGCCGGTATCTCAGGGACAAATCCAAACAGAACTTAGTCAAACAGGAGCCCGATATAGATCCCAAAGTCGAAGCAGAGTGGCACCTCAGTGTGAATATCCCCACTTCGGTAGAGGAGAAGTGTACCCAAGCTGAACAATGGGAAGCGCCTGCACCTGTTCTACAAACGGGCATATCCAAATACCGCCAGCATGACCTCAGTCCTTCGATGGCCATTGTACCTCATGCTTCCGAACCCTCATCGGACTCTCCGTCATACTCAACAACCCTACAATTTGCTCTCGAGTCTGCCCAGATGTCCGACTTCTCGTTCCTCTCGAATACTCGCTTCTTCGATTTACTTACAGGCCCGGAAGCCATCCTCTATGGCGACTTACATGACCCAATCACGTTCTGTATGAGGTTCCAGGATAGTTACTGTTCACTGGATATGGAGGTGGCGCATGAGGCCTTAAGAACATTGTACTTCTTCGAAGAGGGTATCCCTGATTATTAGGTCGTGACAGGAGCGGAATAACGCGTACACCTTGCATGGAAGTAGAATGGGTATCTGGCTTCCTCCGAGAGAGTATTGGCACGATAATGAGAGCTTAGGAAATCCTGTAGCATATAATAATATAGAATATACAACAACAACACCCTCTAAGGTCATTGTATAGGGTATGGCTCATATATCCACTGTGCGACTCCGGAGTAATTCCCAAACAAGTGTGGCTAAACTAGAATTTACCTGTTAAAATCGTAGACGCTGAAGGACGCAATAGTTTGTTCTCTCCTGGAGCACGACAGCAAAAGAAGTCATCCCGGATCGCATATGGACAAGAGGCAGCGGCCGGCTGTAAGGCTGAGGCCGGCCGCCACAGCTCCTAAGCCAAGGGAAAAATCCTCTCACAAGTTATCTCTCAAGACATTCTCCACCTCTGATGAGTGCCCGCAGAACCGACCGAAACGACAGACTAGACGGTGACTCCTCTAAACGCGCGCGACGAGCGCGACGAAGCCAAAGGCGCGGGTACCAGGTTGCAAGTTCCAATTAGAGTCTCGTCATACAAGACTATGTGCGTAAATCCATGGCGAGGTGATGAATATATTTGCCAGTTCGTCACGTTCGGTGTGGGGGCTGACGGTGGTTATCTGGAAGGTGAGGACCGGCTTTTTCAATAAGAACAAGCGATACAGACTGTCGGGCTGACCGGGTGGTTAGGCGGGAAGTGGTGCACGTGACTGTTGTTTTGTGCGCGCCTTGAACCCCTTCGCCACGTTTTACACAAATGCCTGCGATGGAAATCGACTCGATTGGGCCCGCAGACGGGTATGCGCAGCCTCCTCAGAAGCCGGCTGCGCGATATTTGGGACATCAACCCAAGAGATCTGCGCAGATTCCAGAAAAAACTTCTGGATTCCGTGGTATACCGCCACAACCAGTCGCACCTGGGTCTTCTGGAGGAAGGGGAATGTCAAGAGTGAATTCAGCGAGCGCGCCCCCGACTGCTGCGGAGTTGCGGTCGATGGAGGCCGTTCACCTCGGCGCTTATGACGGTGGTCTGGAATTGGAGAACGCGTCGAGAGGAGAGATTGTTTACGGAGAAGCTGCTGAAGAGCTTGCTCTTGATTCTTCTGTTTCACGGTTGGTTGCAAGCATTTCCCACTACACTCCTCATTCTGATTCCCGCCCCTAGGCCGCATACCAGAACATGGCGGTTGTCTTCATTTGATTTGGGACGTCCATTGGGCAAAGGAAATTTTGGTCGAGTATATATGGTCAGAACTCGAACGGACCCACCATTCATCTTGGCCCTCAAGACCATGTACAAATCAGAGATTGTGGCGGCTGGTGTCGAGAAGCAGACACGACGCGAGATCGAGATCCAATCCAATCTCAGGTAAGGAGTACGTATTTCAGAAATGTGGATTCTAACCTCGCTACCAAGGCATCCACATATTTTACGCCTTTATGGATACTTCCATGATGAGAAACGGATTTTTTTGATGCTAGAATATGCGAGCAAAGGCGAACTTTACAAGCAACTTGCCAAGCGTGGACGGTTCACTGAACGTCGAGCGAGCAGGGTCAGTTTCTTTGGCGTCTACTTGGACCAATCACACTTACAGTAATATGTATTATAAAGTACATTGCACAGGTCGCAGATGCCCTACGGTATCTGCATTCGAAGAACATCATGCATCGTGATATCAAGCCGGAGAACCTTCTTCTCGGTCTCTCCGGAGAAGTTAAGATCGGTGATTTCGGGTGGTCTGTTCACGCCCCTTCTGACCGTCGTACGACAATGTGCGGCACGCTTGACTATCTTCCACCTGAGATGGTAGAGGGCCGATCACACAACAAGCTCGTGGATAACTGGGCTCTTGGAGTTCTCTGCTATGAGTTTGTCTGTGGAGCCGCTCCATTCGAAGACCGAGAAGGCGACGGACAACAAGGTGAGTAGCGGGGCGGTTGGTGAGGGAACGCGAGGCTGGATGCTTTCTCCCACTCCCATAGGCACATTCAAACGGATTGCAAAGGTCGATCTTCACTTACCGAAGTGGATCACGAAGGAGGCGGACTCGCTCATTCGTGGGGTGGGATCATATCTAGTCCCCGCTTCCTTTTTTCCTGACTGTGTTGTATAGCTTCTCCAGTACAAACCCCAGGATCGGCTCAGCCTCGACGAGGTCCTGCAGCATCCGTGGGTACTCAAGTACAATCCTCATCTCGCATGAGAGGCCGCAAAGCTGCGTTACTGTACGGATTCCAAATGTTGGTTATTTACACGTCCAATGGCTGTTGTACGGATCCTTTGTCTTTCAATTCACATCTCGCTTTCACCTCTGTGGTTGCTTCTGTCAAGTGGGTGTACGGCCCGCCACAACGTACACTTAGGAATTTCGTGTCCAATACTACAAGCAACCAAAAAGCCTATGTACGTTACAGGCAACAACCTCGAAAATGGTTTAGCAAGACGGAAAATGAAATGTTCTTACAGGGAGGTCTAGCTCCATATCGTCTTATGATGGAAGACAGACGAGATCTAGTAGACCGAGTTCGGTATAACGCTGACAGGGCCTTCGTGCAGGATATCCTAAAGGAAAATCAGTACCTCGTGGATGGAAATGCTGGAATACGCACTCCTTCGTACCAGGTCAGCCTTGCCTTTAAGGCTGTACCGCCAAAATGTACATTTATGCTGTGCTCCACCCTCCAGAAATCTTGACCCCTTGGCCCCTTCTGAACTTTCAGAGATCTTTGGAGACCCGACAAGTCGGCCTTGAGCGTGCAAACGCGACGCATATTTGGCAACAGGTTGCCTGATTCGTCCCGGCCCCAGTCGGTATCGCCCTCCCCATCCCACGCGTAGATGTCGACAGAGAAAGTTCCAAGGCCGTTATCGAGAGTCTTGTAAATGCGCTGGTAGTTGAAGGTCTTACTCAATTCTTCTCCGATGACAGAGTTCTTCTTGACCCAGGTGTCATAGAAGCCAGTGACCTTGTTGACGCCTGACAATTTAGAAGTGAGTTCTTTCTCACATGGTCTAGGCACTACATTTGACTAACCGTCATCGTCGACGTAGCACTTGTGCTTCCTTGAGAGGTGGACTGGGTTCTTGGCATCGAAGGGTCTCCAGATAATGATACCTGTGGGGCGTTGGTCTGCAGCTGGGGTACGACAAGCAGGGATACCTACCAAACGTACTTCTCGCAGCACGCGCAACAACGAGCTGTTTAATATACCAGATTGCAGCACCCTCAGCCGCGGCCTTTTTCCTACCGTGGCGAGGTTAACGAGTTAGCAGAGCAATTTGAAACACAACGAAGAGTTTAACTCACGTAGACTCGTCGACAGTCACTACCTCGACGCCCTTGTTCACAAACGTCTCCTTCAGTCGGCGACGCAGATATGGCGACTCGCCAAACCCGCCGACGAGGAGCAAATGCTAATTATGTCGTTAGCTTGGTCAATCCCAACGCTTGAGTGCCTGAACGCGCTTACCTCGACCTTCCTACCACTGATCAAGTTGGAGCAGCTGGACACGATTCGCGGTACGACCTCGATGAACGTCCGTTCCACGTCGTCCTTGGTAAGAGTGATACGCCCCTTCCAGACACCGTGCTCACGGTCGTTATCCCAGTCCTAAATTTGAAAGTCAGTATCTAACCGTGGCTCCTCTAGGTGGACCTTTCAGCTGACCTTGCCAAACTTGATGATTGACGACACCTGGGTGCCATCAAACTTACGCTTGGTCTTCTTCTCAAACTCTCCCAAAATATCTTGGATGTACGCGTCATCGCCGAACTGACTGCCTTGCAACTTGGCCTCGAGCATGTACTGTGCTGCACGATCGATAAACACACTCCCTGCCTGTACGCACTCGCTCGCACAAACTTCCTCCAGGATGAGCTTGGGAGTGGTCTCCTTGCACTCGTACAAGGTCGAGTCGACAGTGGATCCTCCGGCATCGACGACAGCGAACACAACCCCCTTGCGAAGCCATTGTGTAGATTGGGTATAGTCGAGGGCGTAATGTACCGAGGCTTCACCCTCAGTAACGAAGCGTAAGCGATACTCGTCGTGGAGCTCTGGCAGTAGTCCGCCGAGGATGCACGCCTCACGAAGGAAGGCCTATGTCAGGTGTCATTATCATTTCAGATGATGGCCATAGAAGGGCGATGTGGGCGTACTTGTTGGGAGGTTTCCCATCCGTTTGGAGTTGCGAGGCAAACGGTCACTTGGTGGCCGAGACGAGCCCAAATCCGGGCACCATCGACAGTATTGTTTTTGAAAAACTCTCGCGCTTTAGGTAAGGTTAGCACTATGCCAGGGGTAGTTAAGGCTGGCGTACCATGATCAAAGAGGTATCCAAGCAGGTCAGCGTATATCTTCTTCAACGACACCATAACAGGGAGCGGCGGGATCTCGAAAGCCGGAGCGATACCGGTTGTGCTTCCGTAGGCTATGAAGGTTCTTAGATGGTTTCGCGACTGGAGAATGGAGATAATTACTTGGCGGCTCATTGCTGATCTTCATCGAATCGGGGTGCAAGCTGCGCGTTGGGTGGTCGGAGACGGTTGTGCCATATATGCTCAATAAACTCACTGGAGTTTGAACCACTTTGCAAGGGAGACACCGTCTGCTCCAGCATACTCGAGGGCGTCCGCACCAAACGCGATTGGACGACCACCTTCATAGGCCACCAAGGACGGAATCTGAAGAGCGTCAGATTGAGACTGTGTTCAACTTGTATGATTATAAGATCGACCTTGGAGTCCCCTGCAGCTTCTTCTTGTCCAGGCCACTTGTTTACAATCCTGGCAAAGGGTGTGAGGTTAAGTATGACTATAACGAGAAAGTTCTTACCTGACTTGAGGTATTGAACCTGGGAACAAATGCGTGTAGGCCACCGCACCTGCGAAAAGGGTCAGCCAGGCACGGATCGGGAGCCTGCCGCGCGGGGTGCACGGACTCATTGTGGTTCCGAGGTCAATAGAGATGAGGAGTTTCTCCTCGCCTTGGTATCTTTCCTTTGGAGAGGCATCCATCGTCGAAGTGGTCCAGGTCTAAGGGAGATAGGCGCGCAGTTGTCAGCTTCGACACAAAATGAACCAAGCTACGTGTCAATTGTCCCAATTGTTCTTCTTTGGAAACCTGGGAAACCTGGAGCTGTTCGGCCTCATAAGTCAACGGCCAGCCGTTCGGCTTGCAGGTCGCTCCCCGCCATAGCCACCATGTCTGCACCTCAAGAGCACCAGACCCCTGTACAGGATGCAAAAACTACTACTCAAGAGCCACAGATGGCTACAGAGACGTCAGTTCCTGTTGTTGCCCCAAAAGCGGAATCGTAAGCTCCCAGCCAGCGCGATCTTCCAAGATCTAAGCTGCTTCATAGTCCATTACCAGCAAAAGGGCTCCCACCTCACCCAAAATGCGCCTCGACGTTCCAAGATGAGCAGAAATCTAAAACCAATTCCTCTGGGACCGACGAAGAGCCCCCTAAATACAATCCGCTCGATGGCTATGTGATGGTCCACCTACCAACATCGCCTCCAGCCGCTGTTCCTCCACCAAAGGGCAGAGAAGCACACACAAGTTCCCCAGTGCCCACTCCGCGCCAGGTTCCCGCACGATCCAACAGCCATGAGCAGCGCCGCAGGTCCGACTCGCCAAGGAATCATAAGGAGCAGCGCAGGAGTAGTGAGGAACTGGTCGTAGAAATAATACGCCTTGAAGAGGAAAAGACCCGAATGGTTCAGTACATCGAAAAGCTTCATGATCGAATTTCGAGTATGGAAAGTGAGGTCACGGCCCTTAACACCGCTCTTTCCGACACGGAACATGCTCTCCACTCTATCCGTCAGGATCTCAGTGCAAGCCGCGCCTTTGTAGCCAGTGAAGGAAGTGTCGACGCTCAATTCCTCATCAAGATGATGCGCGACCTCAATAGTTCAATCGACGACTTTGCATACCAGTTCCTACAACTCATCCCTGAAGCCGACTTGACACGAAAAGTGTCTCGGGATGGGCTTTCGACCCTGCTCAAATCATTCGAGCCCGCGCGCAAGATCATGACTTTCTTGAACCTGGCATACAAGAATAACGTTACTATTGGTGATTTCATGCAGCCCTTTGTTCAATATGCACTCTGCGTGCGCTTGTCAGAGGTCGTTTTCTCTCCTTGGGTTCCTGGAATGCCAAGAGACAAAAGCGACATCTTTCATGCTATATATAGTCTCGTCCATCAAAGAGAAGCACAAGTAGGTATCAAGATGGTTTCCTCGTGTATATTGCTAACGTGTTTCCAGGAACGAAGCGCACGGTGGCGGGCGATCACCTACTCTCACGCCTGGCCAGATCGCGACGACCAAAAATTGTGTGAGATTGCTGGAAGCGATATGCTTTCGCGATTAGCAGATAGTCTTGGACCTTTTTGCGGCTCAGATCAGGTCTCGTTCGATACGCTCAAGTCAATATTTGGTACGACGATGTCAGACCTTTTTATGGATGCCATCAAATTCCAAGACAAAGCTCGGGCGTCATATATGTCCTTCGACTACACCCCTATGCTTTCGCATGTTGACGAGCCGTTCAACCCAATGTTTATGGAAACGAACCAAGAGGTCAGACAGGGCGCGAGGCACAAATCATCGAACGCAATCCTACCAGTCGGTTTCGGGTTACAGGCATGGAAGAGCGTAGTGAGAGAGGATAAAACGATTGGGAAGGAGGTGCAGTTCGCGTTGAAGAGTCAGGTTCTTTGCGGGACCTGGGACCCAAGTGCCTCATAAATGCAGTCTCCAACGAGTATACGATGTATCTTATGTACCTGGTCATGCCTGTAATTATAGACGCCATCCTCAAAACTCGGACGTTGTCGCCCGACGCTGCACCGCTTGGACCCGTTGCACCTACGCTGCTACTTGGACTATCATTTTCAGGCAAAGAGATGACATCCTCTGTTATGCAAAATTTTACAACGGGTGATGACCCGCTGTCGCTGGATCGGATCCGCTCCGTCCTCGTCCGGCTCGAAGAGACGATCATATTTTGTCCGTCCATGTCGTCATATTTCCCGTGAGGCGGAGAACTCCACCACTCACATACCGTACGGTCTGATAGCTCTTATCGAACGGTCACAATTCGCGCATAACCCAAAGATTTACGAAAAGCGCGCCTTCCAACCATTGACGGACATCGGTTTTCATGGGAGCTGGCTACAGTGGTTCTTGAAGGAAACCGAGACTTTTCACGGTATGTGAACGGTTCGGAGTGTTTTCATTCCGATTCGGAGATTGACAGAATATGCCTTCTGTGTTACGCCACAGCAAAAGCAAGACGGTACACTACGTGAGACTAATGTACTTTCGCATAGGATAGTGTTTTTAACCACCCCCTACGAACAATGATGTGTTCCCAGCCCCTGCGAATATCCCTTCACAAGCATTTCCGAGTTACCAGAACCACTCCTCCCACCGCTGGAGTATTCCAAGATCCTCCACCCGAACAAAGTCAACGTTAACGCGACAATTTTCTCCTTTTACGTGCACTCAATCGTCCCCCGCATCACACATCACGCAACACTGGCCCTGGCAGCATGGAAACGGGCACGGGGAAGAATGGGAGACGACGTATTTGATGACAACGGAAACTACGGAAGCGCAGCGACTATGGACGTAGAAATCTTGCATGGAATCAGCAAGCGGGTGCACTACGGTCAGTTTTGAAACACAGCCCTAGTCACATCTCCCCTATTGACCAAACAGACCTTCGTCCCAAACAAACAGGCATGTTCGTCTCCGAATCAAAATTCCAAGCTAACCCATCGGTCTTCATCCCCCTCATCAAGAACCGGGACACGGCGGCACTCGAGGCGCTGATCACCAAGCCCGAAGTCGAACGCGCGCTCCTCGTGCGCTTGCGTAAAAAGGCGACGCTCTATGCGCGCGAACTGGGCATGGACGGCGAGCCGATCGTCGTTCCCGGACCTCCATCACCCGACGTCGAGAGAAAACTTGTGAAGCCCCCCCCCTCCGGCATCAACGGGAAGACTCGAAATGGAAGTGGACATGAAAATGAACATGAAGCTGGTGACGTTGGTCTGGCGGCGTTGGAGTTCGCAAACGTTAAGAGGCACAAATTCAGGATCGAGGTCGCGGATGTAGAGCGGCTCTATGAGGATTGGGTTATTCCTCTAACAAAGGAGGTCGAGGTGAGCTATTTTTGTATTTGGTGGCCCTGGATCAAGAAATTGATACGTGGCTTGCAGGTCCAATACCTCCTACAGCGCCTCGATGGACTTTCGGAAAAAGATATCGAGGAGCTGATGAGGCGTTGATGTTTACAACCCTATCACTCCCCTTCTGTATTTGTAGGCACAAAAACGGTCCACATGGGGTCACTGGTGGATTGATGGCTCAGTCCGCATGGTATTGACGCACGTTGACTGTTTGCTATTTTCTTACGTCGGTTCACACGGTGTTTATATCTAGGTGCTCATTTTGTCGGGACGAGTTTACTTGGAACAACTTCGGGAGGCATTCGTCGGGAGACAAATAATGGTCGTTCCTATATCCACTTACACTGCTCTGCAAGGTGTGTTATTAAGTCCTTCCGGGAGGCCAGACCCCGACGGTAAATCAGCACAAGGGAAAAGTTCCGTTAACGATGATCTTAGTATACGCCCAAGCTATTGTTAATAGGTTTATCGTAATTCCATACAAACACCGCAAGATCGACAAAGTAATTGGTATTTATAATACCAACCATTCTGAAATTGGCTTAGATTTGTCAGAATTTGCTGGTCAAATTGCCGAATTTGGAACAAAGATATAGCCACTTTATTACCGTTTCACCTTCAACGCGGTTAATTTGACCTTACACCGTGTAACGCGCCGATTTCGTCTCAATCCTACGTATCTATCGCACTTCAGCAAGTTTCGATCTGACCGGAACATTCTCCTTCCCACCAGGCTGCGGCAACCCTTGCACATTTGTGCCCTTGCGGAACAGCAAACAATGCGTCGAGCCACCAAAATGGAACATACCAATCTGTTCGCCCTTGTTGACATGCTGCCCAGCGTGGACGGTGATATCACACGTGCTGACCTCGACCATGCCGACGGCGATGAACGCCATGAGCCCGATGGCGGGGTTGTCCGCCTGAATGAAGACGATCGCGCGGGTGGCGAGGGCGGTGAGGCACCCCTGGCTGGTGACGGCACCCCCGATGTCAATGTCACCGCGGTGGGATGGATCGCCGAGGCCCTCGAAGAGCGGCTCGGAGTAGTAGGTGCCGTCCCGGACGAACGCCTTCACTATCCTCCCCGAGACGGGCGCGTGCCAGCGGTGGTACGAGAGTGCGGAGAGGAAGGCCTGGTAGACGGTACCGCCCTCGAACTGGGGTGCGAAGTCGTCAAACGCGAGCATGTCGAGGATGGAGTACTTTTGGCCCTTGAGCCAGAACTTGTCCCGCAGCTGGCAGTCGTGCGAGACGTTGTAGCACCTCGACTCGCATGCGTTGGCGATGATCGCATCGTCGTCAGGCTCGGCGACGGGGCGCACACCGTCTCGGAACGTGCGGGTGAAGAAGTCATCCCAGGACGTGTACCCGTGATAGGGTTTCGTCGGGTCACAGTCGAAGAGCTCCTCAAAGGTGTACGAGTGACCGGACGCATTAGCATTATTCGCGACGGCCGTCAAGTCGGATCGACCATGCGGGCTGAACCACCCACAGGCGTCCTGACCGAGGCACTGCTTCGCCGATGCTTCAGACTTGAGAAAGTCGCCCCACACATTCAAGAGCTTCTTGAGCATCGCGTTGACCTCTGGGTCGAGGAAGAACGCGAAGCCGCTGGGGGTCCCCATTGGCCAGTCGAGTGCAGCGCTGATGGGCACGCCGACCATTCCGACGCGCTCTGCCTTGTCGGTCCACGTTGGACCCGTGGTGATAAGGTGGTTGAGGACCTGGAGGAGGTGGTGGTAATCGCGGATCTGCACGTGACCAGTGGGGTCGCTGGTGTACGGCTTCTTGTTGGGCACTTGATCGAACATGGACGTGATGAGGCAGAATATACGCGTGTTCGTCTCGATGAGCAGCTTGAACTCTTCGAGGACAGGGTGGAGGGACGTTGTGTTCTTGTCGACGTGGTGGATGACGCCTTCTAGCCATTTTTTGTGCGTACGGTGGTCAGTAGGGAGCCAATCTCCGACTCTAAAAGCGATGAGGTGAGGAGTTTTGCACCCATGGCATACGTGCGTCGTACCTCTCAACGCGGTGCTCGTGAGGGACATCTTCATGCCTCGAATGGACTTTGTGCGACATTAGGGTGACTGTAAGTCAAGATTTGAGGAGATGGAGTACTGTGTCTCCTCTGGACCTCCCTTATATCATGATGACCTCTGACCTCCTAGTGACATCACTACGCTGTGGAGGTCAAGTTGAATCCATAATGTTTATTATTATTTTGCTATTTGCACTGAGGGCATATTCCCAGAGATGTGAGTTCAAACCTTTGCTTATCCCTCCCGGATCAATCCGCAAGCCAGCTGACACAGTGGAGGAAGAAGCACCACTGGGCGTAGAGTATTATCCAAACTCGAAGTTAGGTAGTGACTCGTGTGAACGTTGCGAATCGAAATGCGAGATCGGAGCGGGGTAATAAGAAACTATCGTAAAGAAAAAAAAAATCAACACATCACAAACTAACAGTTGGCCTTATTCGAAACAACACGTTGTCGTCGCATATCCCAAAGCGCTGCCACCAACACCAAACGCGCGGCCTTTCGCAAAACGAACAATCAATCACCCGATCCCGCTCACTCGGTCCGCGGCCACCCCTCAGATTCAGTCAAGCGTGATCCGCATCTGCTCCAATGGAATGGGCGTAAAGTTGTTCAGGTCGATCCCCCGCGACAAGAGCGCCGGCAGAGTCCATGCAGGCACAAGCTGTCGGTTCAAGTCTGGTCGAATCGACAGCTCTGTGGGTTGGGTGGAGTGAGGAGGACGGACAGACGTACGTCAGTCAACGAGCGATCAATGGGGCATCTATCTATAAAGCCTAACGCCAATGACAACGCACCTTCACGCGTAAAGTCAAAAAGCCTCGGGAACTCCCGTCCGTTTGGCATACGTACGCCTTCCTGCCGGAGTTCGTCGAAAAACGTGTGCACCATCGCCTCGATCGCCCCGAGCCGCATGCTGGGCGTATACTCCAGCAAGTGCGAGACGAGGTCGATAGCTTCGGGCGACGTGCGGGGACGGAAGACCTGCCAAATAACGAATTTGCGTATCAGTTGAGTCCCGATCGCACGCGACCCTAAAACAAACAATAATGCAAACAAACCTTGACGAATGGGTGGGGCTTAATCTGAGGAAACTTGTGTTCCATGTAGTTGGGATTCATCGTCTTGATTTGCTCCCGTGTGGGCGTTCCCAGAATCTTGATAATTTCCACCAGCTGGTCGATGCCACTCTCTCCAGGGAACAGGGGTTGGCCGAGCATCAACTCGGCCATGACACACCCGGTTGACCAAATGTCTGGACGAACGAGTGGCTGTTAGTTCCAGACCTTGCTCCGGGCCTTGTAATATTGAACAGGAGGCACATACCAATGCTCGTGGTATAGTTGGTCGCGCCAAAGATGAGCTCAGGCGCTCTGTAATACCTGGAGCAGATGTAGCTGACGTTGGGTTCGCCGGCGACGAGGATCTTTGCGCTGCCAAAGTCACAGAGCTTGAGGACACCCGTCGAGGGGTTGAGTAGGAGATTCTGGGGCTTGATATCGCGGTGGCAGATACCAACAGAATGGATGTATGCCAGAGAGCGGAGCAATTGGTACATGTACAACTTGACTTGGAGAATTGGCATGGGCTGCTTGAGTTTGACGTAGTGCCTGCTGGCTCGGTACACGGTTTCGGGTACGTATTCCAATACGAGGTTGAGGTAGACTTCGTCCTTCTAGAAGTAGCCGTGAGTAGGTGGCGATTGGAGTGGTGCCTTGGTTAGACTCGCCTTGTCGCCATTAGAATAGAAGAACGACTTGAGATCGACGACGTTAGGGTGCGAGACAAGGCGCATGATTTGCAGTTCGCGATTCTAGATGCAGGGCAAAGCATGAGCTGGGGCAAAACACGGGGTGGCAAGAAAGGATCGAGAGAGGACTGACCTTGAAGCGCTTGTCCTGGAGAACCTTCTTGATAGCAATGTCCTCTTCGTCCTTGGGCACGTTGAGGAGGCGGGCGGCAAATACGACGCCAAAGGAGCCATTGCCAATGACCTTGCAGTTTGTGTACGAGATCTCCTTCTGTTCGCCGGTTTTGCCATCAGAGGCGACGACCTTGGTTATCCTCGTGGGGTCATCTGCAGATAGACGAGCCGTGGGAGCAATAGAAGCAAGGGGCGGGGGCGGGGCAACGAGGGGTTGGGTTAGTAGAGATATCGTGGCAAGTGGACCAGAGGCATGCTGACGATTTATCTTTACACCGTTGATAGGGCCTGAAGACATTTCGAGTGTGTTCACAACGGGGAATGCGTCCTGACGAGGCTGATCTCAAATGGCACGCGTGCGCGGGGCGGGACTTGGGGCTGGGTTGGTGGCTGGCGAGGGAGGCGGATGGTGAGCAGAGGCGGGTGGTGGTTGCCGTGGTCGGGTGCAGCGGCGGCGATGGGTGTCGATGGGGGAAGAGGGAGTAGGAGGACAAGTTGTGGAAAGCGCCGTTACTTTGGAGGTCACAAGGCTGGGCACAAACGAAAACTCACACAGCATCCAGCTTGCCTAGCTTGCTCTAATCCAGCGGAATAATAACCATAATATCTCCCTCTTTCTTCTAAACGATCACAGGCTAGGCCACGCCAGGCCAGTCCATCATGACCATTCAGTCGCTCTCCATCCGCCGTGCTCTCCGGTCCAGCGCCTTACTCGTATTTAGCTCGTATTTAGTTTCGTATTTCACACGCATACTCCATTACCTTCATATCCAACACCTCGTCTCCTTGCTGGCCCCAACCAGGTTCAGCGCTTAGTTCGTGCGAAAATGCCACCTGTTTCTCGTACACGCTTCACAATCCTGCTCTTTCCATATGGCCCACGCACGCTTACGCCCAGGTGTCCAGGCCCAGGTGTCCGACCGCTTGCGCCAGCGTCTATTGGGGCTGCTATCGTGGTGTCAGATGCCATCGGCACTATACGGGATCTCACTCTACTGTACTTTACATGCTCTTCTGGTAGGGATTGACGCGTTCCCATCAGCGAGCGCACTTCCAAAGACAACTCACGGGGCCTCCTTGCTGGACCAGAGAGACAGAAATAAGACAGAGGCAATACACTGACAGGACACAAGAATCCTTAAGTTACATTAATGAACACCGATGTCTGGATGATATTGACACCAGCAGCGACAGGGATAAAGTCCCATGACTAGTACGATGGCGTTAGGAGACGAAGGAGAAAGGAGTAAACAATGCGTTTATCCATAGGTTATATGAAGCCCTTCTCTACTTGGGTACACGAGGTTGTGTCTGTCTCACACGACCATCTAGTAGTCAATGGTTTTGACCATGGAATTTTTTCATGAAAACCTGCGAAATCAGTATCCTCTCCAGCGAGTCCAGGACGGGGCAGGCGACATGCAAACGCTGGAGATCAATAACACCAGCGGAGTTGAAGAGCCGGCCGGCGATGGCGAGGAGCGAGCTAAGGGCAGTGTCACATCCCTGAACCAGACGAGGAAGTTGGGGTTGTCGACGATGGAGCCAATTCCAGGTGATCAGCACGATCTCTTTGATACTTGTTCCGGAGCTTGCCATTGCCGTTTCACGTGCTTTGCGCAGTCTTGTAGGGGGTCCCGACCCTCGCGGTCGCATCTTGAGATTCTCGAGAATAGAGTTGAAGCACGGCGCGAGGAGGGGCTCCGTGGCATCACCGCGATCTATGATTCTGTCCGTTGGGGGGCAGAAGGAATAAACTTTAGTACAGGTTGGACGAAGAGAGGTGAGACGAACCAATCTCAACAAGGCGTTGGTCGATCCCGTTGTTCAGGTTATTATGATAGAGTCCTCCGTGGCACGCTCGACGGGAATATCCGTCTTGGGCTACCAGACCTGCAGCGACGAGGGAGGCAGTCCAATTCCATGTGGCTTTAGTCGTTCTGTTGTTCTGGTAAACAGTTACAAGGTCTCCCGCACTCAAGTAAAGCAATCGGATTTCCAATGATCTTATATCAAAGGCTCGGGGTATGTAATAAGAACACTTGGGCGATGCAAGATCACGGTGTAGTGATTTGTGACAGAGTTGTGCAAAGTTGGTCGTGCGAGAGCACGGGGTATGTCACATCAATACCAGCGCGATTCAGATGACAGTTGTTGAAGATTGTAGAAGAAGCAGAAGCAAGAGGGCACTGCATTCAATGCGGGGGAGATGGTTATCTTCCGTCCCAATAGCATTGCCTTTTGTGAAAACCAAGCACCACGAAAGGCGGGGGGAAGAACCGTGAGCGGGACTTCTTTACGCCCGTCTATAGGTCGCACTGTTATGATTGGGCTACCAGCATCGTGAATGATAACGCGACTGATTTGGCCAAGCCACGATCCTGCGAGAAATCGCCCCACAGGCGAAACACAGAATTTGTTTTGATTGTAGGCTGGTCCATGAAATCATTCCTTTATGTCCAGAAGATTCAGATTGCAGGCGTAGGTGATTTGCGATTCTCCCCTAGTCGAATCGTGTTTCTTCCGTTTCAAAAATTTCGTCTGGAGGTGCCCATCTAGAGACGTAACTCACAGTAGAGCAACCACCCACAGCAAGAACGCGCAAGAACGCCTGTTCTCTGGAAATTAGCAGGGTAGGCCGCTGCTGGCCTGCGGTTGACGGTCGAGGTTTGAACTAGAACTCGTTCCGCTGGAGGCTCAGTGACATGGACGACAAGACCATCTTAAGACCATTTTGAAATTCGTGTGACTTTGGCTCTCCCCACGTACCGCCAACAACGAATATAAGCGTGCGGCCCCTGCCTCGATGAGAGTGCTGTTGGCACCGGTCCTGACGTCCGTACCCATCCGAGCTACCCATCCTCCTAGCTCCTCTCCAATCATGGACTTCGACTTGCGCGGTGATGACCTCCCGCAGCTTCTGATGGTTTCAACGCGCGTGAGCTATCAATGGGGAGGTACGTGGCATCTGCGAGCGAGACGGTATCAAGCTCCACACCTCAGCCCTGTATCACCCTGCATCAAATGGGGTGGCTGAGCGCACCATCGGCGTACTTACCAACACGATGCGCGCTATGCTGCATGACGCGGGTCTCCCGGACTCCCTGTGGGCAGAGGTCTTGCCATTATCAGCCGCTGCTATCTCAACAGGGCTGGCAAATTCTTTATAGGCGCGTAGTTCGCCTCTTGACGGAATAAGGTGGTCGGACGCTCCCGGATGGATGTAGAACGTATAGGTGAGTCCTCTGTTCGCGACCAAACCCCCGATTGGGACTTTGTACATGGAAATGTCCCTTGCTGGTTTGGTCGAGAACAGAGGACTCACCAAGACGTTCTATGTTGATTCAGGAGCGTCCGACCACCTTATTCCATCAAGAGGCGAACTACGCGCCTATAAAGAATTCGCCAGCCCTGTTGAGATAGCAGCGGCTGATAATGGCAAGGTCTGGGAGCCGGATTTGAGGCTGGGGATTTTCTTTGGCGAGCGGAGCTTTCTCACTTTTCTCTCATGACCTCTATCGGCGACCGTGAAGATAGCATGACCCATTTATCCCGCGCGATTAGCCGCCAGGGTGGAATTCGATTCCTGAATTCCTTTGCTGTGTTTCAGCTTTCCTGCTAGTGTTGGCAAGCTAATCCAGAGCACATCCATGTGGGTGTTTGTAGAATCCCCAGTCCTCCACGAGAGATCGATATCGGCTTGCTAAACGCGGCTACGGCGGAATCCAAACTTGAACCCTACACCAACATCCGCTCCACCTCACCCGCCGGCCATGGAGACCTTCGAGGCACTGCGCGACCAAGTGTCCAAGATTACAGTATACGACATTAAAAGCATGTATAATCAGGTCCGCCTAACATCGTATATCCATTCGATTGCCAGCGCTCAGATCTCCGTAGGCGAAGAATATGGTCCTCAACGTCAGCGAGATGGAGGCAAAAGTCCAAGAGGCTACAAATGACGAGCCTTGGTGAGCTCCGCGTAGTCCGTTCCGCTCATTGCTTAGGCTAATAACCGCCGATCAGGGGAGCGAGTTCGACGCTCATGCAGGAAATCGCTCAAGCGTTAGTAATGCTTGGACAGTCCTATTGCATCCGCTCACTTTTCTTCTTCTCTAGAACATTTAACTTGTGCGCTCTTGGCGTTTTCAGGGTAGTTTGCGCAGTGCTAAAGTGTGTTTCCACCAACAGTCAACATTTTAATGAGATTATGCCTGCCATATACTCCCGATTCATGGACAAGGAAGCTCGAGAGTGGCGGCAGATCTACAAGGCGAGCGCGTTGTGTGACCTGCTAGGGCACGATCTCACACATGTCTAGGCCCTTCAATTGCTAGAGTACGTTGTTAAGCATGGTAGTGAGCGAATCGTGGACGATGCGCGCTCGCATTTGGGTACTTTGAAGATGCTCCGGAATTTCCACTATGTCGATGAGAAAGGCAAAGACCAGGGGATTAATGGTGGGTTGTGAGCTTCCATTTTATTACGCACTCCTATGTTTAATCTGTTTCATTTATAGTCCGGCAGCGGTCAAAGGAGATCGTCGAGATCCTCTCCGACCTTGACAAGGTGCGGCAAGAACGACGGAAGGCGAAAGCGAACCGCAACAAATACATCGGTACTGGAAACGATTCCATGAGTTTTTCGAGCTCTGGTGGCCGATATGGTGGGTTTGGAAGTGACCCCGTCGACTATGGAGGAAGCAGCGGCTATGGCGGAAGCAGCGGTGAGCACACTGTGGTTGATTTCGCCCAAGGGAGTCTTTGACGTAGTGGCTACAGGTGGATTTTCTGGTGGCTTCCGGGACAGTTCGCGCAAGCAAGAATTTGAGGAGTACGATGCTGGAGAATGGGAGGGTACACCACGAACATCCAACCCCACCTCTCAACCTGCTGGAGGATCTGGGTCGACTCGCACCACCACTACTACAACCCAACTTGTTGCGAAGTCAGAGCCGAAAGCTCCTCAGCCACCAAAGGTTCAGAATCTGCTCGACTTCGACGACGACTCCTGGGGTCCTACAACTTCAGCCCCAACCGCAGCTCCCGAAGTAGCAGCTCCAACTGCCGCGGCACCCAAGCTTGCGGCGTCGAACGACTGTGAGTCTTGCATTGAACTTTTCCGATCAATCTGTGGCTAATGAACTTTTCAGTTGATGACTTTGACGACTTCCAAAGTGCACCCCCGGCGACCACAGCAGCGCCTGTTCCTAAAGCCTCGCTCATGGCGGCGGTGGCACCCGCCAGCAAACCAGCAGCCAATGTATTCGATCTCCTTAACGCAACCCGTGCTGCACCGGCACCGTCTCCGTCTGCAACCGCCGGTCGCCTACCAGTGGGCTACGGAACGGGGAGTGGCATCATGCCCTCTCCCGCGCCCACTTTTGCGCCTATGAAACCCGCCACACCTACTACCCCAGCGTCTGCTGTACCAGCAAAGGCAGCAAGCGGTGGAGGATTTGATGACTTGTGGGCAATGTCCCTTGGTGGTTCGAAACCCTCCACGCCTACACCAGGTTCGACAACAGGGAAGACGATCCAGGATCTACAGAGGGAGAAAGCCTCGCAAGCATTTTGGGGGGCTGGCACTGGCACCCATAAGCCTGGATCTACGTCAATAGGAGGCGGACAGTTCGCCGCCCCAAGCGGTGCGGACGATTTGCTTCTGTAATCGGAATGGGGCGTTCACACAAGAAGGTGCCGTATTGGTCATTACGCCGGCGGGGGGAATCTTCATTGCCCTGGATGGGTTTTCTTGACATTGCTACTTTGTGTGCTTCCAACCTTCCTTCCGAGAGAATACAGCCCGTAGATCAGAATGAGCTGTGCGTGCGTGATCATTGCCAACGCTGAACGAAACACGATTTGCATAAAGAAAAAAAAAGAACTTGTCCTTGGGGCAAATGTGCTGTAGGCCGGGGCAAATCTGATCAACTGTATCCCGAAGTACCGGGCGATGAAGATCCCAACACCTTCTGGCAGGCTTTAGAAGGAATGCGTGCTGATCATATAAAGGCCGCTTGTTGACTTTGCAGCCATCTCTCCGCTCCTCGATTTCGCCATCGAACGATGCGCCGGAAAGGACTCGTAGTGGCCCTTCTTCTCTCCGCCACAAGTGCATTGGCTCTTTGGCCAATCCCTCGTAGACTCAGCACGGGTTCAACGCCGCTTCTGCTCTCGAATTCATTGGCTATTGACCTCAGCGATGTTGAACGCCCTCCCGAGGACCTCAAGCACGCTGTGGCGCGTACCCAGGTGCAACTGAAGAATGACAAACTTGAACGGCTCGTAGTAGGACGTGGGGCTGCGGATGTGCCCTCCCTTGCAGGCGCGAAGACCTTGCGGAAACTCAAGGTTTCGCTTGGACCCAACTATGATGAAGCAAACGGCCTCGCTAGTATCTCTGAAGAAGCTACCAAGCCTATTGAAGAGAGAAATGAGGGATATAACCTCACTATCCCTGCAGATGGAAGCGATGCAACGTTGTCCGCGAGTTCTGCGTTGGGGTCAGTGAACATTATGCGATACGTCAAGTGGATACTCACCTTATACGTTAGAATCCTGCGAGGATTGACTACGTTCACCCAAGTATGGTATACTTACGACGAGTGTACCTACACTGTCGAAGCACCCTTTGCCATCGAGGATTCACCGTACTATGTCGGTAGCCTCTGTAACTAATGTCTACTCCGTCTGAGGTCTCTTCTCAGAAATGGCGTGGTCTTTTGCTTGACACGGCGCGCAACTTGTGGGTGTTGTTAAGTCCCATCCTATACTGACAGATATTGACATATCAGCAGCTTCCCAATCGTCGACATTAAGCGTGTAATTGATGCAATGAGCTGGACCAAGGTAGATGCGAGCCTCATAGCTCATCCTTTAATTGCTCATATGCGTTCCTTCAGATGAACATCCTCCACTGGCACATTGTCGACTCTCAAAGGTATTACCTCGCTCTCTTCGCATCTCGAACTCTAAACCTGTCGAGCCTAGCTTCCCCTTGGCCTTGGAGGAATTTCCTGAGTTAGCAGAGAAAGGCGCATACTCCTCGAGTAAGATATATACTTCAAAGGACCTGGACGATATCGTGGCCTACGCAAGCTCTGTGAGTTGATTCTCCACGTCCCGTACTCCGATATATTCAAGAGGGAACGTAATAGCGAGGTATTGATGTGATGCTCGAAATCGACACACCCGGTCACACAGATGCTATCTATCACTCCTATCCCGAGTACATTGCGTGTCACGAGAAGTCTCCTTGGTACACTTATGCGAATGGTGCGTCTGTCTTTTTCGGGTCCCACCGTCTTTCGACAGACAGTTTGAACTTTATACATAGAACCTCCTGCTGGTCAATTGCGTCTCACAGAAGCTCCCGTGATTGAATTTGTCCGCAATCTGTTCAAAGCTGCCGTCGAGCACACGCCAGGACCATTTTTCAGCACTGGCGGTGATGAGATCAACGCACGGTGCTACGCAGAGGATGGTGTCGTCCAAGGTACCTTGAATAAGACCGGAGAGACATTTGAGCAAGCACTGGATAACTTTACCCAAAAGACACATGCTGCGCTCCTCGAGAGTGGGAAGATACCAGTGGTCTGGCAGGAGATGGTACTCAACCACCAAGTCAAGCTCGATCCTGAGACCGTTGTTCTGTGAGTATCCATCTCCACGACAGAAAGCAAGGTCCAGTGGATGGACCGCAGTACTGATCCGAGGGGTTTTGAAGGGTATGGATTTCAAGCGCAGATGCAAAGAAAGTTGCAGAGACCGGGTACAGGTTCGTACATGCCTCGAGTGATTATTTCTACCTCGATTGCGGAGGCGGTTTATGGGTTGGGAATGTTCCCAATGGTAACTCGTGGTGCGACCCATTCAAGAGCTGGCAGAAGGTAAGTGGGAGAAACAATGACCAAAGGAGACTAACATCGGAGGTCTGACAAAGATGGTAACAGGCCTATTCGTTCGATCCTCTGGCGAATTTGACCTCCGCAGCAGCCGCGAATGTACTTGGCGGCCAGCAGCTACTCTGGACCGAACAATCAGATCCTTCCAGTACGTCCTCGTCGCATACGTAAATTCCACCGCCGTCCATTCACACCCCATCCCGTTACCATACTTCAACTGACCCTGCACCCCTAGATTTAGACCCGATTTTGTGGCCGCGCGCAGCTGCGTCGGCAGAGGTTTTCTGGACCGGTCCAACTCATCCCAACGGAGGGCCACTTGATGGGAGTGAAGCCTTGGCGAGGTTGCATGATTTGCGGTATCGCTTTGTTCAGAGGGGGGTCAACGCTATCGCCTTGCAACCTGAATGGTGTGCAGTCCGACCACACGCATGCGATCTCTAGCCGAAGATTGAATACCTGTAACCTATTGGTTCCACATTGAGTTTCTTTGAAAGCGTTTCAGCATAAGAACATCCATCATCGGGGATTGCCCTTCTTGCGGCCCTGTATGGGACCGGCAACGCATCCTTTCCCACACTGTTGTGAGAAAACCTACGTTCGACCACGAATTTGTGGCTAATTGATTCGAATAAGGCCCAGGCGCTAATTGAGCTATTTCGTTCCTTTGAACCCAACTTGGCCACACCGTTCACTCGCTTGCCCTCACGAAATTCAGCGGCATCGCTAATATTTTGAGACACCGCGTCCTCTCGCTCGTTGTGGGGGTTTGAATAACCATGATTGCCGATTCGTGTATCGTGGTTTCGTTCAGTGACTTGGTCAGTGACTTGGAAAATCGAAATTTATTCACTATCAAAGCGGGCTACGGGTACTGAGACCTGTTGAAGCAGAACGGAATTCAATCGTGTGTAATGAAACACGAAGCCGACGGATACTGTATTGCGGCTCGTTATTTTTGGAACCACCACGGTATGGCACGTTGCCCTCTTGGTCTGGTGAAGGAAAGCACTCATAAGCATTCCACGAGTTTTCCGGTGTTTCCGGCAAATCATCCAATCTCCTTCCAGAAGCATCGCAAATGGCTCACACGCTTGCTCTCGAAGGAGCATACTCCTTGGACCGGTACTACTGATCTTCCAGATCTCGTTGCTTCGGCATGGAGGCATCACGGAGGTTGTGACCTCCAGACTGCGGCAAACGATCAAGTCGGTGACAGCGGGACTCCTAGCAACACAAAAGTCGCAACCCTCTCCTTTCAATAATTGCTTATTTCGAGGTTTGGCGTACTCGGCCTGCGGATTTGGCCGACTCCCGTGGAACGAACCCGAGTCGTGTTTCAAGTCGCGAGGGTGACCGGTGCATGGCTTCTTGCATATCATAATCGCTCTATTCTCGAGGCAAGACAAAGTCCGATACGGAGTCAAAGATCGTCAATATCATTTCTTTCTGAGAATTTAACCAAATGCATCGGGTGTGCAGGTTTACCAGCCAAAAAAATTAGTCCCAAGAAATGCAATGGGTGCTGCGATCTCAGGTTGTGACAGGTTTATTCCAACCTTTCCATCTACCGACTTACTCATCTATTCGTTGTTATGGCACCATGGCTATTTTTCTGAAACTCGACTTTGATTTTCATCAAATTATTTTCCCTGACGGCTCTCCATCCGCAGTACTTTATGCCCAATATTCTGGCCACGCCTCCATTTGGCGCTGATATCAGTCGCCCCCTGACCCAGCTCAATCTTGACACTTGTGGAATCGCCCGTTCTCGAAAGTTATAATATTCGGACCATCTCCTTTGAATCAAATTTGTTTCCAAATCCCTGAAACGTCCGAGGGTGCAGACCTACGAGTTCATTGTTGACTTCTAAAAAAAACCCTCAATGGGACGGACAGATCGCAGTTTGCACCTTTGATATCGTCGCTTCCTTCTTCCTATCCCGTGCAGTTCAATATACCCTCTCCAATCCTCTCCTTTGATCTGCCGACCACTGCGGCGGGTAAAAAACTCACCCATGTCTACGAGTTACACCTTTAATTCAGTGACATCGAACCTGGAGGAAGAGACGAGAATCTTGCGCAGCCTGCTCTCTGTCCTCGCTCCCGCATCGAATTATTGTCGCCAAGGGAAGAGTTTCATCACCGCGGAGAGTAGCACGTTTAGCAATAAAATGCACCCGAAAGCGGTGATGGATTTCTTGAACATAAAAGCCGCTCGATGAGCGATGGGCCACAACTCACAACCCACCCACCACAACCTGTCGCTCTTTACAATGTTCATTAGCACTTACTCTATCCTCTCATTTGCAACTAGCCTGGCAATCCTTCCGAGTGCCCTCGGCGCAGCCATCACGGACCTTGACCCATTCGATCAACCCATCATCCGAAAACGCGATGAAGTGAACTACGTTTGGTCCATCGCGAACGGGGATATCGCACCGGTAAGGATCACTTCCAATTTTCAATACCATCTCAGCTATAAGGAATCCACTTACTAGGATGGCTTCACCCGATCTGCGGCTCTCGTGAATGGGTGGGTTTTATGATATTGCTCATCATCCCTTGAACTGACCTGGTGCATCAGCCTATTCCATGGGCCAACCATTACAGCCAACAAAAGTGATACGGTCAACGTATGCCACATTATTGCAGATCGATAGCGACGATTCTCATCTTTTTTCCAGGTTCAAGTCACCAATTCATTGACGGATCCTACAATGCGCCGTTCTACCTCGATCCACTGGCACGGAATTGTGAGTCGTGGTTAGCTATCACTGTAAAAATTGACTAAGACTTCGTAGACCCAACACACTACTGCGTACCAGGACGGTGCCGCCTTCGTTACTCAGGTGCAAACTTAGTCCACTCGAATCAAATATCGACTCATTTACATTTTCAGTGCCCTATCGGCCCCAACTCGACCTATACTTACTGTTTGTTCCCCCAACTGCGTCCGCCGCAACGTTTCTGATACTTTTACACCACCCATTTCAGCGTTCGCCGTCCCCGATTCTGGTACCTATTGGTACCACTCTCACCTATCCACTCAATACCTTGACGGCCTTCGTGGTGTCATTGTTGTCTACGTACGTGTTTTGAACCTTTCCTGAATGTCTTGCTCATTCTTACTCAGGACCCCGATGACCCGCACGCATCACTCTATGATGTAGATGACGAGACCACTATCATTACACTCGCCGACTGGTGGCATACCCCGTCTATCGCTGTATGCAAGCCTTCTCTTTCCATATACCGCCATGCACTAAGCAAACGTTCAGGCCACCGCAGCCTATCTCTCCTCGAGTAATGTAGGAGATATCGAATCTGTACCAGATTCGGCGATGATCAACGGTGTTGGGCGCTATGTTGACGGTCCTGAGATGTCGTGGGCTCGCATCAATGTGACCCAGGGTCAACGCTACCGATTTAGGGTTGTGAACACCTCTGGAATTGCTCATTACCGATTTGCCATCGAAGGTCACTCGCTCACTGTACGTATGTACGAAGGAGATACGCACCAGAAGCCTGACGCGGTTGATAGGTTATCGAAGTGGACGGAATTAACCATGAGGCTCTGACTGGTGACTACATCGACGTCTACCCTGGACAACGTTACAGTGTGGTCGTGAATGCCAACCAAACCGTGGATAATTACTGGATCACTGCTCCCGCCACCGTACGCACTTCCACCAATAATACTAATTGTGCGCTTCCCTTTGATCTGAGGTTATAATTCGCTCATACATACTCTTGTTTCAGTCGATCCCGACACTGTTTACGCTGTCCTTCACTACGAGGGTGCCACTGATGCCGATCCTACCTCCGACGCTCCGACCGCAAGCGGTACTCAATTACTTGAGTACAACATGGGTAGCTAGGTTTCTTGCTTGGTTTTCCGCGATTGGCTAATACACTCGCTAGTCCCTCTCGAGAACGTCGGTATTACTGGAACGGGTGATGCGGACCAAGTCTTCAATGTCTCATTTGGCGTTTCTATCGACGCTACTGGCCTTTTCCTGGAGATCAACGACGTCGCATACGTGCCTCCCACTCTTCCCACTCTCCTCAAGATCCTGACCGGAGCGAGTGAAGCAAGCGACTTTAACACGACGGAAAACACAAATATCATCAACACTAAGGGGTCTGTCATTGAGATCAACATTACTGGTTTTCCTGGCCACCCTTTCCATCTTCACGGCCACTCGTTCGACGTTGTCCAGAGTGCTGGTGGAGAACGCAATCTCGTCAACCCACCTCGCCGTGATGTTGTAGTTACCGCAGGTAATCTGGTTGATACGATTTATGCGGCGCGAGGTGCTAACGACAAGCGCAGGAGCGACCCCAGTTACTATTCGCTTCATCGCAGACAATCCAGGCCCTTGGTTCCTCCACTGCCATATTGGTTAGAACTCTTCCTTTGCTCAATCCTTGTGCGAAAGCTGACCCTGTCCAAGATATGCATCTCGAGGCCGGTCTCGCGGCCGTCTTCGTGGAAGCTCCTTCCGACATCACAAGCGGCGACGACGCTGTAGTCCCTAACTCTGCTTGGGAAGGCCTTTGTGACGCCTACTATGCACTCGACTCCGCATTCCAGTAGTGGTCGCTCGTGTGATAGTGGTTCGGTCGGACAATCTCGAATCTTCACATTCAATAGGATCGTGATTACTTGCATAATATCTTTATCTCTCTCCTTCGCTCAGCATATAGCTTGCTCTTGCCTTCTTCGTCTGTCCTTGCTATTTTCTTTGTTAGTCAATGGTTAATTATGTTTTTGGAGACTTTTCTCCACTCTAAGATATATCTAGCAGACGCGCCCATGAGGTTTACGAGAAGGATACCACCTTATGCGGAAATTAGCGCTCTCAGGCTACTGGGTTCAGCTTTGAGCCGAGAAAGTGGAACATGTGCAAGGAGTAAAAACCTGATTATTTCAGGACTACTCTATGAGACTATGTTTCTGGTGGGAATACTCGGCGTGGACTGCTTCAGTCCCGACTTTCCGATCTCAACGATGAAGCATTTGAGACACAGGAAGGGCCCCTCCCCGTAACACGATGCTGCACAATTGATCCCACCGTGGTCAAGGATACAAAAACAATACCCCACTATGTAGTCTTTGCGCGTTCTTGAATTCTGACGCAGATGGGTGAGCGCGAAGGCCGAGAGATGCGATTGAGAGAATCAAACTTAGCGTATCATATACAGAATGCATAGGACAAACAACGTCTTAACGACCCGATACAAGGTGGTTGGTATGTGGGCCTAGCCTCTTGGACCACTCTCAGCACGTGAGCGTGAACACTAAATAACCCGCGGCCTAAACAAGTAGCTGGTGAGTGAAGTGCCTTGGATAAATCCTTACAAGGTACCGAACCAGTGCGGTGGGATTCCCACATCATTATATATGCACATAGGGGTATTGTTAATAATAGGATGATCATCTAGGCGGAATATAGGCCTACTGAAATGTTCGCGCGCCGAAGGATCGGCGCTTCGATGCCGCCTCACACCTTGAACCCGGACCTTTTTTTTTTTGGTTGGGGAGGGAAATGCGTCATACACCGTAGCGCCGTTGGGCGCCGTGTGTGGGACTCCAGTACGGCTTGCCGGTGGGTCTATTTACCTGTTGGACAGTCTGCCGCCTGACCTACCCATGGCCCACTAATACGCCGGTGATACCCGGCCATATCCCTTTGTGTGAAATCGACGGACGGACCTGTCTTAGGGTTGAAATCGGCAAAACGTCCATCCGCCCAGAGGGTCTTGAAAGCACGTTGACGAGTCAACCTCCTCCCGCCTTCCATGAAACGCGTCGCGTTCCAGCTTTTTCGGATTAGATCTCTAATGAGTTCCTTCAGAACCTCTCTTGTCTCGCTAGGTGCTACGTCCTGATCGAGTATTGAATTTTTGTTTCTAGATTTCCATATTGCCCATATTGTCATTGACATTAGAGATCAGGATGCATAGTCTCTCGGAGTCTTTGCTTAGGTCGTCTTCAAATGATAAGGCTGCTATACCTTTTATCAGGCCCGTCGATATGTTGGACCATGTTCTAGTAGGTTTCCGTGTGACAGGTTTCTTCCAGCCATTCCATCTACCGACTTACTCATCTATTCGTTGTTATGCCACCATGACTATTTTTCTGAAACTCGACTTTGATTTTCATCAAATTATTGTCTCTGACAGCTCACCATCCATAGTGCTTTATGCCCAATATTCTGGCCACGCTTCCATTTGGCGCTGATATCAACCGCCTCGTGACCCAACTCAATCCTGACACTTGTGGAATCGCCCATTATCGCAAGTTATGATATCTGGGCCATCTGGATTTATCAAATTTGCTTCCAAATCGCTGAAACGCCTGAGGGTGCAGACCTAGCCTCGAGTTCATTGCTAACTCTGAAGAAAATCGTCAATGGGACGGACAGGTCGCAGTTTGTACATTGGATATCGTTGCTTCCTTCTGCCCATCCCATGCAATTCAATATCGTCTCCACTCCTCTCCTTTGATCTGCCCGCCAAAGGAAGAGTTTCATCACCGCGGAGAGTAACACGTTTAGAAATGAAATGCACCCGAAAGCGGTGATGAATTTCTTGAACATAAAAGCCGCTCGATGAGTGATGGGCCACAACTCACAACCCACCCACCACAACCTGTCGCTCTTTACAATGTTCATTAGCACTTACTCTATCCTCTCATTTGCAACTAGCCTGGCAATCCTTCCGAGTGCCCTCGGCGCAGCCATCACGGACCTTGACCCATTCGGTCAACCCCTCATCCGAAAACGTGAGGATGTGAACCATTTTTGGTCCATCGCGAATGGGGATATCGCACCGGTAAGGACCACTTCCAATTTTCAATACCGTCTCAGCCATAAGGAATCCACTTACTAGGATGGCTTCACCCGCTCTGCTGCTCTCGTGAATGGGTGGGTTTTGTGATATTGCTCATTATCCCTTTAACTGACCTGGTGCATCAGCCTATTCCATGGGCCGACCATTACAGCCTTCAAGGGTGATACCGTCAATGTATGCCACATTATTACAGATCGATAGAGACGATTCTTATCCTTCTTCCAGGTTGAAGTCACCAATTCATTGACGGATCCTACAATGCGCCGTTCTACCTCGATCCACTGGCACGGAATTGTGAGTCGTGGTTAACTATCATTGGAAAAATTGACTAAAACTTTGTAGACCCAACACACTACTGCGTACCAGGACGGTGCCGCCTTCGTTACTCAGGTGCATACTTAGTCCACTCGAGTCAAATATCGATTCATTTGCATTTTTAGTGCCCTATCGGCCCCAACTCGACCTATACTTACTGTTTGTTTCCCCAACTGCGTCTGCTGCAACGTTTCTGATCCTCTTACACCACCCATTTCAGCGTTCGCCGTCCCCGATTCTGGTACCTATTGGTACCACTCTCACCTATCCACTCAATACCTTGACGGCCTTCGTGGTGTCATTGTTGTCTACGTACGTGTTTTGAACCTTTCCTGAATGTCTTGCTCATTCTTACTCAGGACCCCGATGACCCGCACGCATCACTCTATGATGTAGATGACGAGACCACTATCATTACGCTCGCTGACTGGTGGCATACCCCGTCTATCGCTGTATGCAAGCCTTCTCTTTCCATCTACCGCCATGCACTAAGTAAACGTTCAGGCCACCGCAGCCTATCTCTCCGCGGATAATGTAGACGATATCGAATCCGTACCAGATTCGGCGATGATCAACGGTGTTGGGCGCTATATTGGCGGTCCTAAGATGTCGTGGGCCCGCATCAATGTGGTTCGGGGTCAACGCTACCGATTTAGGGTTGTAAACACCTCTGGAATTGCTCATTACCGATTTGCCATCGAAGGTCACTCACTCACTGTACGTATGTACGAAGGAGATACGCACAAGAAGCCTGACACGGTTGATAGGTTATCGAAGTGGACGGAATTAACCATGAGGCTCTGACTGGTGACTACATCGATGTCTACCCTGGCCAACGTTACAGTGTGGTCGTGAATGCCAACCAAGATGTGGATAATTACTGGATCACTGCTCCCGCCACCGTACGCACTTCCACCAATAATACTAATTGTGAGCTTCCCTTTGATCTGAAGTTATAACTCGCTCATACATACTCTTGTTTCAGTTGATCCCGACACTGTTTACGCTGTCCTTCACTACGCTGGTGCCGAAGATGCCGATCCTGCCTCCGACCCTCCGACCGCAAGTGGTACTGAATTACTTGAGCACAACATGGGTAGCTAGGTTTCTTGCTTCACTCTTCCGCCATTGGCTAATACACTCGCCAGTCCCTCTCGAGAACGTCGGTATTACCGGAACGGGTGAAGCGGACCAAGTCTTCAATATCACATTTGACGTTTCTATCGATGCTTCTGGCCTTTCCCTGGAAATCAACGACGTCGCATACGTGCCTCCCACTCTTCCCACTCTCCTCAAGATCCTGACTGGAGCGACTGAAGAAGGCGACTTTAACACGACGGAAAACACAAATATCATCAACACTAAGGATTCTGTCATTGAGATCAACATCACTGGTTTTCCTGGCCACCCTTTCCACCTTCACGGCCACTCGTTCGACGTTGTCCAGAGTGCTGGTGGAGAACGCAATCTCGTCAACCCACCTCGCCGTGATGTTGTTGTTACCGCAGGTAATCTGGCTGATATAAGTTATGCAGCACGGGTGCTAACGGCAAGTGTAGGAGCGACCCCAGTTACTATTCGCTTCATCGCAGACAATCCAGGCCCTTGGTTCCTCCACTGCCATATGGGTTAGCACTTTTCTTTTGCTCAATCCTTGTGCGAAAGTTGACCCTGTCCAAGATATGCATCTCGAGGCCGGTCTCGCGGCCGTCTTCGTGGAAGCTCCTTCCGACATTATAAACGGCGGCGACGCTGTAGTCCCTAACCTTGCTTGGGAAGGCCTTTGTGATGCCTACTCTGCACTCGACCCCGCATTCCAGTAGTAGTCGCTCGCGGTGATAGTGGTTCGGTCGGACTACTTCGAATCTTCACATTCACCCGAATAGGATCGCGATTACTTGCATAATATCTTTATCTCTCACCTTCGCTCAGTATATAGCTTGCTCTTGCCTTCTTCGTCTGTCCTTGCTATTTTCATGTTTTGGAGCCTTTTCCCCACAGGAGCCCCTCCCCGTAACATGATGCTGCACAATTGATTCCACCGTGGTCAAGGATACAAAAACAATACCCCACTATGTAGTCCTCGCGCGCCCTTGAAATTCTGGACGCAGATGGGTGAGCGCGAAGGCCAAGAGATGCGATTGAGAGAATAAAACTTAGCGTATCATATACAGAATGCATAGGACAAACAGCGTCTTAACGACTCAATACAAGGTGGTTGTATGTGGGCTTGGCCTCTTGGACCACCCTCAGCACGTGAGCAAGAACACTAAATAACCCGGGGCCTAAACAAGTAGCTGGTGAGTGAAGTGCCTTGGATAGATCCTTACAAGGTACCGAACCAGTGCGGTGGGATTCCCACATCATTATATATGCACATAGGGGTATTGTTAATAATAGGATGATCATCTAGGCGAAATATAAGCCTACTGAGATGTTCGCGCGCCCGCTTCGATGCCGCCTCACAACTTGAACCGGACCTTGCCTGACGCCTGCCTAAAAGTTTAAAGACATGGCTACCTATTTTCCTAGAAATTCACGGAGAGCCGAGAAGCAACGAGATGCTCTCGAGGAACGAGAAGGCGAACAACCAAGGCGGGCACCAAGCGAAACAGATGCAATGGCGGCAACCTCAATCCTCGTGTTCCCCTCGCCATCGTCGGAGCCACCCTCGCCAACGCCATCCACACTCTCCCAGCTCTCCATTCCTACCTCTGTTTCAATCGATTGGTCCAGCAACGCCGGGAGAGCTCGCAGCTCAAGTAAGCGCACAATTAGTTTCCAGAGTATGAGCAGTGGAAGTCTTGGCGGGTCACGCTCCCTATGGGAAGAACTCAATCTAGACGCACTCCAAGTCGAGTTGCTTGAGACTGCGAGTGAAGTTGGGAGTTCTAGCGCAGAGGTGGAAGTTTGGGAATGGTCTAGCGCTGTTACGAGTGATGGGAGCAAGCTAAACTCGCTCATTCTGAAGACAAGGGACCCACCGTCTTCCACTCTTTTCACGGGCAAGTATAACGATGAGCCGCTCGACAGCTTCCAAGCGCGGCTTGTCGGGCGTCATCGAACCCGGACAATATCTCAATTCTCCAACAACTCGATTACATCTAATGTAACGACTGGATCACAACACGATCCCCATGCGCCTATTCATATCCCTTTCATCTCCTTCGTGCAATCTCTGCTACGCGTTGACCCTCAAACCATTTTCCTTCTGACCCACTCCGCCTCAGAGGACTCATCTTTATTTGACTCCTCGCCTTTCGACATCGTACCTCCCGATTTCGTTACCTATGACTCGGATAACGCGACTTCCACTCCTCGTCGCGTCCCAGAAAGTGACACTAGCACTGTGACGAGTCTGTTGAGACGTGGGCTACAGGCATCCTATCAACTCAACGTTATTCCGCCGACTACCTTTGGTGTCATCAACCCGATCTTCGAGTTGATCGGCTATATGATGGGCTCGTCCAGAAAAGCGTTGAGAGACCTTTTCGTTGTCAGTCGTACGCCGGCTTCTGTAGTGTGACCATACTGCAGCTTGCTGTGTCTATCACGGGATTGAGGCGAGGAGATTAGTCGATTTGCGCGCATCACTCGAGAATTAATTTGGAAAAGGAACCACAGCGATGGTACAATATTACTCCCACATTAATAATGAGTCTCCTACGCTTCCTTTCGCCCGATCACAGTCATCATGCCTGACTTCAGGCTGCTGGTTGCGAATCCATGTACAACTCTCGTCATGTATTAGTAACTTTGGCCCAACGTGGTTATGGTCAGTTGGTGCCCCAAGCGCGTCTACTCTTCTAGAGAGAAGGAGCCTCTCCCTCCCACAGTCATTAGACGGTGTCGGCATATACCTAGGCTCTCTTCACTAGCACGTTGCTGTGTTTAGCGGTGTGCAATATTCCTGCATTTGTTAGGAATAGGAATGGGATTGTGTGCGGCAAAAGTATTGCCAACAGGTTGCTACTCATGTACTAATAGTAAGAGGCAATAGAGAGGATTTCGGAAATGGCCAGACACATGACGCGCGTGCGGGGCCTGAGACAAGGAAGACTGGATGGATGGCCTAGGGGAAGGAGAGCCGGACTGCCGATGTGTGACATTAGAAAAGCCACCAAATTATAACATTGTATTGACGCGAGGAACCAGTGCGACCCGCATTACCGACCAGATCAATAATCGCGAGTTCGGAGCCTCGGTGAGCACTCATCACGACCGCCACGACATGGCGGTTTTGTATAGCTCATAGAAATTTATTTTCTATCGTTATATTGGGTTCTACTACTGGACATATTATCATTACACTCGAAACCCTTTCAATAAAGAATAAGTGATGACATGGGTGTGATACCTGCTAAGCTGAGCCAATAGAAGAAATGACTGTATAACAGGGTAGGCGCACGTAGGCCCCTCTCCGCACCCCAGGCCCCTCAGAATTCTTGGATTAACATTAACATATTGACACCATAGGATGGGAGCCCTCATAAGGCCGTATAACATGGACAAAAATGTGGTGACTACCTTTTTAATAGGTCCATCCTAAATTATCTAGCCTTATCCCTATCGTGTCCTCATTCTATCCCATTGCCATCTGCTTGCTTATTCCTGACACCAGTGCCAATCAGTCATGAGGGATAAGTAATAATAACTAGTTCTGCAGAAGGCCGATGGATGGGAATTTGAATTGGACAGGACAGGGATAGTGTTAGGAGTCATTTATCAATTTCAATATTTGGTCATACTACCGGTGAGTGTTGGAGTTGATGATTCATCCAACTAAAAGGCCGGGTAGTGTAGTGGTAACACGCCCTTACTAGATATGGGGAGGTCCCGGGTTCGAACCCCGGCTTGGTCGTTCTTTTCTCTCTAACAGTGAATAGAATGAGGTCAAGATCAAGGATGAGGATAGCCCATCTTGTCATCCAATCTCCCATCCTCAACCTGTCCTGCAGCAGTGTCCGGAATTCCGATGCTGGCCCATGCAATGTATTTTGTTCATGCTGGACAATGGCAACCATACTGTTAGGAACGTTGCTAGAGATGTACTACAATCGGATTCATACTACCTTTCTGTTAGCTTCCGGTGTTCTCGCCTCCTGATTGACCACACCTTTGCCAAACCGATTTGATTTCGTGCGCACGCATTTCCAGCCCTCCCAGTTCAAGCGGAACGTTTACCCAAGTATTACAGCCTCAAAACCTTCCAAGTGAGCAAGGCCCTTGACAACAAATAGCCCAATCTCGCCGACAGACTAGCACCCACATCGCATACCTCTCACCGTTAGCTTAGGTCGATTCCCGACGGCGTCATAGTATGATATTCATATCTTGTTTTCAACTGTCACTGAATTTCA
>Ga0307513_10000517_pt1 | contig 55333 bp, 60 predicted proteins | sample 15_EM_MG_FD_202174 | JGI IMG/M metagenome (GOLD analysis project Ga0307513, IMG submission 202174) | Populus trichocarpa ectomycorrhiza microbial communities from riparian zone in the Pacific Northwest, United States - 15_EM | ecosystem: Host-associated > Plants > Roots > Unclassified | place... | reverse complement strand
GGATTAAATACATAATGGCTCCGGGGAAATTCAAGTTGGCAGAACAGGGTTGAGAGTATTCACCGTTAATATACCGTCAGCTGATTACTTCCGGAGGTTTGTCCTACGGTGGGGTTAAGGTAGTTCCTCCGAGGGAGAGAACAGGGGGGAGGGTTGGGTGGGACTGGCGAAGAGGTATGGTGCTCGAGCACCGGAGTGCGGTAGAGTTTGCTGGCTAGCGACTAGGGGAGTATTTGTAATCGGGGGGGGGGGGGGAGGGGCTGTTTTTGTTTTTTTAGCATTTTAGCGTGGAATGGGGTACCAGACCTGTAGGAGTAATCGGATTATGATAATATATTATTATGATAATAATTATTATGATAGAAGGGCCGTTTCCACCCTATCTTGCTTTAGGAATGCTTGGAGATTTTCCGCCAAAGTGCTTCAAGGGGGGGGGGGGTATCAAAGTGGGGAATTTAAAGAAAGATTAGGGCGGGGAAAAGGGTGAGAATGGGGGAGAAATGCCCGAGACGCCGTCAGAATAAGGTGCTTTCCAATGCTTGTTTCCTATCTCCGGTAGGGAAAAACGTTCTCATTGTGACCCCCGGGAGATTACCGATTTGTGATTTTCCTGAGGGTAGAGTTCTACTATGGTGTTCAGGAAAGTTCGCAAGTCACAGCTGGTGAGATTACATTGCCAAGTGCGTTGTTGGCGGTATCCAACAGTGAGGGCTACGGCTTGCCATGCGAGTCAATTGGCGAGAGGCAGTGGTCCTCTAAGAGCTGCAAGTGTTTTTCAAAAAGCCGATATCGTGGCGTCTGGGAGTTGTTGTAGTCTATGAAGTGTTTGTTGTGCCTACTATGAATGTGGCTCGGGGAGATTTTTTCCAGGTTTATTCCCCTTGAGTGTAACATAGTGATTAGCTTAGGGCAGATTTCTTGGAGGGCTATGGATATTGCCTGCCGCTGTCGGTGCCCTAAGGGGCTTCCTTGAACATATCATACCCTCAGGGCTTAAGCAGCCTAGTGGGTTGGGCGCTGTGTGTGTCTAAGTATCTTATGCATGAATTTTGGAAGGAGGTATGACATGGGACAAGTAGATATTTGATCGCAGCATGAATTACCGGTAGTGTGACTTCCGTGGAAAAACAACCCCTTAGTAAACATAGCTGGCAACGTAGGGGTGATTTGGAGCGAAAGCCGCAAAAACGAGCACCCTATATCCTGAGGAAATCTGTTGGCATCTCCCACAAAGGTAGTGGATAGTAATCGCAAATATGCGGTAATCTTGACTGCCCAGTCCCAACTCAGAAGCCGCGGGAATTTTCAATACCGCTGGGTTAGTCGCGTGTGGCATTCAAAAAAATCATGGTGCTCTGCATGAAACGTTTGGGCAATTGAGTCGGAATTAGATTGGATTCTCAAATGTGCACAGACAATCCATGATATGATATTATCTACAAAGTTTTGATCCCTGTGTCTGGGCACCCCATGTCGGATACTTTTAGAACCCGGATCAACTAGGTACGACTGCCAAGTTACAGGCATCTGGAAGCCTGGATAGAAGCCACGGTTATTCCCGCGTTATGTCCGTAGCCACAACGACCCGAGATCTGCACCTGGGGTACGGTACAATCACTACTCGTATCATGGTAAACTCTAGTAGTTCCTTGCCCTATTGGTTAATGCGTCCCTAGCAAAATAAACCGGCAGCTGCGCCCTGCGCCCTGGGAATGGAGATGAATGCGGATGCCCGACGGACATGGTGTTCATCCGTCGGGCGGAATAATAGTGCAGCCCTGGCCACCCACGGTAGGGCGCGGGTTGAGCCTGGGGGGTCATGCAGTATGCTATCATAATATTATTATCATAGATTTAGCTGTGTTGAATTGCTATCACATCCCTAAAGACTAGTTGGACCAAGACTAGAGTTCATGAGGGTCACGTGGAAACCCTTATCATGACTTAATGCGCGGGTTTTGTCATCCCCGATGTGCAGGGTTTCCTTTGACATTAGTGAATTTGGGGCACTTAGGCCTCCCTAAGCACAGCGGTGGGGGTTAGTCTGGTAAACCAGGCGGGGTCGTGGCTAGGTGGTAGGAAGCTCCAATGAGATGCCTGGATTCCTGAGTTGTGGTAACATTTGTGACATTTGTCCCTATCTAAACGCATCGATGAGCTATGATCCATATATGTGACACATGACCTGAAGCTTGCCTCAGGAAACCAGGATGGTCAGGAAAGCCAGCCCTACTATCACGCCCACCAAGCATCTCTCTCTGACTCGGCAAACTAGAATCCCTCTCAAGCAACTGCAAGCAAGGGGCATGCTCGGAAACTTTTAGAATTATCCAAAGTTCCCTAGGCCTGATATCCCAGGGCAGAAGTGATCATGGGTTGGCCTATGGGTAGTTTAAAATTAAAATTGGAGTTGGGGGCTTAGGCCCTAAAGTAAAGTATTTTGAGTGGTTTGTTATTCATGCCTTGTCACTCGCTTTGGACCATCACACTTGTAGGATGAACACAGTAAGCTCCATTGGTGTGGACTCGGGGGGACAGAGTATAGGAGCTTAGGCGAAAAGGCAATGACTCATAATCTCGTGATGCTCGAAAACTGGGATTACTAGTCACCCGAGACCCAGTAAGGTTCCTAGAGATGTAGGCGAAGCCCCCCCCATACACTAGCCCAGGCCTGGCTGGTGGATATCGCTGTCTAGAGCATCTTAGGGAGTACGCGATCAAACAAAAGAAGTAGACCTCCTTTATATTGCGCTTGGGTTAGATACAGGAGCACTCTAGGGCAACCAAATATTCTAGACTTAAGCTCTTGCCTATTCTAGAGGCTGAGTGCTACTCTAGAAGTGGGTTCTTGTGGAGCGTTGCTTAGCGGACGGGGGTTTAAACTTATTTTAAAGGAAAACAAGGGGCATTCCTGCGGATCAGCAGCATTTCACGAAGATACTCGTGGTAACTTTTTAACACTTTCGTGCAGCATCACTGCCCCCAAGGGAGAAAACTCATTGGACAAAAGGCATACATTAAGGGAACAAATCCTTTCCAGGGGGCTTTAGTCTCTAAAGAGTGAATTTCACCCTTGGGAATGTCATTTGAGCAAAGGGGTTAGACCTGAATTTTTGAGTTCAAAAGTATCAGTGTCTAAGTTTCACGTGTATTCTCTTAGTCTACCGTGTTTCCGTGCCACACTTATTTCCCACATTGACAATGTAACCTTTCATAATCAACGAGGTAGTCTAACTGTGATTGCAGAGGGTGGCTGGGCCATTACTGGTATGATACAAGTGAGTCGGGATTGAGTATCCACCATACCAGCCTCCGCTGACGACTAGATAGGGAGATCGCTGTCCCTTAGTCGGTCAATGCTCCTAAGAAATTGGTGGCTTATGTCTCATATCGTAACGCCAAGAATATATTTCCAGTTAGGGAAGGATACTCTCCAAATGCTATCAAAATATTTCCAAATAAAGAAAAGTCCATTCGAGATTCTGTCATTTTCTTAACTAGATGGGCGCATCACCCGACGGACTACTTGAGTAAAGCCGGATAGCCTACCTAATATGCCAATTCCTATACACGAGTACAAAGTGTCCAACTCGGGCGTGTGAGTGCTGGGCAGATGTTGACCCAGTACGACAACATAATCAAGACCTGAGGGTTGGGATGGCCGCGGGCTTTGCAATGCCCTCTTACCGGCAACTTACTCAATCTCGAAAAGTAGCACCGTGCTACAGTGCCACAAAAGGGTGATTGTGGCGGGTATTTGTTCTAACGGGCCGTCTCAGGCAACCTTGAATGCGGTAGAGCACCGGTATGCGGCGATACTGTATTCGATTCACAGGAATCCTATTTCCTCGGGGTCACTCCAGCATGCATGTAACGTAACCGGTAAAGAACCTCCTACTAGCTGGGTAGCGTTGTCTTCCCGGAGTTTCCGAGAAGGGGCGAATTGCTTATCCCTTACAGTACTAGTAGTCTGTCAGGTGCTGCGCCCAAGAGATCTGGTTAAGAAAAATAACCAAGTCTGGGAGATGGTCCTTCCTTAACCGGAAATATATTTCTAGGGTTTCAAACTGAGAACTTATTCCACCGGTCTCTTGGGCGCTCTGACAAACGAAGGGATAGTACATTTACACGCCAACACCAAGACGACAGTACCGTATCGAATCAAAGTAGCTGATATACCGGAAAGGGAAGGGGCGTTCCCGAAATTAGGTCCGAATAGGGTTTCCGGAAAGAGCTGGTGTTTAACTGCTCCTGGCCTTTTCTGTGGACCGCCCCCCTCGGCGGGGCGCGGCATTGTTTTGTCGAGTATTTCACTGTACTCACCCGTCTTTGCCAATAATATCTCTGAACCGAATATTTGGCTAGAACTCCTGCAAAATATTGGCTGGCGGAGATATTCTTGGCAAAGAGAAGTAGGTAAATACATCTATCAGCCGCGGGAAAGCATTTTTGAGATTTTAGCCTCTTGTTGGGGGTCGCCTCGCTGAGGGGGGGGGGCGGTCTAGACTATGGTGGAATTAAACCTAGTCTTACGCCATAGCCAGCTAGGCTCATGTCATAGTATAAATTATCGCCACTCCCGTACAGGACCCCCTCTTTGCTATTCTCTCCCGCCCGCAAACTTTATCAAACCCTTAAACCACTTGGTTGGCTCCCTATCCCAACCGCCAACCCTATCCAATGGCCCCGTTGGTTATTGAGACCCCTCATGAGGCCAACCATGTCCCTAGCAACAAGGGAACTAATCTAAAAAAAGCATCTCGATTTACCCCGGGTAATACGGTGGTAGAAAGAGGGACTACCGGCTACATATACGAACACCTCAAGCCTTGCTTCCCCGACGTTACCTGGCCACCACTCGAAGAGGTTCCCTACTCCGATAAAGGGCTTCTCGGGGATCCCGAATATAAAGATCTCCTAGCCGAGGCTACGGATGTCTTTGACTACACGCCCAAGATCGGAACCGAGATTCATGGAGTCAACCTAAAGACCCTTTCAAACACTCAGAAGAATGACCTCGCACGGTTGGTTGCCTATCGAGGCGCCGTATTTTTCCGGGGCCAAGAGGATTTCGAGGTTGAGGACCAACTGGAGCTCGGCCGATATTGGGGGCCGCTGCATAAGCATGCAACAACCAGCGTCCCGCAAAAGGAAGGGCTGGATGAAGTTCACGTGATTTATCATGACGGTGATAGTTTGGATCAGAGGGCCCTATTCACACCAGCACATCTCTGGCACGCAGACGTAAGCTCCCAGCTTAACCTATTCCATTCTCTCTAACACTTCTACCCAGGTAACCTATGAAATCCAACCACCTTCCTATACTCTTCTCAAAGTGCTACACGGCCCTCCACGCGGGGGTGGTGGTGATACCCTCTGGTCATCCCAATATGCCGCTTACGATGTTCTCTCCGCTCCAATGCAGAAGTATCTCGAAGGCCTCACGGCCCTCCATTCCGCCGAAGAACAAGCACTAGGTTCACGCGCAGTCGGGAGACCAGTGAGGCGAGAGCCGGTGATCACTGAGCACCCTTTGGTCCGTACACACCCGGTCACTGGCTGGAAGAGTCTATTCGTGAACACCGGGTTTGTGAAGCAGATTGTCGGCATACCGAAGATGGAGAGCGATGTTATTCTGAGGTACCTCAATGACATTGTTGTTGCAACGCAGGAGCTTCACGTTCGGTTCCGCTGGGAAGAGCATACTGTTGCCATCTGGGATAACCGCATTTGTGTAAGTCTCTCTTATTTCAGGATTGGAATTATGGGCTTGAGCTAATATTTTGAAACCACAGAACCACACTGCCACCTACGGCTTCTCACCTCACATGCGTCACGCCATCCGTGTTACACCCCACGGCGAACGTCCAGTGTTAGATCCTAATAGCAGGTCTCAGGAGGAGGATCTTGATGAAAAGGCGGGTAGGACGCCAGTTAACAAGAACGGCGCCAGACAGTCAAACTACAATGATTAAGGTATTGCCGGAGCGTATCAGATCCGGCGGGGATAATGCGATTGCCCAGTGCGCAGTTGTGATTTCATTTACTTTGTTTTTGTTTTTGTATCATCATTTCCGGTCGGGGCAGGTGCATTGAAAGCAGAATACCTGCTATTCCGAGACGATTTTCTACTTGTTTATTAAAGCGAGCCAATTGCTAAGTTAATGTAGTATATTCATCTTTTTATAGTGAAACTTTGTATCCAATTGATTTCTTGTCCGGATTCATTCTCTTTCGGTGAGACTGGGCTTCCACATACCAACCCTCGAGAAAGTACTAAATTACCACCCCCCAATAGCCGGCTGATTTTTCTATCTGGCATACAAACTGTGAGGATCGTCCGCACTCCTCTCTCCCACCAATTCTAACCGTGCGTATACAAAACTAAGCGAGTAATCAGCAACCAGATGCCATTCGGATGAACCATTCTCAAATCTTCCCGTACACTTCCTTCACCAAGCGGATTCTCCGACCTTCCCTTCATCTGAGCTGACTCTGACAGGGCCACGCAAGGAGACTCGAACTTGGCCCACGAGCATTCCCCTGAGGCCGGCCTTGACTTCGTGTGTCGGGGGTTCCGTAGTGAAGTAGAAATTAAAACTCGATCACAATGCACTGTGGGGAGTTATAGGCCGACAAACGATCGTGTGGCCCTCCCGGCTTCTAGCTTAGCGTGTCCAAGCGCCCCGGGCAGGTTGTTTTAGTGTGCCAGACGCCAGGGTCCGTCTTTCGTAAAGACCGAAGTCCCAGGGGCTGACCGTAGGCCCCGGCCGTCTTGGGGTGGTATTGTTCCGGAAAGTGTCAGAAGGTTATCTATAGGACCGGGGGTCACCTGTAGGTACCGGTCGTTACGTGTAGGCACCTACCGTCACCGATGGTCACCAGTAGGTATCTGTCGTCACCTGCCATTGATTAGTTTTTCGATTACTCTTCGTACACTTTCTGCTTTCTAGCCTATAGCTAGTGCAAATATTGACTTTATGAGGGATTGAGCATGTAAAGTTAGTTCCCCTATATACAATACACAAAACCTGTGACAAATGGACCCATTTCCGAAAAAGACCCTAGAATAGTATGTCAAAGTTGACGGAAGCGGGTGGTTGTGAGCGATAAGGAAAGCGGATAAATAAAGGACAAGGAGGCATAATAACATTTGTGGTTTCATTTGTTCTGGGGGTGAAAGGGTTGACGGAAGGGTTTATGGTCATGTCTTTCCTTTATTGTTGTTACGGACGTACGCAGGCAAATGGGGTCATAAATGAAGAGAGATCGGAGGCGATAGAATGATTGAGATGGTGTTATTATTCTTATAATATATTATAGACTTATGTTTGGTTAGTTCTGTGGTGATGACGAACGAACGAAGTTTCCGATTATACCTGCCCTACAGTTCAGCCCCAGTTCAGCTCGACCCCGCCATTTATCCCCCGCAGCCTAGGGTACGATACTTTATCTTTCGTGTCTCTTATGATAATTATTATTATAATAATTACGATAATAATAATAATGTTATTATGACATTGTATGATATTATTATTATTATGATATTTGTTACCAAGCACAAATACCCGGGCCGTGCCCACATAAATCCGACCACAAATCAGTCCTATTAGAACCCTAACCCAACCTCATACCTATCTCATAACCTGTCGAGACATTCGGGACGGGTTTAAGATCTGGAACACTGCCATATTAGAGTGACCCTGATAGGAAAAACCACGGATTAGAAAGAGGTGTAATAGAAATGACCGCCGCTGCACTAATCAGACGCTATAGGGGGCTGTTCGTGGCGGAGTGGGTTTCCGAGCCGGAGGAGATTATATTGTGAAAAAGAATAAATACTCATACAGTAAAATCTCGTGAAATTCACTATCTCCATCAGCTCCTAATCTCCGGATTCTCAGACTAAAGTCCTTAAGAAGGATTAGTGCTTTCCTGACACGGGATAGCCTGAGTCATTCCGTCTTGTTGGATCTCGTTGACCTGGCAAACTAAACCCATCGTGGGCTGATGTCGCGATTTACAGGGATATTCGTCACTGCTCGGAGATAGTGGATTTCACGAGATTTTACGGTATCACCGTTCCATAGATGGGAGCAGGTGCTCCGATAGCTCCGAGGTAGAGACCCCGAGTGACTCCCTATGACCAAGGTGGCGTCAACGACATGTAAGAGGACAACACTATTTAGTGCCTACACAAGTGGAGAAGCTCATCTAAAGGACCGACGCAGTCTCGTCTTAGAGGACGACGGGGAGTCTGCTCCAGTCACGAGGGCAAAATAGCGCGAACCCGGTATGCATCTGTATTGCCGGATGGCCGATGAGGAATGCCTCTATGGTAGGTTTAGGCCTCAGGACTGCCGTTGGTTGATTGGAACGCTTCTGGATCGCTCCGCCGCGTTTCCGCCCTTGATTCAACAATTCATCTCACATCAAGTTTGCCTGGTCCGCTCACCGCAGAAGTCAGCGTGGTTCTAGTTTCGTCCTGTCTCCAGAACCCCTAGTTGTTGTGGAAGTATTTATATCTCTTTGTGTCCTTAGCGGGGATATCTATCTCTCGTTTAGCTCATATTGTTCTCAGTCGCTTACTCTTCATTCACCGTCGCCCCCCTGCCACCGCTTCGCCCTTTGGCTTTTTTTCTTGGGGTGGACAGCGGGAGGCAGAGGGGGCCGAAGCTGGGGCCGCCTGCAGGTACACTTACAATTGTAATAGGTGCTAGCAACTGCGATAATAATTCTGGTAAAAGGATTGCATAGAATACCAGAACAATACACGCTGGGGTTGGCATGGGAGCTAAATAGTGCCCTAGAATTTAGCCAGCATTCAATAGCTCTCAGCTCCATTTTTATACGACAAAATCGTATCTGATTTTGCGCCATAATATGGGGGGGAGATTCATAGCTGAGCTCAAGGGTATAAATTCGCAATGCCCTCACACTCTCAGGACCTTCAAACTGCTCCTCACAGCTCACCAACTACTCCTCAGAATCATTGGCTCTTAAACCGCTCACTTGAGTTCTTATCTCCTTCTCATACAACCATAACAACCCCTCTCAAATTCTAATAACCCACCCTCTATCATATCATACAATGGCCTCTTCGATTGTTGATTTGCTGGTTCCTCAGGAGGCTGACGTCATCTCTCGCAACGAAGGAACCTCTCCCAGAAAAGCCCCTAAGTTTACCCCGGGATATACCGCGGTGGAGGAGGGGACCGCTGGCTACGAATACGAACACCTCAAGCCTTGCTTCCCCGACGTTACCTGGCCACCACTCGAAGAGGTTCCCTACTCCGATAAAGGGCTTCTCGGGGATCCCGAATATAAAGATCTCCTAGCCGAGGCTACGGATGTCTTTGACTACACACCCAAGATCGGAACTGAGATTCATGGAGTCAACTTAAAGACCCTTACAAACACTCAAAAGAATGACCTCGCACGGTTGATTTCCTACCGAGGTGTGGTATTTTTCCGAGGTCAGAAAGGGTTTCAAGTTGAGGATCAACTGGAGCTCGGACGATACTGGGGGACGCTACATAAGCACGCAACTACTAGTGTGGTAAAAGGGTTGGATGAGGTTCATTCCGTTTACTATGACAAGAATACCTTGGATCAGAGGGCCTTATTCGCTCCCTCCCACCTTTGGCACGCAGACGTAAGTTACCCCCTTAACCCTCTAGACCTATTAAGTTCTCTAACAGTTCCACAAAGGTAACATATGAGGTCCAACCACCTTCCTATACTCTTCTCATAATTCTTCGCGGCCCTCCACGTGGAGCTGGTGGCGACACCATTTGGTCCTCCCAATATGCCGCTTACGATGTTCTCTCCACCCCAATGCAGAAGTATCTCGAAGGCCTCACGGCCCTTCATACATCTGAAGAGCAGGCCGCAGGTTCGCGTGCCGCCGGGAGACCAATAAGGCGAGAGGCGGTTACCACCGAGCACCCAATTGTGCGCACTCATCCTGTCACGGGCTGGAAGAGTCTCTTTGTGAACCCCGGGTTCGTGAAGCAGATTGTCGGCGTGCCCAAGATGGAGAGCGATGCTATCCTGAAATATCTCTATGACATTATTGTTGCGACGCAGGAGCTTCACCTTAGGTTTAGCTGGGAGGAGCATACCGTTGCAATCTGGGATAACCGTATTTGCGTTAGTGTCTCCCCCCCGTTCCAGGGTTAGGATTACGAGTTATGAGCAAGAACTAACGGCCCGAGTGATAGACCCACACTGGCACCTTCGGCTTTGCACCACACGTGCGTCACCTTCTCCGTGTCACGACCCAGGGTGAGAGACCAGTGTTCGATCCCAATAGCAAGTCTCAGGAGGAGGATCTCAATGAAAAAACTGGTAGAGCTCCCGTTAATAAGAACGGCGCCAGGCAGTCTAACTATAACGATTAAGTGTGTTCTGGAGCGACGGACGAGGCTTTCATTATCTCTAGATCCCCTGTTTCATTTTGCATTTGTGTACTTGCTTTCTTATCATGGGGGGAGCAAGCGGTGTTTTCCCAGACTGAGGCCGTCAACTAGTTGTACACCTTTAGATTAAAGCGAGTTGATTTCTCACTCATGATTATTCACTCAAAGATAAACGCTTTCCATTGTAGCCGACTAACAGCTCGATTAAGAGTGCGTATTTTCATGTTAGGTCACTCAATTAAATGTCGGTTTCTCGTGTCGAGAGGTGAGCGTTTTTGTTGTGCAGCGGAAGATTGTTGATTAAGTTCTCTAGCTAGCTAAGCGGAACATGAACGATAAGTGTACCCTATCGTGATGACGCAACCCATGATGTAGAATACACACTTCCGCGTGCGCCTTCTCATACGCAATAGTGAGTAGGAAGCCTTGAGCAAATCTCTCGTACTGAAAAGAAGAAAATCAACCGAATGCTTTCTACCTGATGGAAGCGGAGAAGTAAGTAAAAACAACTGTCACTCTCATAGAATACTCAAGTAGAAAGAAAATCACACAAGTCACAATCAATCTCAATTCACTAAGCTATCTCGCAAATCAACCCCACAAAGCGTACCAAACAGAAAATTCCCGACTTAAAGAATGCCCAACCCAGCAGGTTGTCCGACTACTAATTAAGTACAGGTCCAATTTTCCTTCCTTCAAACTCACGATCCTCGTTGCCGCTTTCCTTGCTGCAAAGGTTGTCGGTTGTCCTCGTCTCTGTCTGTGTGTAGGTGGGGGGGGAAGAGAAGCGTGAGAGAAAAAAACCTAACTTACATAGCAGCCCTTGTCCGCCAAGCCTAGGCAACCACCACCCCACGATCGTGACTTACTACCTATTTTGTATGAGTTAATTACAGATAAGCTAGATAACAGCAAGTTAAGAAAGTCAAGTTTAAGCCCTAACAGTACCTCCGCCCGGAGGATCATTTCTCAACATCTCGCACAAACATAAACAGTGAAACAATACCGTACCCTCCTCCAAAGCTCCACAACCTTTCGGCGGGTTGTTTTCTCATTAGATCATGGCCTGGCTGGGAGTGCATCCAACCATGGAAATCTTACCTATTAGAGTTTGCCCTGAGAGACCCAATTGGTGGCTGCGTTAGTTGACTACAAGGCTGGATATCCCGACTCCGTGCTCCCCTGAAAAATAAAGGAAATCGGGCCCAGAACTAATCCCCCTAAAATGAACTTTTAGCTTACGCTTTGATCCCCTGGTAAGAGCAATAACGTTACAGATGGTAGTTGCCTAGGTTTGGCTCAACCACTCAAAACCAGCCCCCCACGGTTTTCGTTTCGTCCTACTTCATATCTACTCCTAGAGTATGACTCCGCGTAAAGGCTCTGAAAGTGGAGTATCTGCGATTGAGAATATATACACAGAGATAAGTTTCTCACTGAAAGGAGGTATTGATCCTATCTTCATTTTGCACTCACTATTGATTTGGAATGATTTTTTGGAGTTTGTCATATGAGTAGAAGTTTCACATCACACCACAAGATGGGTTAACTCGCTCGGCTCTCAGGCTACAGTACCCGCACTACGGGAACTTGAACAATGAGACTATGCGCTATGTAGCCTAAAGTTCCCAGCTCTGGAAAAAGGCGAGCTGCTCTGCACCTCCGAGAGGCAAAGAAATGGAAAAGCCCCAAATATTACGGGAGGATGTAGCGCCAAGTATATAGCACAGTCCTAATCAGTGTTCCCAAGCGGCCATGGTTTTGAAAAGCCTGGGTCAGTCAGGCTTTAAATTATCAGCGGTCGCCAAAGCCTGCAGGCGCCCCAGCAACCGCCAGGTCGAGGTAGGGCCTGGTAGGCAACCCATGATAGCCGCCAGATACCCAGGTAAAGCCGCCAGATGCCTTCGCAACGAGCGCTGCTTGGGTAAAACTCAACACTGATTGGCTAAGCTTTTCACATTTGACATATCATATTTTTTAGATTTAACATAAATTAACCGACAGACACCCAGGTCGTTCATAGATACCACATAAACTGGCGAGGACCGGCCGGGAGCTAGTACAAGTACAAGTACGTTCAGATAAAGATTCTTACCCTAGGTTTGTCTCGAAATCGCAATAAGACGACTAATCCTTTCGGGGCTCTTATTTTTACACAATCGTAAGTCAGAGAGTTTGCGCATGGGGACCTAGGTGGCGGTCAAAATAGGGAATGGACCTAGGTCTAAGAATGAGTTTGCGCAACAGGTGTAGGTATGTATGGTGGCTTGGTAGCCGGAAGATGGGATTTGTTCTCTGCTCAAATTAGGATTCCAAGATACACAAGTTGGGTATTAACCATACTGACTGCTATAGAACAGATGATAATCTACTACTGAATGCCCAACATTATCATCAGTAAAACTTTTTGATAAAATGTAAAAAGAGTGCTGTGTTGCTGCTGATTTATTGTTCTGCAGCGATCGGATTTCTTCAGGTCTGAAAAGCCTTATTTTACACATCTTCCAGGTCTCACTACCCACCTGGGTGTCCAAGACTTCTAGGTTAACAGAAAATAACCTGTTTTCCTGACACCTAGGTCTCCTTGCGCAAACTCTCTATTTCAACGTACAAGTATCATATGGTGCGGGGCATTTGAAAACAGCCTTCATGGGTAGTTCGTTTTGCTTACATAATGCACGTAAAATAGTTGGGCTTAGCAAAAGTACTTGTAACTTCGAAAATGACCAGACATGGGTAATTCGGAATTTCACTATCTCGGGATATTGCTTTTATTGAAAATCAGAGAACATAGAATCAAAGCGGAGTGTCCTCCGAACACTTCTATCAAGCCATATCTTCTCCAAGATGTGGTGGTTGAAAATTTTCGAGAATTATTCTTGTGTTAGTTTTAGGTTGATTTCAAGTGCCCGGCACCCCGCTAGTTTTTGCGGAAGGCGCTAGGCTGTTGGCGGCTCTCGCTTAGATTATGTGAGAACAATAAAAGCTACGTGGTGTGTGCTTCTAGATCATCTTAAAGTCAATCAATGTTGTCAGCTTGTCCATATATCCAATATCTATGATAGTTCTTGTGTTCGCGTATTTGACTATTGCGCATTTAGCTAGTCACCCCACGATAGCCCTCTCCCGAAAATTTTTACCTCCGGAAGTAAAGGCTGAATCGAGTGATCACAACATGTTGGGACACCTGAAGTCACGTGTATCAACTCTAACCTTAATCTGCAGAAATCGCCTTCTGCGCATTAAGGTTAGGGTTAAAAATCCTGGTGCCTGCAGGCCACCCAGGGCCGAGCCGGGCTTTTGTTTTGAAAAGCCCGTTTCCCACGGTCCGGCCCAGCCGTCCCCTGAAAAAGCTTGGGTCAGTCCGGCTATACCCAAAGCCGGACGGACTGGCCGGGAACAGCTGGTCCCAATTGCTCGAGTTCCGGCATCACGGTGCGGCACGATTTGCTGAGCGAGTGGGGATGTCAAGTATTAGAGTTGCATTTAGTTGGATTTGGGGTATTGAGATACTCGGGGAGTTCTATTGGAGGTCCCTAATGGAGTCGGCCAATAGACAACTTAGTGCGATAAACCTTCTCAGATTGTATTAGTACTTTTGAGTGTGTGGAATGAACTTTTTCTCGATAAGGAACAAGTTCTTGCTCCTCTGATTATTAACAATAAGAGCTTCGTGGTCATGGTATTGGGATGGCCATGCATCTCAAGAACTGTCGAATTATTGTTAGGGATGAGGGCCTGCGGGATGTGGGTCGAGACCCTGGTGCGGGGGTTCTTGCTGCTGATTAAATTATATGATATTATCAAGATGTGCTCGTAGACGTATCATAATTTATTATTCACCTGGGGACATCACCTCTGGTCACTCGGCAAATGATATAAAATTTAAAAAAAAACAATCTCTTAACAAGAAAATTATCCTTATTTCATTTGCTAGATCTGAATTGACTTTTTTTAATTTTATTCGAAATGACCCCCAGATCGCCGATTTCTATTACTCCGTGAACAAAGGCCGATTCGATTCCAATCGTGCGGTACACTACTACTGTATAACAGATTGACAGTGGTTTACTGTGGGTCTGCAATCCGTCTATTTCTATAATTTTTGACGGATTACTGTCCTATGGGGCGACAGGTCGTAAGGAATCTGTTCGGCCATGGGAGTGGGAGCGGAGAGTGAAAGTAGTGGAGGGAATTACACTGGTACGCCCAGTTCTAGTTTTGAGCAATTGTTGCGTCTATAGCTGCAGTTATACCGAGGGTGGGTGGCCATGGGGAGGGGGGAACTCAAACGGCGATAGAAGATTCCGGGCCTGCATGAATTCCTTCGGCAGGTTCAAAGATTTCGCCGGAGAACGCATCAATAGACACCGCAACCCCGCGACCTCCCCCACTACTATAGGAAGTTACCGAAAACGAAAGCGAAGATTCATCCCTCCACACGGCTAAGTTCCTCTCCGGGCTAGGATACTGAAATTGAACTTGACTTTTGTGGCGAAACTGATGGTGGAGTGCCTGAGCATAAGGTTGGTCGCCCAGTTAAGTCCAATCCGGCAATAGTCAATGGTGGTGGTGGGGATGAGAGTGTCCGGACCCGCGCAACGGAACAAGGTCGAAGAATGTAGGGACGGCGTGCAATGAGAGGCTCAACTACGCTTTGATTGCGCAGCTATATGTTGTAACATGAATTTTAAGGCTGAGGGGGCTACTTTGATACTTGTGGAGAATAAGAATAGCTATATATGTTTAATAAATGCGGTGCTGGGAAGAAGTTCTTCATTGTGAAGCTCTGCGACGATATGCTCGTTGATACGGTCGTCCTATACGGTCGTCCTAGAGAACTTTGAGTTTGCTCACCCATATTTCGTAGTTTCAAGATGTTTGTCAGAGATGGGTATCCAATCAAAGGGAATGGCTGGAGGGATCTCAGTACCTTCGAGGAATTCTCGGAATGCGTAGGCCTTCCTGATCGGGAACTGATTCATGGGCGAGGCACCAGAAGGTGAAGTCTTTGACCCAGTACAAGAAGAGTTTTATTGTCCGGTTAGCTTGTTGAGGGTGCATGAGGCGACTATGATGGAAGTGTTTAAACACCCAGGCGAGATCAGTGTTGGCGGGGCTGAGGAGGATATCATTGAGAGAGTAGCACCTGAGGCCGTTGCTGTGAGTATAAAGGAGGAGGTGCAAGCACGGCTCACAACTATAACCCTAGCGGTGGAGGAGGCGACCCTTAAGGAGGCGTATGCGGTCCATGAAGCGCCGGTGTGGGAGATCAGGATCCAAAGGCATCATGACGGATCGGCGATATCCAGGCTGGTGTCGGTATTGTGATGGTAAGGGAGCGTGTGTTGTGTTCAGGTTTATTATAACCTATCATGCTCTTCCGGCAACCGTAGGGACAGTCTGTTCTGGCCTCCCGAGATCTTTGAGATTTGGCAAGTCTTTTGCGGTCTGATTGATCGAGATTTGTCTGCGGCGCCTATTTTCTATGTGAGACCTCGCGCTGCCGGTAACTTAATACCGGTAGTCTATCTGGAACCGACGGTGTCCGAGATAGAACATCACCAATGATCCCTGTCCCCTCCTCATACTCAGGAACCATCACCCGAGCCCCACAATCTATCTTCCACCTGTCCAGGTAACCTATTCTGAACCTATCAAATTTGAACTCGCCCGGACCAATTACCTAAAGACTATCTTCATCCCTTTTTCTTTTTTAAAAAGAATAAAGATCGCAATTTCGTCCCCGTAATGTCAGATTTCACGATTGCTTCGCCCTCTCCACGATGATCAGTAATCTTCTCATCCGGGCCGCAGCAAAATGAGTTGGGAGAGGCATGGTGTAGCAAAAACACTGTCTCAAGGCGACATGGCAGGAACGGGGAGTGTCTGAATGAGTAGCCCTTTGCGAGCTGATTTTGTGACGAATGCGCATGCAAAGTGGGTAACGCCACAAGCATAGTGACTTGTTCCCCCTGAATCCTCATCGTGTGGCCAAGGAAGGAGGGGTGTCCATGCGGATGGGAAAGGCTGGCCAGATATTACACTCTTCTCTCCCACGAATACTTTTTTTATTCCTCTAGCTCATTCAGACGCACGCCGTTCGCACCCACCCGACACGGGAGGAAATAACCCCGTGGTGAGCAGAGCTTAATCGACGAACCTCACTTTCCCTAACAACTACGATCGAGCTTACGAAGATCATCACGAAGAGCGTCAATTGCAGCGATGATACAACATTCCCTCCCCCTTCGCGCCTCCACAACCCCCAGGGCGACGGCAACTACGACTACTTCTCGCGAACGACCTGAGCAAGAAACAAGGGAACCAGTAACCCTCCTCTCTCTTCCTAACGAACTCCTCGCAATCGTCGTCTCCCGCCTTCCTGCCCCAGCCCTCAGCCGTCTCCTGCAGACCTGCAAACAATTGCACTACCGTCTAACCCCGCACCTGCTAGAACGCGCACAAAGGCCCTGGTTCGGCCTACCGCCAATCCTCCAAGCAACCGAGCGGGAGCACAGATCGCTAGTTAAACTCCTCCTGGCTCTCGGTAGTTGTCCCAATGCCGTGAGCAGCACGGGGTCCACACCTCTACACCTGGTGAAGACCGCCGAGATGGCCGAAATACTGCTATCCGGGGGAGCAGATGTAGCGAGGAGGAATCGACACGGCCTCACGGCGCTACATTATGCGAGTAGCGACGCGAAGTTACTAGAACTCCTCGCGAAGCGTGCGGGGAAGGAGGTCATCAACATGAAGGCGGACGCGGGTGGTTATACCGCTCTCCACTGCTCTGTTAGGAACGGTGCCTGGCCGGTTAGGGTGTTGCTCGCACATGGTGCGGATCCCGGGATTATTGATTCGTCCGGGCGGACAGCGTTGCACCTTGCCGCGGGGATTGGGAGCATAGATGCTATCAAGGAGTTACTTGGTCATGCGGATGTGAGTGTTCAGGATCACGGCGGATGCACTGCACTGCATTGGGCCGCGACGTGGGAGAACTGGGATGCTGTTAGGACACTCGTGGAGGAGGGGCGCTCGCCGCTGCATTTGAAGAGTAGGACGGGGAAGACGGCGAGGGATGTTGCGGCCGAGAAGGAATGGATGTATGGAGTTAGGTACTTGGAGAGGATGGCTGCAGGGGGCATTTTATGAGTTGGTTGGGGGAGGGGGCAACGATTGGGTTTTGATATGGACAAGGTGGGGGAGGGTTAATTAGTAATATCATGATATTCGTAGCTATTAATATTAGTATGCGGCACCGGCACAAGCATCCAAATGTTGGCATTACACCCCAACAACCACCCAATCATATCACTATCAAACGGGAGGATAACCCCAAGCGGTATTGGATCTTCGGTGTTGTCATCGTGACACCTAGCCTGATGTCGGTAGTCGAGTCCAATGCGAGAGATAGTCTAACCCACGATGGGGGTTTTGTTGGTTAACATTACTATGAACGGTGAATTCCCTTGGTGAGATAAAAAAGCATTTATCCGCTCCCCCACCCCTTGCAGCATAAAGGACAGCAACATCGACCCCGATTCTGGGGGGTACGATGCCGCGGGCAGTCGAAAAAAGGAAATGATGGACATAATCGTGATCAGATAATCGACAGGTGCAGCACAGTCATGTTAAACATGTTTCTGTGCACTTCTAGACAACTGCATGCCCATTTCATACCGGGAAGCCTCCCTCCCTCCTGCCCTCTCGTCTCCTAATAGCCTGAAGCACTACCTCCGTGTGCTTCGTATTGCACCTGTGTCTCCGCACCAACAATTTTCACACTTTTGCTACTGTATCCTACAGGCTTATAAAGGGCAAGCGGGTGCCAACTCCTGGCCCAGCGGCAGGAGCACTTGCGGTTCACAGAGATACCAAGTGATACGAATACTGATCCGTCTTCCCTGATGACCCTCTCCCCCACTTCCCCGTACATTACTTCATCCATCTACACCCTCTACCTCCTCTTTTCCACCACCCTACGTATCATCTTGCAAATCCTGCTCTCCTTCCTATCACTCCCCAGAACACTGCATACCCACTTCCTCCATAATGGCGCGAAATATCTTGAAGAGCACTATCACACGCCGAACGCTTTCGCCCTAATCACAGGCAGTGCCGACGGGATTGGTCGGGCACTTGCTTTAGAGCTTGCTGATAGAGGGGTATCTCCCACTCTCCTCCCACCTTCCCTTCCGTTAGTCCAAGCTGTGCTGATTTTATATCAATAGTGGAACATAATACTCCACGGCCGAACACAAGCGCGCATAAAACCATTGCTGGAACACCTTCGGGAGAGGCACCCCCGCCAGGAATTCCTCCCTTTGCCCATCGAGGCAGCGGAGGTTCGAGCTGGGAGTGTTAGTCAAGCGCTACAGAAGCTAGGGCCGGACATCCGCGTGACGCTATTAATCAACAACGCCGGCGCAATCCCGCCTGTAAGGGCGTTCCCGGGACTGAGTGATGAGGAGATCATTGATAACGTGGCTGTGAACGCGACGTTCGGAGTGTTAATCATTAAAGCGCTAATGAACGGGTGGTTTGCTAGAAGAGCCTGCGTGCTCGCAATGGGGAGCATCGGGGCTGTTATGACTTTGTGGGTTTCCTCTGCGGAGAATTTGGGGCCGGATAGAGGGGGCTGATGATGGAGTGATAGGGCAGGAACTCCAACCTACTCTGCATCGAAATCATTCACTCATAAGTTTTACGCCTGTTTGCGAACCCAACTATCTTCCCCGCATCCCGCGTTTGCCACCACCGCCTCCTCCTCCTCAACGGAGTTGGAAATCCTCCCAATGATAGTTGGGGGAGTGCGCACCAAACTGACGCCCATATCTGGAGCCGGTAACATATTCTTCCCGGCGCCACAAGAGTTTGCCCGGCACGCATTAGCAAAGGTTGGACTTGGACGGGAGGTCTATGGGTACTTCTGGCACGAAGTGCAGATGTGGTGTATTACTGTTTGGCCTGAGGAAGGGGGGATGAGAGGGTGGGTTAATTGGGTCATGATGCGCGGGGTGGAGAAGTCGAGGGCTGAGGGGTGGAGGAGGTTGGGTGAGGGGGCGAGGATGGTTGATGGGAGGTTGGTTGGGGGAGGGAAGGGCCTTGAGGGGGGGTCGATGGAGAAATGGTAGAAGCGACGGTTGTCGAAAATCCTGAGTATTAAAAGGATAGATGTATAAACTGCTGGGCATCGAGTACGGTGAACCATTCTCCCAGTAATTTGCGACCATTCCCCCACACTGCCCCGCATAGGACTCGTCCGTTAAGTTGGTGCAAGTGCGTCCGGGGTAATAGAAACCCTTGCGCTCGACGACTGGGTAGGTCTAGTAGCCATACCCATGCTCCCCTCAGATAGACCCCAATACGTGAACCCCGTTTGCCAATCGATTGTTCGAACTTTGCGTTGGAAAAGTACTCGTACAATCGATGATAACTTTTTCAATTGCGGGCAGGAGATATCCAAGGATATGTGAATCCCAGTCCTTCGTCTGTACACGTATTGGCGGAACCACGGTCGAGACCGCCTTCTACCTGAGGGTGATAGGAAAACCACCTATCCCGGTAAATTTCATGCAGGATCTCGCTGTCAGAAGCGTTTATCGGCATTGACCCGGTCACTATCGGAAAGACCTTAGCACAACTCTTCTAGCCAAGTATTCCTCTGGCTTTCAAGCTAAAATTCCCTGAAGTTCGGCATACGAACAAAGAGATGAGCTACCTCATGCTAAACACTCTCGTGAAAACTCCCGGAGGCTTAAACTTCACCACTAGCGACAACCCCACGCCAATTCATCGTCCCCCTGCGACAACTGCAGTACTAGTAACCCTCCTTCCCTCCTTCCCTCCTTCCCTCCTTCCCTCCTTCCCTCCTTCCCTCCGCCCGTCCCTTACTTGCTCCCGCAACCCCGCTCCCCCGTTGGACGGAACATCGGTGAGAAAGTCCCATGCTTCAATCTGCAATCACAAGCTCTGACAAGCAAAACCCACCGCCGGTCCATCAACCAAACAAGTCACCCTGCAGCCATTCTGCACGTGTTTGCTCGTTCGCCCCACCAACAGGGGATAAGCGAGTGAGTGGATGTCCATAGCACCTGCGGTATCTCTTCTAGATAGTTAGATAGCCGGGTATGTTGGTATGGATATGGAAAGCCGGGGGTGAGATAATACTCGGTTCCAGTCACGTGACCCCATGGGTTTTTCGGGGATGCAGGTATCTTGTGGGTGACGAGGAATCCCTCTGCTCGAGTGCATATGGTTGGTGCAAGTTACGGGCATATGGCCCGACACTTGAGTCCGAATTTTGTATGGGCGGTCAGATAGGCACAGGCGGGTTGCCATGTAAAATTTTTATCACTGTGTTCGGGTTCTGAATGCCTGTAACTTGTATAGTGCGAGTAGGGTAATGAGGGGCCTGCGATCAAGAACGATGGAAACGAGCGATGGAGAGTGCGTTTTGTGAAACGTGGGTCGTACTGTGCCGGGCAGGGGCAGAGCGTAAGGGATGAAGGTGTTGAGGTGTTTATTGTCCTTTGGTGATAAGAGTTGAGAGGGTTTGGTGGTTGGACGGAGGATCAAGTCTGGGGTCGGTGGATGTTTGTATTATAGCATTACCACTACCGTATTGTTGGATTTTATCATTAGGCTTATTGAGCCCTAGGGGTGTGAAGCTGATTGATATTATATAGGATACTGCGGTGGTAGCGAGGACTCGCTCGACCGTCAGAAATTCAATCTCCCACAGGCCCTCTTGTGCCTGCCTGCCTCTGCATGGATTGTGCATCTAATGTTGCTCCGACCCACCGCCTGATGGACCACTCTATCCTCCAGATAGCCCTGCTATGCTATGTTTCTCAATATTGTACGAGTACGAGTAGTAGGAATGCGCACCTACACTGCGGATCATTTCCTTATGTTTGCCTCCCCCGGCGATCGTTCCCATGTCGCTTGTTTGGTGCCGCTTCAGGTGGTGGTCTACCGTATGGGAGAGAGCAAGCAGACCTAATATATGTGGAAGTAACCTTGACCACGTCCACAAGCCCCCCCACCATTGTTCATCACGAGGTCCCACTATCACAGTACCAATTAGCATAATGAGTACCAATCAAGAGGGTTACATGTTAATATTATAAAATTTGGATTGTAAATTGTCTTTTGCACTTTTCTCGAGCTCCCTCACGAACCAAAAACAGATGCAACAGCCCAATTTTCGCGTATCAACACGCATACGAGTGTCCGTCATGGCATAAACAAATGCTAGGAAATAAATCCCCCACTCCCTTCGTCTTGCCTATCAATTTTGTTTTTCATTTTTCTCTCCTCGCTTACTAGTGGGTGTGCCCTCGATAGCTACGTTTACCGAGACGGCACTCTGTACTTTCCTAAAGTTATCAAGATGGCGCTTACAGCACTTGTGCCCTTCAATAGTCACTGCCTGCTGCCAACTTTGCACCATCATGAGCATTTTACCGGTCGGACCAAGTATGATAGCCGTAACGTTTTCGGCAGGAAATACTTCCCGCGTCACTACCCTACGGTATTACCTATCCAGCTCTTGACGTCGGGAGTCTTGTCTTTGTCCCCCTTCGCAAGGGTATCAGCGATCCAGTCCTGCAGGTGCCCACCAGAAAGTTGGTAAGCGGTTAATTCAGGTAATCCGGAAAGCAAGCCCGGCCCAGTACGAAAACATCTCCCGGCACATGTACGAGTACTTGTACAGTACCAGTACTCTACTGGTATTTGAGTACTGGCGCCCTTAAAAACTCGTTGGATCCACGATCCCATGATGGCCCCCGATCTCCGCAGTTGTGGTAGAGAGAAGGAGTGGCGCTCTCTAGATGCGGTATGGCTGGGGAGAGATGGATCTCATGAGCTGGTGTCCCTTAGTCTCAAAAAATCGGTGGAATATGTCTTAGTTTGAAATGCCAAGGAATATATTCCCAGTTAAGGAAGGAGACTCTCCAAATGCCAATAATCCATTCCCAATTAAGGAAAAATAAATCTCAGATCTTGTCATTTTCTTAACGAGATTTCTTGGGCGCAGCACCCGATGGACGATGGGATACTTACCCTGCTAAGCCTATTGTGTTTTTAGTACGGCCATTTCCGCTAAGTCATCTCATCGTGGATTCAACGAGTTGTGTCAGACGAAGACTCAACCCCACCTCTACTCGGTTGATCAGACTTGAGCTTACCCGAATAGGTTATGTGTCACGTTTCCTATCTGCATGACCCCACGCCCTTCCCCACTGCTTTTTTAACCCTATTTTTGCTTTTTCTATGGGGAATGTAGCCTTGGTTTGGCCAGATGGAAGCCTTGTGGCCCTCGCGTGTGAGCCTGGCGTGGGTGTCAATGCAGGAGAAGGAGAGGGAAGGATGGAAGGAAGGAGGGAAGGACGGGGGGGGGAGGTGCGCCTGGGCGCTATTTAAGCCTTCTTAGTTCCCACTCATGCTCCTCCTTCCCATTCCATCTTTTCTTCAATCCTTATCTCGGCCCTGTTTTAAGGAACCACCGCAAGCATTCTATTTCCGAGACTATTTCATGGTCCCGTTAGCACTGTCACCACCGACACGACGGACGAACGCCAACTTACCTTGGCCTCATAGGTCTACCTACCGCTCAAGTATCCGTCACCTCACCTCACGCCGTTGAATAATTCTAAAATGGCCGTCCGCAAAACCTCCACAAGCACCCTCTCCACAAACTCCTCCTCTACGGTCGGCTCACCACCACGCCGATACTCTACCCTGGAACCCATAAAGCCTGGGGCTGCTACTCGTACCTCGATCTATCCCCGGGCCCGTCCCCGCCAGCGAGCGAGTCCTCGTCCACGGACCTACGCAACTCCCACGCGAGGCTGCCCGCGAACACAAGCAGCGAAGCAAAAAAAATCCCTACCAAAGAAGATGCTGAGTGGCACTGGTCAGGTCCTGGGCTTCTGCGCCTGGGTGCTGTGCTTCTCGTGCGTTCTTTCAGGAGGCCGGGAACTCGATGAGAAGCATCCTCATCGAAATCTCTGACTGACGGCGGGGAGGGGGGGGGGGGGGGTAGCGCGGCCATGAGGCAAAGTAGTGGACAGAACCCGCGATAGTGTACGAATAAATTTTGTGGCTGGAAGATCTCGGCGTTTATTTGGCTGCTTTTTCCTGCTATCTCTCTTTTTTGTTTTTAGCTTTTGGGAGTTTGGTTGCTTTTTCGCGGTGTTGGAACGAAAACCTATTTGCTATTGGGTCTTTCCATTTCTTTTTCTTTTGGTTAGGTTTGATACCCGGACTGGATGGCAACGGAGGCTGGCCTGGGGGGTGATTCCACACCTGTCTTCCGAGATAGCGATTTCTTGTACTTTTAGCATTAGCGTCGAGAGATAAGTCATTGGATGCATTTGATTCATCGCGAGCCTCTGCACCTCAACCCCGCCCAACGTTCTCGACATGTCCTGGTCGGAGAGTTTCCCGGATTCCGGCGCGAGATTGTCAATTGTCGATTCTGCTGGTGTGGATGTTGTTCTTTTGAGTGGGGGACCTCAGTGTATCCCGTCAAATTTTGCTAGGGGCTGCTGAGTGCCCGATCTTGCTACAGCGACAATTTTTAACGTAGTTCATGAGGCAAACGGGCATAGGATATCACTCGGTATTCCCGCTAGCGAATGGTGTTGTGGTGAAAACCTGAGTGAAAGGGAGGCGGGGAGGGGCGCGAGGGACAGAAGGCACTTAGATAAGCTTTTAGCGTCCGTGTGGCGAATATGTTGCTCTAGTACGAGTATATACCGGTAGAGTACTCGTATGGGAGCTCTGGATCTTGCTTAGTGCTATTGCCCATGTGCCTGGATATCAACCGACATCCCCGCGAAAGAACCAATGGCATGAAAATAATAGGACTAATTTAGAAAATTGTAACACCTGCGTGCGAAATAAGTGGTGGTACAACAGGCTTCGGATTCGGAGTGTTTTTTCTTTGATTAGAAAATATGGTTGTAAAAAAATATACAAGTTACAACAATGAATTAAATAAGAGGAGCTGTGGAGGAAGTCAAGTGCATTAGGAAACACAATAGTATGCTAACTGCACTCGAGTATATGAATAAAACCAATGCAAGCTGATATAGCTCATGAACACCTATAGAAGAATGAAGTCCATAGTAGAGAACCGAAGGGGAACGGAGTGGGCTATGCACGAGATAGATATCTGGGGCATGGCAAACGTTTTTGAAGAAATAATGCAGCAAGCTACAAAAGAGGATTACGGTGTCTGACATAATTTATGTGTAAAAATCAGAAACAATCAGAGTCAGTTACTTTTGATGTTACTGTAGCTGGGATGGCTGTGGAGCCTGCAACTAAAACCTGATAGGAACTGTGAATATGAGTATCTAATAAGCTTTTGGAAGATAGTGGGCTTGTGGGCTCTGGGGAGACTCAGGTAGTATATGAGGTTTAAAAATTATCGGAGGAGGCGGTAAAGGAATCTATGAATATATATATATAATAATATAATGTAGACCCCTTTCTCACTATTGGGGTGCTTAATCACTTATACAATATGGCAATTGGGGTGGTCATAGATTGGATGTGAGACTTTTAAAATTTGTTAAATGTTATGATATCTGTCGAGCTCTATCTTGACGTAAAAAAATCCAGACTGGAACCCCAACCACGCATTCCTGCTCTTATAGGAAGAAACTGCACTGACAAAGATCCTCTTCACACCAAACTGTCCTCCAAACCAGACCTCTAAAATGAAAAAAACATACCTCACCAAGCCTACAATGGTTGATCTTAGTTTGAAAGCACCAGCGCCGCTTCAAGGTGTCAGCAACCCTGGGGTTCCACGAGCCATCAACTGGTTAGCCAACCCATGTTGGACGGACAATAGCCGCACCAAGGTCATATCATGGTCTAAAGTACCCTTCCTGTCAAACACCCTCCTTATGATGCCTGTCACTGCGCTCTTGAGCAGCAGGAAATACTGCTCATGGGGGCCAGGGGGCTCCCGGCCAGCAGGAGCTCTGGCTCTCGTCATAGTCCTAGGGCTCCTCCGCAACGGTGATGCAAATTCCATGGAGTGGAAAGGAGGGGATATGGTGGAAGGGTGGCCGTATTTATAGGGAACCAGAGGATAAGACAAGAGGTTTCGCACTCTGGGGTTTTCTGGAGAATGTGAGGTTTAGGTTCCCGGTAGGGTTCAAGGGGTTTGGGTATCTTACCTTGCTTGTTTTATCCTATGTTATGATACTACCTGTATGTATCATACTTGATGCTAAGAAGTGCCATCTGATCATCTGATATCTCATCAGACCAGATCTTTCTTTTCTTTTGCCCGGAAACTTATTCTCGTACAAACTTTGGACCTGCATCAAAGGGAGCAAATCGTTTCCAACCCCTGATGAGTCATTAGTCCCCCACCCCGGACTATCGTATACTGCTACCCAGGGAAACCGGGTATGATACTGCCTGGATTATTTAATCAGGATGCTACTCGAGTACCCTCGGCTGCTCCCTGACCTTACCCCATCTTCCCGCTTCCTGGGGCCGGACCACCACTACTGGCTGAAATCATTGCAACTCGGGGGGGGGGACTCAGGAAAGGCGGGTGGAATCGAAGCAAGAAAGAAAGGAAATTTTATTATATGTGCGAAACACCACATGAGCAAAACACTTAAGTCATCCAGCAGCCAGCACTTAGGGGAGCAAATGCAAATTCTCCGGGTCTCGGATAGGCCTTTGATACTACGGGGATGCTATATGAGGGAGATTTAAATATTATAATGACGAAGCATGTTCTACCATCACCTCCATAAGCTAACCTCTATTCAGTCAATTCGACTCTCCGGCATTGGGCATGTTCTACTTTGAAGTATCGTCCAGCATCGACATAATCATGGTTTCTTTCCATCCCAAGCTAACTGGCTGTGGATCTGAGTTCTTCTTCTGATACTCGGAGTTATCACTGCAGTCCAGGACTACCGTAAAAACTCAAATAGAAGATAAATGTGCTAGGACGTTGGAATTTCCCTTCTCAGCTACGCGAGGGGAAAACACCGCAAACTCAGCCCCCCGTTGAGACATAACAAAAGGAATATACGAGGCGCCTTACTAGGAGAGGCAACTCCAACGTCCTAGCACATTTATCTTCTATTTGAGTTTTTACGGTATGTTGCGAACCCTATCCCCCCTTCTAGATTATGGGCCTTCTGAACTCTGACCAACAGGGGGCTTCTTTTTTTGGCGTAATCTACAACTCTATGGGGTACCCCCTCCGGTATCGGCCGGTTCCCGGCGTGATGCCCGGTTCCGCAAAAGAGGGACCGAAAGCTGGCGAAAAACACACTAGGCGTATATCTCCAGCAGCTTGGATCCTCCTCTACTTTAGCACAGAATCTCATTCGACTGGCCCCCGCTGTGAGGAAAAACTCTCTGCCTTACTATTCCACACCTATTATTGCTAGATGGTAAGTTATGGCATAGTCGGACTTATTTGCACCGTTATTTCACCTTCCCCTTAGCTACTTTCCTAATTCCCTTTGCCTTCTGGAGTTGAATAAGCACAAGGGTTCTTTAGGCTCATCCTGACTAGGATTCCGGCTGTCTCAATTTGGGCCTAGAGTGATGGATTGGCTCCCGGGTGACAAGCTGTGACTAATTCCATGACTCAATCCAAAGCAACCCGATACGAGACTCGGGAATAATACATTTTCATAGATCCCCGACCACCCAAATTCCTATTGAGACACGGTTCTTTTTTTCTAGATTAAGGGAAGCCTTGAGGCGTGTGTGGGGCTCATGTGCTATCATATCCTTTATCTATAGGTTAGGGTAGAGCAAGGGGGGCTGGTGGAAGTACCCGGTGCATTTGAGTGACGATTACTGAGCTAGGGTGTTTTTCCTTCATAATACCCTCCACTCCTTTCTGACCCCTCTCTTTAAATGTGTCAGTATTTGCAGAGCTGTAAGGCCAGCAGTACAATCCAGGATCTACGAGCGATGATCTGGGAAACTAAACTGGTGTTATATATTCTAGGAATCTTGGGATCTACTTGTAGGAGCTTCCAATATATATGTAGCTACTCACCCGTTTTTGAACCATCTCCGGGATCGCCTAATATTAAGAGTGGACACACCCGGAATGGGGTTCGGTGGTTAGGAGCCAAAGATGAGGGCGCCGGAGATGAGACACCAAGTGAGAAAGAAACTAAATTCCAAAATTAGGACCCCGGCCACCCCACTGAGGTAGACTAGAAGGATCAGATACAGGTCTAACACAGTTATCTTTATGATTAACATTGTGTTATTTCTGCTCCCCGTCCCTGTTACTATTCTAGTTTCCGATGCCGTTCTGGGGTTGTTGGCCTTTTGTGTTGGAACTATCCCAGCCTGTTTTGAGATGTTCTTTCCTTGCTAAGGAAAACCCTAGTGATTTTGACTCTCTACTATTTATATGAGTATTCTTGTATTAGGTACCAGTCCCAGTCTACATAACGGCCTCGAGGCGACTACCAGGAGGCACAAGATAGACAACAAATGTTTGTGTCTTTTTGGGACTGAGGTTTCGGAGGACTGCAGTTTTCAATAAGCCCGGTAGCCCCATCAAAAGGGAAGTCATTTCGCAGTCATAACCGTTGGTCTCAAGGTAACCGTGGGCTGCAGCCTTTTACCGGGGATTGTGAGTGATGGGGGGTCGATCAAGCTCGAGTAGGAAATCACACTGCAAGGTAAAACCGCCGCCATAGGAAGCACCACTGTGAGCCCTCCGGTGGGGCGAGCTTCGTAAGAGACCCGGGGGAAAGAGTGTGGCAGGAAACAAGAGAGAGTGTCCGTTGTTCGATGAAGTTGTTGATGTAGGATACTGGGGAGACAACTCAACGTAGAGCTAAATATACCTTGTGGTGGCCGACCGGGTGGTTGGCCCACTAACTTTATCACATATCGCCGGAAACTAGTCCCCTCAAGACATCAAACCTGGTGACAATCCTATCGATATGCCCTAACCTGAAATACAAGAATGGGGTTACTCCATCATTAGGAATTGTATGGATCTTCTGGGGCCAATGAGGGACTGTGGGGGACAAGAAAAGGTGACTAATTAGAAGTCATGAGGGCGATGGATACTCGGGTGCTGAGGACGTGTTTCTAACGTTTTTCTTCAAATTGAATTACGAGTGAGCCGGGGTGATCGGTCACAGGATACTGTTTGCGAAGGAATTATATCATACTCGTATTTATTTGAGGGCATTAATTTACCACTACCATGTCGAGTTATCCGCTCGTAGCCCTTGGCACTTTCTAATGCTAACCGGTGATGCCAAACGGTCAGTTCGATCAACGTCCTGATCTGGGGCTAGAAACTACAAGTTTGTGACTTGCCCCTTGGGATTACTGATATATGTACACGATCTCAACAAGCCTGGAAGAGCCGCGCGCAGGGCCCTGCAGTATAAGACATCAAAAAAACCTACCATAGAGCAGACTGCTCTTCCGGCCGCTCAAATTAACGTCGGGGACTAAATCCTCATCAGGACCAGGCTGACTACTGACTACTGTGCGCCATCAACTCACCTTTAGGACAGCCAACAGAGAACCGCCCTGGTAAGAAGGTACATTTTACCATAGCCATAGAGGCACAATTGTTTTTCCCTCACGCCCCCATTGGAGCTAACATCTACCAATTTAGTCCTGCTACCGACTTAACGCAGAATCTTTGAAAGTAGCGACCTCACTTATGTGTTAGCAGCAGACCAGAGGCAGCCCCATGTACCCTCTCACAAAAACTCCAATAACTTGATTCTGTACTGGTGCTGTTTGCGCCTTGGAACCGTCTCTGTCTTTCCTTCTTTGGTTCCCCTCTTAACCGTTGTGTTGCTCACTCTTCAAAATGGTTTTCGCGCTTCTTAATGAATAGGGAACATTTGACCATGGAGGACAAGATTTCGTTGTGCAGGCTTCTACGGTGTGGTGGAATACTGCGGTATTTTCTAGTGGGAGGAGTAGGCCGGGTTTGGGACTCCTGATGGGAGTATCCCAGTCAGAGATACGCCCGGGTTAATATAGCTGTAGTATCATGGGCCGGTTGGGGGAGAAGTAAAAAATCTGCATAAAATCGAGCTATCTTGTATGGTACTAATCGAGGAGTTCTAGCCCACACCGTAGAATCTTCCCAACTTCAAGCACCAAAAATGAGGAATTCACTTGAAGCCTACCAATGGAAGGAGATAACAATCTGGGTTGAAATTTCTGGAGTCGGGTTTAGCGGCGCCTAATTTATGAATTGTTTTCCTAAGCTTGAGCCTTTGATTTACAACCGTTGTTTCGAAGATCTGACTGCACTGCTTAAGGCAGTATCAATAAACGAGTATTCTAGCCTTGTCAGTTTCCTCATTCTCTATGCAGTGATCCTTTGGGCTATGTGCAGTTCAGACAGCAGGTTATCCTACATGAGGAAGGGGGAAGGGGCCATATTGTGTAGTAGGTTATTCCTCGGAATATTCACGGAGAGGAATTAGGGGTGTATATTCCCCATGAATAAATCATAGGAGACCCACATGCACTTCTATGTCCACTGCCTCCTTTTCCTGGGTGGATACTAGGGAAAGTCATCGTCTTCAGTGATGAATGGGAGATAAAGCACATAATTTCGCAAGTATGGGATACTAGAGGGCAACCGGAACGAATTAGCATATGCGACAATATCCAAGTAGGGAGTCTGCGGCCTTAAAACCTTTTTGTGTAGCCTTTCACATTCGGCCATTGATTACTAAGTTAGCCTTGGTGCATAGCGGGATTTACTTGAGTCTATCTAGGATCCCCTGCGGGCCTGAAGTATTTGCCTAGCATGCAAAACGGGCGTCAAGCAGGGCTTGACATCACAGGAGCCCAAATCCTTTGTTTGCGCAAAAGGCTCATGTAGTTCCTACGATAGCTTATGCTACAAGAAAAACACGGGGGGCCATTTCATAAAAATTTATTAGATAATAAAATATGTCAAGACTGTTTGCCGGCAGCCGGCTTAGGATTGCCAGTCAAGGCTTGCATCAGAGTTGCCTCCATCATAATCCCAACCAGCTCCTATTCGGGCGCCGGCGAGTATGTTCACAACAGGCCGAAATTTTGCGTTCAAGCAGGAGGTGGATTTTTAGAAGTTTTACGACAGGGATCGGCCTAATCTTACCTTTAGATCCTGGAAAGTTGATGGGTAGTTAATTTAGATTAAGCCGCAAAATAACTCCTATCATGTGTGAAAAATCCCCTCCTGCGCCGTGTAAAGCTCAGGTGTTGCTGCTCCCTTTGGACTTAGAGGGACTCTAACAAAATATCTATCTGGAATTTCTCCGTTTGGCGTTCACGCCTGGAAGTCCGGGCGGGTTGACCTTGGGGGGATGGGATTTAAGCTGGGCCCTGGCTATGCATATGCTTCAATTTTCCAACCTTTTTGCCATATGTTGACCCGCAACAGTGGCAGAAACCAATCGAACTCTACTGGTACCAACATTCTGTGGGAATCAGGTCCTGCTCTGCCTGATTTCGTACTTGGACTCCAATCGCGCCCCACAAGGGATACCAGCAACCTGTCACCTACAACAAACCAATAAGAATTAAATAGAATCGTCCCTGGATTCGTGGTATGGAAGGACTTTTCAGGGTGCGTCTGGTTGCCACCCGAATTCTTCGTTATGACCCCGGTAGCCAGGCGCATTCCTGTGACATTCATTTGCATAAATAACGCTAACTCCTCTTGCTCTCGGCAAAAATTTGCCTTTCCAATTTGTAGCGGCGAGTGTCTGCTAGTCCTTTTTTGCCGAAGAATTACTAGTATAATATGTCAGTGGCGCCATACTCAGGAAGATCAAGATTGCGTAAATATTGGGCAATAAAGCTCAATATTACTGTATCGAATTCGACCTATGATGTCTCATGGAAAGAGCCTTTCCAAGCCGGCTAAAATAGCTATTGCCCTCTACGTGCTCAGCTGTAAGTCGGCCTAAAGGTTAAGAAAGAAACAGCCCAAGGATTGAGGAAAGTACTCTGGTGTGCGGGTAAGTATGTCCAATTGTGGCTCATTCGTCGAAATTAGTAAGTGTGTAACTGCTTTTTCGGCAGCTACTTGGCTAATCTACTGTACGCTAAATTTTGGTGATGGAAAAGTGTCTGTCGAACTCTCGCCCAGTGGCTAGAGAGGATCCTGTTCACTGAGTGGTCGAGAGGCCACTGGACCAACCAGAGGGGTTCGACAGACTTACCTTGATACCCTGTACAATATGAATTATTGGTAATTATTAAATTTCTCATTTAGAATACCAGAGCGCCTCTACTCACAATCCCCGAGACCACTGCTTGTGATAAACTACTGTAAATAGACTATTATTTAGGCAGAAAAGAACTTGGGGACTCGCGGTCGCTGGTTCAAATGGACTCGGAGAAGACAAATCTTGGCTGAGAAGCGCGACCGGGGCAAGCGATAAGCATTAGCCTTGCTCATTTCCCGCCACCTTCCTTCTACCAATTAATTCTTAGCTCCTCTGAGGCCCTTTTTTTATAGCTGTTTTGCAGGGGCACGTATAAGGCAGAGACTGATGTGAACTTTTGACACAAGGCCTGTGGATTGTCTTGTTTTAACTCTAAGGATGAAGCGACTAAAATTTCGCCGGCAGATGGTGTTGGATTCTATCTCGAAGTAACTCGATGATAAAAGCAAGGGATCAAACAGAGTACTCGAGTACAGGGAATCATTGCTATGATACAATCAATTTAGAGAAACCCTCTCCATCCCTTCGCAAGCAAGATCTACATCCTCTTGTAATCCCGAGGGGGTCGATCTCAGGGATATAGCTTTTTCTGTGGCTGACATGTTCGGGTGTGGAGAACTCAGACTCCCTTCTCTTTCAGCCCCCAGCTCTCCCCCATTGTCACTCTCCCTGCTAGCCCATCCCTCCCTGGATCTAACATTTCCTCCTGCTTCTTCGTCCTTTGCATCACCACCTACTTGGCCGATAGTTCTGTGGCTATTCCGTTTCCCGACAGTTACCCACGCCCGATTTATCACAATGTCGTCAACTTTGTTCTCACCCTCAACATGCTCCTGGCGGTATACATAGGGGAAAACTGATAAGGAGACTCTGCAATAATCCTCACAGGTGCTTAAATCACCCTTTTCCCGTGATAATTCCCCCCCAACATCTTCCATGCAGGTCGGAACAAATCGGGCTCCAGGAGAAATGGTCTGGGCATGGAACCAGTAGGGTTGTTGCGAAACTTCTACTGCTAGATGGGCCGCTCGCTCAACTATGGCAGATAGTTTTTGGTTTCGTTTGGAGGCTTTGGACTCGTCTGACCCTTCACTCGCCAATCCACCCAGTCTTTCCCTGAGGTCTTTAGACAAAACACGGACCTTTTTACCCAGGTTCTCTTCAAATTGTTTAGTCTTGACCAATAGACCAATCGTATGCGATAACCATTGGCTTTTTTTGAAACCTGTTTTTTTGGGAAATAATATATTTTTAGCACTTGTGGGCTTGTAGAGGGTTTATATACTCACCGGTCATCTCAACTATATTTTCGAACCTGGCGAACTCCTCCGGCAATAAACCTAACAGTAGGGGATGGAAGAGCTCTTTTCTTAGTCGATCGGCAAGCAGTCCAGCAATCGCCCGACGGCTTGTTGCACGATTTTTGAAAATCTCCGGCAGGTCAGTCTGTCCTGCGATCTCCCGAATGTCATCCCTGAGACCCCCAGTCACTGCTCCGAGTCGGGGAACGAGGGTTTCTGAGTGAAAAAAATGTGTAAACGACCAATTTCGTATATCCGTTGCAAGACCTGAAAACTCTTTCTCGAAATATTCGTCGTCTCGGATTGCTGAAGTATTGACTCGCTGGGTTTTACGTGCCATCTCCCCTGTGAATTTATTAAGTTGTGCAACTCGTGTCTCCAGTTTGGTCCTGATCTCGAGGTTGGAATCCCTGAGGGCTTTTATTTCTTGCTCTTGGTTCCTGTTTGTCATAGTAATTTTCTTATTTTGCATAGAAAGGAACTTGCACTGGGTATAGTAGTAGTGGTCGCACTCAGAAGCCCATCTGAGCACTGCACCACACTTTCTCTCTGTGGTCTCAGCTTTGCAGAGCCAACCAAGCATCTCTCGGCATTTCAGATTGGGGACGGACTTGTCGCTTTCTAAGCTCAGGAGCTTTCTTTCTAAATCCGGATTCTCAGCAACCAAGTCTTTTATGCACTGCTCGACTCGTCGAATATTGTCCTTTTTTCTCTCCAGTTCCTGTTCCCTCACTTCTATGGCATTCCTAAGGGTTTCAATTTCAGCCAGAAGGTCGATCGCTCTGTCCTCGTCCCTGGTCGGTGATGCTGGTGTCTGATATGCTAGTTAGCATGATAGTACATAATTCATTTGGTTGGGTTTAGATTACCGTTATCAAGTGTTCAAGCCCTGTTGCGATAGACTTGATGAATTGCATTTCTTGAACGTCGGGGGTGTTACACGTATCTCGATTTAGGGGTTGTATTCTTTGTGGCGTGGGAGATGGGCCAAGGCCGCTTTTCGCCGCCTCTGCGTAATTGGCGTGGCGCATCATGTACAGTACTCGAGTATTACAAATGCACCAAGCAATGGAGGTCTCCTATAGTACACTCTGATGAAGAGAAGAGACCCCAATTTTAAGGGGCTGCCCGTGTGCTGCCCAAGGGCGGGGCTGGGTTGAAAGCTCAGGCAGCCATAGATGCCTTGTAAGGTTGGTGGTGTCTGTTGCCTAATTGGGCATTGTAGTGGTAATGATACTGGAAAAAACACTTTATCTGTGGAACTTGAAGCACATGACGATGTAAGATACACTGGCTAAACGCGATTTGATCTAGAAGCCTACCCTTGTCTGCCTGATTTCATCGGTAGCCGTATTGAAAAGGATACCCTACACTAGCCTCTCCTTTCTATCATGATATAATACAGAACTATGACGAGAGGTCAGAATACCCCACCCCCCCGACACAACGCTTACTCACTCTCCGTGACCAAAGCCCCCATATAAATTTATCTGGGGCAGGCCTGTGAATCATGATCGTTGCTCTCACCCTCTCATCCACAGTGCCGACTCTCGCCCGGAAACGAATATACCCTTCCCAACTAAAACGGTCTTTACATCCAAGGGAGACTCTAGAAACCATAAGTTAACTCTCCAGACTCTCTAAGAAGACTAGGAGGAAATCGTCTGAACAAAAGGATGAGCAAAACATCAAGTTTACACTCGATTAAAATCGGGGTAGACTTTGGAACGACATATTCTGGTATAGCTTGGGTAATCTAGGTTGCTCCCATGACCAGGGTACGCTTCTCTAATTTTTGAAATTTATATGATAGGCCCATACCTCTACTCCGGAAGAGATTAATGTGATTGATAGATGGGTCACTGGGGTAATTTCGAAAGTATAATCCTCTATTGTATTCCAAACCCTTACGTGTTTACAGAGAAACAGGACATCGACAAAAGGGCCTAGCGAGATAGCATACACACCTTCAGGTGTCAAATGGGGATTTGGAATTCCCGATAGGGAGCCAAGGCTCGCTTGGTTTAAGCTCCTTCTAGATCCTACTAAATATTCTCTTACAAATGTTACCAATTCACCCTTGGCGAAGACAAAGCAGTTGATACCACGCGGGAAGAAGCCAGTTGATGTTGTGGCCGATTACTTGACTGAGTTATACAAACACACAATCGCTCATCTGGAGAAGACCCTTGGCAAAGAGTTGGTCGAAGTCTCACCACTTGAGTTTATCCTGACAGTTCCTGCGGTAATATATTTTCACAGTCATATATAATTTGTTGTTTCCGCCCAGCTGACCTATCCCACAGGTGTGGAGCGATGCAGCAAAGAACTTAACCCTCCAAGCGGCGGAGACAGCAGGATTTGGAAAAAAGAGATCCATTCGCTTAATTTCGGAGCCGGAGGCAGCAGCAGTCTGTTGTCTGAAAGAAATTGAGCCGAACCACCTCAAGGTAACTCATATCCATATCCCACTGCCTTCTTTTGAGCCAACATCAAACCCTATTAGGTTGGTGATACTTTTGTTGTCGCGGATTGCGGGGGTGGGACAGTGGTAAGCACTGCCATGACTTCTTTCTTACAAAGACTCCAAGATTATCACATGGGGCAGCTCACAGAAAGTAGGACCTCATATCTTATACCATCACAAGAAAATATCCCAAGTTAGAGGTGGTAGAATGTGTTGAGGGTACTGGAGCCATGTGCGGGTCCACGGTCCTGAACGAACGATTTGAAGAATGGGTCAGAGGTCGTATCGGAGATAGGTTAGTGCCAGAATCCTCTTCTATTAGATCATGTGGGTAATAGCATTTTCTAGATTTGATAAGATGAAGCACGAAGGGAGATTGTATATGATGAAGGAGTTCAATGATTCCTTGAAACGAAACTTTACCGATTCTAAAGATGAGGATATATTCACATGTCCCATACCCGGTGTTGCAGATGACAGTACCGCAGGGATAGAGGATGGGATGTTTGTCATATTTCGAGAGGACATGAGGAAGATATTCGATCCCGTGGTGCAGAAGGTCGTTCACTTGGTACAGCAACAAGTCAATCAGGTCGAGAAATTGAAGGTTAGATATGAGATTGAGTGCTTCTGTGAGCTATTGTAGCTAATACTTCACCCACAGGAAAACCCACCACTACCAGAAGGAGAGTCCCCCCTCGGTAAACCTTTCCTAAGCAATCCCTCTCACCAGATGCGTCAAGTCAAAGCCTTAGTTCTTGTTGGTGGATTTGGTGAATCAGAATATCTGCGTCGCCAGCTCCATGATGAAATCAGGGCAAACGACGGCAGGGAAATATCAATTCTGCAGCCACCTAACGCGTGAGTTAACTTGAAAAGACCATTTCTTCCCCCCTCTCAAAAGTTAACAGAAGGCAGTTGGACGGCTGTCGTTCGTGGCGCAGTGATGCGTGGGCTCGAGGGGGAAATGGTCCGCAGTCGTAAGGTTGCCAGAAACTATGGTCACTCGTATAGCGTGGCGTTTGTGAAAGGGCTGCACTCCGAGAGTGATTCTTATGTTGACAAGTATGATGGAACGCTCAGATGTGGGGGTCAAATGAGCTGGTGCGTCAAGAAGGTAAAAACATACGCTGCGGCCTGCCCTTTCTACTATTGTGTGGTAACAGAGGTTAGGGCGAGGATGCTCAGAGGAATGCCCCCGTTGGAAAACCATATTATAGGAATCTTGGATCACTCGACGGGCCTGACGATAGGATCGAAATCTCACTTTTAGCCAGTGATTCCTCAGACCCCTCCGACACTAGAAGCTCGTCCGGCAAGTCATCTAACGCATATTTTATGGATGTTTCCAACCATACTAACACTTCTTGAAGACATATACCCCATTTGCACCCTTAAAGTGGACCGCAGGGTGATCCCAAAAGAGAAGTATAAAAGGATGATCGGAGTCAAAGGCCGGCCTTATTTTAGGATTGACTACAACCTTTTGATGAGTATTGACTCAGCTGCTCTGGTCTTTGAGTTCGAAATTGATGGGACTGTATATCAGGATGTGAGGGCGAGTTATTGTTATCTCTAGGGAGAGAAGGCAGAACACTATTTTTATTTGCTTCCGTAAAATAGGTGACATTTTGGCGCATGATCGAGCTTAGAGTTGTAGCAGCCTCTACTCTACTCTTATGAAAGAAACCATATTTTGTTTTTTTAGCAGCGGATACTAAGGTGACCTAAAACGATTCGTTGCTCCGTGAGCTTCCCACATGTTCTATCATAACTAGCAGGTTCCCTGGGGGAAGACCAGGCGCTTAGAGTCCACTTTCCACTTATCAGCCTGGAACTAGCCGCCTTCAGATGAATGAGTATACCGGTACTCGATGTGGAGACGGGCCGGACCGCCGCGCTCAGGCGATAGCAATCCCCGTTTGACAGGGCCCCCTCCCCTCCCGTGTTTCATGCGGGTATTGTACCAGATAATCGGAATGAAAACTTTCCCAATTCCCCCAACTGAGTGCGTAAAGTCCTGCTTCGCAAAGTACAAAGTGTGGACTATCTTCAAAAGCCCCTGAGCGCAACGAAAATCTTACCTATTCAGTGCTCCAAAACGCCCGCTGGGTTACGAAGATAACGGTGGAATCATTGGTAGAAAAACACGAGCAATATTATCCCGCTCTGACTGGAGGTGACAGAAAAAAGTAAAAAAGAGAAGAATCTCAGATGGTTTTTAGTGGTATCGGGGGCTCACTCAGGTTCAGGAACAATCCTCATATTTCGTTTCGACCTATGGTACGTCGTTACTCCAGGTACTCTAGGTACGGGCATGTGACAAACAAAGAAAGAAAAAACATTCTTGTTCGAGCTGATTAGAACTTTTATTTACGGAGATTGAGTGTATACTATTACTAGTATCCCTTAACTGGAGAATACAAAGCTCAGTATGATTTCTTTCTTCCCCCCCCCTTTTTTCCAGGGAGAATTTACCCCAAATACCCCCACATATCATAACCAAAAAGCCGGATCATTCTTATCTATACAGTTCGGATTAATCTCGAAAGATGAGTTACTACGGTAAGAGCGGATATGCGAAGACCACAGGTTTGTACCATTCGGAGTGGGGTTTCGCACAGCAATGAAGAGATCAGCTAGTAGAGAGAGGTGTTGGGATTTAGCAAAAGCACGAGGCTCGTATTTGGGCCTATTTGGTATTCCTCAGGTTGTCAATCTTCAGATGGTGGAGGGAGGGCTGGTTGAATTTATTGGGGGCAGATAAATTTAAGTTTGTCATTTTGTGGACCTGGAAAATCCGGAGGGCCCTTTGAATTTTTTCATTTTTTCATTGCTAAGCTCTTAGGAATGTGATCTCCCAGATAACGCCTAGAGCCTCTTACTTATGGCTGTAATTCACAACAAGTTGACTGCCCTATTGTGGGCGATCTCGTGGCTTCACCTCTGCGACGACCGCAACAACAAGGCCGTCTAAAGGAGAGAGAAACTTGGCCACGAGCAGTGCTCAGATCGGTGTTGTGTGAGGATATTCCAATATATCCTTGCGAGACCAAGTAGCCTAAGGAAAATTAGTGGACAGACCCCACGATGGTGTACGAACAATTTTGGTGATTGGAAGATCAAAGCATTTATTTGTCTGTTATTTCCTGCTCTTTTTTTTTTGGCTTGCGGGAGTTTGGTTGCCTTCGTGGTGGCGGAATGAAAGACCTATTTACGATTGGGCTTTTCCGTTACCTTCCTGTTTCTTCTTTTTTTCCTTGATATGGGTGGGCCTGATGCGCGGACTGGGTGGCAACGGAAGTTGGTGTGGAGAGTAATTCCATCTTTCTCTCCAAAGATAGCAATTTCTTGTACTTTAGCATTAGGACCAAAGTTAAGTCACTGAGGGCGGTTGATCAATAGCAAACCTCGGCCTTGCCTAATGCTCTCGATGTGCCCTGGCCGGAGGGTTTCCGTGGTTCCGGGGTCAGATTTTGTCATAAGTATCGATTTTGATGGTCTGAAGGTGGCCTCTTTTTTTTCGGAGGTGGTCTTAGTGTATCCTATTGCTAAATTTTGCAGGGTGCTGGGGGGCCCGGTCTTGCTGCGGTGATTGTTAGTTGTTGGGGTGTTGGTCATAGGATGTCACTCGGGATGGCAAATACTGTTTTAGTGAAAACCTGGGCGAAAGGGAGGCGGGAGGGAGGGGCACGAAAGAAGAAGAAATTTGGGCAAGCTTGTAGCGTCCGTGGGGGGAATATTTTACTCGAGCACCGGTAGAGTATGGGAACACTGGGTCCTGTCTTGTGCTGCAATCAATTGATATCCCCACAAGAGAACGTAGGGTATGAAAGAGTAGGGGTGGTTTGGAAACTATTAATACTTATGTATGAACTGGGTCGTGGTGTAGCGGGCTTCGGACTGGGTGTGTTTTTTCGTTGATTAGCACGTAGCTCAATTTGCGCGGGAGTATATTAGTCTTAGCAATAAGATGATACAATAGACTGGCGCAAAGGGAGCCTCCCTTGCACAATAGATAATAGTCTTCTCAACTAGAACTCACACTGTTAACTCTTCAACTAACTGACATTCCGCGGACCGAATTTATCAAGTGTTTTATTTTGGAGAAAGGAGCCCCCCGTCCTGGTCATCGGAGAATTGGTTTCCTTACTACGGACAGTAGTCTAACAACCAACAACCACATGGGGATCAACCAGTCAATCCACAACCTTTCCTTTCCTTCTCAATTGGTTCAAGTGCTTCTCTCTTTGTCTTACCCTTGTCCAAGCCTTTAGGTAGTCTATCATCAGAGTTACTTTCCACAGGTTTATTGACTGATTTACTGAGAGGTCACGCCGCAGGCGACAGGAGGGGAATACGGCATGCGCAACACACCATCCAAATAAGGGAAGGCCTTGAGATACTCCCACACTGGTACAAGATTTTGTGTATAATCTGAACTGTAAAGGTTGTCCTGGTACCATTGTTGCCACCAGCGACTTTACCACAGGGACTGTCTTTTCACGAAGACTTTGCGAATGGGAGTGTACGGTACAGTACTATGGTGAGCATAAGTGAGGCGGGATCGAGTCTTACTGGCCAGGATTACGTGCGTGTAACCATATGAACAGCCAACCTTGACTATATAACTCGTGGTGGAAAAAAGTCAGGTGAACTCTTGGCACGATGGGTACATGATATTCGACTCTTCGATTGGCTGATTGGCCTCGTATAGATTTGTTGAAACTCCTAGAAGCTCGAAGCCAATGGAATACCGGTAATCCCATCGTGGTTGTCAAGTTACCCCATGGGTAGGAACTGTCGCCGGGTTTGCTACCTTGGGAGGACTGGTTTTCCGGCATTGTGGGATTGTGGGTCAACTAAATTTATGAGAGCTGACCGCCAGAGGTTGTATGTAGTTCTAAGTTAGAGTTGCGTTCCATTCTCTGTACTCAAGTACATTGCCACTTCCATCGAACCAGAACACACCCATTGGTTTCCCTATCTTGTTCTATTGTCCGGGTCTTTCTCACGACGCTAGCCTCATGACAGCTCACTTCTAGGTGGCAGTTTCCGGTGTGCACGAAGACATCTCCATCAGAAACTCCTAGAACCACTTCGGAATCTCCAAGTTATAGGCGTATCTGAATATACAATTGAAGATTATCGGAATAAGAAGGCTCTTGCCCCATTATTCCAAGTCTATAGCAATTGAGGCATTCTATATACGATTCCGTAAGTGAAAGGAATAGTGACAAGGATTCCAAACAAGTAGCAGGTTTCTGTGATACACTCGATCGGCGGTGGTTTATGGCCTCTATTCGCGCTATACCATGAGTCTAACTACTGATATCATCCCAATGGATAGGAGAGAAATTAAATGACCTGGCAATCAGTGGGAAACTGAGGCACAGGATACAGGGTTGTTGCAACAAAAGCCCTAATACCCATGAAACTGTTCACACCTAAGCAAAATTATTGATAATCGAATATCGTAGAAGATACTTGAGGGCTGGCCATGATCGATCACCCGATCAAGACCCCTGTCCCCGTCCCATCGAGCACTCGATCACGGGGACACCTCAATCAGATCACGGTCGAGCATAACCTTGGTGATCCGCCCGGTTATGATCTTACCCATCACTAACTCCGGTGACGCACAAGTTTTGGCTTATGATTCCAACTTTTTTGCCATAGATCAACCCTGTCCCCACCGCACGAACGAACTAAGCTCTAGTCCGGTATTCATTAGGCGCCTCATCTATCACTTAATTGCGGTTATAAAAGAGCTCACTCAGCTGGGAATTCTTTGTGGAAATATGGAATAGATTATGGAAGTTACTTGTGCATGAGCAGTGTATCTTGCCCTGGGCCTGGAACTCGAACAAGAGATCAGCGAATCTCAAATAACTGGACTACGTGCTACTGCATGCTATCACTTAGAGCTAAGTAATCCTGATGGAATAGAAGTGGAATTCTTATCTTGGGGAAATTTTTGGTTTAAAAGATATCAGCCTTTACCTCAAGGTCCTAATTTATAAAGTGGCCCTATATTCATGATCTGGGAAATAATGATAGAAAATAACTGATAGTGTTCTGCCAGTGTGCAGTCTGTACAAGTGCGGTGCGAGCTCTCCTTGTGAAACCTTTTTACCTAGTATTGGCGGAGAAATTTCCAACACTCTCCGACATCCTACGATATTATTCTAACATCAACAGCAAAGCAGACCATCTAGCACAAGTTAAAAAACGGCCTCGTGCTGCCTATCCTGATGGATCCACCCAACCCTTTCAACCCCTGAACGAAGAGAGGAGGGCTTCCCCACTGCAAGCTCAAAAGCCACAGCCCTCCCTTCCTCTCTCCCTGACCCCACCTCTATCGGCAAAGCGATGTCAATTATGGATCCCACCTCTAACCGCAGAAATCCAACCACCCCCAAAAAACTAAAACCTAGCTCCCCTCCCGTTCCGCTCATACACGAAATCATACCTCCTCACTCGTTATGATGTTCGGACCTAATGGGGAGTTTGTAATGCCTTCTTGCAGGCATCCTATCATACAACAACTGCATGTACGATATGGAGCTGACCTCGCTTATTCGCCAATACTAAGGTACTCTATCATCCGGTCAACCACTATCATGGTGATAGGAGCGGCGGAACGGTAAGTGAGGATAATAGGTATGGGTTAGCTTTAGAGGGTAAGGCTGTCGAACTTCCTCCACTTGGTTCCACGGCCTTCTCTACCACTTAGACAACTGGGTTTGATTTAGCCCCTGTTCCAAGTCTTCAATTGGCCTATTAGGCTACATAATTTGCCTTACCCACCTGGTTTCGATAAATTAGACAAGTGTCAGACAAACTTGAACACACATCCTACTTGTAAGCATCTACTGTCTGTGAGGGCCACTGTTTGGGACTTGGTTGCTGGCTGTCTCAAGCTGCGTGTACAGTACATCACAGTTACTAGGAGATATATTATGGACTTTTGACACGAGATCAGTGCACTATCCTGACTTTGATTCTAAGAGCTAGACGGCTAAGGTTCCGCTTCAAGCTGTGCCGGCTCTACTCCGAAGCAACTAAAGGGTGACAAACAAATGGAATAAAATAGAGGGAGTCGTTGCTATGGTATAATGAATTTAAGGAAACCCATTCCATTTTTTTTCGCAAATGGGGTCTACATCTGTTCATGATCTCTGGAAGACAGATCTCAGAGATGAAAACCCTTTCGCCCCCAACAGTTCCATTCTGGAGAATCCCACCCCCTTGCCCTTTGGCCCCTAGCTATGCCTCATATTCACTGTGCCCCCCAGGACATCATCCGCACTCTACACTACATTTTGCTTCCTCACCCATTATACCACTATCCTTGTTCTCAGCAGCGTCCTGACTATCCCCCATTTCGACGGTTACCCAAGCTTTGTTAATCACAATTTCAGTTGCGTTCCCATTCTCACCTTGCTCTTGGCGGCGGACGCAGGGAAAAATCGATAAGGAGACCCTGCGATCGTCCTGATAGGTGTCTGGACCCTCTTCATTCAACAAGGCTTTTCTCTCAACATCTTCCATGTAGTACGGATCGAATTGCTCTCCAGGGGGGGTGGCGAAAAAGGAGAACCAGTAGGGTTGCTGTGAAACTTCTACTGCTAGACGGGCTGCTCGCTTGACTATGGTAGAGAGCTTTTGGTTGCGTTTGGAAGCTTTAGGGTCGTCCAACCTTTGGACTGCCAGTCCACCTAACCATTCACCAAGAGTTTGGGATAAAACATGAACGTGTTCATGCAGGGTTCGTTCAAATTGCTCGCTCTTGATAAATAAACTTAGCGTTTGCGATATCCACTGGCTTTTTTGGGCAACTTTTTCAAGTTAGAACTTGCGGCCTCGTGGGGAGGGCTGATATGCTTACTGGGCTTCTCGATCATATTTTCGAACTTGGTGAGCCCCTCCGGCAATAAACCCAATAGTGGGGGGTCGAAGACGTCTTTTTTTAGCCGATCAGCGAGCAGTCCGGCAATCACCCGGTGGTTTGTTGCACGATTATTGAAAATCTCAGGCAGGTCAGTCCTTCCGGCGATCTCGCGAATGTCATCTCGGTGATCTCCAGTCACTGCTCTAGGAACAAGGGCTTCCGAGTGGAAAAAGTGTGTAAACGACCAATTGCGTATATCTGTTGCAAGACCCGCGAACTCTCTCTCAAAATATTCATCGTCTCGGATTGCGGAGGTATTGACTCGCTGGTTTTTGCGTGCCATCTCCCCTGTAAATTTATTGAGTTGTGCAACTCTTGTATCCAGCGTGGTTCTGATCTTGAGGTTGGAGTCCGTCAGACTTCTTATTTCCTGCTCTTGGTTCCTGTTCAATCGAGTAATTTCCCCATTCTTCGCCCGGAGTTCATCGCGCTGAGCATGGAGATTGGCAAACCATCCGGAACTGGCTTCATGCATTTCACGATAGCTGGTGCACGCGGCCTCGGCTCTCTCGAGCCGATCACTTGTCTCCTGGTATTTCCTATTGAGGGTTGATTTTTCGAGTTCTAAGCCCTGGCGTTCACTTTCTGAATCCAAATTCTTTGAGATTAAGTCCGTTAGGAGCTGCTCGAGTTCCCGAATACAGTCTCCCAGTCTCCCCACCTCCTGCTCCCTCACTCTTGCCGTATCCTGGAGGCTTTTTATTTGGACCTGAAGATCAAGCTCCCTGTCCTCCCCCCTGGCTGGCAACCTCTGTATCCCATATGTTAGCTGGAATTAAAGTATGTAATTCATTTCATCAGGTTTACATTACCGTTAAAAGGCTTTCGCCCCCACCCCTAAAAAAGTTAAGCAATCGATGCATAATTTAAGCGTCAGGAATATTATATCTGTTAGGGGCTTGTGTTCTTGGTGGTGTGTGATATGGGACAGTCCCTCTTTTCAGGGCCTCTGGGCAACTAAGGTTGGGCACCATGCGCCTGGGAGTAGCGGACATAACAACCAATAGGGCTCCCTTCTACTACATTCCGATGGGGGGAGGAATCCCCGATTTTAAAACATTTTTTCATGTCTTGTTCAAAGGCTGGGCTGAATTGAAAGTTAAGGCTACCATAGGTTTCTTCTAGGGTTGGTGTCTGTAGCCTAAATTCTCTTTTTGCCGTGGTAGTGATGTGGGTGACGACTCTTTATTGGCAAAACCTGTGAAGGAGCAAGTGAAGAATATGATGGTGATGACGCAAGATGCTTTAGCAAAATGCTATTCAACTTAGGGGGCTTCCTTTGCTAACCCGATTTTCTTGGTAGTCGTACTGAAAAGAACCCCCTGTAGTGACCTATCTCATTGTAGGAGACCGAACTGTGACGGGAGGCTCTGCCATCGGGGCCATAATTCTTAGCCTCCGTTAGCCGGGCGCCTCATAAAGTCGTCTAGGCTATTCTGAAAATGACGATTTTTGGTTCCACTCTTTCATCCGCCCTAGAGAATTTCGCCCGGAGGAAGGTTATCCTCCCCGTCGAGCTACTACTGACCAAAAGAGGGTCTGCCCGTAAGGAGGACTCCAGGAGCAGCACTTTAACTCTCTAGACTTTCCATAAAATTAGGGGGGCACTATGTCAACAGTAGGATTAGCCAAGTATCAAATGTACACTCGGTTAAAATCAGGATGGGCTTGTTGAGTGTAGTAGGGTACGGGCAACCACCCTAGTTGTGTGGTGGATAGGACGGCGTTGAGGGTAAACACCTAGTTGCGGACACGTGTTTGTTAGTCCTATTTGGTTAGCAGTGGCGCGTATCTGAGAATAGAACAAGCTTTCTCACATCCACCACCTCCACCCATCCACCAGGTTATGAGCCTTTGTGTTCCATGCAGCTTGAGCCAAGGAGAAAAGTGGTCCATTCAATAGGCAGCTATCTACACTGTGTACTTTTTCAAAGCGTTTTTCTCACCATTTGTTTTATCGATATCTGTCTCTCTCTCTCTCTATTTCAACTCATCTCGTTTGTACGATGACCGAACTTTACAAGTCGAGCCCTGTTTTGTATCCTCTCTTGGGAGGTAATAATTTCGGGCCTTGGAGGTAGAGAATGTTAGATGAATTGAAAGAATCGGACCTCTGGTGGATTGTATTGGTGCGTGAAAGGTCACCTGATAAAGCTAACATTGATGCGGCAGTGCAGGCCACCTACAACAAGCATTAGGGGAAGTGTTTTTGGATTAGAGCAAAGATTCAGAATGCTATGAAGCCACGGATTTGTGCCCAATATATGTTGGCTGCCTACGATTAGGATCCAGAATCCCCGTGGAAGATGCTTGAAGGATGAGATCGGAAAGCTCTTGGGCTGGAACACTACTATTTTCAGAGATCTCTATTTGACTGCACCAGCGATGTATATCGGATGGCAGCAGCATATGTCCATAAGATTTAAAGAATTATAGAATGTTTAAGCGAGCCAGAGGAACAGAGCAAACCTGGCGAGAAGTCCCTTTACCTGTAACATGGTCTACCGCCATCAGGGTATGAGTGGCATGATCTTCAAGCCACGGTTGTTAAACCAGACCAACTAAAGGATTTGATTGCCGCTATCAAAGGAAGAGAATCTACCATGAATCGCAACAAAGAGGGCATCAGCAAAAAAACGTTTTCTCCGGAAGTACAGAGCCCACTTTGGGATAGATAGCGTCCACTCTTTGCTTCCGGTCCACACTGATCTTCTGTGCCTTCTTTGCGTTTCATCTGTTGCCTCTGGTGCATCTGGATGCCATACTTTCCCTCAACAGCATCCGACGCACTTGTTGCGGCCCCACTTCTGCCAAGGGCTTCCCTCTTGTACCCGCCCCCTTATCCTCTTGTCTACTAGCCTCCTGCCTACTCCTTGTAGTTGCATGTGTCCAGCGGCTATCTCTGCCTCCCTCCCACCTCTGGCGACATAGATCTGCCCGCTTCCGGCCACTTCCGTCCACTGACATCCTAGGTCTCTTTTTTCTTAGCCTGCACCCTACTGTGACTTCCATAATTCCCTTACTGTTCACTAGAGGCCCGGTGCCACCGCTAGTAGACCCGCTACTTTGGTTGACTTCCCTCCTAGCAGGAGAGTATAGTTTCGCATTAATCATCCGGAGAACCTAGGTGGCGGAGTTGAAGCTGGACTGTTTCAACAGGAATCTCTCCCGTAAGTCGCCGGCTTCAACTTGGCCGGCTATTCAATTCAACATATTTAAAACATTCCCTTAAACACCCACCGATCATGGAGTACTCCTGCAGCCGAGTGGAAGCCGGACACTCAATATTGTAACCGGTACAGGTACTATGGTTACTTATGAATTTTCTTTAAGGATTACTTTGGTTTTAGGATACGAGCCTTGTGGCTGTACCCTTGTTATGCAGGAGGTATCGTTTGATACCTAAGTTTGTTTTATGTTTGGTTTTGAGATATGAGGTTGTGGCTCTCCCTAATGGTGGTTGGAAGTATCAGTTGATACTCCGGTTGTTTGAAGTTTTGTTTCAAGGGAGTGTTTGATACCTTGAATGTTTTATGTATTGTTTTATGGTATTGATTTGATACCATAGTTGTTTTAAGATACAAGCTGTGCTCGTAGGAGAAAGGCTTTAGGAAAAGCCAGTCAGGTATTTAAAGACTGCACCTTTTGGATTTAGAAAGGGCAGACTTCGACAAACAGGGTTTTCAATATATTTGGTTGGATAGTTACCTCTTCAGTTCGCCACGACAGTGAGAAGCCGCCAAACCCTTCAAGACCTTAGCGATATAGTAATACGTTTTAGGTAACAACATTTCGGAGCCTCCGGTTGATCAATCCGCCTAGGCCACTCTTTGGCTAGGATTTCAAGTGCACAACCCAGGACAGTTTCTTAAAGGTTCTCAGTGGACCGAGAACGGATAAGGAAATATGACACTTTGTTAACTTCAACAAGTCAGTTGGAAGTTATATCGGTTAAGGTCTGATCAACCTTAAGGAATACCTACGACAGCTATCAGCAGGCTATACGATATAGTCAGCAGCAGAGTGCTCTGGGAGTACTACGATCATCACAAGAAAACCGATAGCAACAGTTGCCCACCATAGGCGACGAACTCAATAAGAGATCAGGCAGATCACTTGACAGAAGCGAGCTTGCAAAACCGTCTGCAAGGTCGATATCTAGGAAGGCTAAGTCTCAAGAAAAGAAGGCTGCAACCTTTAGTATCGACGAGGCTAGTAGACAACTAGCAAGGTGTTAGGTGGTAGCTTCGGCGTGAGGTATTCCGACAGCTAGGACCTTAATCGTAATTATATCGGAGAACTCGTTAAGAAGACACGAGTAATGTAGGCTAGATATAATAACTTGCTTCGAGATAGATCGTCGACGTATTGGTAACGATATAAAAGTGTAGAATAACTTATTATATTGATAAGATCTCTTCTCCGTGCTTCTTGTTCTTAATAGCAGCAAAGATGCTTCGATATTTATATTCCGCGTCTGAGCAATCGCGGTATACATGCTAACTCTATACTAACTAAGTACCTTGCTCGCAACTCTGCGAACTTCACCTGAGTGCGAACACTCGTAGACCCTGAAAACTCTCTACCACACCTTTTGCTCCCATGGTCAACTTATCGGTCTGCGCTTTCATTATTCCTGATGGTGTGGAAACTACGTCAGGTGTCAGCTCATCCGTTTATCCGTTGACAACAATGGTTACGAATTATCTTGCCCTCGTGCTCGTCGAGGGTAGTCTAATTCGCTGGACAGAAGAGGGCCAGTCTCCTTTGGTTGGTTCCGTCGAGAATCCGTTATGCAACTGCATCTCGTATTCTTGTCTTCCGGCATTACACGACTTGTCCTCGGGATCGTACCTATAGGCATTTTCCCTCAGACTCCATCTTTTACCAACTTGTCCTCTGTGGATTCACCCGATCCACTTACTGGGCATAGTTACCGCCTTCATACTCTACGCGACTTTGTAGGTACGAGGGGACTAACTTTCGTGCAAACCGTCCCGTTACTTTCAACCCACTCTTCCGACAGCCTGTCTTCAAGTGTCTGTAACTTTATGCGCCGTCGTCCGATTCACCTGCTTCCACTTGCATAAGGTGCCCGAAGGTCTCCCCTCATATTTCCTGCGAACAGGATCCGGTCGGACGGACGGCCGCGACGTATACGGTGTTATAGGATGTGTTCCATTGATAGTGGTCTTTTGGTGTTGGGACGCAACTACCCAGGCGGCCAGTGATGACGCGCCGTCCCAACGCCGGTGCTGGAGGGGGGTGTTATCTTTTTCCTTCGAAGTTCGTATGCGCCAAGGTAGGGTAACTTTGCCCTGTAAATCCTTACGGGGAGTCCGTGCGTCTAACACAAGGGACGAGGCTTCTCAGACACTCAAGGAAGCTGAAAGTGAAATAGCCAAGGAACCAACGGCCACACCAGGCGCGTTTCCCAAATCACCAGCGAAAGGAAAGAAACCTTTACAGTCAACCTCATCCAAGGATGATCCAAGCAGCTCTAGCAGCAGCGAGTCAAGGAACGACAAGGGCGACAAGATGTTTGCATCAGGAACCACTTAGGTACCTGATCGGTCCAATGCACCAAGGCTGACTATGAAGATCCCAGAACCCCGGAGGTTCTCAGGATCAGGAAAAGACATGGATCCTGCCGCATTCGATAGATGGTATGAAGATGTTCGAGAATACCTACTGCTACATGGTATTACCTCAACTACTGGAGGAAACACGCGATACTATGGCTTCTACACAGAGGGTAGAGCCAAAGACACATACCGACAAGCTCTCGAAGAGTTTGGGGAAAACGACATCACAAGAGATCAACTTATCGGATACCTATGAAAACAATTCCAATCATCAAGACATACAGAGGAACTATACCAGAAGTTCCTAGATGTTAGACAAGTCAAGGATGCACTAGTAACGAACATCTCAGATGTAGCAACTTGAACAGATTTGCTCACCTATCGGTCCAAGTTACCAAAGGACACCATCTCAGATTATGTATTCATGCAAAGATTCTTCAGTAGCATGCATATCAAGTTACGCCAAATTGTGGAACCATGGTTTGACGATGACGAATCTATAAACTTGGCACTACGATATGTAGAAAGACATGATGCTATGCTCAGAGGAACAGGCGTATAGAAGAAAGAATCAAAGGAGAAGTCAAACAACAAGGACCGGAGTCACAAGAGTTCAAAAACTACCTACCAGAAAAAGCTTAGCAACTCAGTTTCGAAGGAACGAAAGGCAAGCGGGGCTTGTTTCACCTGTGGAAAGAAAGAGCACCTTTCCTGCAACTGTCGTGACAAGAAGGATGAAGGCAAGGGGAAAGCGGTCAAGAAAGAATCAACCTCAAACAGAGCAGAGGCTGAGACAAGTGCAGACAAGGTCTACATCAACTTGATGGAAATAGAGACCTACGCCTGATCAGGCAAAACAGCACCCAGTACAGCCAAGGCTAAGAAGGCTTTAGAAGGCACAATAAGGATCAATGGCCACGATGCCAGAGTACTGTTCGATACAGAAATCATTGGAGAAGACATCCTAAGCGCAGCGTTTGTCACCACCCATGGAGTGGAAACCAAAGCATTAGAAGGCGAACTCAGGATTCTTATGGCCATGAAAGGATCAAAATCCACAAGCAGCAAGCAATACGCAGTGGATATAGAGATTGGAAAAATGCGTACCAAGAACAATAGGATGATTGTCGGGAACCTTGCAAAGTATGATGTCTTGATCGGGATGGAATTCTTATCAAGAAATCAGGCGACAATTGAGTCTGGGAACCTAACGATACTTTTCTCTAAACACAAGGTGAAGGTAAACTGCACGCCAACTAGTGGACTAGTGAGGGCGGCAGCAATAGCGACCACAGAGGAAGTAATGGAAAGGTTTCCTGAAGTCTTTCCAGACCCAATTCCGGGAAGGTTACCACCATTGCGAGAATACAATCATCAGATCCTATTGAGGGATAAGGAGGACCTTAAGACGCAACCAACATTGAGAGTTTCAGAGAAGTATGAGCTAAAGCTAAAGGATTGGCTTGCTCAGAAGGAACGAGAAGGAGTCATATATAGGAAGGAAGTTCCTGGCGCAGCACTACTGTTTGTCCAAGGACTAACTGATAGCAGGATCAGACCCCTGGTGGATCTGACTGCTCGAAATGACAATACGAGAAAAGATGACACACAAATCCCAAATCAAAGGACAATCCTGAATGCAGTAGGTCAATGTTAGGTGGTAGCTTTGGCGTGAAGTATTCCGACAGCTAGGACCTGAATCGATTTATATCGGAGAACTCGCTAAGAAGACGCGAGTAATCTAGGCTAGATATAATGGTATACTTCAGGATAGATGGTCCAAGTATTGATAACGATAAAATAAAAAGTTATTATATTGATAAGATCTCTTCTGCGTGCTTGGTGTGTCTAATAGCAGTGATGATGCTTCGATATTTATATTCCGCATCTGAGCAATCGCGGTATACATGCTAACTTTATACTAATTAAGTATCTTGCCCGCAACTCTGCGAACTTCACCTGAGTGCGAACACTCGTAGACCCTGAAAACTCTCTACCACACCTTTTGCACCCATGGCCAACTTATCAGTCTGCGCTTCTGTTACTCCTGATGGTGTGGAGACCACGTCAGGTGTCAGCTCATCTGCTTATCCGTTGACGATGATGGTTACGAATTATCTGGCCCTCGCGTTCGTCGAGGGTAGTCTAACTCGCCGAACAGAAGATGGCCAATCTTCTTTGGTTGGTTCCGTGGAGAATTCAACCTGCAACTGCATGGTCTATTCTCGTCTTCCGGCATTACACGACTTGTCCTCGGGATTGTACCTATAGGCTTTTTCCCTCGGGCTCCATCTTTTACCAACTTGTCCTCTGTGGATGCACCCGATCCACTTACTGGGCATAGTTACCTCCTTAATACTCTACACGTCTTTGTAGGTACGAGGGGACTAACTTTCGTGCAAAGCGTCCCGTTACCTTCAACCCACTATTCTGACTGTCTGTCTTCAAGTGTCTGTAACCTTATGCGCTGTCGTCCGATCTACCTGCTTCGACACGCATAAGGTACCCGAAGGTCTCCCCTCATATACCCTGTCAATAGGATCTGGTTGGATGGACGGCCGCGACGTATATGGGGTTATAGGATGTGTTCCATCGATAGTGGTCTTTGGTGTTGGGACGCAACTACCCAGGGGGCCAGTGATGACGCGTCGTCCCAACGCCGGGGCTGGAGGGGGGTGTTATCTTTTTCCTTCGAAGTTCGTGCGTGTCAAGGTAGGGTAACTTTACGCTTTAAATCCGTTCAGGGAGTCCGCGCGCCTAACAGTCGATCGAGATATCGCAGCAAGATCGACTTAAGTGATGCGTACTTCCAAACTAGAGTGGAACCGGAACATGAAGACCTGAACTGTTTTAAGCCATCTTTTGGAGGTTTCATCAGCAAGGTCATGCTGCAAGGTGATATGAATGCACCTGGAACATTCATGCGGATCATGTCACATCTAATGCGAGATTACCTGGGAGATTTTGTGTGGGTTTTCATTGACTATATACTCATATTCTCAAAGAAGGAAGACAAACACCTGGAGCATATCAAGAAGGTCTGGAGGAAGCTGAAGGAAGCGCACTTCTTCGCTAGCAGAAAGAAGTCAGTGTTCTTCTCACCTAAGATGAATGTGCTAGGACATGTTGTGGATGATGACGGAATTCACGCCTCGTCTGAGAAGATTACAAGAATAGGAGAGTGGGCGGCACCCAAGGAGAGGAAAGAACTGCGAGAGTTCTCAGGATTGGTCAATTACATTCGCCAATTTCTACCGCACATAGTGACCATTACTGCGCCACTGACAGACCTTACACGAAATACGGAGTTTGTCTGGACACCAACCCATGACACAGCGTTTCAGAATACGAAGAGGCTTGCAGATGATAATGAGGTCCTCAGAGCTATTAACCACGAATCTGGAGTACTGTCACAAATTTTGACTTAGTCAATTTGTTTTCACATGACCAATCAGTTATTAGTCATCCCCTGTTTATGTTTTACGCTATGACGTCGTTTGACTCAGAGTTTTTACATGACTACGCACTTGCGAGTCATCGTTATGTTATGATTGGTTGATTATTTTATGACTCACGATGGTGATGTCAGATGATGTAATAACTTTGGCACATGACTCACATTATGAGTCATGGGGTTTTGCGCTATGACTCACTATGAGTCATAGAGATTTATGTAGCGCGAGGTGATGAGTCACCAGGGTTAGGGTTGTGGAAAGATGCCTATATAAGGGACTTGGGATCGCCCAAGGAGATAGGATCTTCACGCAACTATCTAAGTAATACAACACTTGGATACTGGAGCACGGGCCAAGCCCTTTGACAGTGACTGTCCCGTGGTGCAAGATATACGAACCTATTACTCTACTTCTTACGCAAACCTCTACGGCTCAAACGCGAGCACCTAGTCCTCTAGCGATTGGACTTTGTACCTTCAGGTCTTATAGTGATAAGACTTCCTCCAACGAGACTATGAAGATAGTCAACGATCACGATATGCACTACGATTAGTCGTTCCCCGTTTAACGAAACACCGTCGGGAATGTGTTTGTTACAAGTACCTATATGGTTAATTACGGATGCGTCAGACACATGAGTTGGGGCCTGCGGTGGACAAGGTGAAACACCTGAAACAGCGAGGCCGGCGTCCTTACACAGCAGGAAGTTCACAAACATCCAAATCAACCATGGGACAATAGACAAGGAAGCATCTGCGATCATGGATGCCTTGGTAGCATTTGATCACTGCCTTCATGAGCAAAAATTAATCGTGCGTCTGAGGCGCGGGCGCCGCGTCCGGAGGCATCCGACGTCGTTTTTCCGTCCTCTGCGTCCCCAGCGTCTGGACGCCATTCCCAACGCCGATTGCGTCCTGACCTGACGTCAGACCTTACCCATATCCGGCCGCCACCCCACATCTCGTGCTCTTCTCCCCCCCCTTATCTCACGTCCTGACGTCTCTCTTCCTGCCTCGCATCTCCACAGCATCCTGACGTCTCCCCAAGGTACCCTCTTTTCCTTCTGCTTCCGGGCGTGCTCATAACAACTTGCCGCCGATATCACCCTAGTCATTGCTGCCGGTGTGCCTCCTACTACTACTACTCTCGTGGATAATTTGTTTGTTTCTAGATGTTTCTATTCCTCTATGTGAATATCTGTACTATATACTTGTCTATAATACACGTTTATCGTCTAGTCGTGATCGTGACGCTACATCTCCGTCAGGGAGCGATGTAGCCCTCATCTAGGCTACGTCGCTCACCGAGTTTATTTTATTATACAAGCCCCCTCTGTGATCCTAATAGATCTCGCTAAACGTGTGTAAATCGATCCGAGTGTTGACAAGCCAGCGCCGCTCTGTCTCCGGTATCAGATGCGCCAGGCCTATGATCGTCCCGATATCCGCAATTGTGAGCTCTCCGGTAATGTCTCTGAGCTGAACGGTTACCAGACCATATACGTCCGACAGTCGTCCGGACTCTACCAGGCTCATGAATTGAACCCCGGCGAGGCAATAGACCGTATCCTGCTGCATATAGCTCGACCGCATTTTGAACAGAGCTATGAGCCTTGCCAGGAGACGACCCCTGAGGGCACCATACATATTCTCCCCACGAGCCTGTATCCAAACGCAATCGTTCCGACTGGTCTAGTTAGGGAAGAGTCGAGCACCCGTGCATTGGGCCCTGTGTATGTCGTGAACACCTGAGTCCGGGAACGCAAGGACCTGGATCTCCAGTTGCGTCAGTAGTTCCACCGGCAAAGCGCGAAGTATCGCCGGATTTTCGGGCAGGCGGCGCTCGGGAGGCAGGCTCAGTCGGCTATATGGTATCAATTCCTGACAAATCGTCTCCGGGGATATATCGCATGCTCTGCCAAAATCAACGACATCGTGGATATTATCACGACGTCCTTTCAGAATCATCGGATGGGCTGGTGGGGTTGGCGCGGGCCTGGTCTTCTCTAAATGTTCTACTACCTTAGTTGGTAAATCAGCTCCTGCACGTTGAGGGAATTCCAAGTTCAAAATTCTCATGCGGATTGCATGTTGGCGACCGTAGCTGCTTAGTATCTGTCGTGCTGCGTCGATTTTATTTGAGCGTCGCCATCCATCCTTGATTTCCTCCTATGTGGGAGCTCTCCATACTCGGTAGAATACATGGGAATATTGCCGACCATGTAGATGTGATCGCGAAAGTGACTTATTAGATTCATCTTAACAAAGCTGAAATTAGATTCGGAATGTATCAATTCCATATGTTGGTCATTCTCTTCTTCACGATCGTCGTCACGGATCGGGCGCCGTTGGGATGGGGGCACTCGCTCCCTCAAGTGGGCTCTCTGACGACGCAGCTCCTTGCGCAGCTTATCAGCCTTCTCTTGCGTCCGTTTGAATATGCGAAACTCCAAGAAGATGTCCTTCGTCTGGTGGAACTGCGTCGCATATTCTTCCATATATGATATAGTCTCAGGTGTCTGACTTCGGTATTGAGCCATCATGGTAAAGTCAAGCAGTGACCTGACACAGGTGAGCGCACATCTGAAGGGTTGAACCTGCGTACTATCAGGCTGTCTCAACGCCACAGCGAGAACTCCCAACAAACAACGGCTGAGATTCCTCATCTCTTTCCCTTGCCACTGCGTAACCTCCCTGCAGGCCATTTTGAGGACAAAGAATCCCGGGTAACGGGGCAAAGCTTTCCAGGCGTCGTCGAAGGCCTGCAGTCAGGCATGTTTTTTGTGAAATCCCTGAATCCAGTCCATCATATGCTTGAAGAGTCCTAGATATATTGTATGGAGCATATCCGGCTTGTGCAGATCAGGCGTCGAAACTCTCACGAGTCCTTGAAAAACGTTTTGCCCCCTCTT
>Ga0307513_10000516_pt1 | contig 55469 bp, 79 predicted proteins | sample 15_EM_MG_FD_202174 | JGI IMG/M metagenome (GOLD analysis project Ga0307513, IMG submission 202174) | Populus trichocarpa ectomycorrhiza microbial communities from riparian zone in the Pacific Northwest, United States - 15_EM | ecosystem: Host-associated > Plants > Roots > Unclassified | place... | reverse complement strand
CCAATGAGTTTGACTTTGGGGATAAGTCCCCAAATTGAGCGGAAGATGGGGTATGAGAGGATTCCAGGAAGCTGCAAATCCGGTTCTGGCTGAAACGGAATATCACCCCAAGTCTCGAGATCGTGCAACCGTTGTGAGAGAACTGAAGGAAGATTCGGGCAGAGAACAGACCCCCTTCCGATCCCAAGAAGGTCTGCGTGCTTTAACGTAAGGGCTTTTTGGAGAAGGCCAGGAGTTCGGAGCCCTCCTGTAAGGAGAATGAGAGGCAAATATCCAGTATAGGTTGAATCTGATTGTCGAAGGCTTTCCAGGGCTTGTAGGGCACGGTGGGAAAAGTGAGCAAAAAATGCCTGGCGCGGTGAATTGGACGCGGAAGATTTGGCTGACATCATAAAATCTGCAACAAAAATCAGGTTGAAACCCATATCATGGAAGCTTGCATAGAAAAATACCTGGTTGGTCATAGTCTCCCCCACTGATTTCCACGATGTCGATTAATCTCCAGGTTGCCAAAGCAAGTAAATGCTCAAGAGCACGCTGTTGCCCCTCAGTGAGCAGCGAATCCTCAGCGATATCAGTCGTATTGTAGTCGGCTGCATTGAGCTTGACACTAATCACGAAGTCACTTGAGGTGGACGCGCGAATATCCTGAACGATGGTGTGGAGCATTTCGAGAGCACGGTCCAAACGGTACGCATCTTTCCTTGCATTTGCCTAGGTGGGAATGAATTCCTGGAATACTAGGTTGCAATCTTGGAGGTATCCTGACCTTTGGGGACAGAAATTGAGCAAGGAGATCTAATGTCCAATATTACTCACTAGCTGATTTCGAAGAGGTGAAAAATTGAAGACGTACAGCCGTGTGCAACATGCAATTGAACGCCATCAAATCCTGCCCGGTGGGCAGCTACAGCACCGTCGATAAAACCTTTCACAACTCGCTGGATGTCTCCGTGTGACATTTCTCTTGGCTTTTGAAACAAAATAAAATTTACTAGCCTTGACATTAGTGAGGAGTTGGTCCCGTATCCAAGTGGGATGGAGCTTGGTGCTAAAGGCGCACGGAAGGGAAGCCGTCCCCCTATGAAATTACTCGACTGTCGCCCTGGGTGGTTTAATTGCATGATGGCGAGAGTTTTATTTGGCCTCCTACATCTTGGCCCAGGTGAAGGATGAGAGTAGAGACCGTGTATTGACTGAGCCAATTTTTGGAAAGGGAGAAGGCGTTCATCTGTAACCTCGGACGTTGGCAGAACAATGTCTCTCCCGAGAGTGAGGTGATCCGCAGTTGTTTGAACATTCCCAGTCACTACTATGCCCCAGTCGTATTTAGCCCACTCGGAGTATAACCGCAAGTGATGCTCGTTCGGGGGCCCGCCTGGGAAAGAAGCAAGATGTTCATACATGGCCACCTGTGCACATGTCTGGTCAACCAACTGGTAAAACCGTTTGGTTGCGAAACACACCTTGACGAGCCTGTTCTGAAGAGTCCTGCCACATGGCAAGGTTATTGGCTGGAAGACACCCCCCTCTGCATTGCTCTCGGAATCCAAAACAGTTGTTGGTCTCGACGACATTTTGCTTGTCGCGTGAGAAGTGGCAACCCGGCCAGTCAACGATGGGTTGTCCGATCTACAGACCTGGTGAAGGAAAAAAAACGAAACAGAAAAAGATAAGTAAAAGTTACAGCCTTCCAGGACAAAACAATCCGACGCGGTAAAAATATATATTGTTAAATAGGTTGTACCACTCGAAACAGTGAGCATATTACATTCAGCCTGCTGACTAGTTGTACGGTTGATGATGATATCAGAACACTGACGGGGAGAGAAGTTGAACATACTACCCAAGAAGAACCGGAACAGCCCGTATTCATCAGTACGCCTGTGGAGGGCCAGCCAAGAACCATGGAGGGGAGGAAAACAAACAACAGGTAAAAGGAATTAGAACAAGTGAAGAGAGGAAACAATAAACAGAATGCACATAATTTCCAACCACAGAAGAAAGAAGGGAATTATGATCGTGACGATACGCTGAACCTCTGTAGTTACATCCCACCATAGGCATCATCTTGATCATAAAGTGTATATACAGATGTCGGCCTCGGGCCTGTCGGGTTCGGCTGCGTCCTATGCGGGGGTGTGTTTATTGGAGGTGACATTGATGCAGGCGTCGCTGTAGCAGAGCCCGAACTTGACTCCGCTGCCTGTTCACCGACATCGTTGGCCACACTCATTTCCTTCGGGCGAGACTTGACATCCTTCCTGGAGATATCCCACCGGCTGTCATCTTCGTCAACGTAAGCAGGGGGAGCGTCACTCGATTGAGTGGGTTGGCGCGTCAGAGACGAGGGCGAGGATGAAGGGGAAGCGTCAACTATAGTCGCAGCCAAATGAAGCCGCTGCTTCTCTGTCAATGGTGAAGGTGGTTGAGGGGGGGAGGCATTGGACGATACGTTCGGCGAGCTCATAAATGGGTTGGGCAAAGTTAAGTTCGCTCTCACGCTCGGGGGCTGAGCATTGGCGTTTCCGTAGCCGAACATCTGTTGTGGCTGAGCGTGCTGAAAGGTTTGGTGGTGGGATGAGAAGTGAGGGTATCTTTGTTGGTATTGTGGGTATCTTGGGTCCGGGCCATAAGCCGCATATGCACTGGGCCCGTATGTACCTGGAATAGGAGGTGCGCCATACCCGACCTGCTCATGTTGCGCACCGTTGTAAGGGACAAGAGGAGGCGGAATACCGTAAGCTCCTGGTATGCCGCTTGGAGGTACTGGTGGTGGAACAGTCCCATATGATTGGGTATCAGAGGCACCACGATGTGCAAATGAATGTGGGTGCCCATGTTCATACAAAGACTGAGAAGCAGAGGTGGGCGTTTGGTCAGAATAAGGGAATGCCATGGAGGGCGTAGGAAGATTCGCTGCCATAACAGAGTCTGTAGCTTGTGCCTTCCGCCGTTCAATCATCGTTGGAGGCCGCGGACGAAACCCGGCTTTCTCATCTTTGTCATCTAGCATGATCGCTGAGCGGCGGAATTTCGTGGGGTCAAACCCTTCCCTCGATTTTTGCTTGCGGAGCCGGCGTAGGAAGAAAGCGACAACCAGGCCAATGACTGCAACTGCACCTATGGAACCCCCAATAATACCGATCAGGGGCCCAGTTGAAAGACCTCCAGTGCTATTCGGGACAATTGAGGTGCTCGAAGAAGCAATGGCAGAAAGAGATGATAAGGGAATGTTAGGTGGCGTTGGGATCGCACGCGCGGCTGTGGACTTTAGGGAATAAAAAAAATTAAGCAGAGAACGACAGGGAAAGAAGGAACACCAACAATAGTTGAGGTGACAACGGACAAGGGGGAAGGGGGAACAGAAAGAGTCGAGCTCGTTGAAGCGGATACAGAGTCTGACACTGATGCGGAAGTGGGGATAGCAGGTTTGCTTATCGAACTCGCAGAAACGGATGTAGCTGACACTGGGGGCTTTCGCGCAGCCGTGGTTCTAGTCGTGACACGCGGTGGAACAATAACCCTGGTCGTGGCTGGCACAAAAGTAGGATAGTACCTCAACTACAGACGCGTGTAAAGAAAACATACTAGGTTTGGGTGGCACGGTGGAGGCTCCCTTTAATTGGCGGGCAGCCACCATTCCCCTATGATTGTGCTGAATTATTCGTTGGTTAAATGTCATGGCGGTTATGGAGAGATACAAAAGAGTGTGGTGCTTGAAAGGAGTGTGGTTGGGACTGAGGACAACGTTGGGAAGAGGGAGAGGGTAGCAATCAACCAGCCAATCAGGACCCGAGTGTTCGTTGCCAAGTCATCCCCTTTCAGCAATCTTCCTTCTTTGTCCTTTATTACCTTTTGATGTAGACTCGAAACCAGTCCCTATAGGTTCAATACTTCTTCAGACGGCCGGATGGTGATTTTTCTGAGGGATTCTGACTATTGCCTCCGAAAATCCTTCCCAATATATTCATCATACCAGAGAGGCTGTCGAGACTAATTTTGATGCGTCTAAACTACGTCACTATTACTTACTATCCCGATTTTTGCAACGCTGGAAATGTAGCTTTTAAAAGGCTACTATTCTGCTTGCTAATCCCAAGTCTCGTGAGAACGTCGCGAACATCACCTGTACCATTGCGGGTCGACCGTGATTTCGTTCTTGACCTCGATCGAGTTTGAGTTAGACGAATGGGATCTCCACCCATGTGTGACGGTGACGCGCGATCAAGGGTAGAGATAGAAGGTGGTCGGACCAGAGCAGGATTGGACATACTGCTTCGGCCCTCCAACGCTTCTCTCAGGTCGGTGACCCCAAGACCTCTGGTGGACCTTGCCAAACTTTGCAGTGATATATTTTCAATGTGCATCAAGGCAGGCGAGATTTTGAGCAGAGGGGAGACACCATCTCCACGGAAGGTTGCCTCGTATGCAGAGGCTCGTTCAACTGGAAGCAGGACAATGTTATTCAGTGTAGGAAGGAAAGAAAAGATGAGAAGTTGGAGCAGCTTACAGTCTCGAAGTGCAAGCTCCGGTGTCCACCTCACAGCGAGTCGACGAGAAAGTCCATCCTGATCGGCACCAAATGCATTCTGGATAGTTCGACATGATGTAATTTTTGACAAGGCTGCCTCAAGATCTATGCCCAGAGTCATCACGCTCATTTTAAGGCCTGAGCTTGAACTTGGCATTGGTGAAGAAGCCAACGATTTTATTGCCTGTGTTCAAACAAAAAATTAGCTTTATGAAATCCTTGAGGAAAAAACATCGCACCCGCTCAGAGATGGTGACAAGGTCTGCTATTTTCCAGGTTTGTCCAATTACTAGCCATACTCGTGCAATAACGGTCTTCAGTGCAACAATTTGCCACGACAGGTTGCAGTCGTTGACGTCCAAAGCATTGTTCAGTGTTAAAAGCATGGGAACACCGGTAACCAGTGCATGCATGGGTAAGTGCCGGTGGATCGCGGTAAGGACCCTCAGAACGTTAACGTAGTCCTCTTCCGTTGCTTTCGCAGACGAGGTGCAGTGAGATGGAATTCTTTCCAATAATCGCAGGACCAGTGATTCTTTGCGAGCTCGTGGCCCGTGCTGAGCTGAAAATGAGCGACGATTGGGAGTTTGTGGAACAACCAAGCTTTCCGTATTTTCTGTTAAATCGTGATGATCCTCCGAGCCAGCTGGATGCGTGATTGTTATAGAAGTATCGCCATTCGTAGTCTGCGATGGCTTTGGAGATGCAGCGATTGACGAAGGAACGCCAAATGCTGGTGAGAGGGCGAGAATGTAGAGATATGCATGCACAGAATTGAGAAACTTGGTCCCTGCATCTCCTACAACGGGGAATAAGTTTTGAATGGGCCGAAACGGGGTCTCGGCGCGCGGATGCTTGACAACTTCAAGATCATTGTGTTCGCCATGCTTAGGCATCTCTTGGCTGATGTAGTATACCAACGCCTCGGCACAGTCATTCCGAACTAGTGGGTCCGCGTCACAAATCAAGCTAAGAGTGTCCTGCCAGATATCTGGAGGAACGCTCGTCCGTCCAGAGGGTCGGTCATTTGTTCCGATTCGCGCCGCATCAGGCGAGGTTCGAATGTGCATAGGTTCAACGACATTCAGGTCGTTTGCATACACCAGAGCCAGAGACCCGATGCCTTCATTCGCATTTGCGGCACGAATTAGGCCGAGCAAAGCCCCCAATAGATGCCGAATTGCAGACGACCTGGTGCTAAGGAAAGAGTGTCTATCTTGCACAAGTACTCCTTGGACCTCGATCACAAGAAGACGACTAATCAACTCTCCCTACGGGATTTTTAATTTAAAAAACAAAGTAAAATCAAACCGCATGGAAATAGCTTACCGCAAGGTCTTGTATCTGGTCAGAATAGTAGACATGACAGCCGAGAGAGGAAATGCATTCAACCAAGGCAGAAAGAGATAGATCGTCCGGGTTCGTCGATATATTCCGAAGTAAGAGCGTCAACAGATTAGAGAGAATATCTGACGATGATAGGTTGATAAGGGGAGTCGGAGAACTGAATACTGAAGTGATCATGGCGGTTAGAGCGGTGGAAAGCGGAAGGGAGTTGGCTGTTGCTTCCTGCTGCGAAAGGAGGCGTTCAACGAGCCATGTTGGCACAACATAACGATATTGGTATTGTGCCCATTCCGCAATTTTTTGCGCAAGCCAACAACAATGTTGAACTCTCGACCAGCCCTGCAAATCGTCCAGATTGTCGAAGGTAGACTGCATAATGTAGCCGAGCTGGGCACCATTGGCATGATTCAACAGTGAAAAAAGAGCGTGCAGAGAGACGTCTGAAACATCAGACGCCGAGGGGCCTTTGTCCCCATCGACATGAACGTGGATGGACGCTGCGCGTCGCTCGACTGCTGGGCGTGTCCGAAATTCGGCAAGATATGGAGATGATGGTGTATCCTTGACCGCAGAGGCTCTAAGGCAATAAGAAAAAATTCGGTGACATCAACTGCTAACACGTACTGCTCATCCAAGACAGATATTGGTGTGTCGAATAACACGGTCAAAATTGGACGTAGAATGATAGAAGCTTGAGTTCCAAAGTGTCCGATATCATTATAAAGGGCTTCAGAGTTGACTGCAGCGGTAAGAGCTGCTAACCCTATAAGTCGGGTTCTGTTGGAAAGACATTTAGTAAAGCACAAGAAATTACAACCGGCATACCGATTCTGAGTTTCTTGGTCAGTAGAACTAGAATAGCTCAATAATGCAAATTGCCGAAGAATGGAGAGGTAATCTGTTGTCATGTAACTGTCAGCACCAATTAAATGCCCATTCGTAAAGGTTGTCCATGCTGTAAACTAAGAAAAATCAGAGATGATGAATCGGGATTAAAAAAGATACACACAACACTGGCCCCTCTTGCGACAACCCCGAGATCGGTTGGCACAGAAGCAAGAGTGAATTCCACAGATCCAATAAGAGACGGGGACAGAAGGGCAATGTCCCTTCTGCATTCTGATGCAAGCGAGCGAAAGATGGATAGTGAAATGAGGAGAGAACTTTAGACAGAAGATCAACAATTTGGTGATCAATAATTTGTCCTGTACTCACGCTCTTGAACGAATGTTCCCAGACTTGGCTTTCTTGCATTCCAGCTTCAAGCGCTTCTCCAGTTCGCTTCCAATTTTGGCTAATTTACCCGGATGATTTGAGCTGCGAAATAACTTCTTGACCCGGGTTTAATGAGCAGAGTTGCGCACTTACGCATAGTAGGTTAACCGACTGAGTTCATGCGAGTTTGGAGAATAATCCGGTCCAGCTGCCAATAAACCAGACGTTGGAGGGTAACATGTATTGAGCAGTTTCACGTGATTGGGAGTAAAGATGTGCATGAGATGAAGCAAGGAATGAGTTTCAGCAAGGCAGAAAAACTATCATGGAATGGTGTGAGATATGCAAGAATTTTGACAGAGGCCTCGGCCAAGGAGTAAGATCCAAATGCGCGACTTATGTTTGGTGGATTTCAAAGCAATTGAATTTCGACTTCGAGTTCCAGAACACCGGTGACGTGACGGCGTGGGAAATAGTGACAATTTAAAAGAAATTTTGTTGAAGCCCCTCATTCCAGTATTTCCATCTTGTAAGTACCCATTTTTTTCTACTTTTCTATGATGAAATATTGCTGTGCACCAGGCCAAGCTCTTTATCGTTCTGTGACGAAAAACACCCTGGTTGTCCTTTTTACGCTTGGACGCCCTGACTTTTTTTTTCCTTTCTTTCGCCGCCTCTTCTTACAAACATGCTGATGCCGATACTCAGGTCCCAAATATCAGGAGTTCGATGGATTATACAACTGTTGTACGAGAGGGATGTTATATTGCGGTTGTGTTCCCCAGTTATTTATGCTGTAGGGACATAATTCTGGGTCCTTTGATGGTGTTTTATGGTGTTATTATCAATTTTAAACACACAAGCACGGAGACCATGGACCTTGTTCCTGAGCAAGTCAGCAATGGAATAGGGCCTCGAACGGCGAAGCAAGAGCTCAAAACAAAAAGGTGGAATCAAGACAGAGGCGAAGATGAGAGGACAAGATTCAAGTCCAGAAACGCACAATCGGACGGATACTAAGGTTATTAGCGATATTGGGTATGTGTCTGTCTACCTATCTTCCTAGATCTTCCTGGATTGTGAGTATAAGGGAACAAGGCGATACATTCCGAGATGTGAGATAAGATGAGCGTACTACTTATTTACGTTACGTACTAACTCAGGTAACCAAGTTACGCCAGCTCGTCATAAGGAGAGCAAACGTTTGAAGTGTAAGGAAGAGGGGGTAAAAAATTTAGCGGAAGGAGATATTTAGCTAGGGAGGGATAAGTAGAAGGTGGAAGTATAGGTATAGTCAAATTATTTGGCCATCAAGGGGTCGGTCCGGACTCCGCGACACGCTGTAAACCGACATCGTGACCGAGTTTTGTTTAAGCAAGCAAATTGGCGATGCAATGGAAACCTTCTAAACTTTTCGTTTCAATCCAGCCTAGGTTTTTTCAAGGGATCAAATCTCCCCGAAACTCGTCAAAAGGCCGGCCAATGTCAACGAGAACATATCAGGATGCTGTCGAGCACCTGAATTCTCTTCAGTCAAATGCGGCAACATTAGAGGCAGTAAGGGCGTCCGGAGGGCGTTCCAGCGAATTCGCGATTCCCGAGATGATAGAATATCTGAAAAGAGTAGGATACGCGGTAAGCAAATTCAAGGCTGTATTACTGATCGATTGTCTAACTTATCTCTTAGCCACAACAACTCAACGCTCTCAATGTTATACACGTTACTGGTACTAAAGGGAAGGGATCTACAAGCTCCTTCGTAGATTCCATCCTACGCCATGCGAAGCCTGACTGGAAAATCGGTCTGTTTTCATAGCCCTTAAACATGAACGCTTATTAACCGTCGCGATCACAGGTCTATATACATCACCTCACCTAGTGGCTGTTCGCGAAAGAATTCGAATCAATGGAGTTCCTATATCCGAGAGTGACTTCACGAAGTACTTCTTTGAAGTGTGGGATAAATTAGTGTCCACTCCTGTGGGTATTATTCAGTCGTGCTGCGACAAGATACCTGATTGCCTTGCTTAGGCCATAGTTCCAACTACACCCCCAATGCCAGGCTACTTTAGATTTATTACACTTATGGCTTTCCACGTCTTTTTGGAGTGTAAAGTCGATGCGACTATCCTTGAAGTGGGGGTTGGTGGTACATACGACAGCACCAACATCGTTCCAAAGCCAATCGTCACTGGCATTACAGCGTTGGGAATTGATCACGTCCATGTTCTCGGAAAGACTATAACTGACATAGCATGGCAAAAAGGAGGGATTTTCAAGGTGAATCCTATTGTACTAACTGTCTCATTCTCATAATTTGCTCGTAGGAAGACGTACCAGCATTCACGGTTGAGCAGCCCTTAGATGCGATGAAAAAATTAGAATCCCGTGCTGCCGAACTAAAGGTATTGGATTTTCTTTTTCTTATATACCTCGTCAATGACCTTTCTGCCCAGGCCGACTCTCTAACTGTCGTGTCCGAGAGTTTCGACATGTCCGAATTAAAGTTGGGTACGTCTTCATACAACATTCAATGCAAAATCGTCGAACCACTTGGTAGGCCTGGCTGGCACTCACCAAAAGCAAAACGCCACTCTAGCGGTGGCCCTGGCCCGATCTCTCTTGCAGTCGCGTAGCGAGGATTTCGCCAAGGGCCCCTTCTTACCAGACTCATTCAGGGATGGACTCGTTGGCGCCAGATGGCCTGGACGTTGCCAAACCGTGCTTGATCCAAAACGCACAGACTTAACTTGGTACCTGGACGGCGCTCATACCGTAGAAAGTTTGGTATGTTGCATGCAGTGGTTTGTTTCCCCGGGGGTCGGAATTTCTCCTTCCAACGCCACCAGTACGAAGTGGGTCACCAGTAAAATTCACCGCAGTAAAATCCATCACCAACTGATCTCTCTCAGTAGGGTATTATCAAGATTCCTGATTTTCAATTGCACAAGTGGCCGTTCTGGGGAGACCTTCCTTCGCCAGGTTCTGGAAACGACCCGCACGCAACTCATAAAGCACGGGAGGGACACCGACAGCCACTTTTTTGACCATGTCATATTCTGTACCAATGTCACGTATGCCGACGGGCACTTCAAAGGGGGTGAGTGGCAACCAACTTTATTAAATTCCCCTAAGCACATGCCTTGCCAGACCTTACAACTAGAGCAATCGACCCCATCGATTTGGTAGAACTAAAGACACAGCAAGCTTTAGCATCAGCTTGGTTTACCCTTTCCCCTACCTTTCCTCCTTCTCAAGTTCATGTCTTGCCCTCAATTGAACATGCCATTAAATTGGTGGAGCAGTTGCATTCCAAGGGCGGAGGGGCTTCACAAGTATTGGTTGCTGGAAGTCTACACTTAGTGGGTGGAGTGATAGAAGTTGCGGGATTATCTGAGGTTGCGATATGATCTTCTCTTATTTCTTTTCTTCTTATAGAGATTTGCATCTATAGTATTTTATTTTGTCTTGCATAAGGTTTCCTCTCTTTTTCTAGCGTAGTTTGTCTGTGCATGAATCCCAGTATAATAGAATATTATAGTGTATAACCGATATAGAAAACGATAGTGAACAAAGAGAGCCAGGACTGATTTGCAGGATGGAGTATTTTCAGGAATAAACGACCCTTACGTACGCTTCCGAGCCCATGGCAAACCCTCATAGAAATGTATTGCCTATTTACATGTGCAGTCAACTCAAGGGAAGGAAGTAGACCGGAATGGTGCATACCTGCTTGTCCAAAAAGGTTCGGAGGTGTACCTTCAACTTGTTGTTGCAAGGAGTATAGAGCGTTGCCAATTCCAGAAAAACATTGAAATGCACAGGCTGTGTCGGAACAACAACATAAGGATCAAGGAATTTGAGGCCCCGAAGCTCGTACCTCGAATCGAAGGACTCGCATATGTAAGTGAACATCTTGAGATATTTGTCTCTTCATGTGTGACTCCCATTGCTCATCAAAGATGGGCATATCTTTGGATGTCTTTAAAGGGGTTTTTCGGCCGTCCTTGTTTTTCGGGGACCGACTGGTGGTTGAGGCAATGACAGAGTCAGCGAGCCCATCGGTTTGGGGCCTCCTTTGTGTAAAAGGTGGTGCGCGTTGTTCCGGCGTCGTCTGTGGTGGGGGTCCATTGAGAGGGTGAGTGAAATTCAACAATATAGTCATACATCCTACATTGTGTTGCAAATTCATAAACTCCGATTCGCCAACATCTTGAACAGATGCCGAAAAATGATTTCCACTAGCTTCGTCAACCGAGAGTATTTAGCGAGGATGCATTAGCTGATGAAAATCTACGGTTATTGAACGTACGGGTGAGATGGTATGCCTTCATTCAGATCAAGGATGTTTCTACTGGAATCACATTCGTTTGCCCGAATACGAGGGGATCCAGGGGCGGAATCAGACTTCCAAGGGTCATCTTCAGCATGTGGTGGGGGTGAATACGTGGCGGAAAACATTTTTTTCGATGTGGAACCGTAGATGCGCGCAAGAGAGCTTTGCCCGAAGCCATGAGTTGGGGGTAACATACTGCCATCGATGTTCCCATCTTGCTCAAAGGAACACTGATCACGTTCTCTTCGAGGGTTATCACAATGATTAGACGAGCTCGCCAAAATTTCCTGCGCGCGGGCGAGGACAGTGACACGGGTTTGTGAAACATTTAAAAGTAGGGTTTCGGGCTGCTGACGTTTGGCTTTCTGTTTTGGGGCAGCGTTGACCAAAACATCCTCCAAAAATGTTTTCTTGGACGCTGGCTCATCAGAGACGAGCCTGGCTTTTTTGACGGCTTTTCTAACAGGGATAAAGTTCCGAACCTCCATCTGTAACAGCATTTGCATAGTTTCTTCATTAAAAGCATGTTTTCTTGCACAGTTCTTCATGTGTGCCATCTTCTGATGCCCAGTTTTCCGAGTCGTCCAAGAGATGTCACAACAGACACAACGAGAAATTTTGGCAAGGTCGAATAGGGATAAGCCCAAGTGTGTTTGATCGGTGTTGGGTAAAGGTGGCGCTGCTGTGCTCTCGTTTGGACCTAGCGCTGGTTTACGTGGAAGAGAAGTCGTTTTCGTCTTATGTGTCGTTGTGGGTTCAGGGTAAACGAATCGGCTGAGATTGAGTTTCTTCGCTGGTAATATCCCCTTGCCTTGTCCGGGAGGTTGAACGCAAGGAGGGACTGTAGCGGTGGCTAGAATTGACGCATCAGCGGTGGAACTAGCTATGAAAGAATCATGATCTGAAGGAAGCTCTTAACTAGTTTCTAAATTAGCAGAGGTCACACAAACAGAGCTGGACGACTGGGAATCTGAATCTGGCCTGTCCTTGTGAGCGTTGTAAGGGCATTCAAGAGACAATACGCAAACCGGATATTTCAATGACAGAGTTTTCCTGTCGACTGTAATGGGAATTTAACAAGGCCACATCATGGAGCTTGGTTGTTTTGCGCTTGTGATTGATTCTGCGAAGCTGGACCCTTTCTGGTTCAGAGTCGTCGATAATTTCGACTGGCGAATGAAGTCGTGCGACTGAGGGCATAAACTTTGATGGAATAAAGAGGACGGAGGATTTGGACAGAGAAGTGGGGAGGGTCAGGTAGCGCATAAAGTTAAAGGTCGATGTTGGCATGGGCAATCATGATAACGCGACGCGTTATTTGGGTATGTTTTGGCAAAATGATCTACAGTGGCGGATCGACCAATTAATTTGACCCTGTAGTCCTCTCTTTCCATCTTGGATGCATTCCTCTGCTAGATCGCAGGGAATCAACCCTTCTATCCAGGCCGTCTCCCCAGAGGAGCTCTATCAGGTCATCGTTGACGCTTCCTCTCAAGATGTCTCGCGCATCAAGGCTTCCAGTGAACGTCTCCAAGCAATGCTGCAGATGTTTGGCTCCTACGACGCTCTGCAGGAAATCGCTTCCCGTACCGCATACCCGCTGCCCATCCGACAGCAGGCCATGATCCAGTTCAAGAATGCGGTCTTGGGATATTGGCGATCCAGAAAGTGCGCCCAACTGTCAGTTCACCCTGTTCTTAACATTGAAATTCGATCGTAGGTACCTTTCTGATGAGCACCGGACGCGCATTCGCCAAAGATCCCTGATATTTGTTGACGAGGTCGACGAAACAGTGCGCCGCTAAAGTGCCCTCCTCCGCTTCTTCCGATTGAAATGTGAACAGATCGCAAGCTGCAATGAAGTCGTTGTTGCCAAGATTGCCCGCATCGATTATCCTGATGAATGGTAAAGTGCATAATATCCCATATTTGACTCCATCATGATATATATATATTTTAAGGCCTAATCTTATAGACCACATTCTCAAATTCATCGATGCTAGTCTCCAAAATCGATATGTCGCAATGTCGGAAGATCCAAAAGAAACCCTAAGGCTGCGACGAACTCTATCGCTCTTGAGCGAAATTTTAAAGGAATTCTCGAGCGTCAAACTCCTTGTTGGAGTCAAGGTCATGTCAAACGTGAGTAGTAGTTTGCTGGATTTTTTTATGCAAACTGAGGGGTTCCAGATCGTCGAACAACTCCACATGCTTCTTTCTAATTATTACTCCACGATGTCAGCTACCTTCTCCGAAAGTAACTTGAAACCCGAAAGTATCACTTCTCAAAGCATGTGCGAGAACATCCTGCTGTCTCACCTGGTTTACAAGTGTCTCGTTAAAATGGCCGTTTGGTTCTGGGGCAGAATTCCGAGGCTTACAACGGACGGTTTCAAACCAAACCAAGTCTGGGTGGGCCATATTGCTATCTATCATTGACCGTTAATTGAGATTAGTATAGGTTGAGGAATTCTTTCGAAATTCAGCCATCCAGCTATCAAACGTAGCCATGTTACGAAAAAAAATTGTCCTCTCGAGGTTACAAAGTGACTCCATGAGGAATGACCAAACACTTCGGACCTTGATAGCTCTTACGAGGCATCTACGAGTCTTTGGGAAATTTTTCCGTCGTTTGCAAAGTCACTCGGCTGAGCGCTTCATGACCCTTCCGACATCCGAAGACCTGATCCTGTTTTATTGGTCAGAAATTATCGATTGTTCAAACCATCCGCAAGGCATGCTCGCCGGTCAGTAAACGCCATTCCTTCTGGAGATTCTCCTTTCATATCCACATCCCTACACAATCCCAGACTCCGATGAAGCTTTGTTCCCTTTGAGGTTCATCGTGCAGGGGATGGCCATATTCAAAGAAAGCCTCTCTCAATGGACACCCCGGAAGAAAAGTGGAGTCCCAAATAAAAGAAGTAAGCATGGATTCGGTCTGTTTTAGCTATATCTTGACGTGCTTTTCTAGGCTTTTCTCAAGAATTTGTTGAAAACTCCGTTCGCGTGCTCGTCACCCGATTTTTGCCATTAAACGCATCGGACCTAGAGAATTGGATGTCTGATCCAGAAGAGTGGGTTAGCACAGAGGAAAAGGAAAATGCAAGATGGGAATTTGAGATCAGGGTATGTATATTTATTTTTCTGGTACTCATGAAGTTAACGACTTTGAAAGGCATGCGCTGAACACGTCATCGTGCAACTAAGCAGTCATTTCCCGGATTTCGTGATTCATCTTCTAGCAACCACCTTCGAACAGAGCGCGCGTAAGTACGAAGTGGAAAAATCTGCCATCAGCTCTACATATCAAAGCCATTCTTAATTATCCATAGCCCAGCCTTGTGCGGACCTTGATGCCGTCCTTCAAAAAGAAGCATTATATTGTGCAGTTGGTCGTTGTGCATTCCGCTTGAGAGACTCTATCCAGTTTGATTCCTGGGTGGATGCTACCTTTGCCTCCGAAGCCCAAGCTACTGATCGAAAGTGGGTCGCCTTGATGTTGACCCGTATGTCTGATTCTTATGAACATCAGTTATCCTATCATCAAGAGGCGGATAGCCTGGTTGCTCGGAAAACTAGTCTCTGAACAATGCAGCGCACCCAATAACCCCAAAGTATGGGAAACTCTCGTACATCTCCTGTGTGATCGTGGTTCAGGAAGTGACGCCGTTGTCAGATTGACAGCAGCAACTGCTCTGCGCGAGTGCGTAAATGTATGTCTGGTCTCTCGTCTATCAGCCAAAAAATTCCCGACATTCTTTGACTTAATTTCAGGGAAAAGATTTCGTGGCGCAGACCTTTGCTCCGTTCTTGTCCACAACCATTCCTGAGCTTATTCAACTCATGGCTGAAGTGGATAGTTTGGAAAGCAAGCGTAAAGTGGACGAGAGCTTAAATAAGGTCATAGAACGATCGGGAATCTTTGTAAGTTTCCGTACTCGTGTCCTCGCATACGTATTATTAAATTGTTGAATGTGTACAGGTCATTCCCTTTATCACGGTCATAACGGAACCAATTCCTCATCTTTGTGAGTTCAAGTTTATGTCGATTGAATAAGCTTGTCCAGTTGCTCACTTTGGCCAGGGCTCGCTGCCGGCGATGACCATGAGTTTAAAGTCTCACTACTTAGGACGATGACCCGGCTGGCAGAGGTACGCCAATCCTACTCATAGATAACAACGTTTTACTCGTTGCTTATCGATATCCAGGCTGTGAAAGAGAACGCCAGGGTTTTGGGTTTGCTCGTAGTGCCTTTAGTGCGCGAAAGTTTTGTACCAAAAGTTTGTGGCCACTTCGATCGCTTTCTTTTCGTACTTATTTTCAATTTTCAGTCCTCCCTTATGCTCGATTACGATGCAGTGGAAATGTGGTACAGCACTATGAAAAACACCGACACCATTTTTGGTCTCAATGGTGTCCCGTCCCTACGAGAATTGTACCCACTCCTTTTCCATTTAATGTCAACTCACGGAGACATCATTGGGTTAACACTACGCGTTGTAGATTCTTCCCTACTCCTTGATGCGCCTTACCTTCTGCAGGTTAGTTGTAGTTCCAACATCATATGACTGACCGTGGAAAGTATTAACACTTACGCAGACGTATGCAAACGAGCTTTGTCGTGGCTACCTTGATGCATTCCAGATTAAAGCTGGCGATGTACACAAATACCAGGTATTGCAAGGGTTAGGCCTAATGACTCAATTGTGTCCATCTTCGATGTGGGGTGAAGCAATGCACACCTCAGGGCTCTTTCCTCACCTACTGAAAGCATTTATCACTGACGAGGTGTGTGTATTATTATTTTTTGGAGACGTGTGGAAATAAATCTGGTTTTTTTTTTAAAGGTTCATACCGAGTTGATGGTGGAGCATATCTATCTCTTCTCTCGCCTACTTCTCGCCGATTCCAGGCTATTTCTTCAACTTATGGCTGCTGCCGCTCCTGTTCTGAATAAGCCAGAAACTAAAATATACGACCTGCTTTTGGACAGGTGGTGGGGAAAGGTATTCAGGTCCTTGATTTTATTGTACTGCTGCTAATATATTAACTTCACTGCTCAGTTCGACTTGATTAGTCAACCTCGCTATAGGAAACTGATTGCCATGGGAATTGCTGCGTTGGCGGGAACGGGCCGCATCGAAGTTCTTCAGCGGATTCCAGAGGAGATAGTAGAACTCTGGGCCGACGTGTTTGCAGACAGGACAGACGACCCGCCCACCACCACTCCGGAGCTGACGTACGCGTTAGCATTCGTACCTTTCACCCATTTCTCACGTTATATGCAGTGATACAGACGACGAACCCGAATTCGTGACTGGGTGGGACCTAACCAGACCTCCAAAATCGTATTTCCGCGAAAGTGAGGGGACTGCAGAGTACGCACGGAGAGAGGCAGTAAGTCTACTTTAGCCTTAACTCATCTCAAGTTAACCCAGACCATTTCTGAAAGCTGTACTCTCGAGATCCAATTCGTACAGCCCGCGTGGTCGCCTACGTCCGAGAGAAACTCAAGGAGGCAGAGGCAAATTGCGGAGCTGAAACCCTTCAACATTACCTCAAGAACACAGACCCGGAAACACTGCGGCAATTTCAGGAGCTGTTTGTGGGAGGATAAATAAATTATTACTGTTACTTCAACATCTGTTGAGTCTGATATCTAAGCCGAACTTTGCCATCAACCGGAATTTTTAAACTGACATGTTCCTGTATTATTCTGAAAATCCTGATTCACTATAGCTACCCATAGAGCCCGACAAGTCTGTACCAATGTCCAAATCACTACTGAATTCGTAATCACTTTCACTCCTTTCGCTTTCGATGATATCACCAGTAAACCTATGGGCCTCTTGAACTTTCTCTCCACACCTCAAACATTCCCAGCCAGTCTCGCCCTCCACGTCGTCTGCATTGCGTATTATTCGCTCGGCCACGCAGTGATAGCAATAGATGTGACCGCAGGAGGTTTGATAAGGGTTGTATATAGGATATGCTGGAGGGTCCAAGGTCGAGGTTACATCTGCGCTAGCAGAATCTATGCCTAGGGACGTGAACAAATTCGAAGGCTCAGATATGTTGAATTTTGCGTTTTCCACACAAATGGCGCATTGGTCTTCTGGAAGAGACCAAATCTTTCCACTTTTTCGTTGCGAGCCTACGGTTACCTGATACCCCAAAAGCTTTTTGAAAGGCAGGAACGGGTACAGGGCCATAGGTGATAAAAATGAAGCCAGGCGGTAGAACCGGTGACGAACGGCTCTTGTGCTGATGAGTGGGAGCAAGAATAGGAGGAATTCCTTGAAGAAATGTTAGATGTGAGTGCATATGAAATGAATCAAAGTTCCTACTGTGAATGCATGCCAAACCATTTGGCGGTTCATGAATTCGTAGCTAACATCGCGTTTAACTAGTCTTCGTGAAGGGACCAGGCTCATCCTGAGGAGTCTGTCTACCAAAGTTCGATAGCTGATCAAAAAAAATCAGATTAGTCTCCAAGAACTGCAAAACCGCTCGCCTTCCATTCCAGAGGAAAGCGACAAAATTAGCCAAACCCAAAAGAGCATATACAGATTCGGCAAAATTCAGCGAGTCCCAGATTTTCCTCCGACGATCCGAGGAAGGTGCATCAGGCCATGCATTTGATAGGGCATGTGAGCGAAACCGGTTGTGAAGGTAAGGCACGACCAGCGTCAGCGCGCCGTGGAGTAACAAAGTATTGCGAGGCAAACCCGATGCTTTGTGACCAATTTATTACTTGACGGATGATTGGGAAGAAGAGACATACAGCTCAAACGCTTCGAGGAGCCGCCAGAGACAACGTATCTCAAGTCTTGAAGTTTTGCTCCGTAAGTTGCCCCGGTGTTCCAAATAGATAACTTGTAGAGCATGAGCTGAATTAAAAGATGTAATTCTGCCCCAAAACGCGCTCTGAATGTGGCCTGTTGCCAATGAAAGGATAAATTCCAGATATTTAGACTGTTTAGATAAAAAAAACTCACGTCGACGAATGAAAGCGCTTTAATTACCGGCTCTTGAAGTAAATGCACTAACTCTTGGTCCAAGAGTTCGGAATCCAGCTGCCCGACGCGAATAATCCGAGGATGTGGTAATTCTTGACTCGCAAGCGCTTCGCGTATGCCGGTAAGGCTTGGCTGAACTTTGCTCCAGGCATCTTCTAGCACGGAGGGTATGGAGGACATTGGGGTAAAAGTTGTTAACGACTTCCGCGGCAGCCGGCAAAACTCGTCCCTTGTGAATTCATACCACGTGATCGATAATTATCGAGTGAATCTCATGGAGTCATTGGCAAATCTCTTCCTTTGAGGCTCCCAAAGTACGATGTCGGAAACTCTTCAGAAACTCATCCTAGACACTCTAGAATCACAGTCCTCCATCAATGACTCGAGATCCCTTGTACTTCCTGGGAAGACCGAGCCAGCATCTTCAAATGAAGACCAAATCTTGATCTTGGGAGCTTTGAACTCTCTGGTCAGCCGCGAAGTGAGCAACGGAACTGTAACTCATATGTTAGATCTTCACCTTATCTTAAAGTGCAGATGATCCAATACCAAACGCATGAAGTTCTCTCTCATTCCCCCACAGCCGAAGGAATCCAGGTCTTGAAAGATGGTTCTCATGAAGCTCGAGTCTGGTCGGTCCTCCCATTCAAGAGTCAAGGGATTCCTATCACCCCAACCGAACTAAGAAAAAAAATTGGAGATGAAACTTCAAAAGTGGGCCAAGGAAGGGCCTTCAAAAATGGTTGGATAGCCAAGGAAGGTGATGGACTCGTGAAGATCGTTCGTCTCCGAAACTACCTTACGTCGATTTATGATCTGACCCCTGATGATTGTTAGGTCGAGGAAATTCAAGATACCACCCACAACGATCTCCAAGAAGTCGCATTGACGGGAACCCTGAAGGCAGGAGAAAAAGTACTTGGAGATTTGCGAAAGCGCAAGCTTATCATCCAGAAGTACGGTCTACTTCAATTTTGCAACATCTAAATAATCTGTGCTCTTTAGGAAAGGACAATGGTTCACCATTCACAAGGGTCCTCAATTCAGTACTTCGACTGCAAGACCAGAGACAGACTTAACCGCTGATATGCTGGTCTCGTCAGTAGTAACCAATCCCTTTTTGAAGCGTGTCTAATCATGGCTGTTACTTGCAGGGGGTCCTGGAAAACCGCAACATACAAAAAATATAACTTCGAAGCAGAAGGGATACCTACAACAGGTGGGGCCTTGCACCCCCTTCTGAAGGTCAGGGAAGAAATTCGCAACATTTTCTTGGAGATGGGGTGCGATTACCAATCATTCAACATTAATCACGCTAATAATTTCCAGTTTTGCCGAAATGCCTACATCATCCTTTGTCGAGTCCGGATTCTGGTGTTTCGACGCGTTGTTCGTTCCTCAACAACATCCTGCAAGAGATCTGCAAGACACCTTCTATCTTTCAGGTGCACACCGATGTCCTCTTTTTTTCCTCACTCTGTTAAATTTTCGTGCAAGACCCAAAGGAGTCCTTGCCCCCAAACCCCAAATATTACGAACGGGTATCCCAGATTCATGAACACGGGGGCTATGGTTCCGCAGGTTACAGGGCTCCTTGGTCTCAAGAAGAATCCAGAAAACTCCTGCTTCGAACACATACAACGGCATCTTCTGCCCACATGCTTTACAAGCTTGCCTCTAAGTGTAGGGGTGAAGTACCAGAAGAAGATCAGAAGGAATTCACACATGGCGCTAGCTCAACAACCTCAGGACCTTCCAGCAAGGACGACGATGGTTTTAGACCTGCAAAGTTGTTCAGCATCGATAGAGTTTTCAGAAACGAGACAATGGATGCTACTCATTTGGCCGAGTTCCACCAGGTCGAGGGCGTTGTCGCTGACCGTAATCTGACGCTGGCTGATCTTATCGGTGCGTACAGCGAATTTAAATTATTCTTCGCTGTTCTCTTAATATTCCCGACAAATTAAGGTTTCATGAGAGTCTTCTTCAGTAAAATGGGTATTGAAAAGGTCCGATTCAAACCTGCTTACAATCCTTACACGGAGGTAAGTGTCCGCACTCTATTTTGACTTTCATTAACTAAGTCTGTTTTTCGAAGCCTTCCCTTGAGATATTTGCTTTCCATCCCATGCTAGATCGATGGGTTGAGGTTGGAAACAGTGGAATGTTCCGCCCTGAGATGTTAGAACCCATGGGATTCCCGAAGGATGTGCGTGTGCATGGGTGGGGTCTCAGTCTCGAGAGACCAACCATGATTAGGTATGCCCGTTTCAATCATCCGTTCGTCGTTGACCAGGCGAACTTGTCAGATATGGGATTAACAATATTCGAACGCTAGTGGGACACAAAGTCTCAATAGATGGCATCGAAAGTTCCCCAGCTGTAATGTTCTAGTGTGATCAAACAGTCCAAAGCCGCAAAAATGTACATTTTCATATAATCATTTCTTTAGAAGGAAAAGACCGCGGCATTTTTCCGGGAACCGAATGTGTACACCAATGCTTGACTCATAAATAAACCAACAGTGATACCGATCGTTACAGCAATCATCGCACCTCCGATATCGATTCCATTACCATTTGCAGTGATACCACCAGCTTGGGAGAGACCCGACTAGAGAGCACGTCCACGACTGATGTTAGTCTTGAGTGCACAAGCCGGGGGTTTCAAACTCACCGGAACCAGGAACAACACACCAGTAACCATTGACGTGAATGCCGTTCCACCCATTTTTCGGGAGTAAACATTACCAAGAACACCAACTGTGAAGGCCCCAATGGCAGACACCACATCTGATCGGTTGAAGATGTAGTGATTGGCGATTTTATTGGAGGCGTATGAACAACATGAAATGATGACCATGACAGGTAGCTGTTTGCTTTTGAAGGGCTGAAGATTTGCAAGCGAGGACAGCGTCGAGAATAACGGCACAATAATAAATGCTGACCATGCTGGAAATGGCTGCAAATACCAAGGAAAGTGGGCGGGACGATAGCATCCATCCACGAAATCTTCTTCCTTGGGCGAAATAGTACGAGTAAATGTCCAGGTTCCGTTCAGAGGGAGTGCGGATCCTCCCTCCGTTGCGTTATCCGCGACCCAGGTTCCCGTCAAAGCAACAGTTGAACTAAGATTGGCCGCGAGTTCATCGAGATGTCGGCGGGTGCGTGGGTCAAGAAGGAGGAAAAAATCATTCCCAATCTGTAACCCAAAGCCCTGTCGTGATAAGTCAGCGAAGATAAATCGTATCATTCTACCAAGATTCACCAAAAACAAGGTGTAAATTAATGCATATACCATCTTTACGCTGCCGCAAACGATATTCTTGGATGCAAGCTCAAGTGAGCTGCTCACTGAGGGGTATCAAAGGTTGATATATGAGAAGAACTTGAGGCCTTTGCCACACTTACGAATGAGATACCCTGGTAGTATTCCTATGATACCAGACGATGATATTGCAGTATAGCAAAATATTTGGCTGCGAATACTGCTTAGACCTCGAGCGGCGAACGACACAAATATCGATATCGTAATTCTGATCCAATGATAAATGAGGGTCTTGAGAGTGGCGCATAAATCAGACTCACTCAAATACGTTGGCATATAGCGCACTCTTCTCAGCTACTCGTAGCTGTAGATAGGCGAGTATAAACGCTGCGACACCTGCAATCCACATATCTATGAACGAACCACCAAACGCCAGGGGACATATCAGGGCAGAGAGACAAAATGCCAGAAAACAACGAAAAGGCAGAGAGTAAGGCGGCGGAGAAACAAGCAGAGCCTCAAGTTGTTCCATAGCCTGTTTTGCGCTAATTTCGTCATGTACTACCGCGCGGTAGATGAGGTGCACCTTGTGAAGCGCCCCAAGTGACAGACGCCCGCCACATTTGACGAAGTGGGTTTCAGAGCAACCGAGTTCCTGATCACCGTACGAGCAGATGATGACGCCGGGAAGATGGATAAATTCTGCTTCAACCTCGATGATACGGGCGCAAGCAACTAGCTGGGATTCAATACGATGGGACGGGGCGCCAAAGGTCATCAGAGACCGAGCAAGTTTCAGCAAGAATTCCTGTCTATTCTTCATTGCTACCGATTACACCGCTTCAGTGCAGTATCAATAAAAAGGTACACCGACTCACACGAAATATTGAATTGAATTCGAATTCGCTGGATGTGTTTGCGGCGGGCCTTGTAGTCCATTTGCCGCAGCGTGTTCTTTTCGAGGTCTTCTTGATCGTCCACCTGCTTCGCATGTATCCCAGTAATTCTGGGGTCATCAGGCTCAAAGAAATCAGAATTCATGGAAGCTTGCGAAAATGTGGATTCTCCTCGTCGCATTCCCGATACAGCGCTCGAGTAGCCACGCTCATCATCTGAGAACGCCGAGCCATGCCCTCTAGCTACACCATTTGAATCAGGGAGTTGATGTGTACCAGATCTCGTCATAGAGTACCAGTCCATCATACTGGAGAGTAGTCCTTGACGCCTTTGAGATTGCTCGACATACGGTGCATCTACTTGGTCACCTTCGGCATGGCTTGAGAAAGCAAAATTTCGCTGGACAGGCCCAAGGCGAGAATCAGTCAAGGTGTCCGCACCGCCATACGCATAATTTGGAGGAGGGACGTCGTGAGGATGTTCGTAGGATGAGAGCGAGTATTTCTTCCAGGGGTCTCGCGTTTGAACGCTAGCATTTAGTGGTGTGGGGTTGCTAGGCCGCGTACTCTGAGGTTCTGTATTTCCAAAAGGAACGAGGCTGACTCTGCGGCGGTAATCGCCAAGGCTGTTTCCTTCTGAAGACTGCTTGTCAGGAGAGTCCATACTGCTCGTAGTGGCAAGAAACAACAAGCAAGATTGCCAAGCGGTAGATTTTTCTATATTTGGTGTAAATATTACCCATTTGGTATCGCGGAGTTTTAAAAAAAGATTGAGTATGATGCTTGGCCTCAAACAAGATTGATAGTTGATTGATAGGTACTTTGTATCGATAGGGCATACGTCTGTCAGATCTGTAAATTCCTTCTGAACATGAAAAGTACCAGGGGCACCAGCGATGGTGTGCGTCTGGTGCTGCATACTGGATCAAGAATTAGGTGTCTGTTTGCGCCCCGCTCACATTATTTTCGTGCCATCCACTGGCTTCGCCACGAATAAAGGCAACGAAAAAATTACACTGATATAGATCGGATTATAGATCCGGTACTAGAGAGGATATGTAAGCATTGCATACAAATTCGTGTTTCGATGCAACATGAAGCTGAAAAGGTCAGCGAGGGCAAAAATTGAGGCAAATAACCCAGTTTGGACGGCGCCGCAAATGATACGATTGATGATTGTGTCCGTTCGCCTAAAACCAGTGCGCGAGCAACTGAGTACAAATGGAACACCAATCAACGTTAACAGGCGACAAAAGGAATCAAAGGGCCAAATTTCGAAACCCTGGGGAGAAGAGTGTCGATGAACTGCCATCAGAAAACAGAAATCACACACAAGGGCTTACGCTTGTAGAAAATTTTTTTTGTAAGAATAAGGACACTTTGAAGGAATGAGAGGGCTGCTGTAGTATGAACGAGAGAGCATACCGATCACCCAGGAAGATCGGTGATGAAAGCCGCCAGCGCAATTACCACTGCAGTAAAGGGAATGGTCTCCATGAAAGGACGTAAGTCACAGAAAGAGGTTTCTGGAGATATGCCATCTACACGCCGGAATCCGAGTCGCCGGGTTTGCGTAGTTGGGGACACTGCATTGGCCAGGTGAGTTTTTGAAATTTGAGCTCAAGACATACATACTACATTTCCCATCCGGCATACACAAGCGGCCCTACTGAATCAAATTCCGAAGTCCAGCTTTCCCAACGAAGAGTACTGGCAGAGGAGAAGTGTGTACTCGCACAGCACTATGCACCGTGTCAAGAAGCAAATAAAAGTCCAACAATCGACCTGAGAGGACGAGTGTAAGGTAGTACCATTTCAAAACTTATGCTGAAGTTCCTACTTGATCCAACGGCGGTCATTGAACTCTAAGAGATCAGAATGGAGAGGTTAAGGTTGTGATTCTCGGAAATCAACTCACTGGGGTTGTAATAAATAATGAACTGGTAGGTGCCGAGTTCCTAGAGATAAGGGTTAACTATGGAGCCAAAAGTTAGTCCCCTTGCGCATTTACAACTACGTTCGAGTGCGGAATAATCCCAAAGGGACGACATGGGGTTAGCAACGACGTCGCCCATCACACAGAAGGATGAGCAATTCACCTATGACCAGATCAAACTGACCTTGGGCCATCTTACAATTTCTTGTGTGTCAAGAAGTTGAAATAGGGAATGAAGGGTATCTGGCCATTGTGAATGGGCCAGATTTTAAACGCTTGGGGTAAGCGGTGTCGCCTTGGTGTCGCCGGAATTCCTCTAAGTACATAGAATTCCTTGTGCGGAGGCCGATTAAATTTTGGCGAACCTGACCCTGAACGTCATCCTTACGTACATCGCTCGCAACACGAATCACGAATCACGAACACGGGCCTTGGATGATCGTTTTCTAGTTGTCCATGATTCATTGGACTCTTTATAGACAAAATTCCTTGCCAAACCAAACCCCTCACGGAACCTAGCGGTGGAGCTTGACACCAGTACCATGTACGAATTGTAAGAAATTTAAGGATAAGGGAATCTGGCGCATATCTGTCAATGGGTACAGTAATGCCAATTTCACATCGATTCAAAAATGAGTAGAAGTAACATGGGCACTGACCTGTAAGTTGGTGCCCCTCCATAATTCTAAGATTCCGGTCCACTGGACGACTTAAAGTCGGCAAACCTGAGCCCCATCTGGTTTTCGTCTGGTGCACCAGTGATAACATTGAATTGGAGCTTCTTGTAGAATTTCTTAGCGCCCTCGTTTCTAGGATCTAGGCCTAACCACACCCCCTGGAGACCTTTGGTGATCAGATATTGAACTGCTACAGAAATGAGCCTCCTCCCCCACCCTTGTTTCTGGTAAGCTTCCAATATGTCAATGTGGAGATGCGCAGGGGAGAACGCGATGTTAGAATCCGAAGCTGTGTGCATGTTGCGGAGAAGGTTGGTGTAGTAGATGTCGGCTGGTTTCACTGCTTTTTCGACAGGATATTTCTCTGCGAGCGCAGGCCACCAATGCTGCGCTAGGTAGCGTTCGTAGGCGCGTGTATCGGTGGAACCTAGGATGTACCCAACGACATCTCGAGTGGTTTCATCCTCCAACACAAAGCCCCATGTGGTGGGGAATTTGACATAAGGAACCGCGTAAACGAGGCCCGGAAGTTCGCCAAAATCGTGCAAAGCTGTGGCAGATGCGCCAGCATCAGCTGTAAGCAGGCAGATACGAGAGACGGAGGCTTCATCTTCTTCGGTCGCTTTGCGAATGTTGAGTGTCATCTTTGTAATCGGTAGGTTATTGCGTCTGTGTACTATCGCAGTCCCTCTTGAAGGGGTATACAAAGGAATGACTGTATAGTAGACTTGTTATATAAACCAGGCCCACACTAATGTCGGAAAGAAGTGAACATTCCATCCTCTGCAGTCCGGTGAGAGGATTTCTGGATGAGAAGAGTAAGCACGGCTAATGTAATGGTACAATCGATACTGTCTGGAAATGAATTCCTCAATGGTGAAAAATAAATACGATGAGTTATTACGCCTCCAAAATTCCTAAAGCAATCCCGCCTCTCGAAGATCCCGCTGTAACCGTTGTTCGTTCGCAAACGCCTGAATGATCGCTCGACTCCGTTCTGGATTAGAAGGGTCAAGTGGTATCATGGGATCAGTTTCCATGCTGTGCTCATGACCATTTGATTCGCCTTCTTCCGCTCGTACAGCTTCACGCGTGGCTTCATCATCCTCGCGATTCCTGGTAGCACCAAATCCAAAGCCTTGTCGAAATAAATCTGCGCGAGACATACCGCGTAGGCTGAATGAGGATTCAAAATGAGAAATGATTGGATTAGCCCGGGTGGTTGGAGCTGGAGCGTTATCACGCCGAGATGCGAGAATTCCACGTTCCCAACGCTTCACACGCCAGAATCCTAGTAGAGAAGTCAACAATACAAACCATCCTTGACGAAGATAAGTTTCCTGGAGAGATCCAATGTTGAAAAGGAAAGAACTCACCAACCGTCATTAAAATGAATGACGCCCACTCAGTGGTAGCATCTGTGCCAAAAATGCTTGTTTGTCCTTCAGTTACATTTGCGACGGGTGTTGACCAGGTCATATTAGACGTTGTGTGAGGCCCAGAACCAGGTCCTGCATTTGGAACCGAATTCCAGTCGTTCCCGTCATTTCGAGTGGAATCCGTGGAATCAAGTCGACTTCGGAGTGCGAAACCGTATTGAATGAGCGTCACACCGAGGCCAGCTCTTGAGCCAAGGCGAGCAGCGTGGCTTGTATGTAGAAGATATGTCAGGAGGAAGCCAACGAATTGGAATGAGATAGAAACGAGAAGATTCCAGCAGAATGAGAAGAGTGAGCCCGTTGGTAAAGAGTCTATGACCATGTCTCCTACAGAGTCCGGGGAGAAAGGGGCGTGTACCGTTGTTTCCCAGTAAGGAGGCACAGCATCAGCTTGTGCAGAGGCATAAGAAGGGGGAGCCTCCTGTCTTGTGTCTTCGGGAACCAGGTATGTATCGTCACCTGTAGGGAAAAGGAAACTATGAGCGCAATTGAAATGCGAAATTCGCTGGGACCTCACCATCTCGCACTGTAATAGGTGGGGTCGGCTTTGCGGTGACGTTGGCAAAGACACCATCATTGTTCATGCCACCACCGATGGGGCCTGATGGTCGCTGGGGAGCAAGCCCAATCTTTGTCAAGACGGACGATGGCAGGACGGCTGCTGCTGCGCGTTGAAACCACATGCGATGAGGTCCACGGCTCTGAGGGGGGTTAAATGCTGGGACTAGGCCGTTTGAATTGCCGTATTCGTTTGGGAGGGCGACGGCCGAAGGTGGGGGAGGTGATCCAGGAGGTGGATAATCATAATCCACGGCTTCAAAATTGTAAGTCCCAGGCACATGGATGATGGGTTGTGGCACTGGCACAGATGAAGTGGGAGTAGGATTCAGAGGTCGAGACTCCGAAACGTTGTGATCCTCGTCCTCGTCGTCAGAGTAGTCGAAAGCGGCCTGCATTTCCACCTCCCTGTCATGTTGTCTGCGGTTTGGAAGAGGAGCATAAGAATGGGACATCAAGCAAGGACGTATAGCGCCCTTAAATTATTTGAAATAAGAAAGAAAGATATTGGGAAGAGAGAGAGAACAAATCAAGTTTGGTTCGGTTTGGTAGTCGTCCTTGCCTCTTCCATTCAAATGAGAGTCTTCGCCACTGCTACCTTTATATCCGCTGTTTCGGCCGGTAATGTCGCTATCTACCATCGTGTATTTCACCCGGCTCTTCCTGCCCAGCCCTACCTGGCTCGTGGCTCTCTCGTTATCTCCTCCAATCCTCCCACCTTTGTGCCGTCACCAGACATAGCCGACCACCTCATCTCCTTCTCGGAGGCTCTGGAATCCCTACAGGACTCTACTGAGGCTCTATACCAGGTCGCACTCGAGCGCGAGGGCGATATTTCTGCTCTCTGGGATATATCATCTGTGAAAGTGGTGCGTCTTTATTTCTATTGCCGTGTTTCGTGCAGCTATCTCATCTGTTTTCCTGAAAGTGCCATCTGAGTAAGGCTTCATCAGAGACGATACTTCTCCACCTTTCTGGTGATCCAGAGCCCGAACCTTTTGCAGTGGATTACTTTGTTTTGCCAATACATCACCATGGCTCCTGCCCCCAAACCAAATCAAAAAAGAAGATTCTCCCCGCAACTTCGGTTATGAACTTCTCCAGGACAGTGCAGCACTTGAACACTACCGTTTTACTGAGAAGGATAGAGAATCCACCATTGTGCGTCTTTATTATCTCTCCTTCAATTTTCATATACCCATTTCCTCGAAGGCCCGAGTTGCGTGAGCCACCACCCCTCACACCGAAAGGTGAAGTGGTGAAACCCCAACCTGAAAAAAGCTTCCTTCAAAAATACTGGATGTACATTGGGGCACTCGCTCTCATTCTTCGTATGTGTATTTCTTGATTATCTCTGCATGATATTAAACTATTATCTGCAGTTGTGAGCACTGGCCCAGAGGAAGAACAACCAAAAAGAGGTGGTGGTAGTGAATGATTGTGTTGTCGTCCCTCAGAGTCACTCGTGGTTGTTTGAAATTGACTTGCGACTTTGTCAGTTAGCTGTACATCTAATACACGATTCTTTGTCGATGGCTCGACGTTCAATCCTCATTTGTCCACACCTTTTGCATCTGTTTCTTGAACGGCTCGAGCGCGAATTCAAGGGCAGAGCATGGGAAGCCAATTTCAAACTTCTCCAACACCGTAGGATGCAAGATTCCAAGTGTTCCAATATTCAAATCGTCCTTTTGCATTCTTGTTCGATAGAAAATGCCTGCTGCACGTCCAGGGAAATACATGGGATCTAGCGACCAATTAGTTCGAGTGTGGCTCATCTGTGACGCCAGGACTTACCAGTTGTCTCCTTGATATAATATCCTGTCTCAGCCTTCGAGTCAGTGCTACCGATCCTCGGAATCTCCAGCATTTTCATGGCTCGGTCCAGCATACCATGCACGATCTCGAAGCCTGCGGTCTTGTTGCACCACACAGCCGCGGCGTGTCTCTCGTTACGTGCCTGGCGCTCTCGAGAGTTATCCTTGAAGACAACGTCAGAAGTTTCGAATATCTTGATTGGCAATGGATGCGAACGATTCTCGCGAATCGTTTTAAGTAGACCGGGAATGAGAGTTGTTCGAACAATTTGAAATTCAAGGGTCTTCGGGTTGGCAATCTTGATTGCTGTGTTCCCGTCATCCTCATGGTTGAGCCATCCGAAATTCTCTTCGTGTGAGCACTGGAATTTCATCAGATCAGGTCAACTTGGGTCACGAAAGTGAGACTTGCTACTCACAAGAATCAGAGGAAGGACTTCAACCCAACCAGCAAACGCCCACTCCTGACGAATCACATCACTGAGCCTGCTAATGGCCAAGGGCTGGGCGACGGTGCTGGTAGTGGGGAATTTATCAGGAAGGTTATTAAATCCATACGCGATTGCAGCGTCTTCCATAATGTCACATTCGTGGAGGATATCTGGTCTTGTCGCTGGGATATGCACCGAAAGCTCGTCAGGGTCGTTTGGAGAGACAGTCGTGCTTAATGCCATGCGCGTCAGGAGTGTTGACACCTCTTCAGCTGTCAGTGAAAGGCCCGTGCAAGCATTGACATAGGAAGCATGTGCAACCATTTGTCGACCTGAAATATCAGGCGAAAATTTAGATTGACCATTAGGGGAGATAACTCTGACCGGTTCGATGCTGAAGAATAAAACGGCTTTTCAGCACGTGGATGAAAGAACACAAACAAGGAGAGACCTACGTGAAAGGCTCTGCGCAGTATTCAGAGAACATGGTGGCGACAATGTTGACCACGATGTCGAGTTTCGTCTGATCAGTCGCGGTAACGTCGATAAAAACGTTCTTGGTGTTCAAAGTAATCTTGCTGTGGTCCGAATTGATGATGGGAGGCATGGAGAGAACTTGATCTTTTGAATCATAGATGATTGGATACACAGGAGAATCGCGGATGATAGGAAGATACTTGGCGAGATGTTTTTCAGACTGAGCAGCAGATGCCACAAATCAGGATCATGAAGCAAAAGAAGCAAGAAGAGATCATGCCTCATAAAGGGTCATCAGCTCCTCTGCGGTAAAAGCTTTGGCTTTTCCTAACGGTGCAAATTTAATGTCCTTGGGAGGTTTTGCTTCATAGCGAAAAGGTGGTGTCAAGGTATCTAGATCGTGCGTGCCAATTGCAACAAGTTGCCTTCGTCGACAAATATTTTGATGGAGCTTATCTTGCAAGTCGATGAACGACGCATAGGAGCTGGGTGTGAACTTGATGTTGCGAAGGACAGCGCAGGCAAAAAGGGGTCGGATTTTCGACGTCTAGCAGAAAAGATTGTTGAGATGGAAGAGCTCATCATTTTTAAGAAAGGGTAAGAGACAACCTCTGGATCAATGGTAATGGTCAAAAGGTCCTTTTCTCCCCCCCGGGGGAAGACAAGTTTATAAGTTGGCGCATCCGAGATCTGGAGGAAGGTTCGGAGGGCGCGAGCAATGCCTTCTATGCAGAGTAGATCATATCTGAATATCGCACATTCAGTCAGGTTGGTGAAAGTCCTGCAAGAGCATCTTGCCTGTTGGCCGGAATCTCTATTTTCAATTGCTGTGGAAGTATATGAGATGGAGGAGAAAGTAAGCAGGCGGTGGTTGCTCACCGGCCTCTCGACAGGTAAGCCTTTCTTGATCGCTTCCTCAACCTCTGCGGTGGTCTGTAATGCATTGAGGTGAGATTAGATTCACTCGGCTCGGTCGTCTGTACACACATCTTCATCAAGTTCTAGTCCGTAGTCGAAACACAATTTATCGAACTCCTCCGTTGCTGTTAGATCGGCTATGGTCAGAGACTGGGGTCGAGAATATGGACATGCACTTGCTATATTCTTTTCCAAGGCGCTCCCAGAGCTCTGCTTTGTCTATGGCGATGGTCGGCATTTTAAAGGATAAGAGAAGTTACGATCTTGACTCGATCGAGTCAAATCTGACAATCGGGCCGGTAAAACCCTTTTTTGCTCGACAGTGATGCTTTCGATGTATCATTGACAATGAAATATCTCGCCCTGCTCAGCGGCGGCAAGGATAGCTGCTACAACCTTGTCCACTGTGCACAGAATGGCCATGAGCTCGTCGCCGCGGCCTCACTGGGACCAGAGCCTGGCAAAGGTCCGGCCTACACCCAATCTAGATTTCTCACTAAATTCACGGCGCTCTAGAGGAACTTGATTCATATCTCTATCAGACTGTCGGACAAGACGCCATTGAGTTTGTCGCGCACGCGTTGGGCGTACCACTTTATCGCAGAGTGATAACAGGCACTGCAGTCGAGCAAGGGTCTGAGTATGGTGGAAGAAGTGCACGTCATAAAGGTGGAATTGCAGGTGATGAAACAGAAGATCTCTTCGAACTACTCTGCACCGTTAAGGTGAGCACACAAAATTTTTTTATCGGATGTCATCAGTGTTGACAGCAATCCCTTGGGATTCAGCATCATCACCCTGATGTGAAAGGTGTCTCTGTTGGCGCCATCCTATCGAACTATCAACGAGTTAGAATTGAACATGTGTACGTCTCAATTTCATCCTTGTGAAAGGAATTTTATTTCACAATCCATAGATGCCGCAGACTAGATTTGATTACTCTGTGTTTCCTGTGGCAAAGAAATCAACGGGAACTTCTGCATGAGATGATCGAGGCTGGGATGGAGGCTGTTCTCATCAAGGTAGCGGGCATTGGTCTTACAAAGTCGCATCTTGGGAAAAACCTTGCTGCGATGGAAAACACTTTAATAAAACTGGTGAGATTCGTCTAATCTGTGCTCGATCTCACCTGTTAAGCATCGCAGAACAATCTCTACGGATCGCACATATGTGGGGAAGGTGGCGAATATGAAACATTGACGTTGGACTGCCCACTCTTCAAGCATCGGATCAACTTGTGTGTTGTCTTCTGACTTCTTTATGGACTGAGACCGACTTGTTGTGCAGGACAGATACTGAGATAGTTATCCATGCTGATAATGACTTCGCCACTGTTGCTTTCCTTCGTATTAAGAAAGCAGAGCTCCAAAGAAAATCCCATCACTCCCGAACAGCGCTGATACCATCCATGTTGGATGATAAATATAAAGCAATCAAACAGGCAGCGTTACATTTCCACACACAACAGAAGCCCAGATCACTGGATATTTCTTCGCCAATTTTTTGCCACCCAAGTTTGCCCCGGCCTTCTCACAGTTCCAAGGGTTCCTACGCCTCAGTTTCGAACGTACAGGTGGATCCTGCGGCGCATAATAATTACACAATTGAAGAAGAGGTTAAAAAATGTTTCCAGATACTCTCCAGTGAGCAGATAGTGACCTCCTTTCGAATTGTCATCCCAAATTTTCTACAATCTGTAGACTGTCTTGAAGAAAAGGGTCTGACCCTAAGTCAAATAGCATTTATCAACATATTCATCTCGTCGATGGATTTATTTCTTCTTGTCAACACTGTTTACGCGACTTTCTTTGGAACTAGCCCGCCTGCCCGTGCATGCGTTGGTGTTGACCTTCCCGAAGGTACAAGGGTAAGGCTCGATTGCATCGCATACAGAGAAAGAAATTCGCTTGATCGACAAGCTCTGCACGTTCAAGGGCTCAGTTACTGGGCGCCTGCGAACATAGGGCCCTATTCCCAGGCAATTATGGTCTGGTTCTTTCCTTTTAATCCCTTCTACCCTTTCAAACTATATGGTATAGGCCGGCGAACGCATCTTTATCTCAGGTCAGATTGGCCTAATCCCGAGCAACCTTTTACTTCCAATTCCTCGTTGTCTATCGGGGGAACTGGCATTGGCCTGTCAGCATGTAGATCGTGTTACCTCGGTTTTGAAAGAGAACTCGGGACGCGGGTGGGAAGGCCATACCCAGCTATCAATTTTTTGGGCGACCAGGATTAACGACCTACCGTATATTAAACAAGGACATAATTCTCTGCAGGTCGTACCGTTTTCTTATCTTCATTGAACAGGTGTATTTACCCAGTGTTAGGCTCCTGCAGCCCCGGTTATTTTTCTAGTTGTCAAGGAACTTCCAAAAGATGCTCTCGTCGAGAAGCAGGTGCTACTTCACTCGGGCAGATGTCAAGTGATCGACGATTACGATGGTGAGCCGGTCGTCGAAAATATGGCCCCAGATTTCGAGGAAGGTATTCGGCCCCTCTCTCTTGTCTTAAAAAGCCTTAAAAAGCTAAAATGGATCACCTAGGATCTCGGGAATACGGAGATGGTTGTGCCCTGCACTGGGAAGTGTCATCGTTCAAAGCAAATAATGCATCTTGTGCAGTAATCTATCTGAAGGGAGGTACGCACACACATCCTAGTCCCACAATTCTTTATCTTAAGAATGTCGCAGACTTCTCGGCCAAGGTGATGAAATTAGGGGATATGTGTGCCACTCTGCCGTCGATTTTGGAATCCACCATATCAGTCCGTTACTTTTATTGCCCAGGCGCAAATAATATGAGTGAGTTAGCAAAGCATGCCAAGCCAACTTACATTAAAATAAAATAAAAGTGGACACTTTCGCAGGTTCAATATTCGGAGGAGGCTGTTTGCCACCAATTACACCTGTACCGTGCAGGGCCATATCTAGTTTAACAAGTGACAATTGGGATTTCGCATTTTGTATCGTAGGAGAATCCGATGTTCTATGACCTGCGCGATTTCAATCTAAATACCTGCTGTGCCTAGTTGGAATATTGCGAAAGCTGGGTTCGGGAGTGACTAGTGACTGGACAAAAGGAATCAAAGTTCGAATGAACGAACCACAACAATGTCCCCCTAGATATATGTAATTAAATGTAGGACACTGGAGATACAGATCAAGTTGAGATATAGCGATGATTTCCAAAGAGATTGCCGTGAGCCATACATGGTGAAATTTAACTGCGGGGTTAAGGGTCAATTTCCTCTCCCAACAGCTTCATTTCACCGAGTCGGCGGCGCATTGCCTTCTCGGTTGCGGTAGGTGGGACCATCCGAGCGAAAATGGCACCAAAGAGGGTGCAAAGCCCTCCAAAACGAAGAACCCAAGCAACACCATTTTTGCCCAAGTACGTATTTGGCAATTCCGCTAGGCTTTTGGTGCGAGGATCTCCGTCGACCAGCTTGAAAATTATGCTCGTAACTATAGCAACCTAGCTTGGTATCAGTAAGTGATCACGGAATCGTGACCGCGGACCACTTACGATGAACTGAGGCATGACAATCGCGAGGTTATGAAGACCAAGAATTGTGCCACCTGGCAAAGGTGAAACAGGCATATCTTCCTCTGGCGGGTTATCGTATTCGTCTAGGGAGCGCCGACGGATCAATGGTTGTCTTTCACCTGAACCGGGGTGGTTATGGCCTGGCGTTGAGACATTGCGGACATGTGGGCGTCGAGTTTCTTGAACTGGGCGGGCTGGAGAGATTGGTTCTTTCAACAGCTGGACCAACCGGATTAACTCGGTGCTGACAAAGTTCCGATTGAACTTACCTCCATAATGATTGCAAATGGTACCCACATAGCCACTGCCCAACAAATACCTACAAGGCTGATAAAGATTGTGGCCTAATCAAAAATTATAAGAACATGTACATCTGGAGCGGTGAGTGATATACGCGCCTGGAATACCGTAGATATGAAGAATGTTGAAAGCATCAACATGCTGAAAAGAACGAGTGCTCCCGTCCAAATATTCCTGAGGAGGAATGGCATCACAGGTAGATGGAGGGCCCTCCCTTTACGTGCAGCTTCTATTCTCCATTGACGAACGGTGGCTCGTAGGCGAGAAACTTCTGCCGTCTCATCGACGTCCGCTTTGTCACCCATCAGTCGTCGATCGCGAGCTGCTAGGTGAGGGAGTATTGTCCCCGCTGCAACGCCAACTAAAAAAGGGTCAAAATTCAACAACAGCAGGGCCAAAATAATAAAAAAACAGACCAACGCTATAGATCAACATCGCAAATTCTCCAGTTCTGGTAGCCAACTCAGGATGTGGCTCCTTCTTTTGTTCGTACGCCATGATCTGACCCATGTATGTTGTCCTGCCAAGGGAAGGATGAGAGTGGATGGGCAAGCAAGCAAGAAAATTGAGCGTACGCATAAAACAAGAACGGAAACCTATTGTAAGGTGAGTATGGCTTGGTGAAAAAGAACCCGAGATACTGACCAGCCCATAAACGCAAATAGTTGTACATAACAAACCCTCCGAATAGGTTTTGGAAGGTGAGTCAAGGCATTGAAAATGTTGTTCAATACGTCGCGCATACTGCTTCTGCTGAAAGGTTTCGAATGAAAACAGTTGACGAAAAATAGACAGATACCGTTGTGTGCTCTGAGTCCTCGGGCGCTCTTCTTCGTGGTGGCACGCACACGTTATCCATACAGTTGTGGTAAGGATGACGATGCATATGACGCAGAATTTACGGAATTGATCACCTCCTATCAGTCGGAAGATAGGAAAGTCTGCCAGGGGCAAGAATCCTGAACGGAATTGGGTGTTGTCTACAGCATTCAAGAGGGAGGATCTTACCGAGGCCGAAGCCTACAATATTTCCTGCATTTGTCATACGGCCGTGCCAGGCATTGCCAGCGCTAAGTTGTCCTGGAGGCGTAAGGTCCAACAATAGATTTCGAAGTGAGGCTTGCAATCCATTCAATGCAAAATCCAGCACATAAAACGAGACAATGGCAAAACCAATCGCAGTCCGCTTGGCCTACGTTTTGATAAGCAATAGGCGGGAATGTTTAAGGATGAAGCAAAGGTACCAGTTCTCTTCGTTGCTCCGACCAATCTCCAGGCCCTACACCTGCTAGATCAACGAAAAGATTGGCCAGATCCTGACAGTATGCGAGAGTGAAGGTAGAGATGACAAGCGCAGTCGTAGAAAGAACAATCCAGAAACGTCGGCGGTACTTAGATGAAGAAGCGTCCGATAAAGCCCCTGAGATAAACGGCATAAATCACTCAGCAACACCGCTGGTATATAAGAGAGACTACCTTACCTATCACTGGCTGGGCAACCAAGCCACTAATGGGACCAGCCAGCCATACGAGAGACGTCAAGTGCTCTGTTAAGCCAAGACCGAGGAGGAAAGGTGTTCCATATCTACAATATTTGTGAGTCCGTGCCATCGATAGAGCAACCTAGGCTGATCCTACCCGAGTTCGACTGTCCAAGCCATCTGGGCGCCTCCCATGGCAATACTGAGAGTGATTAGATTCCATGTGGACAACATGCGCCTTCCTGCTGGAGAGCTGGCACTCTTGCCGTCGACAGGACCTCCGTCGCTAGTACTTGCAATCGATGTGCCCTCATCTACAGCTGCGTCTTGTTGCAAACGGCTACGAGCAGCGGGCCAAGGGATCTGGCTTGTGGGGTCGTCGGTATCGGCTACAGGGGGTATCATTGTGGAAGCGAAGAAACGTAGTGGGCTGCTGGCCAGCACTCACCTGGTGTGCTTGTTCACTTATGTACAGCTTCGGTTCCGTCATTGTATCGGCACTCTCCGGTGGCTTGTTCATCGAACGTTAACTTCCGGGTCTGTTCATAATTTATGTAAACTATCTACAATATGCCATCTACATGGGTCGGGAAAACTACAAAAAGAAACACAACAGTTTATAAATACACCAAATAAATAAGCACGAAACGTCCGAGACTCGAGAGCTAACAAGACCAATTGGAGATAATCATACAGTGAATGGCTGGTGGTACAGACAGGTGAGCGCGTGGTCGGAGATATACTGACAGCATGTCGATCATGTTCCCCGTGCAGAATTTGTCGACATCCCGCGTCGATGACTCGAGGTTGACGAGTTCTCGAAGGTCTGGAGGGGTTTCGAGAGTATGTTGAAGGCTTTCCGCCGTCCGTTAGTTGGTGTGCTTTGGTCTCCGGTCATAACAGGGGGTCCAGGAAATCGGGCGTACTGACTTGGGGGTCCCGTACAGGACTCCATGTCATCAAAAGAGAGTCTGTCCACGCTCCCTATTGATCGTAATGACTTTGACGTGGAGGATGAACGGGCGAGCAATGGAAGAGGGGAAGTTCCATTCCGGGTCGTGGAGGGGCTGGTTCCAGAACGATTCCGACTTATAGATTCATGTTGGGGAGTCGCATTTCCAGAACCAGAGGAGTTTGGAATTTGTGTGGTCCTGAGCTGTGCAGCTGATACTGATGGTCGTAGTTTTCGTGGAGTAATCGTGCCGCTCATGAGAGCGGTGATATCATCACCATTGGAAGACGGGCCAGCCGATGCAAAGTGTGACCCATTCTGGGACTTGGTGTCCGTCGATGCAGTTCCTTGACTACCACTTCGATTGCGATTGAGGTATTTTTCCATTGCATCAGCATCCCTTTCTCTCATACGACTTGCTATGGGAGATAGCGCAGAGGCAGGATGCGACGGTGAAATCATAGAGTAATCTTTCGGCGTTCCACTGTGTGGGGGTAATGTCGATATATTGCTTGAAGCATGTGGCGTGTGGTGAGATGAATGAGACTGTACGAAGAAGCCGGAGCTTGACCCGGTCGAATGTTGAGGTGGAGATGAGGATAATTGACCGCCTGTAATCATCATGTCCGGGTCACCGCTGTCGGAGGTAGCAGTGGTACGACTTGTTCCCGAACCACTCCTCATCCTTGACATCGTTCGGTCCTTCACAGGAACTGGTAATGCGTTGGGTCGGCCGACTCCCCATTCATTTCCTCTCGAAGCGGCTTGAGCGGCCTGCGCAAATATATTTCGTCGTTGCTTCTTGTTGTTCTCGAATTGTACCCTGGCAGTGTCTTGCAGCGTATCTCTTGTACTGAATCTGGAGAAGGGAAATTTAGAACCAGTGAACACAAATAGGAAGTATTAACGCACGAATATGCATAATCAGAGGCGGTAAACCCTTGATTATTACGGGCCGAGTATTGACATCCTCGTTCTATGAGTAATTGTACGGTCTAAAACGCGCCTGTAATCAAAAGAGAGGCCATGTGTGACAGTAAAACTCTTACAGGTATATGGCCCCATGAGCTTGCACTAATAATTGATTTGTCCGTTAGATAGACACGAATTATAACCCGCAACCAACTCACTAGTGTAATGCAGTATTTCCCTTGTTGTCCGCAAGATCAAAGTCTGCGCCGAGGTCACACAGCATCTGAGTGAAAATTCGTCAAGACCGCGAGCGCGATGGAAACTTGGGCAGAATATACTCGGACAAGTTCTTCATTGCCTTTGAGTGCAGCAATGTGCAGTGCAGTCTTCCCATGAACGTTGGACCAATCAAGCACCCAGGAATAACGGTCGTAGTACAGTCTGGCCATTCGGAGGTAGGCACCCGTGTTGTCTTGTGAAGCAGCCGTTGAAATATAAGTATTGGATGTAGTAGGCTTTTGGTCTGCAAGCAGCATGAGGATGGTGTCGTTTTCTGAATCCTGCAGAAGAGACATGTAAGGCTAAATTGTGAATTTACAGAAAATACAACGCACCCTGCTTAACTCCTCGTCATCATGGCCCGCAGTAAGCAAGAACTCAAATGTCTCCTCATGACCCAGGACAGCTGCCCATGCTAGCGAAGTATATCGTCGAGGAGCGGTGTCAGGATTCCGCATGTCTGTTCTCTGGATTAACCGTTTGACAAGGAACAGGTTATTTTCTATAGCGGTAGCCTCGTCAGCGAACCCATAAACTTTTTTTTATTTAAAAAAAAAAAGCAAAACCTTTTACCGCTCTGCGCAAACGGGCAGTAGCATCCTTCTCGGCCATGGAGGCAGAGGGAGACAAAGAACTTGAAAGAAGTGAGGCGGTTAGGTCCGTTAGGACAAAGAACAACTTGGCTTTTTTTTCAGCCCAGCAGTCACGTGACTGGGATTAAGTAGCGTAGTTAACGTAAGGAGCATTGGTACGCTCTTCCCCATCCTCTGCCGTTTCCGTCTGGAATGCCTAAAGTAGTCTCCAGGTCGGCTGTTTCGTCCTCGACTGATGGTGGGTGCTTGTCTCTCGAATTCGCTTCTTTAAAAGCGTGATATTCAACTGGTTTTCGCTGATTTTTAGCACAGCCAACCGCAAGCTCGGCTGCAGCTTTGCGTGTCTACTGTGAGTAAATTAATTTTCACCCGACATTCCTGATACATAACATTTCTAGATTGCATTTGTGGCGAGTTTATTGTACGTACGCCGACAGTCCTTGCAGTTGTTGCAAACTCATCAAAACCCCCTCCAGCTTGTTATTGATAAAAGCCTAGCAACTCTCCCTCGGAGAAAGACAGACAATTCCATCATTATTCGCTCTGCAGACAGCCAGGCAGGAAAGGCGAGGGTCTTCAAGCTTAATGCCGTGGCTGAGGATCCAATTTTGTTGGAAAGGTACATTACGATTCATTCCATTTCTTTGTTAGTTGAGGAAGTTCGGCAGACCCGGAGGACATGAAAAACAATATCGATTCCATTGTCCTCGATGTTCACTCAAGATCGGATATCAATCTTCACCGCCCCCTGTGAAAACCGCGGATTTTCTTTACATTTTATCTGGAGCCCTTACGCAGATGCAAGGTCAAATCCCACCAGATGCGTTTGACGGAGAAAATGATACGTATGACAGTACTGTGCATCAGGAGTAGTTGAATTGTAAGCGTTTCAATCAATTGGCTTTTCGCCCTAAACCCTAAGAGGAGAAGGATGAAATGTCAGCAAGCGGCTTGTGATGAGGATCAGGAGAATGGGGTGCGGTTCAGATACCGTTGTAGAAAAGAGAAATTCAAAACATGTGTTACGATGAATACATGTTCATACAGTGTGAATAAAGTTCACATCATAAGAATAAGAGAGGATTGCGAAAACTTACTATAATAAACGAGTGAGGGGTTTTTTCTAGAGTCAACCAAACGATAACGTCAACCAAATGCGAGTTGAGTATTAACCTACAATAAACAAAAAGACGCTGAGGGTTCACGAGAAGTGTTGTTGGGGAAGGCGAAAATTTTACAGAATAGGTGTGGGTGGTACGGAAGGGAGTTGTAATTGCGGCAATTAGCCCAGATTCAAGAGCCGACAATTGTTTAGAACCGTCAAGTTGCTCCATACTACATCCCGCGTCCTCTCCATACACATTCCGATGGACCTACCGTCCACCAGAGAGCTCGAGCTCGAAACGTTGCTCAGGGAAAAAGATGCACAGTTGGCCGAGGTGGCGGTATGTTCTCAGTTGGTGTCTCCATTGCACTGCTCAACCGTTTTCCCTCAGGAGGAAATCACGGCGCTTCGCCAATATCTCTCAAAGCAGCCGGGACCATCCACGACAGACGCTGTCACTCTTCCGCCAGCCTTGCTGTCTGTGTTGTTACCTCATATCAACAACGCAGCGGGCAGCACAGCAGCAACCTCAAGTACCGTCACTGCTGCGCTGACCCAGCGAGCGCGTTTACTTCAGGAAGAGAACGACGAACTCTATGAGCTCTTGAAGTCCAGCGAGACCGGGAAACTAACGGATGAAGTTCGGGGATTGCGCAGAACTGTCGCCAAACTCCAAGGCGCACTTGAAGGTGCTTTTATTTAGGATACGTGATGAAGTTGTGTTAACGAAACCATTTGCACATGTACAGAATCCCATTTGACCATAAAGTCTCTCTCGTGAGTGAAACTAGCTTATTGCAAAGCTATGCAGATACCTGAACAAGCCATCGTAGAACCGAGTTGGACAAGACCTACGAGACCCTTATGAACTCGTCCCGTCAGATAGGGAGGACGAACAAATCCAATTCCCATTCGCACTCGCCTCGAGATTTGTACCACACCGTTCCGCATGCAGATATATTGGGTAACGGAAATACTACCCTGAAACCACCTCCAACCGAACCGCGGGCGCACAAGCGACCGCGACTGTCAGACGCACATGCATCGCCTCCTCAACGTTTACCCCCTTCCCTGCCCCAGAAACCCCAAGCGCATCATCATTCTAACCTTCCTCCGCGTACAGATGCGCGGGACCAGGGTCGACAACCTGCGGATTACCGAGGAAAACCCAGCCATACCAAGATGGATGTAGATGGCGATGGCAGGGCACCTTCACCTGTAAACCGAAATCGCGAGCGAGAAAAAACTACTCGAGACCGAGAACGAGGAAGAGAACGTGGAGTTAAGGAGAAGGAGCGCGTACGCGATACGGGAAAGGATTGGGACCGGGATGCAAACAAGCCTTCTAACAATCGGCGAAATGGTCATATGTCAGGTACGCCGGGACGCGGGGGTGGTGGTGGGAGCGGGGTCCCCCCTGGGCGGAAAGGGAATGACAGGAGCAACAACGGACACAACAGCCAAGTCGCAGAACACGCAAGTCGGACGTTGCAGGAGCGACTAGGGCTCTAGGACGGTGTATATGTTGATTTTACTACCCTTTACTTTCGGATTCAACGCGCTATCTATTTATTCTAACTCACAAGGGCAGTTTTGGTTGTACATTATAACATATCACATCTGGTGCGCGCCTTTTTTCAACGGCCATTGTTGTAGCCATAGCTGACTTTATTCTGTAAATGCCTTTCCCTCAGCAGTTTTTGTATCCATACTTGTGTCCTTCCGATTTCTTTTGCCGTGTTGGTCCTCTTTTCTTCGCTATTCGAGCTCGAATAATAATTCGCGCATGGGAAATGTATATATTAATTCAAATGATGAGGTGTATATAATATGGTGGTATCTATTAATTCATATGATGAGCTGCATATGATATGTTGGTATTAGCCATATGAACTCTCGCAGAGTATAGGTGATTAATAATAACGGATATAAAGTAGGGGATGCTGTGGGTACTCTAAAAGACGACATGGATGGGTACAGAGAATGGGGATGGTATGGTGTCAGTGCAGAGGCATGGGCGCCCAATATGATAGCAAATAAGTACAGGCCCTGCAGGACAATTCGATAGGGAAACGAATTAAGTGGTGAATCGGGCTGGTGGCGGAGACGTGGATGAATGTCTGGATACAAGAGATATTAGAAAGCGAGTAGGATAGTTCGGAGGAGATGTGGAGTCGATGCTGGAGTGATATGAACATGTACAAGGCGCTGCCCAAGAAAAATTTCCTCACTAAGGTGAGCGGTTCGGTTACATGGCAGTGACACCGCCCTACGGTTGGTTGGGGGATGTGCGAATGCCAAAGAATTTCAAGCAAGCAATACCCATGCTTTTGGGCTTTTGCAACGGGGGTAGTGTCGGTTTTTTCTCCGTCACGGGGCCTGGGGGCGTAGGGGGAGCGAGAGAAGAATTGGTCGATGGGTTAAGCTCGGGAAGAGTGATAGGGGTGCATGACACTGGTTTCGGACAAATGATGTGCTTCGGGCCCGTGTAGCGGTATGGGACTGGCGAAGCACTCGGAGAGTGGAAAAATGCCGAAGGCGGGGCCGGAGATGAGCTCGGTGTGGTGACGGGAGAGACATTGAGGTTGGACCTGGTACGCGGCCGGGTGCTGCGCAGACTGCAGTGGCCGTCGTCGGAGAGGCTCTCTTGTTTGATGTTCAAGAAGTCATATGAGCGGGCGGAGTGGATGCGTATTTTGGGGCGAGAAGGAACGCGACGGGGGTGGTGGGGGTAGGGCAGAGGTTCGGGGAGGATGTCGGGGGATGGCTGGCGGGGGGGAGGTGAGTCTGGACGGACAAAAATCGACATTTACAACCACCAAACCCGCGTTGGTCTGCATTTTATATGTACTTACCAAATCTCCGCCGCGTTTCATGCCCGCCTTTAACCCCGATATAGATATCCGATCCCATCTGCCCGCCCTCCATTCATACCTCCATATGTGGGTTAATGCCCCGATACACAACCCCCGTATTTCCTAATATCGCAATTTATTCTGTTGCATGAAAATATACGATCAAAGTGCCCTAGCTTCAGCCGGACATCCCGCAATGGCGCAACGGATCTCGTTACCCGATCGTCTATGGTGACTTCTCGGACTTCTTTTGTAACGATTCACCATACAGAGTAAATTTTACATATTGAAAAGAAGCGCACGCGGCGGACAGCAAACATCCTTCTTTCGACGGGCCCTGAGGCTGCAGCTTGACGGGGAATCGCCATTTTTGCCAACAAGCCGTGGTAATGCGTTGTTGAGTTCTGCTTCTCAGACACGAATGAATATATTTCTTGCACCCGAACAGTCATGATCTATGAAGGAATGAATGATCCATATAGGGTCCACAAGGGTTAGGCGTGTGCCGGATCTTTTTGGTTGTTGACCTCGAGTCATACCAATCGCCCCATGGCAATGGTCGAGAACTCAAACCGCCACACTCCCATTTCGTGACCAAACAGTAACGAGACCGTGTCTCCAATGGTGCTTCAAATTTTTGAAACGAGAAAGCTGAGTCGATCATTCACTAGGTTATAAAATCGATCGCAGTGACAGAATAATGCAACTGACGTATACCAAGCCGTCTCTGAATGATGAATGCGTGTTTGCCGAGTATATAAGAGTCAACAGGGTCGATGCATAGAATCCACCGAGGCAAGCAGGCAAAGTCTGTCAGCTTAAAGGTTGCAACCAAAATCCTTACGTCCAAACGCTTTTTTAACGTCAAAGAGAGCCAAATTTTACCTCACAAAGTCAGCATAGTGGGTCCAATCGATCTTATCAATCAAGAAAACTTTTATGCGGCAAGTAAATTACGAACTCGAGCCTGAGGATGATGTCGACAATTTTTGCCGTCGAATTTATCCAAAATGTGTCCAATTTCATTCATGAACGACCAAATGGGCAACCAGGACAGGGAAATAAGCCAGGAGATCTGGGACATGTCATTCGCAAGGGCGTAAATCGTCACGGATTTCTGCATACTGTCGACGGACAGCATGCACAAAGACTTTGAAGGAGCCACCTGGCCTTTCCCTATGGGGTCAACGACGTCCGTCGCTGGTGTTCGAAGGCCAACTACTATTCCTCGAGGTTGTATCTCACTGAGAGTTCGTGTAATAAGCAGATAGCTGAATGGTCGGTAGAGATCTTGTTCGCATCAATGGCTGGCCACCTTGGTGACGAAAGCTCGAACCTGTCCTTTGAACTCGCCCAGGAATAATGAAATCTGCACGACGGAACGGAGTGGACCGAATGTTGTCCATTCCATCACAAAGAATAATAGGGTAAACGAAAGGCCAAGGGAAAGATGACTGAGTTCGATTCAGGACACCAGTAACAATGCGCATGAGAGAGGGCTTAGACCGTGACCTTCATTTCGAAAGTTGGGAAAGGTTACGCCAGCAGGATCTTCCAAGTCAATTAGGTAGCCACAACATTAAGTGAGAGGACGTTTGTGGTCCAAAGGATTTGACATGAAAAGAAACCTGCAATGGATGCTATATTGAAGAAGATAAGTAAGATCGAGTGAATCGGCCAACGCTGGCCATGGAGACCGTCGATTCTCACGGGCTGGCTGCAACTTGAATCCGGTTGTCAGGCCTGATCACAACCATGTCTTTAGTCAACGTCAACGAATGGCTTTACAACCAGAAAACTTCCAGTCTCATCTCTCTGTCCTCTGCAAGGAAATACCCAGGTTCCTTGGAACAGCGGTCTCGAAATGCTTCGCAGTGCGGCATTCCTCATCGCGTTCCTGCACTCAAACTTGATCGTCAAGGCATTGCACAACCACGAGTGTGGTCCGACAGATTCCGGACATCTTGAGAGACGCGCGGAGATGCAGGTCACTCTGGCAATACCAACTGTGTTCACTTCAACCACGGTCTCCGTCCCTATATCCCCGTTGCCCTCTATGGATGTATTTTCACAAATCCCACCTGTTGGGCCGGCATATGATACCATCTTCTCATTGCCGCAAGAGGGGAGCTCTGGCCTTCAGGAAGTCTCAGGCGCTCTCTCTTCATCCGCGGAATTCGCTTGCCCTTCAAAAATGCTTGTGATGGCGTATTATCCAGATTGGATTGGTTCAGACTTCCCACCCGACAAAATCGATTTCAGCCGGTTCGATTGGATCGATTTTGCGTTCGCTGTTCCGAATTCAGACTTTCATTTAGAATGGGATGAGCCTAAGAGCGGTTCTGCGCTTCTGAAGGAACTGGTCCTCGCAGCGCACGCTCAAGGGGCCAAAGCGAAACTGAGCATTGGAGGCTGGACGGGAAGCAAGTAAGATCATTCTCTCACTAGCTCCACCCTTGAAGCCGAGTTAATTTTGGCTTTCAGACATTTTTCCAGCGCTGTTGCAACAGAGAAAAACAGGAAAACATTTGCCAAGAACATCCTCGCTACATACCTGGCTTTCGAACTAGACGGGATTGATATCGATTGGGAATATCCTGGCAAAGACGGTGGTTCTGGAAATCTTGTCAGTTCCGACGACGCATCAAATTTTCTGTTATTTCTGAAACATCTGCGCACAATCCTTCCGTCTACCGCGCGCATCAGTGCAGCGGTTGAAACAACAACCTTCGTGGATAGTGAAGGTGAACACATGCAAGATTTGACAGAATTTGCAAGCGTGTTGGACTGGATTTTGTTGATGGATTATGACGTTTGGGGCTGTAAGCTGTCTATTCTCTATATTTCGATTGACACCCTGACTGACAACCTCCTGAAGCATCTTCAAGGCCTGGTCCAAACGCTCCCCTGCATGACGCCTGCAATAATTCCTCGCAACCTGATGCAAGCGCAGTTGCAGGGTTTAATGCCTGGACTTCAGCGAACTTCCCAGCTTGCAAGATCGTGCTTGGATTACCTTCTTATGGCTATATCTCTTCCTCCATGGCAGAGCATCTTCGGACAAGATCCAAGTTCGCTCGGGTTCAACGTGAATCCGGTTCCATCACAGTAGTCAGTGAAGGAGACAGCCAAATTCAATTCAGGGATCTCGTCCGACAAGGAGCCCTGATGCGATCGTCAGGCTTGGATCAAAATAGTACCGTGACCTTTGTAGCGAATGGAGGATTCGAGCGACATTGGGACGGTTGCTCGGACACACCGTATCTGCGATCGACTGCTTCAAAGCAGGTTGTCACCTATGATGACCCAGAATCCATAGGACTCAAGGCCGCATTCGCGAAGCAGGTGGGGATGCTTGGGGTCAATCTCTTCGATGTTCATGGTGATACAGATGGGTGGGATTTGACAGATTCTGCTCGCAAATCAATCGGTTTGCTTTAGTCATATGTATTCTCTTTGTGTTTGATCTCATGTATACCCGCCTCTATTTTTTTTTTTTGAATGCACCATTATTCCTTGATGCTTCTTCATCGGAATTGAAATTTGAGGAGAACAGAACTTCAGAGAAGAGAGACTCAACAAAGTTGTTCCATTGAAAAGTTTGATAGCCGATAAATGAGGCTTTTAAAAAAATAACGTAATTTGGGTGGGCACATGTAAATTAGTGGATTGGAATTCTTTGGAATTCCGTGCCTCTTTTTCTTTTTTTCTTTTTTTTTTTTTTTTTTCAAGCCAATGATTCAATGAACTCTTGACTCCCAGGCCTAGCTTCCTGGCTTGCTCTTCGGACACCCTACCTTAGACACCCTACCTTTATCGAGGACTTGCTATCTCGAGGCTCAAGATAGGGGCGTCGAATCGGTCACTGGAAATCGCTCCCCCAGATGTCGAGCGCGTCATTATCGACCAACTGCGTTCCAAGTGTTCGCATTTGCTCTGAAAGGGACTGTGACAGTGTCATAAATTTTCCTAGAGATTTTTGTCAGCGATGCACTGCCAGAATGCACTCTCGGAGATCTTCATCGGCGGTGCCAAAGTTCGCCTCGAGTGGAATACCGCCCTTTCTTGGCGTTTCCGCGCAGTCGCAGTTGAGCATTCCATCCTCCGTAGTGAGTTGTCAACCTCCCGCTCTTTTTTCAATTCACTAAAAATTCCAGGCGGCACACCTGGTAATTCATAGCCGGCTCTCAAAATTTGTGGTAACTAACAAATTTCCATTCTAAGCTTCAACGAGGGCCCATACTCCCGCTCCCGCCCCCGCCCCCACCTTCCGAGATCCGCCGTTCCAATTTCCATGCAACTCATGCGGGACAATATCATAGATCTCCCATCACAATTCATCGTACTGAGCAACATTCCACCCCACACCTCCCAGCGCCCTTCATTTCAAATCGCCCACCTCCTGGTACCTTTAATGTCCACGATGAACCCCTTGATGCCTCAGGGCTTTTAGTTCACGAAGAGACTATTCGCAATCCTGTTACTACTGCAGACTTGACTCTTCCCGAGAAACAAGGTGATCCCCCACCAAGAAAGAATCGCCTTTGCACGCGTTGTGAGGCCATCATGCCGCAGTACTACATTGGAGATGCTTGCCCAGGTTGCCGTGTAGAAGTTGCAATGCTTGTAAATGGAGGATATTCCGCACGAACCGAGGAACCCGGTCGCCCTTTCCGGGGTGCAGTTGTTACGAAGGAAAATACCGCGATCGATATATCCAAAGACGTCATGTCAATTTTTTCTGTGCGCGTTTTCATATCAGTAGGACTAACTTCTTGCTGATCATTGCATTTAGGATTCAAATGATAACGATGTGGGAGATGATTTTGATGTTGACATGGAAGGCCTCGAATTCTGCTATCCTGATGTAAGCCTATATCATCTGCGTTGAAGCTTTCTTGAAAAAAGATAGCGAACCCTTTAGGCGGTGGAAACGGCACCTTACCTTGCACCAGGGCGCGCAAACAACCAGACAACACCCAATGTTCCTGCTTACACCGCCAGCAGTGCTGCTCCTTTGAAGCGTCAGAAGGTCTCCCATCCGACGGTGATCGACCTCACCCTTTCGCCTCCGCCATTACCACCAACAAATGTAAACCATTTTACACCACCGGAAGTTCTAAAGCCCACCAGAATTGTAAGCCTTTATCGATGCCTTTGCCCTTCTCCTGAACTCACAGTATGTTCTAGACATCACGTTCTCTCAAACTGTGCTCAGAAACCAATTGCACTGGGATCATTCCTATCGACTCATCTGCGATTAGATGTTTGGCTTGTATTCGGCGTGGTTGGATGTTCAAGAAAGCCACTCGCTCCTCCGCGTCTGGAGTCAGACCAAGCATTCAAAAAACTGCACCGACCCTCAGACAAGGAGAAGTTGAGAAAAAGAGCAAGAAAAAGGGGGTCACTTGGGCCGATCAAATCTCACAGCCTATCCCTTCAAAGGAGTTTCCGCTTCAGGAGGCCACGGCGGCTATCGGTACTCACGACAATTTAGTTCCAGTGAAGGAAGACGCTGGTATCGTTGGCACTGTCGTCCTGGAAGATTACGCAGATTTGGAAGGCCTCACTGAGATATCGGAAACAACGGAAAGTGGCTGCATACAAACTTCCCAGCCTAGATCCACGGTCGATGGCACAGAAGAATGCACAAGTGCTCCCTTCATCGACGAGAGTGCTTCATCTCCGGCAAGATTTCAATTGTCGAGTATGTCCACCCAAGCATCAGAAAGCGACGTGATCGAGGATGTCTCTGGGACTTGGGTTGAAGAACCCATCAACCAAAGCTCTTCTCACCAAATCGCGGGGTGGGATAGCGATCTCACTGAGCTAACTGAGTCACAAGAAGAAGCAGAATCTCAGGATGGATCCTCTGAAACAGAAATGAACGACGTACGTTGGGAAAAAACCACTTGCCTCCTCGTCTTCCTTTCCTATGCTTATCTCCCGATACCACAGGACCGACCTCCTTCCGCACCAAGTGGGCTGAAGATCCGCATTCCGGCTCGTCCCGCCGGAGCTTATTCCAGGAAATGCGCATCCTCCAAGTGCAGCCAACTCCTTTCCGTTGGCTATCGCTGGAAATCGTGCGTTTTATGTCGAGCACGAAGTCGAGATTACCAACGCCGAAGGCAAAATCTGCAAGGCAAGCATTTGCGGTTGGACCAAGAATTGCTGGATGATGAAAACACGGGCACACCTCTGGCTGGGGTGCGCGAATTCCTTTATTGTCAATGCCACTTGTTTGACTTGTTCTTATAGGACCTCATTACTAGAATTCCAAAATTGATCGAAGTTTCGATCGACTTGGTCCCTGGTGCACGACTCTGCTCGATTCGTAACTGCACGTATATCATTCCTCCGATGGACGAATATCGTTGGAAAATGTGCGCGGTTTGCCGGCTTCGCCGCAGGGAAATAAGGCGGCAAATACGGGCTCAGTCAGATCAGCTAATAAAACCGATAGACTCAGTCATTCCTAAATCCCTGGTGTGTTTAGCGATCCTTCCCAAACTGCTAAATGGTTATTTATTTCGGTATTTGCTACAGGCAAAAATGCGGAAAAGGGACCCAACGCTCGGCAGTGGGAGGTGTCGAAGCCTTGACTGTGGCATGTTAGTTGTTAATTCCATGTCATTGGATTGTAAGCAGTGCATCGCCAGAATGATCTGGCTTGTGAGCCGAAACAATGTTTCTATTCCTCCTATCGAAAGGGTCTGCTCTTTTTCATTCCAATCCTGAATATGAATATCTGACTACTTCGCAGCCACGTGTGCCACCGCCATTTCCACAATATAAATGCTTTCCAGCCCTTTTACTACAATTCAAGAACCACCTTTCAAGTTTTCTGCAAACACAATCGATTTTCTTCCTGTTCAAGCAACCGGATTCGTCCAAAGCAATGTTCGCATTTGACGGGGAGTTCTCCGTGGTGGTTCCCGATTTCGATATCACAGATCGAAAGGAAGAAATAGATGCGAATGCACTAAAATTGAAACGGGAAATCGAACACGTTGGCAAGATAAATTTCAGGTTTGAACCTTTCGTCCGTTACCAAGAAATATTTGTTCACTCAGCGACTCAAAATATCAGCCCGAAGAGATTGGTTTCCATGCTCGACGGCGGAGGGATATCTATTCGATTTTACTCAATGTATCCAGTTCCAATTCTTCAAGCCATGAAAGATGAAGATCAGACGTCGATCGCCAAATTCGCGAAGGGTATGCAATGCGAACTGGAAATCGCTAACCTTCCCGATTATTCCCATCGTTTTATACCCGGTCAAAGGACAATTATACGTTTTCGCTTGCTTGGATAAAGAACCTACCACTGGTTTCTGATATATTATTATTTTATTATCATTGGATTATATCCTGTAATCACAGTGCGCAAGGCACGCTCGAGTCCGACACGGGCAGGAGAAAGTTCCAACATTGGTTATTTGGCTAAGAATCCGATTAAAGGTCGAAAATTTCGTCAGTCTCCTCCTTCGCCCGACGGGATGAAACCTTGAATAGGGGTTCAAAGTTAGATCCAGAGGTTTTTTGAATGACCCCTGCGTAACCTTCAGACCATTTCTTCTATTGAATTGCAGAGAAAGCGTACCCGACTGTGATAATCTGAGCTCAAGAACAGCCGTGTTGAACGAATCTTCGTTGCCCAATTCCTCAAAGCCAACAAGTCTGGAGAAAATGTGTTTAACGTGAATCCAGAATCATCAAAGCGAGGTACGCGCCTGTCCTTCGTCACACCATCGACAAAACAAATTACACATGGTAAGACTTTGATGCCTAGTTTTTCGACAAGCCAGGGAATGTTTTCAACGAAGACGCGGAAAAAACGAGTGTTTGGATATTTTGGGGCTAGTTTCTATGAGAATCTTTAGATGTGGAGCAAGTCATGGACAAAGTCAGTCGCACAGTGAGGTGTTTATCCATTATTTCACATCTCTTAAATCGCGTGTGGTAGAAGTGAACCACACACCGCGGTTCTCGTCTAGGGAAATTAATTTCTACCCCACATCGGAAGCTAGAAGAAAACTCACGCACTCACTCGGACCACCTCTTTTTCGTCCTTGATTTCGGAATACCTCCCGTATTGGTTCTCCTGCTTGTGCTTCATACGCTCCATCCTGGTAGAGATGCCATTAGAGATGCTCCACAAGTAATCTCAAGCCAAGGATCACACTCACTCGGCCTTGAGAACTTGCAGGCCGTGTTCTCGCACAGCAATATTAGAGTCATTCTCGATTTCTTCTTCTAACTCAGCGAAAAGGGCTTCGTTGTCTTCATCGTCATCAAAATCGCGAGTAAATCGCCCGGGGGTGTTGGACTCTACAAGACGAGCAGCAAGGGATGCAGCTTTGGAATCACTAGAAAACCAGAGGTTATCATTGGAAGTGTAGGGCAATCAGAACCATACCTGCCCATGTTTGATGTGCAAAGATAGAAATGAGACGATCCTATTTTGGAATTGTGTCGGATCGTGACTTGCACTTATGTAGTACTTGCGCCGATGGAATGCGTTCCTTTGCTCACTACCTAGCCATACCAAAGAAATGAAGCTGGTTAATAAATTCATCGACAAACATGGTACGGTGAGTCTTAGATTGTTTGATACATGTTCATTGGGTTGATCCCTAATAGTCTGCGTAGGGGCATGTTACTCTCCGTCCCGAAGATGATGAGGATATGTGGCATCTATACAACCTCATCCAAAATGGGGATCTAGTGAGAGCCCCTGCAATTCGGTACGGGTTTTCCCTTGTCAATATTCCCTCGCTTTCTTATCGAGTGATCTAGACGAGTAACAACAGTGTCTAAAACAGGCTCTACGGAATCTCAACGAGTGCGCTTAAATCTTACATTGCAAGTTAAACGAGTGGTATTTTCACCTGCTGGAGGATCTTCAAACCAGGAAGGCAGCGGTGACCAAGACGAAGATAGACCAACTGCTGTGCTTCATGTTATCGGGCCTGTTACTTCAGAAAATACCTATGTCAAATTAGGTGCATTTCACACTCTCGATATCGAAGCCTTCCGCGACGTACGGATAGAGAAGGCCGATGGTTGGGATAGTATTGCTATCGGACGCGTCGAGGAGGCCATCATTCCTGGCAGAGGTGCTGAAGTCGGCGCTGTGGTGTGCGGTGAAGGAGTTGCTTCATTTTGCCTCTTATCGCAGCATATGACTCTGATCACACACCGACTTTCGGTCTCCATCCCCCGTAAATCGTCTTCAACGGGGGCATCGCAGCACGACAAGGGCTTGCAGAAGTTCTATTCGACCCTGTTCGACTCTTTCATGAGGCATATCCCTTACGCCAATGCGGCCTTGAAGGCGATCGTTATCGCCAGCCCGGGATGGGTCAGAGATGCTGTTTACGATTTTATCATGGCAGAAGCTGTGAAACGAGGAGACAAAGTGCTGCAGAAGGCGATGAAAGAGAAATGCATCAAGGTCCATATCAGTACCCCCCATGTGCACAGTCTGGTGGAAGTGCTAAAAAGCCCCGAGGTGAGCCGCCGGTGTACTGGAATCGTGGCCTCCATTAAGCCAATGTGCCTTTAATTCAGGTCTCGAACCGACTGAAAGAAACAAAATTTGCAAGAGAAGGGATGATGCTCGATAAGTAAGGAACGAAACCTTCGATATGTTCCCGTAGGAATTATCTTTTCCACAGGTTTTTCAAAATGCTCGGCACCGACGAGATGCGAGCCTGGTATGGACCAGATCACGTCCGCCTTGCGTCTGAGCGTGGCGCAATCGGAACTTTGCTTATATCTGACGATCTATTTCGGTGAGCAGAGCCTTTGTCCACTTTGGTGTCATGAAACTAAATAAATAAATTGTAGGGCAAGTGACCCCATCACCAGAAAGCAATACGTCCATCTTGTTGAGGCTGTACAGCAGAAAGGTGGCGAAGTCGTGATTTTTTCTAGCATGCATGAATCAGGTCAACGTGAGTATTTTGCCAAACCGTGTTTACAACCCCCGGAATACTCACCAAACCTCATACAGAACTCAATCAGCTGACTGGAATTGCGGCAATACTTACCTTTCCACTCGATGTGGAAGTGGTTGAAGCTGAAGAACGGGATGAGGAAGAAGCTCGAAAAAGACAAGAGGAGGAGGAATCCCTGCCAGATGCATGATATAATGCCTCCTACTCTAAGTCCTAGACAGTGCCCTTTGAGTACAAGATGGTTTGCACTACCCAACTACCCATTCATCATCGTCAAATATGCCCAACTGCAGCTATTTCTGTGGCAGTTTCTTGACGAGGGGTTGAACCAGAGAAGTTCGAGGCAAAAAATCATCATGCGATATGAATTCTGTTTCAAAAAAAAATCAAAAAATATACAAAGGTACATAAGATATATTAGTGGCACTCGGACGCGTTCAAACGCTCCACCGGCATCGAATGTCCGCCATTCAACGCTCAACCACTACGGCTTTGCAGTTCATTTACTCCAAACTCAAGAGCCTTCACACATCCCGCCTCAAAGTCTCGTGAACACGCTGAACATCCCCATGAACGCGCCAATGCAACCGAGGAGCAATGCAGGTCATGCACCTACAGGCAAAATTGACGGAGGGGCCGCACCGTTGAATGGGATGTACGAGGTCTGTGGATTCGATCCTAAGGGATGAAAGGCGCCACCAGTCCCTCCACCGGTTAGTTTGTGTTCCGCTTTCCTTGCCTCCCAAACACCAGTCATGCGCTAGGAGATGCGGGTACTTCAATGTTCAGAAAGCGAATTAGTGGCCTTTGTGTAGTTATCCTTCATATGCATAATTAAGCCTTTTCTTCGCATCCATGGGCCGGGTTTGCTTCGAACGAAACAGTTTCGCAACGGAAGATGATCTGGAGTAGGGATAGGTTATCGTATCTTTATGTCCCGCTAGCTTGTTATGTCGAAAAGATCCATATTTGCCTTTTCTAATGTATGCAATATTAATTATTACAACATTTTTTGTTACTTTTTCAATTTCTCTGTGAGTTCGGGTACGGCGTCAAAGAGGTCAGCGACGAGGCCAACATCAGCCACCTGGAATATCGGGGCATCTGCATCCTGTTGGTTGTGAGTTAGTCTTGAAAGAAATTTAATTTTCAAATTGTTCTAGAAAATCGAACCTTGTTAATGGCCACAATGAGCTTCGAGTCCTTCATACCCGCAAGATGCTGGATAGCACCCGAGATACCCACAGCGATATACAACTCTGGAGCAACGACTTTACCGGTCTGGCCGACCTGCAACGAGTTGTCCGCATACCCCGCATCCACCGCGGCACGAGATGCACCCACTGCCGCGCCCAGCGCGTCCGCAAGTGGGTAAATTGTCTTTTCGAACGTCTCTGCGTTCTTTAATGCCCTACCACCGGACACCACGCGCGACGCCACACCCAAATCCGGTCTGTCGGATTTGGCGATGGTGGTCTTCAGGTGTTGGGTGACTGGGTCCGCAATCTCCACGGGGTCGACAGCTTTGTCATCTGCGGTAGAGTCTTGGGATACGGCAGGGGCAAAGGCAGTCCCACGGACAGTGAAAAACTTGATGGGGATGCCGGCGGGTGCGCGGACGGTGGCAATGGCGTTGCCTGCATAGATGGGACGGGTGAATGTGGTGCTCCCCGAGGCGGCATCATGCTCAAGCGACGTAACGTCTGAGACAGTGGGCGCGTCTAGACGGGCAGAAACACGGGGAAGAAGCGACTTGGCCGCGGAGGAGGTGGCAGAGACGACGTGTGTGAAGGGCGTCGAGTCTGAAAGCAGCTTTTCGAGCAGAGGCGAGAGGGTTTCAGGAAGGGGTTCAGCATACTGCTGGGATGTCGAGTGAAGCACTGAAGTTACTCCTTTCAACCTACAGCACACTTGGGGTTAGTCTGTTGCAAAATGGCGTGAACTAGTCTTACTTTTTCACTTTGTCCACGACGTTTTGGACATGCTCCGAACCGCCTACCACCAACGCAGAAACTTGGCCTCCAAGCTGCTCAGCCGCAGTCAATGCAGACAACGACCCCGAATCGATAACTCCTGTGCGGTGCTCGAGAAATACAAGCGCGTGGGGCGAAGTCGCTGTCGCGTACGAGCGAGTGAGGGCCGTCCGGCAAATTATTGAGCTGGTTCGCAGCATCTGGGGAAATGTCCCTCGGGGAAAAAATCGAGAATAGGGAAAAGGGGGGTAGTTCCTAGCAGGTTATCTGTCCTCTTCGTTCGGATAAATAGTTATGAGGATATTCGCCCAAGGTCCAAGAGTAAGGATCCCGTCCGGATCCGGATTCATAAATCATATGATTCCCTTTTCCCACAGCCTGAGCACGACCGCCAGGAAGTTTACAAGTCTCCAAAATACATACGAAAACGATTATGCCTCCTGTATTCGCAACCAAATCATAATTACTTGTTATCACACATAAGGCGGGCATGCGACCGCGGTCGGCCTTGTCGGACTTTTAATAAACCCGTTACAACGGTTTTCTGTGACAACGGCCGTTCCAATGCCGTTGTCACCTGGTTCGATTTGTGACAACATACGGCCTGACCCATATCCAAATCCACCTTTCGTAAA
>Ga0307513_10000515_pt1 | contig 55596 bp, 47 predicted proteins | sample 15_EM_MG_FD_202174 | JGI IMG/M metagenome (GOLD analysis project Ga0307513, IMG submission 202174) | Populus trichocarpa ectomycorrhiza microbial communities from riparian zone in the Pacific Northwest, United States - 15_EM | ecosystem: Host-associated > Plants > Roots > Unclassified | place... | reverse complement strand
TTCTACTACATTTTGCTCCCTTTTCTTATCATTTCATTTCATTTGTTTCTTTGCCTTCAACTAACTGCCTTCAAATATCATTGTTTACCGATTTGTTAGAAGGGGTTCTATCTTATAACCCCCCTGTTTGAAAAAGCGCGTTCCTCGCCTTCAATCATTTTTTGATCGAACCCCCCCCTTCATTGCAACATTGTGACAGAGGGGTCGACACACTTTCTACTGTTACACTAGTCAAGGAGATCCTGCTCGCCAACGGAGCCAGACACCGGCCTTGACTCTTGATATGGCATGAGCGAGCATCCACCTCCATCATCAGTCGAAACCCCCAGTATCGCAGGGCCAGATACACACGGTGGCTCCTTACCACAAGACCGCTGATAGCTTCATTATTTCCCTTTGTCCTGGCCATACAATTTTTCACCATCACCATCAAATGCCACTACGATTGACTGCCGTATCTTGCTGTTCGGCTTTGGAGAGAGCAACCGGCAGTCCTGTCACCCGCCTCGCTTCACCGAAGGGATAGAGCAGCTCTCCTTATTTATCCACTTAATCGAAATGGAGTGCATCCGGGTCGCTAAAGAATGTGCCCCTTCTATCATCACTCCGCCCCAAGAAGACACTTGCGAACTGTGCCAACATCGCAATACCTGAGGATTTTAAGGTCGAGAACGTGACTATCCTACATAATGTGCAGCCAACAACTGGGACCCTCCACCTTACTCCCCACCACCTCATCTTCCAGATAGATCCCAAAGCCGAATCATTCTTTCAATCAGCATCCCGAACACCCCCCATAAGCAAAGCCAGTTGAGTGGCCTCGGGAAATATGGATCACGTATACTACAGTTTCTACACTCTTTCGCCATCTAGCCAGCGCCGCTTTACTGGCCCACTTCCGGCTACGTAATCGAGGCTTCTCCCCCCACCTTCAAGCCCAAGACTGAGCCGGAGTGCAGAGATGCCTCCGAGTCAATCAAAGCTCTTGCAATCGCCAAAGGGGTAGAAACCCTTTACGCCTACTCTTACGCCCTAGGCTCCATTATGAATTCAATGGGTGGAAGATATATAATCCCCGGAAGGAATACGAAGATAAGTATTAGCACCGAGAGATGCAAGAGATAGAAGATGTCAACAATTAATAAGGATTTACTCTGTAGGCCGATACCTCTTTTTGGGTGTGCTTAGAACAGGGCTAATTTCTAGCAGTTTTCTCCAACCTACCCCGCATTGTTGCTTGTTCCAGCCACGGTATCATACCGGTAAGCGATACGACCTTGAGCCATGCCAAGAACTACCGGCCCAGGGCGAGAATATCAGCCTTAACCGATTCACCCGTCTCATCATGTGAGATATCGTGCTAAAGTTATATCCTCCCTCTCAACCACTTCCCCATAATCAGGTGTTCGCGGCTGCTAACGGGTGTCCGTGGAAACCGTAGCATACAGGATGAGAAGCTCGTCCCAGCTATTTTCGCCTCGTCACAACCTCAGAATCTACCCCAAACGCCAGTGCAGCTTGAAACTTCCAATAGATCCCCCACCGGCTCCTGCACTGGTCTCGGGGCTCGCTCACTAGATCCAGCACGGGACTTCCAGATGGCGGAGAGGACCGTTCAGCCTCCTCATCTCTTGGCCGTAAAACCAAACTATCAAAGCCACAACCCCACTAACAATAACAAAGCCAAAAGAAGTCTCCCCAGTTTTTCACCAACTCCTCGACGCAGCCTACCAAATACCCCACCAGGACACCACACGCTTTGAGTACAACCCACACTCCCTAAGAAGACTCCCCTATCGCCCATACTCTTGCCAGTGCGGCATCTTCCTCCATAATAACGATATGAACCTCATGGCGTGCGGATCCGGGAGCACAGCCGCAGCGTACTTCCTTGCTCGGGGGGGAGATGTAGGTTAACGAGAAGTACGACCCCACTGCTGACGACGCTGATAGGGAGAGGAAAATTGGTGGAGGGAGGGTGTTGTTCCCGAAGACGGGTGCGGCGATCAGATAGTGGGCGGAGTGCTGGGTGAGGGAAGCGGGGGAGATCAACGGGAGCGCCATTAGTTTGCCTGCTACGAGTTTTCCTGAGGAAGGGGGCGGGAGTGGAACTGGAGGTGGAGGAGGAAGGGGGGCCAGTCCGGTGCCCGAGTGGCAGAGTAGGACTGTAGCGGGGAGCGATAAAGGAATAGAGGTTCAGATGATGTAGACTCGTATTGTGCTGTTCCTGTTCTTCTCTACCGTATGTTTATTCGGTCTTAGCAGAATACTCACAGCACTTGACATCTATCTTGTTTCTTGCAGGAATATTGTCTATGTCGCTTACAAAGCATCAGCATATACGGTATTACACATAGTTTGGCTATTGTCCCCGGGGGTGATCAGGTACACCTAGCGATGTGGCCCCCCCGGCCGTCATTAGCCATCCACGACCGTCCCGCATGGCTAACCCACATCAAAGCTCCTATCGCGAGCCTTGATTTATCCCCACCCTGCGCCTTTATCCGTTCTACTGTCGTACCACGACACCCTTCAACTCCAATCCATCGGTTATTTTTCTCAGCCTTTTTCGTCTCCGATATATTGTCTCTTGCAGGATTGCTTCGATACTGAGGGAAAGGAACCTAACTGCAAGGATTAGCCGATAATGTGGGAGAGAATTCTCAACACCCTGGCTGCTGCGCACATTTCCGATATACTTGCGGGAATCTTCTCCATGGTTTCTTCTTCCAGACTTAAATCCATGGCATCCAATGTTTCGCCTTCGCTCAGCCTTGCATGGAGGGATCGGACAATATCGTCTGTGGTAGGATCAACAAACACACTCGTGACTTGTCCGGTGAGGTGTCTATCAGCCTCAGCGCGAAGATGAGGCCCTCCGGTGACCAAAATTTGGGAATCTGAAGACTTCTCTAAAACTTCTTTCAAAGAATTGACAAGCCTAAATTGGTGTACCGCAGTGCATTGATCAAGCGCGTCAATAACGATAGATGAGCGCTGTGAGAACATAGTGAGTTGCAGCATCTTCACAATTTCACCGAGTTGCAGTCTATGTCCATGAACGGAATCTCTCAGTTCTCGAAAGGCTCTCCAAATTTCCTCAGCAATCCTTCCCACTCCTCTTACCATCTGCTTCAGAATGGAACCAAGTATGCTAGCAGCAGATTGCTCTTTTCGAGCAGCAAAATCGAAGTAAAAATATGTAGCAGGGTGTGTTACTCTCTACTCTTCTCCTACAGCTAGTGCACTACTAGCGAACTGTAGCTGTAATTTGTTAGCATGAACTCATTCCCCTCAGGAGAGTAGAATTTTCATTACCTAATAAACGTCTTTCCGACCTCCGTGTTTCTATAGCAAAACAGAACTTGTGTACGACCTGTACGGGTACGTTCTGTACTTGATCCGCCCCATCTTCTGAATTCCTCCGTCCTCTATGAGCCACCCTCCCACATCCTTGAAGCGGCGCTCTTGAATATTGGAGTATCGTAACCTAGGATCCAGGGATGATAGCCAAGCTAGCAGTTGCGACTGCTCATATGCGACAGTATAGTAGTGGTTCCAAATATTATTAGTCGTATTATAGAAATTCACAGTATTTTCTTAGTTGATGCTATCATGGAAAATATTTTAAGCTATCTTGCATGTTTTGCTACTCGTTCTGCCGAACAGGAGGAGTTGCTAAGCATGGTTGGTTGTGATATTCCCTATGAGAAGAAAGAAAAGTTCGGTTTAGAAAGAAAAGTGGAGGTCAGTTGGGGCAGTCCAGCAAGTCCAGTCTTTCTTAGCCGTCAAGAATATTCCAATCAAACCTTCCTGAACGTATAGGGTATCATTCTTCAAGCTACAATTAGCATTGTAGGATAGGGTATAATACTCATATGTAGAATAAGTTAAAGTACTAGCCAACAGGTACTATAGGAGGGGATACTTGTAATTTTCTAAAATCTGTAAACACACCTGCTGTTTGGTATAGGGAAAAAAATCTTCAAGAGCCTCAGGATTTTTGGCTGGATGCAATAACAGCCAAGGTCACAACCCTCAGAAAATTACGATGATTGAGCCCATACCTCTTATTTCCCAAAATAATATCCTGTGGAAAGTATTGGTTTTGGGTTTTGATATAGGTTTTTGTTTTTCACCTTCTATTCAAATTGCTAGTGGGGGCTGTAATGTCTGTGGTACTCAATGTGGGAGTTAAGTGAATATTAGAGAAATATTAAGTTAGGCTTTAGTGGGAGAGGGGGTTGGAGGAGTAGAAGTTTGTAATGTATCAGAACTGCTTACTGTCAATAGATAGCCCGATCAATGAGACCTTCATTTCGACACTATTATCACATCTTGATTCTATTTTATTTTATTTTATGGCCTAATAGCCTTTTATTGATTAATAATAATTCTTTTTATTCCTAGAAACACTCCAACTATGACCAAAACCACTTGAGGCCAGTAGTGAGACTCTTAAGAGTATGTTAGGTTTGCTCTATCTCCCTTTCTATCAACCTCTTCAACTTCCCTATCTCCCTCCCAAGCTTCTCTTCAATACAATTGACATGATCCTCCAACAATCTGAGGAGGCTGGTGAAGTGCATCTGGAACCTGTTCAGATACTTTTCATACTTTTCTTGAGTTTGAACATCAAGATAGAACAAGTTAATGCCAATCTATAGAAGTGTAGCAGAAAGAAGTGGCATTCTCTAATGTAATTGGTATTACGTACCCCTAGGATACAGGTGCTCATGACAAAAAAACTATAGCCTCTAGCTTTTTTGTTGAGACTGTTAATGGTATCTTCAAAACATTTCATCCTTCTATCTCAATCGTTCTAAAGCATTTCAAGAACCTCAATACGCTAGTTATGCATTAGGAGCATGATGTCAAAATTAGGGCAAAAAAGCTGAATTTGGGTAGTATGCAATAGCAGTTGTGTTTACAAATGTGAGGACATTAAACTTGAAGGTAAAGAAAGGAAACCTAGCCTTCCAAGATTCCCTTCATGATTGCCTTCCTCCTTAACTGGGGTAGCATCATTATTCAAAACCTCAGGCTGGCTGAGGTGACAGTGATAATCGGCAGACACTGGCAGTTGGAGGTCTCGCATATCATACATTAGACCGACAGAGATGACTATAGGCTGCAAAGTGGTATGCATGATGGAGCACATGGCAAAGAATGGGATGCAAACCGGGGTGAAGAATGGGCTGAAAACTGGGAAGCAGAATGAGATGAAAAGTCAGGCAAGCTATTAAACAGATATTGGCCATTCTGTGAATTATGATCTAATAAATTATCAAGTTAGTGCTCTTGTTATTTTTGAGAGTTCTGAATGAGCTACTTACTGGTATTGTTTTTGTCGGGAAACAAAAATAACTGTGGTATCAATAGGCAAAAATCTTCAGCAATGACAATTGTCTCCCTTGTCCAATGCCTATGGGTTAATACCCATTCCAACCTCTCCTGAGCCAGGTCTTCATCCAAATAAACTCTCTCTCTTGTGCCACCTATTTTTTAAGATGCTTTTGTGCAATTCTTCTCTTCACTGTCTTGGGAGAAACATTGAGTGCGACTTTTTTAGCAATCTCAGAATAGGTGGTGTGGTGATTTTTGAGAGCTTTCTCACTTATGGCTTTATCCTGCAACTTGGTAGTCTTAGAATGTCTTCCTCTACCCTCATTCTCTTTCCCCTCTTGATATCCCTTGGCAACTGTGCTTCTGACAGTAGTGGGAGGGATGTTAAGAGAGTGGGAAATTTGCTCACATCCCATTTGTTCCTCATGTAACTCAAAGATTCTCCCCCTAATAAACTAAGAGATGTGCTTGGAGGGAACCTGTTTTTTGGCATGACTGCGAAGAATAGGAGGCATAGTTTATTGAAAATAATAATTAGATAGGATCGCTTAGTTTTGGTTGATTTAGAGAAATTTGTTTAGATTGTGGAGGAAGTGCAGGGTGATGAGGAGGGGTGTGTTGCCATCGATCATTGAACAGCCGTTATTTTTGTCCTCTGACAATTTCTTATTATGATACTGTAGTTTAGTTCCCGAGCTTGTCCAGTGTTGGTTGATGAAGAAAAGAAGAGGGTGGGGCGAGAAACCCCCCTAATTATTCCCCTTTTCACGGTATCACAAATTCGCACATGTGCGGACCTCAGATCATAGCCATGTGATCGTGGCTGCTGGCCCCCACTACGAAAGCCACAGAGCCCCCTGGCTGGCCGTAAAACCAAACTAGCAAACAGAGCCACGACGACCCCACTAACAATAGCAAAGCCAAAAGAAGCCTCCCCACTTTTTCACCAACTCCTCGACGCAACCTACCAAATACCGCACCAGAACACCACACGCTTTGAGTACTGTACAACGCTCGCTTCTTAAGAAGACTCCTTTATCACCTGTACTCTTGCGGGAGCACAGCCGCAGCGTATGGGACTACTTCCTTGCTCGGGGGGAGATGTAGGTTAACGAGAAGTACGACCCCACTACTAACGACGCTGATAGGAAGAGGGAAATTGGTGGAGGGAGGGTGCTGTTCCCGAAGACGGGCACGGCGATCAGATAGTGGGCGGAGTGCTGGGGGAGGGAGGTGGGGGAGATCAACGAGAGCGCCATTGGTTTGCCTGTTACGAGTTTTCCTGAAGAAGGGGGCGGGAGTGGAACTGGAGGTGGAGGAGGAGGAAGGGGGGCCAGTCCGGTCCCCAAGTGGCAGAGTGGGAACTGTAGCGGGGAGCGATGAAGGAATAGAGGTTCAGATGATGTAGACTCGTATTGTCCTGTTCCTGTTCTTCTCTACCGTATGTTTATTCAGCCTTAGTAGAATACTCACAGCACTTGATATATATCTTGTTTCTTGCAGGAATATTGTCTACTATGTCGCTTACAAAGCATCAGCATATATTACACATAGTTTGGCTATAGTCCCCCCGGCCGTCCTCTACTGTCCCTCATTTTTTGTCCACATGTGTCCAGCCATCATTCCTATGATATTTCAAGAAGTCCAGAGGGTACCCTATGTGGTACTCAATGCCGAGAGCCATTCGACTTGAATTATAGTAGTTGGTAATTTTCACCTTTTTCGAATAACTGCGCCCATATTATGATATCAAAAAAAAAAAAGCCCAGATCCACAGAGTTGAGCAAAACCAAACATGGTCACTACCGATATCTACCAGGCAAAGCGACCCCCCCTCAATGCAGTTTTATCACAGGAATCATAGCAATGGTCTTCCGGGAGCCGAATAACAACTACAAATAAACTATCGCCCCTCTCCCAGCAATTTCCAAAGCGATCAGCGATACACCCCCTTCCTACAACCCCACACAAACAACGATTGACATCTTAATAATCTACAGGTTTAGTATCTCCATATGATAGTATGCGCATTTCCTCCTACCACGACGCCTGCCCCTACCATTTTACTGTGCTGACAACCACCAAGGCCCTAAACCCACCTACCCCACCCCACGTATGATCGCTAGCATGGTATGCTTCGGCCGGAGGCGTGGTAGAGGGTTCAATACAATACCTACCCTTAGTCGCGGTGCCAGGACCGTGAAGTGTTCGTCATCAAGTGCCATCCACCGATAACAGCAAACCTTCCCAATCGTCAACAGTTCCTCAACTCAACGCAGCCAGACCATTACCAGCCTCGCTTCTATCTGCCTGCGCATCACGATCTTTACGACTTTCTCCCCCTCATCACCTACCACCCTCCAACCATCCAACTCGCTCCAACCATGGCTCCCCGCACCCGCCTAACAACCCTCTTCCGCGCCCTCCTCGCACACCTCTATATCCGCCGCTCACCTGTGCCCGCGCCTACCCCCGAAGAGCGCACACAAATCACCTACGACCCGATCGAATACTCTTGCAGCTCGGGCGACAGCGTAGGCAGTGATGATATACCATGGGCGGAGCACGCCCGTGATGGTAGCGACAACACCGCTCCAAGGGGGAAGCCAAAGGCGGCTAGTATATAGCAAGCGCATTTAAGGAGACGAAGAAAGAAGAGAGAGTGAGAGTGGTCATTAATACAGTTAATAACATAATTATTTACACGAGTGAGAGCCTGTGACCTGTTATCCTCTATGTGATGACGATGATAATTGATGTGGAGAAGAGGAAGAAAGAGAAAAAAAATGAAAGAACCCGCCATTTTCCCAAGCTTGGACCTCCCACTACTAACCCTCCCATGAGTTAGTCATAGTAGTTAGTCCACCTTCGCACCGGCGAGGCGGCCTGCCTGAGCGCTTGTCGTGAGGTTATTGGGCTGCCGGACGTTGGTTTTGGCAAACTTTTTGGTATGCTTGAGTTTTTTCCGGGCAACCATGACAGGGACGGAGGATTTGGTGACTAGGTAATTGGAGAAGGACCCCAGAAGAACACTAAGTAATGGGTTAACTTATAATGTAATCCTAACGCAATGGAATTCAGGGCACCTACCCTTTTAGTGCACTTCTGCCGCGAGAACCAAGGACCACTAATGTAGGTTCCATAAAGTCGATCTACATCATGTTAGTCAGGTAACCATATGCCGAGAAATAAATTGCAAACATACGATTTCAGTAAGAAGATGTTTCGGGCTCTTGCAGTGAATCACCTCTACAGTGACCTTGACCTGTAGCCTCGTCTTCTTCAAAAGCTTTTCCACCAGCCTAGTGATGGCCTCTACCGCAACGTACCGCTCCCGCTCGGCCTTTGTGCGCTCCCTACTCCTCTCCGAAATATCCCCAATGCCAATGTTGGATAGCGGAGACGCTGTTCCGGGTGTATGAGGCATGTTTACAGCCGCAAGACTAGTCCCCACGGCGGCAGCCTGGCTGCTCAATTCTCCCGCTATCCTGTCATCCGGAACAATCTTGCCGCCATCTTCCACCGTATCCTGATCGATGGCGTATATAGCCATCAGAGTGTCGCCGTCTCTAAGAACTGTCCCGATTGTCCACTCCAGGGCATGTTGGGCCTCCCCACTCAAATCCGTCGCAACAAGATACTTTCGTACCCGCTTGTTACCTTCCTCCGCTTCCTTGACTATCGACTCATATTCGCCACGCAGAATCGTCCTCACAACACGCTGAGTCTCCGGCGTAGACGTGATAGGAGAGAAGCTCATCTCCATTCGTTGAGCGCGATGCAAATCCCGGACGTCCGCTTCTGTATCCGAGGACATTGGCGTGGAGTTATGCGACGGTAGGTCAAAATTTGTAGATGGATGCACGCCCGATCGTCTGCTTGTTGTAGGGGAAGTTGCTCCAGGAACGCCACCCGACGGGGTAATCGATATCGAGGGCAGGAGGGAGCGAACACTATACCTAGCACTTACAGCCTTTCCTATCGGAAAAGTCAGAATAGTCTCTAGAACGTGGACAGGAGTGCATACGCTCTTCTTCCGCAGCAGCGAGTAAACTCATGCTTGTCCTCCGCATACTAATAGTGCCCTTCCTAGCGTCTATTCCACCTCCTTTCTTTTTTTTCTTACTTCCGCCTCCACCGGAATCGCCCACAATCCTGATCATACTCTTGATCATACCCGGACCCTTCGCTACCGTTTCCTCCGTTCCTGTAGCGTTACCTTTACTGCTGGGCCCGGAACCATTTCTGCGCGCAGCAGCCCTCCCTCTCCTCTCCTCTTCCTCGCTCACAGGTGAATTCGATCCAACACTTTCCTCGGTACTACTAGTCTCGTCTTCATCGGAGGAATCAACCACCGCACGTTCATCGACATCGCCATAGTCCTTCTGCAATCTCACACCCCCTTCGCTCGTCAATGACTCCCCAGTGCCAGCGCGGACATGCTCCCCCTCAAAAGTCGTGATTGGCCTGCGCTCCGGTAGCATTCGCAAAACACCCCCTGATCTCGCGAGTGCGTCATCCGAGAGCTTGGTATAGGCATGTTCTAAATCAATTGGGACACCAGAATCGTTGGTTATTTGGTTAGGGATTTGGTTACGAGCAACGGGGGGGGGAGAGGCTAGTCGTCCAGAAGAGGATCGCGGGGATGCAGATCTCTGCATGTGATGTAATGCGGCGTTTGAGATTGGTGAAAGCGACCGCCTCCCCGGAGGCCCGAGGTTGCCATGATGCGAAGAGGGCGGGGCGGAGTCATTCCAAGAAGTTTGAGAGGCTCGCTTCGGGGCGGGTGGAGGGACTGAAGGGAGAACAGCAAAATTGTAGGCGTCATTGGGTGTAAGGTTTCCAGGCTTATCGCGATCCCGTAGCAATTTTGGGGCGCCATTCAAGGAGGACATGGAATTCCGATGAGATGTGCCATTAGAGCTGGGCCAAACAAGATGTCCGGTCGAGCTTCGTGGACTTGGTGCCCCTGCCGTATCGGTCGAGGATCGCTCGGAAGGAGGATCCTGGGCGGCAGCTATAAGGGACTGGATGGGAGCGCGGTTCGGGGAAGAGGTTCGGCTATTCAGTGGAGGGAGAAGCGGGGCGAAATGAATGCGAGGTGAGGAAGGAGTAGAATGAACACCGGTAGGATGTTGATGCGACGATTTACCGGCGGGCTTCTCGAGGAGCTTTAGGATTTCGAGACGCTCCTCCTCCAGAGCGGCTTCAAGTGACATGTTGTTGTTCGTTCAGGTGATTGCGTGCTAAGGTAGCGTGCCCCTGGATGGCGTTAGAACTTTCAGAAGGATCGAGTGTTCGTTGAGATGGGAGATGAGTCGAGGTAAACAAGCAAGAAATAGTTGGTGCAGCCGGATGAGGGTGGTACAATTCTGTCCGAGATGATTTCAAGGGGGGGGGGATGTATGATTGCTGTTGTGGTGGGGGGGGTGGGGAGCTAAAAGTACAACGGATGGGAAAGGGTGCTGGGGTCCAGGATCTGGACTTTATTGGCTAGCCAAGGGGGCGTTGCCCTGAAGCGGATAGGGTGAAAGGAAGAGCGGACGGGTGAAGGAGAGCGAGGGGGGTACGGTAGATGAGCAAAAACAAAACAGTAAGCTTTCCCTTAAGCTTTTGGGATGGGGGGGGGAGAGGGTGTGGTGAGGTAAACAGGGTGGAGAAGGAGGACGAGGTGGTGATTGTTATGATAGAAGGGAAGAGGAAGAGATGGTCGATGAAGAAGGGAAAGAGTGAATTAAGAAAGAAAGCTTCGTCACTCTATCACCCAATCAGTCACTCACTCACTACTCACTCACTCGCTCACCCACTCACTCACTTCACCTCACCTCACCTCATGTTAACACTACCGTACATTTTCAAACCCTCTCACGAACCGGTCCCTTTCCCCCGTTCGTGCAACAAAAGTAAGGCGATCGGAGGAGTCGTGAGATCGGAGGTAAGCCAATGAGGGAGAAGGGACTGGAAAAAAAAATCGGACCTTCAGCAACACTTTGAAACAAACAGATAAACCTTTTTTTTTTTTTTTTCACAATCCCCATGCTGGGTGGTACGACGGAGTGGAAGAGGGTGGAGAGGAATTGCGGAAACACGGTATGTGCGTGCACACATTTCCCACCGCTACCATAAAAGGCAATGGTGTAAGAATGCTTGTAGCCTACAGCTCCTCCACTACCGGTATCACTGATTAGAGCCTTAGTATACTACAAAGTAATACCCACATTCTCGCTCTCCATTATTCCTCCCCAGCAACATGTTTCCGATAAAGAATACATCTTCAGTTTCCAAATGAAATATCGTCTAGACAGATGGTGAGGAAGGAAGAAAGCTCCTCTCCCGAATTCCCCGATAGTTGCGGCTGGGCCGGATCATGACGGAATAAATGGACATCCCGATTTCCTACTTGTGCTCTCGGCTTTCACTTCTCTTGCCCTACCGTTGTTCCTTCAAGTCCCTTCACTGCAAGCACTGCATTCTGTTCCGCACCGCCAATCAACCAATAACTCGACCACACACTAATACTCTCGAAATATTCCAACCACAGTCACATCTTTGGGAAAATATGGCCCCATACAGGTGCTCAGAAGGCGCTTCTCTCTAAATCTACATTTCTTGGCTCCCAATAAAGCCAATACTCGTGGAGGCAGCACCACCTCAAATTACCCAAGCATCGTCATTTTCTAGCTTATTCCCCGCCAAGCCCTAATTCTCTCGCATGTATTATGTAAGCAGATGATCACCCACCGATGTCAATTCCAAGCCCCCAACACCGTACACACTCTCAGTCCCACGCTTCCCCCTCTCCTGCTTTCCTCATAACCCCACCAACAAACAACCAATTCTCATGCGAGCACAACCTCCAACCAGCGCTTCCAATAAATACCGTAACATCCAAACTTGTCCCAAATTCGTTGCTCTCTTCCTGCGCCGCATAGCAGATATTCAGGCCCCACCCCCCCACATGGCGAGAGGTGGTTGCCCCTAGGGTATGGTACCTTTGTCACACTTCGTGCTGTAACCATCGAATAGCAAGCACATTTTAACTCCAGCCCCTGTGATGGATGAAATCGCGCCTCAGCATTCGTGCAGGTGCACTATATTGGCTCTTCGTATTTGGCTCCCCGCGTACGAACGATTTGGCTCAGCCTACCAAGCAAAAAAAAAAAAAAATCAAGCTATTGGGGCAGGGAAGACGTCCATAAATTTTGGCAAAGGTTGCGAGTGTCACCATCATGCAATACGAGTATCTACCGGATGATATGAGTGAATACCCTGCATGCTTCCTCAATGTTTTTGCTCCGGTATCATTGTACCTATAGCCTTCTCTTGGCCGACAACCCCTTGCTCGACAGTCCTCTACCAGCCCGGATCCTCTCCCAAGACACAGCACATACGAGAGCACTCGTACTTGTGCTCGTACGCTCGGCACTGCGCACTCTCTCCCACACCCTGGCTTATGATACAGTTCGTTGAAGGCGCTCTGTTTTTATCACAGCTGTAACCCTAGCAGGGGTTATCCTGTCCACTTCTACCGAGAAAACAAAGACTTCACCTTATCACAACTGGAATATCCGGTAACCATACTTTTCAGTTACACAACCGTAAAGAGGGATCCATCCATCCCAGCACATTCATCCTTCTCCCTATCACGACCTCTCAATTTATTCACTCCAATACATCGATCCTCCATCACTCAAAAAAAACTCCCTACCCTCCTACCGACTACCAAAGCCCAAACTCCCGGGATCATTTACCACGCGATTGACGACCACGGCAGCTATCCAATTCCTTGTTCTCACCCCACCCCCTCCGCTGCTGACTGCCCTTCCTCTGGCACACACACACTTCTTCCTCTTCTTGGCCCACATATCTTGGCCTCATCTTGGCCCTCTTGGCCCAAGCCAATTCACTTGGGCGGTCGCAGACGCAAGCCAAGATTGCCAGTGAGGCAGTGCATCCCCTGCCCTTTCCCATTGGATTGGATTTCCCGTCCTCTAGAGCGGGGTGTTTACGCTTTCCTCGCGGTGCAGTAGCGAAAGCTTCTCCTCCACCCTTCGCCGAAATGTGCGCTATGATACCAGTCTTGTTACAATCCCTTCCTCTCCCAGCCCTGCTACTCAACGCCCAACCCCAACAGACTAGACACCTAGCCTGAGGGAGCCCCCCGCCAAGCTAAGGCAAGGCAATCTAATGTCGTAATCTTTCGTTGGTAAATCCTCTGTTGGAACGATGGGGCCATCTGTAGCGTATGATAGCCGACACACCTATTCCTTCTCCCGCGGCGAGATCAACTTTGCATTTTTATATCCGAGTTTTAATATGATAGGAAGGACAACCCATCCGCGTTCGCAAAGGGGCCTAAGTTATCGGGGCTCCAGCCCACCCTTCAGTGCCCTATCGCACCATTGCTCGTTCTTGCCACTTATTGCTAGAGGAAAAGCAAACTACCAATGTCACGGAACGTCTGTCCTTCCCTTTTGGTCGCATTGTGTAACATGTCATGTCTGCGAGACCAAACGACTAACCCCTTTCGCACACCCGGCGCTGCTATGTCCCAGCCTGCCAAGCGCTGGCACTTTTTACTGCGAGTCCCATGTCACGGCTAGCCGCATACCGATCCTTGATCCAGCTGATGGTACTTGTCCTTGTAGACCAGCATCAGTTTGGCGAAAAAGTAAAAAAAGATCCCGATCAGAACCCCCTCCCCCCGTCCGCTTCTTCTCTCCATTTCTCCTCCCTTCCTAGCAAAGGAGAAAGAAAAAAATTGAAAGAAATACAGTACAGTAACTTGCTCTAGCTCAAATACCCTTAGCCCAGCATGGAAAGGTTTAAATGCAGCCGTATAGTAGCTAATTTCTCTTTCACCCCTAATATTCCCGGACCGCCAAGGCGGCTCTACTAAAATTTTCTCTTCTCCTCCTCCTCTCCCTCCCCCTGCGATTGTGTCGAATTACCCCTCAAGGGTTGGATATAGTTTCTGCAGCGGCTCGCAGAATTTTTTTTTAAAAGAAATCATTCGTTTCCTGCGTCTGTGCTCGGGCGGGCGCGGAGGATGGAACACCCCCACAAATATCGTGCCATGATATTCATCTGTCAAGAGTGTCACAACCATATTAGCCGCCCCCCCTCCCCCCTCCCAACCCGATGGATGGATTTTCCATTCACCTCTCCCAAAATTCCCCTGCACGACCCGAAAGAATCATTGCCGCGGGGATGCCCTCCGATAGAGCATGGGCCACGGACTGCCCTGTTCACAGCTATCCCACCCGAGTGATACCACATGCGCTCGTACGGTAATGATTTACGACCAGTATTTCAGACACTTTCATTTCGACACAATTATTATCACATCCTGATTCAAGTTTTATGGCAACCAGACGGCCCTTAATTGATTAATAATAATAATAATAATTTTTCGTCACTCAACGGGACGCCTCAATCACAACTAAAACCAACGGCGGGCCCCCAAGACTCTTGAGAATCTCGCGGGCTTTCCCTATCTCCTTCTCCACAACACAACTAAGGTGGCCGCTCGCACCCCCACCACACCCAACAACAAAACCCCTCTACCCTCCCACCCACCCTCTCAAGCCCTTTGGTGAAATGCTCCTAAGACTTTTCTTGCGTTTGTGCACCGGAGTACAAAACTTCGACGCCGGTCTATAGAAGTGTCAACACAAAGAAGAGGATTTCTCTATTAGTGATTTAGTATAACATGCCCCTAAAACAAATGTTCCGACCAGGAGGCAAAAAAAAACTCTCCTCTCATTCCTGGCGGAATGGATGCTGCCCTCAAGCCTCTCGAACGCCTTTTTCAAAGGATGGTTCTGAACTGCTTTGAGCACATTGACGTGCTGGTTATGAACGGAACTTGAAGGGGCAACTCTGAGCACAGGACGGAGCATTGGGCGGAGCATTGGACGGAGCATTGGACGGAGCATCAGGACGGGCATCTTCTAGTGAATCCCCAAGTCAGTCTTCAGTGCTCTACGATCGCGGAACACCCAAATACACAACCCCCCCAAATACCCACTCCCCACTGACTGGCTTGCAGCTTTGGATTACTAAGATTCAGCCAATCCGGAGCGCATTCAGGAGCGAATGTGTATTTGAGGGGGTTGTGTATTTGGTGGGTGTTCCATGATTTATAAGTCATTTGTGGGAGCATTGAGTGGGGCTACTTACCGTTGTTTCTTGCTGGTTCCGGAGGTTGTTTGCTTGCTTGGGTATGTTATTGGGTGGTTGATGACAGGTATCATAAGGAGAGAAACTCGCCTAATTATTCCTGTTATAATACGTGGTATCACAAATTCGCAGATGTGCAGACCTCAGATCATAGCTATGTGATCGTGCTTACCCACATGAGGCACGCCTTAGTCATCTGTATAGAATATCCTACCAAGGTGTAATTTATGCCTTCCCTTGCCCCAATTTGTGGTAGACTGCCTCCCTAGCCACCCGGGCAGGTGCTGACTAGTGGGTTTTGTATGAGGAAACGGGAGGCGGCCAGTTGCGGTCGTCACAGTCCATCCGATCAAGCCAAGAAAGCCACTCGAAAATTTCTCATTTGGGTTTAGCTGTCCGGGTCGGGGGGTGTCCGGGTGGCTAGGGAGGCAAGGCAGTCTATTCCAGAATCCCGGTGCGCCAACGGGTAGTGGGTAGTATATTAGAAAATGTGATCGCCGTCGCAAGCAGAGTTTGGGATTGGTCGTGGCGCATTTCCGGCATCAGTGGTACCATGTTGGATGGGTGGATGTGGTGGACCTGAGAGAGAACTTGTTCATTCTCAGATGCGCGCCGCTGCTAACTGAATGGGACCAGCAACCAGTGGTTTACCCTCAACGCCGTCCACAACACTACACTCAACAGGGTATTGGGATGGTACCATAACAGGTGCTGTGATCTTGCGTTGGCTAATTCTTAGCTACTATCACGGCGCTTCTTGGAGCGAACTTGAGCTGTGTTCCGGTGACTTATTGACAGTGATACCTTGCGATGAATAAGGGTCCTAGGCCACAATTGTGCCTTCTTGTAGCTTACACGCCGGGTCGGGTGGGTGGTTCATGTGCCCCGGGGGGCTCTCATGTATAGAGACACTAATCATCCAAGAACATTATCCAGGGATACTATCCTAATATGAATGCCCGAATAGAAATCCTTGAAACAGTGGGTTAGGGTTCCCGCTCGAGTGATTATTGGTGAACTATACTTTCGTGTTCCCCAATTTTTCCCCGTCAGTTGATTACTCAGATTCTGGCACCGTCCCTACCCGCACGCCACGGCATTCGGCTAACCCACTTGACCGCGGTTATGGATTAAGAACCCCGGGTTCTTGCTGTGACCACGATGGTGAGTGGGGCATACTGTAGGAGTGTTACGGCTAGCGATTGTAATTGGGGCAAAAGGCCTCGCTTCTGCTGGCGCAGCTTAATCTCAGCTCACTTTGCATTTTGGGCCCAAGTAAACCCGGTCCTGGCGCACCTCGCTGGAAGCGGTTTGCTGGTCGCGATACCGGTAGCTAGCGTCACGCCATTGCACGGGAGTGGGGGGGAGGGGGGGACAAGCGGTTTAGAGGACCCAGAGTGCTGTGACCGCCAGTCCCACAACTCTGAATCTGAGTTTTGAGAGAGAAAAAGGTGATTGGCTCAGCACAGGCCTGGGATAAAAAAGATAAAAAAGGATATCATTATGCTAAATGGAAAAAACTACTTTGAGGGGCTGCACTGTTCGAAGCTATCGGTGTATCATAGTGGTTTCATTTATCCATATCCTTTGCGGTTAATACTTGGAAATAGCGTACGGCGGACAATACGCGAAGGGTTGTGTTGTTGGCCGGTACCCAAATGTGGGAAGGGGGCGGATCGCTGGGAGACAAACTGCTCCGGCGCGGGGTCGCTTTTCGCGGTGGTGTTGTACTACCGTGAGTACTCGGACAGTGGGTATGTACGGAAACAACTATGGGATATCAGTAGCTGCCGCTTCAGTTCGCGGCTGACTTCCCGCGGAATCGGCAGATATCGGGGAAACTATTCTGACATTGGAGCCTCTGTGCTGCACGGATGCTTATCAGCCGCTCCAATACCTGAGCCTTAGGGATCAAGGGCATGGTGTCCGGCAAGAAGATGTAGTACGGGTACTCGAGTATAGCGTATATCTAAGCTCTCACAGCACAATGTCACGTTTATGAATGATTGGGTATCAAATTGTCCTTCGATCAAGCGCACGGTCCGCGCGTCCGGGAAATCTGTAGGATAGTGAGATCAACCCTAGCTCGGGGGCTCAAATATCAAATGCAAAAAGTGTTAAGTGATCTGGAAACTCGGAAGCGGGTACACTAGTGGGAAGAAAGAAGAAAAATACGAGCACTTCCCCCCCATCTCGGCCGTGTTCCGTTACGCAGACTGTCAGTATCTTTGTCCGACGATGGGAGAGCGGCTCAACTCTTATAAAGATCTGATGCGGGAAACTCGGCCGCGATGAGACACGATGGTGTAACCTCTGCCCTCGGCTTGATTTGTAATACTGATTCCATAAAATTTACCCCAGCACTGTGCTCTCCAGGGAGGAATAAAAATATCTAAATTTCCATATTATTATTCAAGCGCCTCACTCCTCCGAAATGGCGGCAGGGTGAATTTTAGTAACTTTGGGTGGGGCTCGGTGCTGCGCTGTGATACCTTGAGCGTTCCAAACAGTCTGCAAGTGGTCCAGCATCACGAAAACTAGAATGAGCAGAAGGCTACGGTAGCGTACCGGGTTGAGTTTTAGTGGTCTAAATGATTTAGCCATCATCACGTTTACCTCGGCCTAAAGGAGAAGGGAGTATAGGTTAGGCTACTCGGTAAATGAAAACGGCTTACGTTTCTCCTGCGATAGGGTGAGATGGGGGGGGCGTACGCCTGAAACGGGTAGGAACGATTCCTCCGGAGGATTAGAAGCCTTCCTTTCGGCGGGGAAAGGTGGTATTCCTCTTACCCGAGGCACGCTACCTAACGGAACTATCAGTTGGGCGGTAGAGTTGCTTTCGGTCTAGCATCAGACTTATGGTAGATCAGGTAGGGTCCTCACGAGCCGTAGGAAGAGGAGATAAGTGAGGCCATGCGTTGAAGATCTGTGGAACCAGGCGCTCCTGCCCTATCTCCGGCCGCGATATCCCGACGGTTGTCTCACCTGCCCTACTGGTTGTATGGGGTTTTTCCGGATGTTCTCATCCAAACACCGAGGATGCGACAACGGTAAGCTTTGTGCAGGCGCAGGGGGCAGGGGGGGTTGGAGGCCCTGACGTTTTTGAGTCAGCCATGCACACTGTAATGCAGGGGAGGGAGCCAATCACGGTTTATTTGGCCTTGAAGACTTCTCGTCTGTGGTCTATATTATGGTCATACATATGATAACTGTATTCATACCCTTCACACCGGCAATTCCGATAACACGAATTCACCATCCCGAGTGAATCCTTTGGAGAGGTGAGAGTAGTTCAACCTGGCGCGCACACCATGTAGTGGTATAGTCAACATTCTGGTGCCTAAATAGGTAGAAAGAGGGTTTGTTTAACAAGCAATAAGGGAGAGAATGGGATGTGGACCCAACTCCCGATTCAGGGATGTATTAGGTTGGCCACACTCGCAGTTGTTCTTCTGCAGACGTATCTGGGCGTACCCAACACTGCCTAAGTTAATCTGTACAGCGGACCACCACTAATCCAACAGTTAACACGAGTGATAGTTCATGAACAGTCGCTGCGCCTTCCTGCAGATTCTGTTAGAAATGACCTGTTGCAAGTTGAACCCAATGAGCCGTGAGCCAAACAAACAAACAAGTTTCACAGTGGCGATAGAGGTATGGAACGATCAAATAAGAAATGAATTGAGATTGGTTTTATTGATTGGTTTCTCTGAGAAGAAAAAGAACTTGCATATGTGCGAGAAAAAAAGAAGATTCCCAAGAGACAAGCGCGACCTGCCACTGATGACCTCCAGACTCCTCCATGACTAAGCCATTATTCTCCAGTGAGCAACTCGCAATATCCAACAGATTCACTGAAGATAGAACGAGAGGACTCCATCCTAGCAGATGCTCGAGGAAGCCCTAGCTGGCAGACATCTTACGAGGTTCCCCCCAATAGGTCAAACGCTCTACAATCAGATTCTATGAGGGTGCTTTCTCTCGCTTTAACTAAAGTAGGCCAGGATTTAGACTATAAGCTCAGCCTTATGGGCAAAATATAAAAGGCTAAAAGTCTAGACTTTTGATATTGGACCTGCCAAACACTTTCTCTGACACACAACTCTATTTACTATCAACATGGATGCATAGAAAGAGAAAAGAGTTCGATTGTCTACGACCATAGGTGGACACCAATAGGCTTACATAGGCCATTGGGAAAAGTAGTTGCTAATAGCAGGGGTAGGGGAGTATAGTCGCACCTCGCTATCCCGGATGATCGAGTTTCCTGGACTTCATCCGGACAACGGGGTGTCCCGAAAAATTGAGACTCTGAGAGTATCATATATATATAAAAAATAAAGAACCTCTGTTGTAGGAATTACAAGAGTATTTGTTATGAATGGACAAAACGTAGCCTCTTACTGACAATCAGGATTGTCTGCAGTATTCCAATACATATACAGATCAGGCTTCCTTCATCCTTCACATATTTTGGCACAGTCTCTCCTTACACCATCCTCTTGCATTATTATTTTTATGTCTTTTCACAGCCTGGATTTCTGGCTCTGCGTCGCTTCCCCTCTTGGTATGGTTTTTCCAGCAGTTATCGGGGAATCCGGCTCAGCAGACCAATTTTATTAGGGGCCAGAGGGGCATTTCCCGAACATCTTACTAATCCGGACCCTGCCGTTTTCTAGTTGAACGAGTGAAATTGTATGACTAACCCGGGCTGTCAGAGGTTTTGTCCGTCTCAGCGGGATACCCGGCTTAGCGCTATCCGGGATAACGAGCCACAGCCGTATGGGAAAGGGAAAGGATGTACGAGGTTGGGGGATAATATGAGAAGTAACGAGAAAGCTGCATATGGTAGTTGAATAGGGTGTGGCAGTGAGAAGAAAAAAGAGAGAACTAATGAAAGGACCAAGTTGGTTTGTGCCGCACCCAACACTTAGTCTAGTCCTCTGGGCGTGGAAATGCGGCCTTGACGAATTGCTACAGTACCAGTAGCCTCCTACGGACGCAGGAGTGGATTTTCTAGCAACTGTCATTCGCCACCGCCGCCATAAGTCCCACGATACCGTAGGAGCTCGAAAAACAGAACCTTGTGCTATGCAGTCGAGAATTGCCCACTTTAGAAAAGCTATGAAAAAAATGAAAAATGAGCAACAAAAGAGCTGCTCAACTCTCCTGAGAGCTTTAGAAACCCAAGACACAAGACCTTGCCGGAGTAGGTAACTCCGACGACTAGCACATTGTTCTATTATTTTAGCTTTTGCGGTGAGTTTTCCCGGGACTTCTATAGGGGTGTTTTTACGTTCATTAATTTCTCGCACTTACTAACCCTTCATATACTGTCACCTGCTATTCACTTCATCTTTTTTGGACCCTATCTGATAGAGCAATCCCATAGCCGTATGTCAGGTTAGGGTATAGAGATGGAACTGTCACCAGGTTTGGCGTCCTGGGGGGACTAGTTTTCCGGCATTGCGTAATGACAGGTCGACCACGTGGGTCGGCCATCACAGGTTGTATTTAGTTCTAGACGTGCGTTACTCCCTCTGTGTAGTAATATATAGACACTTACATAGAATAAAGAACACACATTGGTTTCCCATCACGCTCTTTTGTCCGGGCATTTCTCACGATGTTCGCATTATGGCAACTTCATAGCGGTGCCTGTACGACGGCAGTTTTCCCTTGCGGAGTGATTTCCTGCCTGCCCTTGACGGATCCTCTATCACTGTCAACGGTAGTGAGCGTAACCCTTTTCAGCATCCAATTCTACACTATCTCCATTTAGAAAATGATTCAATGATGAAAACTGGGGCAACGACATATAGCAATCTGTCGCCAGCCGAAGGCGGGGCACTCAAATCCGTGGCGGAGAAACCCGCTCAAGTCGACAAACCGCTATCTGGAATAGTCAATTGCTGCTAGGCCGACTCACCGTGGGGGTCTCATTAAGGCTCCAAGCAAGCGATCCTAGTACAATCCTTATTCCTGAAAGTAGCTTATTCCCCCCTTACCAATACCCTGGTTAAAAAAAAGGCTTAGAGTAGCTATCACCATCATTTTGAGATCGTAATTATCCTTTATCGCCTGTAGTTAATATCAACCTTGGGGGAATATACGAGTAACGCAACCGATATTACCCCATACCAAGGCCCGCTAGGAAGTAAGATTTCCTATTGTCAGCCAAACCCTGTATGACTGCAATTGTCTGCGTTTCAATAGCTATTTCGGAAACCGAGCGGATGCCCGCCGAAATCAAGATAGCGGGAAAGAATGCCTTGCTTGATAGAATGTCAGTCGGCAGGGGGTCAAAGAGTCCCAAGTGATCTTGAGTAACTCCTTTGGTCTACGGATAAGCCTTGAGTTAACAGACATAAATGAGTCATTGTCTTCAGCCTTTTTCCCCTCAAAATTCTCAGATAAGTCATGCTGCAGATGGATTTGTATTGTACGAGCTCTAGGTTTCAACTATCGCAAAATATACCTCGCCCTGTTTTGTAAGTGTTTAGAATAAACCTCCTTGATCATTGTATATAACTCGGCTCGGGGGCTTCAATGGAATAATCTGAGATTATGATGACAATTAAACTAGGCCAGATTTGCTTCGACCGGTCAGAGAGAATCTCCTAGAACCTTAAGTGTGACAGCCTGCGTTACAAGCGAGATTGTATTCCACCATAGCGCCAAGTAGTAAGGATATAGATTCTACACAATAGTCTCCGGACCCATGGCAGACATTTCTCCAAATCTCCCCTTGGACTTTAGGCTTTTAAAACACCCCTTATTCGGATTATATCATCACGGGCACCCTATCGCCCTGTCCCTGTTTTGGCAGAAATCATATCGGTTCTCCCCATCCATTACCTCAGATCATTGGTATAGGCTTGAATATAAGACCAACGATCCCGAAATAGGCCCTTCGGGGTTTACTGTGCTCAGTTCCTCTTAGGTACTGACTCCAGAAACACATAAGACCTTGCCCCATTGGTGAACCTTCTTAGGATATTGGACTTTCAAAACAACTCAGATGCCTTCCTCTTCATTCTCCTTTCGTACAACCAACTAAGTGTGCTAGAAGCGGTGAGCCTGCGTCCCGGATCCTGGTTTAATTGTTTTGGTTTCTCCTAGCCTGAGCGCCCTAGTAATTTCTAGAAGAAAAAAATAGCCGCAGGGTAACAAGGGAAAGCCCGAAATTAGTGAATCTTGTCCCTCTTCCGGCTATCTTAGAATAACCCGGCTACCGGCCCGGTGGCCTTTGTATCATGGGATGTTGGGAACTGGTGACGTGAGTAGCCACCATCGCTCAGAGTCGGCTCCTCTATTAGGCGACCTTTCTAGAATTTAGCGAGCCTGGAGAATCGAGTTCCCACGTGTCTTAATTTCCGAAGTGTTCTTCTTACGGCCTAGTATGAATTTGCTTCTCATTATCGAGGGTTGGTAGTACTGCACAGTTCAGTCGGTATATGTGAACTTCCTTGTCAATGACGATCAGGGAATACAAGTAAGACCTCTACGCCGGGAAAAGGCGATCAATGCCTAATAACAGAGAATACCGCATAAGACAGCATTGCAGCGGGGCCGAGATTTGCAAACCGGGGGGGCACACATACACCCTTCACAGGTGTAAGTGATCACTAGTGATCAAGGGGGACATGATCCAATATTGGCAAAAGTGCATGAACTATGATTCACATCAAGTTGCACATTTCAAATTTCACGTTTCCCCCCCTCCCCCCCCGCCTCCACCGCTCCGAACCGAACATCCCAAGAAGAGCAAAATTGAGGCACAGGTTTAGGTAAACCAACAGATATACCCTCCCTTGAAAACTCAGCCACAGCATGATCCCTCGTTTTCGTTTATTCAATTATCACCTTCGGTCGGTCGGCCGGCCCGTCAGTCTTTTTCCATGCGGCGTTCAGTTTCGGGTCGGGACATCCCATCCGCCAGTCTCCATTGGACAATCGGGAGCTGATCTGATCTAAGACATGATGCGACAAGTTCCACGATAGAGACTCTGGAGATTTCCGTCTTGCACGGAATGGTGACGGCAAAATATTTTCAACCCAGCCGATTGGTGTGAAGTCTAACGTGGTGTACAAGTACCATGCAAAACACCCTGAGGTGCATTACAGTAGGTTACTAGTAATTTATCGTATCGGAAATCTCACCAAGGCATGATACGATATATGAGATATTCCTAAACTGTTCGTACATTACAAGCCCCGCGCACACTTGGAGGGGTGGTTGCCTCGAATCGACAATGCCACAATGTCTCGGAATCGCGGCCACCCGGAAGTTCATCCGGGGCCGGGACCGGGAATGTCGGGGAATGGGGAATTTGACCGTTCGAAGGCGCAACTGGGCCAAAGGTGAAGGTTTCGCAGGATGATGTCGCTTGCTCGATTTTTCCGAGTTTCGCCCGAAAGTTATGCAGATGCGGCTTGCACTTATCCGGCGCCAGACATTAAAGTGTGAGTGATAACACATGACTGCGCATGGATTCACCTAGGGTTCTTATGATAATTGGATATACTCAGTGCATGGGAATAGCAGCCCCGGGCAGGGCAGATTTAGGGTCTGCTCCTAGAGAGATGATTGATCCATTTAGACACCATGGCACCTAGGTTCTGTTCCATATCCGTGAGGCTTGCATTGGAATCCACGCGCTTGGGCATATTCCGAAGCAAATATAGCCTCAATTCTTGAGGTTGCACCCCAACACCTGATCTTCCAAATAGTTACACTTTGTTCTTTTCTGAAGGTGTGGTGCAGGATGCACACATCGTAGTACTAGCATCTCAAGCAGAGTTTATTTTTTTTGCTCGGGGTGAAGCCATAGGGGCAGGCCAAGATAAATTTTTTCGGTGTATCAAGTTAGTTAAAAGAATAAACCGATTGGTATGATGCTTCAAAGGCTGTCGTTTTCAATTAGGTACATACAAAGGCAGTAGGCTTCTTTAAAAAATACAGGAAAGGATTTATCAACCGCTCTTTCAATCCCAAGACTCCAACCCTTCTTTTCTTTAATTCCAAAATCCTCCCGTGAGAAATCTATAACTCCCAAACTCTCCTAGGCCTCTCCCCCTTCGTTTCCTGACCCAGTAGTTGGTCTTGACTGCTGCTCGTAGGGCTGTACTGTTCGTTTTTGGGGACGGGCTCCGGCGTCTCCTTTGGGTCTTGCTCATCCTCCCTGTCAGACTCCTGGTCTCCAGACGCTGAGCTCAAGTCAATTTATCATTCCCAAGTACCAGCGGCGAAAGCCTTACCTTTCGACGACGATGGCCCGTCAATCCCGGCCTTTCGCTTCTGAGCGCGCCTTCGAATCCCCTTGTCTCTATTCCTCCAGCTCTGCTGTCCGGCGTCTCGTATCAAACGGTCCAACTGATCGGGATCCGAAGGCTGCCCTCGTCTAATCATTGCGTAGAATTTATCCGAAATCTCGTTCCTGGTGCCTTGGTCCACGTTTATCCAACGTTTCCCGGGAACCTCCCAATAGTCTCGGTACACGGCCTGCAAAAGGGGACATTTCACTCAGCAAGTAAAAGAGAAGGGGTGGGGGGGAGAAAAAACGCTCCATCCCTAGAACTCACTCACCTGAATATCCGTGGACGTGACGCCGCTACCGATGAAAGTTGCGAGCTCGTCAAAGGCATTAGCTGTCTTCTTTTTGTCTGCCATTTGGTATGTTGTCGTGCCGACGAGGTGCGGGGAGTAAAAAGATCTGAAAGCCGGGCTACAGTCACACAAAGCTAGCCACCAGAGAAGTGTTATGGGGAAATCTGCATGTCTCACACCGAGAGACGAACTCACAGGATCATCATTTGTTCTCAGAAGTATCGGGGTGATGATAAGTACGCCGCCGTTGCACATATATATTGCCAGGGGCTATTGGCAGGTAAGTCCACAGCTTTTTTTGTGATATTACCGTGTCACTTAGTCTCTGCGCCGGGCTAGGCACACCTCACTCCGCAACCCTACTGCACAGTGCCGTGAAAAGCCGAGGTAAAGGTACCGAGAGTATGTATGAATGGACTAAACGACACCGGAACGGTCCGTATGTCTATTCCCGCTACAGGTAGAAAGGGAATGAAAGGAAATTTAAAAAAAAACACTGAAAAAGAAAAAACTCCGTTACCTGGCTAACTTACGCTGTCCACCTCAGCTAGCGGTAGTCCTCCCCTGAAAGGAAAGAAGAAAGGTGAACCATATTACTCCCACAGCGTCACTCATAGCCTTATATATAGCGACAACTTACAGCCTAACCCTAGAAAGCAGCTTTTATTATAAGAAGAGGTTTTAAAGTGGAGGAATAGGAAATAGAGTAAAAAAGATAAAGTGCGGCAGGAGAAGAAGGCAATTATCAGAGCGGTAATTTCGACGATGGTAATAACAGCAACAGCAATAACAAGAGTAATAATAATAATAACAATAAACCTCCCTGGAGCATAAACTAGATATTATAGTAGAAAGTAGCTAAGGCAAATAACTTAGTGCAAAAATATGCCTGTAGTACATGGGAACTACAGTAAGTTAAACTTATCATGCAGCAGTAGCCAGGACGTGATACTTACCGGTACTAGACTATCCCGGCCCCCGGCCTGAGACCTCACAAGTGAAACATCGTAGTTCTAGAAAACCGAAAATCAATCTTATTTGTTCTCGTAGCGGGAGAGAAGGAATTCGAGGACAGGGGTTGCGAATCTGTCCTGGGTGCCTAGATACGCACGGATTTTTTGCCATATATTCTGCGAATCCCTGTGTTTTGGGACTGCTACGAGTAAAAAGTTGAAGAAATTGGTTCCGGTGCGAAGTCCTGATCTCGTAAGATTTAAGCACAGGGCAAGTCATTGATTGCTACGGACGAGAGAGCGAGAGCCAGAGAACGAAGGTGAGGAGGGAGGGAGGGAGGGAGGAACGGCATCTTCCTTTCTTTTCTTCTTCTCTCCAAGCTTGGGGAGGGAGTAGGGAGCAAAAAAGAAAAAGAAAAGAAAAAAGAAAGTAAAGGTGTTTGCATGTTTTCGGACAAAAGGTTTTGACGGAAATTTACTCAAAGTGCGTTATCTGAAAGGGAGAGGAGTGCTTGACATGATATAACATGACAGGATTAGCACTACGGAGCATAGTAACATAACTTGAGGGCAAAGCCGCCATGTCAACCACCAAACCACCATCTTGTCGTGCCCCACGCAGAGTTCGATGGGAGATGTAGCGAAACACTGATTCGAACACGATAGTCGCCACATCGCGGATACACCATCGCCATAAAAATCTACGAAAAGCTCGTGAGGAGGACTTCCAGAAGCGGAAGCGTAGCATACCATGCTTTATCTCAATGAGTTTTCGTTTAGCTTTGGTTAGTTTACTCGTTGGCAGGTGGCTGCATATAGTACTCGAGTTCACTAGCCCATATATGGAGGGAGGCGATGAGGGGGAAGGGAGTAAGCATAGATGTCCGAGGGTAAGGCTAGGGGGAAAACATCTAGAATACCGAACCTTACGCACGTTGAAAAAACGGCTTTTGTTGATCTTTATTGGGACTATCACGCCCTTTGCAACTTAACTCAGCTAAACCTACCATCTCATGCCGTACCGTTAGGACAAGCAATTTCAACTTAACCCCTGGATCCAACTCACGCACTAGCACCCGCCCCCAAGCTAGCCCGCCCAATTGAGCATGATAAGCATGGTCAAATAATAAGCTGACCAGGTTCAATTCGTGCTTTCCTGGTCGGACGTTTCTTTTTTTTCTCTTTTTTCAACCTACCGTACCCCTCCATCCATGCATATTTTGCGGTCCGTGTGCGAGCGAGCGAGCAGCGCTTCGCATGCGGTAAGAGTGAATGAGATGTTAAGTTACGGCATTCCATGTAAGCCGAGAACGAACGATAGATATGGTTGTTCAGTGGGATGGTTGGTGGGCGGACCGGAACATTTCTGGCAAGGGCTCCGTTCGGTAGCGGATGCCGGTGCCCCTGCTCCCGAGTGGGGGTTGGAAGAGTGGCTATTGATCGGACAAGACTATTGGGGTTGGTGATCAGTGTGAGGCAATTTTCGTTTAAGCACCGTGGTATACCGGGAGCAGGCATATATTTTTCCCCGAGGCGAAGCCGGGGGGGGGGGTAATCAATGATGTGGTACCGGTACAAGGGATGGTGTAGTGGTGGAAAAGAGAAAGGAGAGTGGCACCCGTTATTAGAATTCCTTAGTTTTCTTGCATTCCCTCCTGGCTTAGGGGGCCACAAGCGGACGAGTGGTGGGTGGCGGTGGCAACAGCGCATCCATAGCTCATCACTGCATTGCAGCCATTTAACGTGAGAAATGATGGGCTGGTAGAGGGTTGAGCAAGATGGTGGATTACCTCTGACCGCTCAAAGTGTTCATATTAGTCCGGTCTTAGGTATAAGTGAGACAATTGTGTTCAAGATGAGTTTCTAATTGAATCTGCCTCGTGACCATCCACAGACCTTAGGGGGCGAATAGCTGTTGCTCGGGTTTTTTCTAAGCCTAGCACATTCACCTCCTTCGATGGAGAGGCACCCAATCTCAGGTTACAAGTACTTCATTGAGTCTCAGCGAGTCGAGGCTTCCTCTTCGCCACCCAGTTTCTGCCCCTCCGCAATTCTCACCGCAATCTGGCCCCATTTTCGTCGAGAAGGGAAGCTTCCCGGCAGGTGTTGAACGATTCCTACCAGCGTGAGACATCATGACCGTACAAGCGTATTCATATTCCTCCAGCAGACAATAGGGCCCGTAAGGGGGAGCCTGTACGGTGACGCTGCCGACTCCCATACTAGCTACTCCGATTATTTCTCACCCGCCATGAGAGCACGAATAGAATTGACCACCGCAGGATTAACAAGTTCCTAGGCCATGCATGAACATATACGCATCGAGGGCGACATCCACTACCGGTCGCGTGTGTCAGCGCTTCCTCCTCCTTCCCCGACACCCCCGGAGACCGAGAGGGTCAAAATGTTTCGATTCGTAGCATTGGGGGCGGAGAAAGCGGAGCTAAGTAAAGGGTCCAATGGGCTCCTGTCAAGATCGTGCAGCACTTGCTATCCAGGAAGACTGACCAAAGACCAAGTCGTGGTGGTTCCGGTGCAAGCCCCCCTGGCATTTTAATTGGACTGAGCAATGAACCCCGGTTGAAGAATATATATTATCCTACGGCCGGCCATCCAACCAGGATGGTCGAGCATGCTTGTGAAGCGAATATGCCAGTGGAAATTCGATACGGCTTCTACGGTGCAATTATCGTACCCCAATATTTTGACCCCGCAAGCTTCCGCACATGCGAAGTTTGCCTGGGTCGGCGGGTTCTCCGGGATTCATTTAATACCAGTGGTCAGGGTGCATTCATGATATTACATCCCGGAGGAGCGAGCGCAGCAATCGCCGATATCCAGGTAGATCCTCGTGAGCAGCGTTATTGGTTTGTGGACCAGGGAGCAGATATTTTCTTCCACACTCCATTAGTAAGACAGTAAGTTGGGATCGAGAGACCTGATATGGGATGACGGGGTACCACACCCCCGGCCTGCTTGAGTATAAGTCGTTATTCTAATGAGGGCTTGAGAAGGCGTTTTTGGATAGCCTCGCTATCGATACGGTAATACAGGTATCCATCGTGGCATTTAGTACCGGTTGGATTATCCAAGCTTACTCAGAAGCTAAAATATCCGCATACTGATAGTTCTGACCGCCATCGCTGTGGGAGTCGCGCTACCGGCACTCACTCCATTTCGTCGAGTCTTATGCCTGAGGCCGAATCGAGAAAGTCCGGGGTCTAAAACCAACCCTTTTCCACGACCCAGGGGTTCTCCAATTGGTGCGAGTGGCCTGCTCCTGATGCGGTCTAGTCTCGAAGCGTTCAGGTCAAAAAAGCAAGTATACGCATGAAGGAATCGCACAATATTATGAACCCCGATACTGTACTCTACCCGCAGTTGCCTGAGGTTTGCAAAACGGACTGCTATTGCATATCACTAAAACCCTGAGGCTCTGACCAATTTTTGCCCCATATGCAATAGCAGTTCGTTTCACAACCCTCAGGCAATTGCGGGTATCATAAACATAGCGGTCAGGCGAGAGGGTGGCGGAGAAATTCAATATGGAGGGGGAGAGAACCGACAACCATCAGGATGGTTCACGGCTGAGATTCTCAAGCCCCCCCGTAATCCAGGAACCAGAAGGTTCCTAAGCTTTAGAATAGTCTTAAGGTGCTAGCAAATACTTTGCAAACTCAGGGAGAACTTGATATAGCGGAGAAACAACTGCTCTATCGACCCAACTTGAACGGGGGCTTACTTTATAAAAATCTAACTTACGGTAATGCGCTCCCAACATTAGGCGAAACGCCCTCGTCGCGAGCTTTCAATCAACATCCCGCGTTCCATAACCCAAGATCGGCCCCACTGCAGTATACTCGAGTAGGATGCTGCATGCCCCTTCGCGGTGGCCCAATAAACAGGCTGGGCTCACAGAGAGGTACGATAGGCTGCTTCCCATCCAGGCACTCCTAGCTCAACCCCGCCAGATGTAGTGAACCATGTGGAGTGCAAGCACTGAGCCCTATTTCGGTTTGACCGCGCGCACGAGGAGGCATACAGTGTCTTACTGTCCCATCTGTGAGAGACCTATGAGAAAATCTGGTAGCCTCTACTACGACCGCACCGAGGTCATCAGACATCACGCGGTACGTCAAAATCTTCGTTTCCCTAGGGCACCCCTAGGCCTTAAGCAGGCCAACTTACTGACCGATTAGAAGTAGGGAATACTGCTGTCCTTTGGTGCGTGGATGTTTAATATTTCTTTTTGTCGTGTCCAGGATTTCCGGGACACATCATGCTCGCGTTTTGACCGATACCTGACGTTTGGTTATTTTCACCCCGTGATGTTCTCCGACAGCCACAGCGCCCGGCGAAATCCTTGAATCCCTACGCGGCTGCTAGGATATTTCCTAATGTCAAACCATAGTAAGTGCGTCGGTCTAGGAGTAGGGTGGAATAGTCCGGATATAATACTGAACCGCATTGCATTCTATCTATCATAATTGGTGCTTGCAAGTGCGGTTGTAATAGATATTGGATTACGGATAGGTTTACTAAGGCCCACACCACACCATCAATTCCAGGTAAACTTCTGGTATGCACTCGAGTAAGTTCTGCTGCTTCATCTTGCTTACCCTCCGATACCCTTGTTAGGAGTCGCTCCTATCTCTGGCCAATGATCACGGCGCTCGAAACCAAAAGAGAGCTCAGTTTAAATCATCTGCGGTCACTCGTTGTTTAATACCAACTATCCAGGAAACCACATGAGCCCTAATTTTGATTTCTCTAAGAGAGCGAGTCTTTTCCCGGGAAAAAGTAGTTTTAAATATTCCCGTTAGAAAACGTGTCAAGCCTAGGTAAATACACTATTCCTTCATCGCGGGCCACTGGCCACCTCGGTACGAAACTCTGTGTAGCATTCCTTGGAAATCGTTAGGCCCATAACTTTAGGGTAGGAAATGCAGAATTATGATGTCGGTCGGGTCCCAAAATGCACCATCCCAGCATTAGCATGATGGGTACCAATTTAGCGCAAACACCCACCGAAGCCAACATACTGCCTAGCTCTAGATCGAGAGGGTGACTTTGAACCAGGTTAGTCTTGATGTTATGTATTGGACCCGGGGGTGTTGCTAGTACAAAATACCCAGCCGGAGGTTGAGCTTTAAGGCTTGCCTACAGGGCTCACCCTAGACTGGGAAAAAGTCATGTCCAATACGGAGGTATAGCCTCAACGGAATGATGATAATAAGTTAATCGCTCGCTTTATATGATACAGGTACCTTTGAACTTGCAGATCACTTTTTATTACATGGTCGGAACTCTGGATACCTACTGTTAGCACTCCTACCATTTGTGTTCCCACATAAGGCGGTGACCCGATCGTTGATCTTTGGTGACTACTCAGCCCCAGGTGATTTCACGATAACCTCTACTGCAGTTACGAGTAGAGGGCTAATGGCACGGGTGCACTCAGGGGGAAGCTGTGATTCCGAAAAATCCAAGCCTCCCTGGTGTGGCGAATGTAGAAAAATAGGAGGCACCGTAGGGATGGCTGGAAGCGTAGCGTTTTATGTCATTGTATAACAAGGAAGGCGGCCATGATGATATAAGGCCCGGAGAGGTGACGGCAATGCGGTCTCGGTTAACGCGAACGCGATGTACCGGATAGATCACAAGCACACGGAAACGGTACTGAAGAAACGAAAACCTAGTCCAGAGTATCTACTTTCCTGAACGGTGGAAGAACTGACGAATCTCTATCACTTTCTAGAACTGTCAAGAAGACAACCAAACAACACAAGTCGCAATCAATTCAAGCTAACTAAACTAACTAAAGACAGGCCAAGTTCCTTTCCTCAACCCACAGACAAAACGGTCCCTCCGTTGTGCTGCTCTCACGATCCACTTCGTTGTTGTCGACCTCGCTGGTGGTGAGAAAGAAGGAAGGAAAAATTGTGTGAGAGAAAAAACCTAACTAACACAACAACCCTATCCGCCAAGCCTATCAACAGTCACACTTCAGCAATACAACAACCCTCTACCCTAAGCTTGTGATCGTGACTAGCCATTTATGAAGCAGAATTTATTCGTGAATAAGCAAGAAAAGTAAAATTTAGGAAAGCTCAATTTTAACCGTGACAGTACGGCAGTACTATGCCACATCAATCTGGATGCCCTACTAACTGGATGCTTCAAGAGTGACAATCCATGATTCTGGTTCATAGTATAGTGTTTTCCGGGGAAGTCCGCTAACGTCGTTTGAAGAGAGTACAGATTCGGTGGGGGGGTTTTCTTTTCTTTTTCGTGCCTATAGAGAATTTTTTATATTGCTCGACAGCTTGAGGTTACCTTTGTGCTATTTATCACTCGTGTTTGGCCTAGCTAAGCTTGTCTCTAGATAATATCACGTAATCAGGTATATACCAAATACAGTACCGAGTTTCATGGTGCCCAACTGGGCCTGAGGTAGAAGGCACCTTGCGGGAATGTTATCACCGGTATCGTAACTTCGGTGTTTGGGGCAGTTCAATTCCCCATTTTAGAGTTCTATGAAACAATCAACTGCATCGGAAAGCGGCTGAGATTAAAAATGGCTACTGATTTTACTGGTATGGCTCTGCGCATTGGGGAAGTACTGTAGCGACTTGGACTATTTGGACACTGTGCTATGGAGCCAGAAGTTTCATTCCTTAGAGGGTGGGCTGGGGATGTGGCGGGGGCGTGACCCCTTTCCCCCTTCCGGGGCGGGGGGGGAAAAAGTTGTCAGGCCACTGTGAAAGGAAAGCTTAGTGACATTGTAGCGGTGGGAGTGCGAAAGATTGGAAATCATAATATTTATATTTGCAACTCTTCGGATATAAAATCTATTCACCAGCGCCACGCTTCCAGGCCAAAAATGCCAAAGGCATGGTATAAGTACAAGCGCGCCGCCACTCAAGACACAAAGAGCAGGCAGTAGCAAGGAAAGTATACAGTCCATACCAAGCGAAGAAAAGACTAAAGATACAAAAGAAAGCTAGAAGGAGTGAGCCACCCATGCAGTGTTTTGATTAACATATAACTAACTCTATGTCTTGCTACCAAGCCTTCGGCCTCTGGTCATGCCCTCCTTGCACTCGTTGCAGTACCATTTTGCTATCACACCCAAGTCAGCGTAGATTCTAAGGGAACAACATCAAACCAGGATAGGGTTGGAGATACTTTTGCCCCTGGGCGCCTGGGAAAGCCCTACACAAGCAAGATGGAACCATTCCCGTGGGCAATTGTCTCCGTCGCAGGCCACCATTTCACCGTATGATATTTGTTGGCAGTAGCAATAGACTGGTTCATCTTCATCGGCATCTTCCTCTGCATCTGCATCTGCATCGTCTTCTGCTGCTGCTGGTGGCTCTTCCTCCGGTTCCTCTACTTTCATTTTGGCACTGCTCATAGCAGCAGCAGAAGAATCAGCACGTTTGCGCTGCTGTCGTTTGTTGGATGGAGGTGTTTGCACGGCGGCGGCTGGGACGCCATCAGATGTTGATGGGCGAGCCTTGACAGACGAGGATGATGGCGCGTGGTGAGACTTGTTCTTCTCTTCGGTAATCGTTGGGGGAGCAGAAGACGGGACGTTATCGTGGTCATCATGAACTGCCCGTTTGCGCTTTTTTTCTTTTTCGCCAGCTTCCAAATGTTTCTTCTCTGAGTCTTTTCTCGATAGCTCCTCCGGGCGGGGCCCCTCTGTTGTGTCCGCTACGGCGGCTTCCTTCTTCTTCTTAGGCTTCTCCGAAGGCTCGCTAACTGTGGAGCTGTTCTTTGACACCCCTAACTCTGCCGGTGGGAACATAGGGGTCTTTTCGCCCGTGCCCGACATGACAACATCTTGACTAGCAACATCTTTTACATCCTCTAGGGGCTTCCCGGCAGTGACAAGGGTATCTGGGGTAGATATGGTAAGTTTACCTGCCTTACCTGGGGCACCCCCGGACGTCTGTTTGTTTTCGTCCTTACCGGCCCCCTTCTCTTTCTCTCTCTCCTTGTCTTTATCTTTGTCCTTGTCCTTATCCTTCTTTCCAGCCTTACTGCTACTAAATGATTTAGCAGGTTCGGGAGGTCGGGAGAATAGGTTGCCATCAAGTTGTTTGTCTGAGGGTTTCCCGATCGTGGCCGAAGCAATTTCTTTCCCTAACCCCGCAGAAGTGGGGAAGGCTGAGTGGGTTGGTGAGGATGCGAGGTTAGGCGATGCCGCGGGGCCTCCCGGGTTCCTACTAAAACCAGATCATCAGCCGCTCATCCTATTTCGGAACATCCCGTCGCCTTGTGTCGCGTGATGAAGCGCGATTAAAGAGAAAAAAATACTTCAAAACATCAGACAATATGGGATAGGGGAGAGGGGAACAGAATAACCATTGACCAAGAGATCAGAGGAAAGCCAAGGGACGTGTCGGCCCCTGGCGGGGACGGCGGAGCCTCCGAGATCAAATAAAATATAAGGAGAAAAGGGAAAAAGAAGGAAAAGCTTCAATGCAATCAAGAATCACAAGATCAAGAAAGAAAACTTCCAGAAAAATCCAAATAAAAATAACGAAAACCAGGCTGACATAAGGGAGGTCAAAAATGAGGCTGAGGTCCGTGCGCGGTCTTGATAACCACCCCTTAAACACTATAAAAGCTGCCTTGGCCCCGTTTAAATTATACCGAAGAAAAGAACTCCTCCGAGACGCCCTAACAGCAGCCATAACTCCCTAACAAAAACATAATAATACATAGACTATGGATTAGACGCAAGACTGGTTGGGGGATCGCATGCTTCGGTTTGAAAGAAGATAAAGAAGGCCCTGAAAACAACTCCGGGTACTGTCTGGCTACCGAACCATAGAGTACATATAAAGAAGAATACAGCAGTTAGAAAGGAAATAAGTGAGAAATGAGGAAATAATTACCTTCGCCCTCCCCTACCCCCACCAGTCGCAGTACCTAACTTGCTCCCCCTCTTACTTCCAGCAGATGGTGTCCCTATCCTAGGACTAGAAATAGCTTTGACCGCTGGTTCCGAGGTGGGAGGCTTATCCCCTGCTGTTGCGTTCGGAGCCGTAGTTGAACCTGGTCCCTCCTTTGTATTATTATTATTGGTGGTTTTCCGCCGCTTTGGTTGTTGTGGAGGTACCACAGGACTAGACGCTGGAACCATCCCACCAGTTCCGGTTGCGGATTGATGTTCTGCCATACGTTTTGCCGAGGCCAAAGCTTCCTGCTCCTTCCGAATCTTAGAGTTTCCATGAAGCTTCTTGGCAGGCTGAGTCTGTTGAGTATTTTGCTCCCGCGTGGATTGTTCCTCTTCGTCGTTTAGAACAGCGGCGGCAGCGGCGGCGGCAGCTTTTCTTGCAAGTGCTTCGCGCCTTGTTTCTGAACGAGTGTTGGAGGTTTCTATTTCCCGTTGGTGCTGATTATGCCGTTCCTCTGCCTCTCTCTGTGCTCTTTCGGCAGCTCTAGCCTGCGCCGCAAGCGTCCCCTTCTTGACTGGATCCTTGTATGCCCAGTGCTCGGCGCTTCCCAGGCGGTACGTGTCTGGTATCTCCATCTGGACATACCCGAAAGTATGCTCAATCCGTTGAAGGTGTTTTTGTAACGCCTCGTTCGCAGTGGTGATGACGTGAATTTTCTCATCCTGGGTTTTGAGCAGCTCTGTGATCTGCGCCCGTATCTGTGCACATCTCGCTCGCCGCGTCTCCGGATGCCCAAGGATTGTTTTTGACCCCGGACCCTCGCTAGCCTGCATCGTCTCTAGATGGTGAAGCGTCTCCAACTGCTCTTCATCAGCAGTGAAGTCGTCTCTTCGCCGTTGTAGTCCCTCAAGGGTTTTTAATGCCTCGATTGCAGGGTCAACCTCGTACGGGTCTTCGGGGGCCGGTAGCGACTGGGCGGACTCAATCAACGCTCGTAGGTTGGTTTCTGGCCCACAAGCTTTCGCATCAACCTCGCGGAGTAGTGTGAAGTGCCGTATCGTCTCGGATGGTAAAGCATCTATTGCATCGGTGAATTGTGAAAGGGCGGGGTAGAATTTCGTCGGAGGCGCGTTTGAGGGTGTACTCTGGCCGTTTACCCCGTTTGTTGCCCCTCGGCCTAATTTGGAGTTAGAGGCATTCTTCCGAATAGCGCGGGCTTGACGCATAGGTTGCCTGCGTGATGTAGACGAGGGCCCAGCAGCCGTTGGAGCTGGAGGAATAGCTGGTTTAGATGTCATGGTGGAGTTTGTTTATGAATCGCCGCTGAGGACAGTCCGGAGGATCTGACGACGACGACGTGAGTGGGGAGCTGAGATCAGTGACTCACTAAATAGACAGAGCGAGATAAAATCTCGGTATCTTGCAAGGAGGTTTTCGAGGAAGGGCTAGTGGTAGTTGAAACTGTGGGAAACTGAGCAAGGGAGGGTTTGGACGCACACCGGGATTACGCTACGAGATCCTTTTGAGCACAAGTGCGCTACGAGAACATATGTTACCCGGCTGCCAAGACATTATTAGTAGAGCCGCACTCAAAAAGCTAGGTGTTGTAAAGGCATACTCAAGCACACGACGGGAGTTCCAGATCAAATCAAATAAGAGCAGATAAAACCGCTAGCATCTAAGTCAGGAAGCCTACTAAAACTCTCAGAAGAACAGTAGCCTCTAAGCCTCTAAAATCTCGTCGGCAACGGTGGGCCGAGAGCATTATCTAGGGTGTGAGGTAGTGGAAATCTGTTGAGCTTGCCGGTATGTACATATTATAACATGTATGAAGTCTCAAGATTGTGGATGGCAGTACCAGCGGCAATGCTGGCCCTCTCCACCTGCCACAGGGGCTCGAGTGATGATATATGGCTAGGATATATGGCTAGAAAAACCTTGGGTAAATAGCGGTATTGGATACCGCAGCCCGTATCCCAGCTACACCGATTATCTCCTAAGGGGGGGGGGCTCTAGGTAGCGAGGGGTTTAAGCAAGACATAGCTTGTACATACTCTGCTGCGATGCGGAATAACTTGCCCTTCTTTAGGATAGGAATTGCACAATCGGCTTAGCTGAGAGCAGTCCGCGACTTAGTAGATATATAGCTTCAAGTGATCTAGATATATTACTTGAGTCTCCGGAAACATCCTAGTATTAAACACCGGAGGTGGCAGTGCATTCTTGACCCCCATTCCTCTCCCCCCGTAGCGTTCCCGAAAGACACCCGACGCTCACCTATGGATAAGTCGTGATGAGGATTTACAGTACGGTTGGTGGCGGTGCTATGCCCAATGCAACGAAGAAGCTACGGTACCGTGAGCTTTATGAGAGAGAACATCTATTATGACTTTGTAACAACACGCCAGGTTTTAGTATCTGATACAATGTCAACCACGTATTAAAGAAAGATAGTTACCTGCAATAGAGTTTAGTGGTGGAACTAAGATCTTAGACGTGCTCACGGTACTATGTGTCGATGCATGGTAGGTAGGGCTTAAAAATGTTACTATCTTGTCCAGCTGCTCTGACTGCTTCAGACATGTTTGAACATTTGCTAGAAGTCAATCTTGAGAGATCTAACTAGGCGGCAGAAGTGGCGGACCCCTCTCAAGGCTGCAATTTCCTGCGGGTTCCGATCTCTGGCTGAAGCTCGGGATGGTCCATCGTCTGCCCTTGGGTTGCTCTGCGAGTGTGTAATTTTCGCTCAGAAGAAGCATCACTCTTAACTCTCAGGATAATGCTCCTCGGATTTTATTTTTCGGATAAAGGGTTCTTATAGAACGGTAGAGAGATTAAACCAGCTAAAGCTAAACAGATGGTCTTCTCTCTACACTAGACAAAAGTCTTGGTGAAAGCCTACTCAGCAAAGGCTCAGCGAGAATAGTACAGCACTCCCCATCGTGAAAACCCTAATACGATGCAGAGTTCCAAACTGACGGAGATGGATTAATGCCATAAATCTTAGAGGGCAGAGGCAAAAGAGATATGTAGAATCTGAGATACACTCCGTCTTCCAGAATGACACCGCCTGCCAGAATTTTAAGGGTGTTTGAGGGGCACGGTACTGTAAATGATGTTGACGGTCGAGTACTAGTAGAGTATGCTTTCTCGTGGTGTGGGGAAATTTATTCCGAGCTGCGGGGCCGTCTGGCCAATCGAGCTGCATGTCAAGTTTATCTATCATCCCTGCATTCTTTGCTCGCCCGGTCCCACTGTCCCACAAGCCGAGATTTCTCAGGATCCCTGCACTCACACGTACCGTAAATTCTGGGTAAACTCAACCCGCCGCCATGCTTCTTAAGGCAGCCACTATTCCTCTCAAAGACTAACCCCTTGGCGAATTCGCTCTTCCGGGGATAGTAACTACCATACTGGGAAAGGTGGCGGGTCGAGTTTACCCAGAATCTACGGTATCGCTGGACACCGGAATCACTAGGGCAGCATTCGGGCAGCATTACAGTGACGATCAAGAAAGGGCTTATAAATAAGCTCTACGACACAAGGCTAAGAGGGTGTTTGGCCTGCCAATTATGATTTGAAATCGTGATTTAAGATCTGAGTCTTGTTGCCAAGATCTGATCTCAAATCATGATTCTGAATCATAATTGGTAGGCCAAACACCACCTCCGGTAAGTGATAGAAAGGAATCCTTTGATATTTTCGAATGAGCTATTGCTTGGAACCTGTGGCGCTCCATGCTGTTGCTGCTGCTTTGAAATCTCTTGGGGAGGGAGCAGCCCCAACCTGGTGGATTTCAAATACGTTTTGTTCAGGGTTGGGTTTGAAGGCCTATTTTGTTGCATGTGGTAGTATGCTTCGAGTGGTCCACAACGTACCGTATATGATACCACAAATCCAACGATTATCAAATTCTATCATTCACCACCCCGAACGCAGAGAAAATCTATGCACTAAAGAGAAGGTGAAGGAGAATGGGATTTCGCCTTTTTCTTTAGTAATTGGGGTATCACTAGTTATGCAATTGGCTTTGAAAATTCATATTCCCGGTGAGAGGAATAGAAGTATGCTATGTCACCCACACCTTGCACTTACTAATGGTGATAGTAGTTTGATGTCTGCAGAGTTTTTATTATTAGTTAAGGAAATTGTTGGTATGATATATGCCGGTATTTACATTAGTCTTTGAATTCCTGGATGGCGGGAAACTGGGTTGCCTGACATCACACAGATATATAGATAAGCAATATTCTCAGTCAAGATTAACAATTCGTTTCTTATTCCTCCCTATTGTTTAATATTCTTCTAAGGCACCCTCGTATTCGCCTGGCCAGTCTTCCTTAGGACCGACCACTAGCGGGCCTGCAATCCGGTCATATCATATATTCGATTCAAACAAGTTATAGCACGGAACCTGAATTTTGATGTTATGATGAAGCTGCTCGCCTTGATGTGAGAATCCAGTTTGGGATTGTGGATTATTTTGCTGATCACGATTATGACTGATGACTTTCGTAAAATTGTTATTGTTGATTTGTTTTGAGCAAAGAGTGTTATTTGCGCCCTTCGTGTCATATCCTACCTTCGGGTGCCTGTCGGGATTTTCCCGCAGATACGGATGAATCCAAGGATTGGCGAAAGGAGGCTAGGAAAAAAGATCCACCGGTACAATTGAATGATTACTAAATATCGGTGTGCCGGCCGATAGCGAGCTTAAATTTTACTGTACGAGTATTGCTGAGGCACACATAGCACCTCGGGTGCTGCCAGCGTTCTGAGTGCAGTAAATTAAGTATTTAAAACACCACTTACTCCGCTCCTTCATGGGATAGTCCTTGAATTCAACACATATCTTTTCTTCCATAACTTACCTCGCCAAAACGCAAAGATCTCAGCTATGGAAAACGTAATCACTGAACCCTACAAATATCATTCCAGCGGCCGACCGCTAAACGTCGATATCGCCCTCCCGCCAAACCATTCTTCGAGTAAGAAATACCAAACCCTCATATGCTATCACGGCGGTGGCCTTGTTTGCGGCAGTCGACAGACATTTATCCCCTTGTATCTTGCAAGCAAGATTCGTGGGTTAGGATGGATTGTCATTTTTCCGGACTATCAGTTCCTTCCTGAAGCAACTGGCTGGGACATCCGACAAGACGTGCTTGACCTTGAACAATGGATTCTGAAAGAGCAGGATACCTGGGGAATTGACGTTGACAATATTGCCCTAAGTGGGGCAAGCGCTGGTAAGCGACTCATTCTTAGAATATTTATTCTTCCCTAATGATATCAACGGCCGTTAGGTGGCTACCTCGGCGCCCTTACCGCCATCACATGGAAAACCATTAGACCACAGGCTTTCGCTAGTGTCTACGGAATGGCGGACATCACCAGCGACTGGTACAGCGCAAAGAAGCAGCCAGGACTTATGATCATGGGAGTCCCAGTCGACACGATCCAAGAGGAAAAATATCAGAAACACTACGAGAGCGATTATGAAGTTGTCTGGGATGACAGCCTGACCAGAGACGATAGAACGCCGATGTTCATGTTATTTATTCGAGAAGGTAAATCTTGGTCTCTTTTTGGCCGTCCCCTGAGTGCTACTGTATAGCTTATCGATCTTCGCAGGGATCTACCCGAAATCGCTCTACGGTCGCCTACCGGGCAAGAATGACGGCGGGGACTTGGATGATTCACATCTTCAGCCATTGAACCGCATTGATTCCTCTTTCCCGAAAACAATTGCGATACACGGTGAAGAAGACTCAGCCGTTAAGGTCTCAGACTCATATAACCTCGTCGATAGGGTTCGCAAGGCCGGAGTGAAAAGCGAGATTATTGTTATCAAGGGTGCGGAACACGGGCTCGCCCCTGAAGCTATGCATGATCAGGAGTGGAGCAATGTGGTGGACTTTTTGCAGAAGGCTACAAAGACTCGGGATTGACTGGATAGGCTTAAAAACGTGTTGAAGGGATGAGAGTATTATATATCGAGCTGTGTTGTTTCATGCCTTAGAGGCTCTACACATTGTATGATTATATATCTCGATCATTTTTTCTCAAGTAATGACCCTTGGTCCACACTTTTGCCCTCCGGTCGCATACCTCAAACATTGTCCTACTTGCGAGATCTTCCTGCAGGATTCAACGCCCCGTTCCCTTCCGCTGCAAGAATTTGAAATTAGCCCGTAGTTACACGAGTGAGCTACATGTACTCGAGTACCACAACCCCGGATAACCCGCCTTACGGAAAAATTAATTTTCTCCGGAGTGTTGCGTTTCGGCGTGGTAACTAACTTAGTGACTTGTGTTATCACCGACTGTAACTATGCAAAACCAGTGGTCAACCCAGAGTTTCAGATTTCCTAAACACTTCTCGGGGTTCAGTTTAGGGGGAAATGTATTAAGGAGGTACCGGCAGGCAGGATGATTCCAATAGCGCTGGGAGCTGTCTCCATTGTTTGGTTTTCCAGGAGCTTGGCGCAGTTTGCTGTGGTAGGTTAGTACTAATTCCGAGTTTGGTGGCCAGGGTGCCCTGGAGAGTTCAGTGTTCACACTGTACTAGTACAGCAGGGGATCACCGGAACATGATACTGGAGGATCAGAAGATTTTGCGCCCCGCTGGGACCCGGTTTCTGATTCTAAGCTGGAGCGGCACCCTCTTATCAAGCATTGCCGCGGACCAGCTCCAGACTGCCTTGCGGGTTAGTCCTGAAGCTTTAACCTATGCACAATGGACTTTGGTTGGCTGAGAAGGGTCTCATAGGTGTGCGCATTACAGACATACTTGTACGGACTCCGAGGGCTGTTCGCTATGGCCGAGTGAAGATCTATGGGTCTTAATTTGGCTGGCAGGAGGGGAGATAGGACTAGCCCTGAGCCAGAAAGATCACTTCATGTCTTGAATTTCAGTACGATACTCGAGTACTTGAGACACCCTCGCCGCCTTTGTTCCGAGCACTCGGGCCCCGAACACGGCCCCCAACCTGTGCGTTGGCTGAACCCAGAGTCCGCAGCTATTCCCTATAATAGTACACCCATCATCACCACCGCACCTGGAGGTCGAGTCCTTGATTGCCAGCTTGCCCTCCCCTTGCCTCTAAGAGTATTCGTAAAGTATCACGTATAAAGGCTGCAGGGTTCGAGTGCCATAAAATACTTCTCTGGTTGTTAGAGAAATTACTGGGTTGGAATGTTGAAGCAGTAATCGATTTGAATCAGGCTTGTTCTGGTAGGCTATGGTCCCCCTTTTGCCCATTCATCTCTTTCCGGCTTATGCCCTTGCAAACTTAGACTCATTGGCGACGCTGTGCAATAGATGGTGGGTAGGAGGGGAGTAGGAGAGATTTGATGCTGGGGCAAATATTTCGAGCTAGAAATCCCTACCAACGCAAGTGGCCCGCGGCAAACTTGGAAGATCAAGAAAGGTGGAACAATGGGAAAGGGATTTATTGGGAAGGGTGAATAACTGGTTTCTGGTAGCTTTATTTTCAAACTCTCCAAACAGCCCATTCCAATACTGACCCGAGATCTTTGCGCTAGGCAATGGGTGATTTATCTGGCTATCGAGTGACGAAGAATGATTGATACTAGTACTATGGGGGATGGGAGCTTATGGGCCTTTGCCAATACATTCACCTATATGTCGTAGTAGTAGTTATTATTTTATTTAAATCAGGTAGCTGTCGTCAGAAGTGTTTGTGGGGGGGGTATTGTGGATAATGGCGGTTTCTCACCCGCCCCCAAGAGGAAACAAAGACGGGAGCAGACGACGAAGGAGATCCTCCCTGGAGAGAAGGAGGAAGTGGGCACGAGCACGGCTACGGCGTTAATTGATTTTTTCTCTTTTTCCTTCCTTCCTGTTCTTCCCCTTGTGCGAATACGTCCCGAGCGTGGACCTTCGACCAAAAGGAACACGGATACCGGTACCCATCTGACCGTGTACGGGAGCGCCGATTGCCTATATTCCCTATTGGTAACTGCCAGTAAGTAAAGCTTACCTAGTAGCTCCCTTCTCTTCCCCGGCCCGGTATCGTTCTTCCAGTATCATACCGTGGAAACTCGAATATTGTAATTGAACCGTGTGCTATGTGGTTAGGCTTTCCTCTCTCAGTGAGGTCAGTGCTTTTTGCCCCCTCTCTAAAGGAGGGAATTTTGGACCTCATAGCACGCAGTGAAGGGCTAGGGTGATTTGATAGGGTGGTTAGCAGTCTCATGGCCGTTTTGGGACGACTGGAAAAACATATCATACTCTAGTAAACAGCTTGGAGCGCAGAATTTCTGCACAAAAGGCGTCCCTCATGTTTTCTTAACTTAGACAAGTGCAATCACAACCACCGTCAACTCAATTGGGTTCGGCTTCACCTCGTTTTGCTCGCTTCTTGTCTGTTACGCTGCACCTCTTTGGATCTATTTAATTTTTCTTTCTCCTTCCTCAGGTTTATCAAGTCAGTCACAGAGCGATATTTGGGGCGCCAGGCAACTCGGTCGAAAAACCATCCCCCCAGGTCAAGCCAATAGACCCCCCACAACGGTTCAATTAGTGGAGTTTTTTACGGTATCAGATAAATAGGGTTAGGTTTTCCGGCCACCTATCTCTCATCATCCGGGTAACCAAACTTCACAACTGTCCACTTCAAAAGGCCACTCTGCACAAACTAGCCAGTAAGCTAGATAAATTCGCTAGCTTGCTCACCCTGATGTCTCGAGGACTCAACAATGGCGCAATCCCTCAAGAACCTAAAGCAAGACTTCGTCTCAAACCTTACCGGCGGAACAATCAATGAAATAAACCTCGTGACAGCGGTTGCGCCAGTAATCCCCCCTGACGGCCTCGTGCAGCTTGTGTCTTGGCTAATGGCAGTTATCTAATTTATAGGCAACGTATATCCTCTATGCTGCGCTGCAAACACGGTTAGGATTTTTTAAATCTTATGGACCACTACAATTCGTCGCAGATTTCCTACTGAGCGCTGTAGCGATATTGTTCTCTATAACATTATACTCGTCCTTTCCGCTGTTATTAAACCTACTTATCCTATCCCCGGCAATCCTATTACACCTCAGCCAACCGCGAAACACAAAGCGTCCGGCGAAGCCAAAGTCGCAAAATGTCGAGAAGGGAGCCAACTCAACACCGAATTTTCCCAAAAAGGCATTCTTGACGGTGTATAGAGGCAGCATGATGGTAGTCACATGTTGCGCAATCTTAGCGGTGGACTTCAGAGTCTTCCCGCGAAGGTTCGCAAAAGTGGAGAACTGGGGCACTTCGTTGATGGATATTGGTGTTGGGTCGTTTGTATTTTCTGGTGGGATGATGAGCGCGAAGTCGGTAATTAGAAGCTACCTTGAGAAGCGCGCTTCGGAACCATTAGGAGCGAGGCTGAAGAGTGCCATGAGAGCGTCGTTGCCGTTGCTAGTGCTAGGGATCGTTAGGTTGATTATGGTCAAGGGTGTGGATTACGCCGAGCACATTACCGAGTACGGGGTTCATTGGAACTTCTTTTTCACGCTTGGGTTCTTGCCGCCATTGTTGGCCATTTTTGAGTCGGTTTCGCCCGCGGCCTCTAAAATGGGGATTAGTCCTACCTTTGTGTATACCCTCCTGAGTTTGGTGACTGCGGTCGGGTATCAGGTTGTTCTTGAGATGACCGGACTGAAGGCGTTTGTCCTTGTCGGAGACAGGAACAAATACGGCTTGATATCGCAAAACAAAGAAGGAATTAGCAGTTTCGCCGGGTACCTCTCTATCTTCCTGGCAGGGATGGCCACTGGGATGTATACCCTTCCCCGAGACACCCAATCTCAGCGCTTTGGTCTTTTGAAGAAGCTCACGGGGTGGAGTCTCTTTTGGACGGTGTCGTTCATGATTACCAAAGAGCGCTGGGGCTTCGACATTGCCGTCTCCAGACGTTTAGCAAACCTCCCATATATCCTCTGGGTTGCCTCATTCAACACCGCGCAAATATCAGCCTTTTATCTTGTTGAAAGGGGATATTTCTACGGGTCCGAGTATAGCGTTGCTGTGCCCAAAGTCTTAGAAGCATTCAACAGGAACGGATTGGCGATTTTCTTAGTGGTGAGTTATCCTTGCGGGTTCCTGGACTGTGAGATTCTAATGGTTTATAGGCGAATCTTTTGACGGGGTTGGTTAATATTTCGATCAATACCTTGGAGTGCGGGAGGGTACTTGCTGTGGGTGTGCTTACATTTTACATACTTGTGTTGACGTTGTTGGCGGTGGGGTTGGATTATAAAAGCCTCAGCATTAAGTTATAACTTAAGTTAATTGTATCCTAGAATACCAAACTACTGTTCCTGTTTTGACCAATTGATAGAGCTTAGAACGTACTACATTTCTGTTTGCTGGCCGCTAGTATCAAGCTCGATTTTAGTTCACCGCAAAAATGCCCTTCCTGATGCCCATGGAATAAGATCAGAACTATAGTTAGATCTTAAACGCGAACAGTTACCAAAAGCTCTAAATTCGTTAGGATACAGAGTCTAGTCCTTTGAAGTCAACGGATCCCCAAATTAGTACAACAGGGGGACATGCCGACTTGAGCGGCGACGCTACCGGCGATGGGCACAAAATCAAGGATTCGCATATATGGGCGCACCGCTTTCCCCAAGGGTATATATAGGGTGACCGCCCTCCAGATACCTCCCGGATGCCCCCCAATTCGTTTTATTCCTTTACTATTTCTGCACTTGCTACTTGTAAGGTCACTAGAAATTGAGACTAGATAAACTAGAAGGGTGTGCGCAAAGGTGAGCCCCGAGTGATTCCCAATGAATATGTGCAACACGGCCTAAGGGAAAGGTTACTGCGGGAGCCCCTGGCTAACCCGCTTGGTCGTAGCGCTGGGCAGATATTCAGGAATGCCTTTCGAGAGTCGAGTTGGCAATGCAACCGGATGAGACCTGCTTGTCCTCCGACGCTCCAGAGTTTCCCGACCTCCTTGTTACATAGCTGGGTCCTTCCTGGATGATATGCCGCACAGAAGAGCAAAACTGAACATAGGGCTTTGGGACCTGCTAGCTTAGTTGTTAGAACAAGGCAAAAATCACCTGTCGACAACACCAATTAGATCCTTTAAAGCTTTAGAAAGAGGGTCTCCGTCAGGGTAGGCGGTACCAACAGGTGGTATGTCGGAAACCTTCCTGGTGAGCCCGTTCACCCCAAAGATGCTGAATGGTTATTACTATTATAGCAACTATTAATGCATGTGGTGGCTTCAAGAAATGCCCCATCCTAATATTTCGCCCGGACACAGCAGGATTCCTCGAGATTAACGTATGATACTGGAGCTAATAGAGTGCCTTGATGGAAATCAGACCACCCTACCATTTGTTTTTGAATTATTGCCATTTACCTGGACATCTAGGCCCCCCTCCGTTCGGCTTTCCCTTGGCACCCGGACGTTTGGACTCACCGATGTTTGGGATGAACCTTTCCAAGTATTTGGGAGAGTTATTGAAGCCTGGAAAACCTCCTCCCCGGATTCCATACGATCCTCCACAGAGACAGTGGTGATCTCCAGTCTTGAACGACCTCCCCGAGTACTAGAGGTGTCAAATAGGCGTGGGGAATCTATAGTAACCCATCTAAAAAAGCCTACCTTTTAACTTATACAACCTTCTCTACCATTTCTATTGGCTTCTCCCAGCTTTTTCAACAATACATAATCGTGGGGGCCACTCGTGCCGGAGCCCGTCTGAGGTTACTAGCCTAGATTACTGAGGTCTCGGTGTTCCTGAATATGTACAGTACGAGTACCAGCAGTTTGGGAATATTGCCGAGAGCCACGAGTACTGTACAGTACCATACGTTACTGCGAATCCAATCGAGGCTAAGTTATAATATAAGTTAAGATCAACAGTGGTACAAACTTTCCCCGCAAATTCGCCTAATATACTAACCCTATCAAGAAGGCACCCGAGGGGGGCTACAGTTCCTGCATAAGGTTTATCCAAGAGTGCTGATCCTACCGCACCCACCCATCGGGAAACCAGGAAACAATTTTTACTACAACAGGGGAATCGTTTTTACGGGTTTGGAGGGCAAGAGCGAACCCATTCTAGAGTAATATTTATCATAAACACCCCAAGGAGCAGGATCTTTGGAAAAATCGACAGCGACCGCGGGGGTGTGAGATCCTATGAATTATGCAACCAATATTCTTGACGGTGTGAAAAAAGAGTCCTACAAAAGCTAGACCGAGCAGTATGGTGCAGCACCGGCCCTCTTCACCGCAACACTAGAGAGGCAAGCTCCATCGAAAGTCACTCCCTCAAGTTGAGACTAATATTGAGAAAGGGGAGCTTTTCCCACCGCAGACCTGCGGGCAGAATGCTATACAACCCTAGAGAAAAAAAGTGCCATAATAATGCTTTCCAAAGATGAACGCCAGTACAACATTCCTCAAAGCGAAATACCAGAACACTAGTCAGGCATGGCTGCTATACTACTGTTCACCCAAGTTCCCCATGACATGGTGTACCGCTTCCCCAAGCCGAGGGATTTTCGGAAATACATGGTTGATGCTTTCTCGGCTTCTTCCCTCCTGTCTTATCACGTACACCGAATCCGGCAGAACTGCTAATGGATCTCCTGAATATCGCTTACGGGACCAAGTTATGTGACCTAAGATCAATTATTTCCCACCTTCCCAGGGCCAGACTATTGGGGTTTTCACACTTTTGGGCGGCTGGGACTTGCAAAATCCGAGGATTTCCCAGCGACAGAAGTGAAGTTTTCTGCCAAGTGCGGGGCATGGTATTCTGACCGATGGCATATGGTGGCAGAGAGCCGGGGCTTCGGCAAGTAGGGTGGGCGGCGGTGGGCCCATATTATACTAGGAACGGTCCGCATTCCAACTGGCGGATGCGGGTATCCACAGATTCTTGTTCTCGATCCCTTCTCTCCCTCCTTCCGAGTTGATTAACACACGTCAAGAACCGGATATTGCCCCGGTATTCCATATACCATGACGGTCTTCCCACCAGGGTCTCAGAGTGATCGATTTGGATGACTCAGGCGGTGGATATCCCACATGTTTCTACCATCTCCCCGCCTCCGTAGCATCCTGCCAACAGCTAGTATCTCGGGAATTTGCGGGTAGATGTTTAGTTCCCAGTTTAAACTTGGCAGGCTAATGCCCCTGCTCATTTAGACTCTTGGATCATTCACGAAACATCATTGAAGTTACTACGGCCGGGAGTGTGAAGGGTGGGATAGAGATGAGGAGCGCGACTAAGAGTGTTACGTCCACGGTTACAGGAGATATCTAGACAACCGCGAAGACGAACTTGGCGACGGGTATTAAGTTTCACCAATGGAAGTCCGAGATGTATAGAACACCTACCCTACAACCCCACCGAGCACTATCCATCCAGAACGCGGCCGCTAGTGATACCGGGAAGGACACGAGTGGGTAGAGTGCTCTGAGCTCAATGCATTATAGTAGAAAGGTGTACCTCCCTCTCTCCTCCCTCCTTCCCCTCCTCACCCCCTTTATGCCCCCTAAATCATGGATAGTCACTCGCAGATACTCAGCACACACCCCCGCCACATGCTTCATAGCTAAAGAAACCATCAAGGACACGACCCTAACGAACGTCTACATGAGGGAGCTGAAAGTGGTGTTCCCTAAGTCTCCAAAAAAAACGAGCAGACTCGCCCCACACGATCCGGTCCGGAAGGGATTCCTCCCTAATCCCAATACTCTACAAGTGATGTCGACCCGGATTTCAGTAACGGGACTCATAGCACGTTTCCTCCATCTCCGAAAAGGAGGTAGATAATACGTGCTGGGGATAATACACTGAAAAGAGCAGACGGCCACTGCTTCCACCACAGCCACCCATTTTTACCCAGCAGCGGTACTCGAACATTCAGACTTCAACTTCTAACTAGTGAGAGCAGAGGCCACGGCAGTTCTCTCATCCGCGGTAAGAGCTCCTCGACTAATCTATGATAAATACGATATCTCCCCCACTGGCAGCACTACCAATACATACTAACGCGCCCTAGTTCGTAACCCCGCAAGAACGACCCCATATGCTCAATATACTAGCTCCACGAACACAGCTGGGCGTAAGGAACCTTCCCATCACGGGACGGCAAAGACCAAGAATTCATCTAGGAGGACTACACCGCAAGCTGCGTCCTCGATTTCCAGGGAACAGTAACTAGCCATGCAACCCACTCCCCTCCCTCCCTCGCCGTAGAAATGCTAGCAGCAGAAGGCCGAAGCATAAATTCCGAGTTCCTCCCAGAAAGCACAAACATGAGCCGCCCGGCAAGTCTCATCAAGTCACCAGAAGCCTGCTCAAGAATAGAGCTGACTACGCCACGTATTTCAGGCACAACTGGGAGCATACTCATGGGATTCGGATGATACCCCCTGTCTCTTGCGCTGCCGTACGTTTGGAGCGTAAGATCTGTGCGTTTGGAGTTGACAATGCCTGGTGATGATGGGTTCATCGACGGGGTTTCTCGAGGGCGAAGGGGGTTGCTTGCGACAACTAACAAGGAGATTGCCGATCGGAAGCCTGCCTGGGATTTTCCTACACAGCGGGTTTGATAATAGTTAGCTGAATGACGGGACAAGTAAGAGTTTAATAGTATTATAACCTATTATCATGTGCAACCCATCCTTATCGCTAGGGTTAGGTTTCTTTCCCTCAATGGGAAAATAAAAATTGAAACAAAAAACATTAGCAGGATTTGAACCTCTGCTCTGGAAGGAAACAGATTTCTTGTCTGTTGCGGAAGGGAACAGATTTCTTGTCTGTTGCCCTAACCCCTCGGCCACAAGGTCTTATTTATTGTATGTTGACGGCTAATTGAAAACCGGAAACTAGGGTATCCTGGACCCGGATAGCCCAACACCAAGAACCCGCAAAAACCCGCAGAGCAGCCAGGTCTTGATATATTATTAGCATGATGAAAAAGCGAAAATAGAACCTATGATAATAAGAAATGATGTTTCTTTCTCAAGGAATCTGTCCCTGGAGTACTGTATGACCTTGAACCTCCCGCCGCATGGCACAAGTATTGTTATAAGATGACCCATAATATACTTTCCACATACTGTGATCGCCCGATTGCATTCTGATTCAGCACGAGTAGTTTCCGATTTTTAATATATGACACCTTGGTGGACTGCAGGTATAGCTAGGGGTTAGGACCCACTTGTGAAAAGTTGGGACGGAGAGGAAAGAGGGTTTGGCGGACTGGCTTGACTTGCTAATAATTTCATTTGCACACTTTTTCATTTTGCTTGTCGCTCGTCAAGTTTTCGCCTTCCTTCTGGTAGGGCAATCTATGATTTGCATTGCATTGCACTTGATCGATTGATAGTAATTGATGAGCTCACTTTATATAAGAATTTGCATCCACGCTATGCACCACGTCCAAAGAAAGACCGACCGCAACGGAAGGATTTGTCGTGCCTGCCATGCCAGGCGGGAGGGAGAGAGAAAACGAGCAAAGGCTAGGAGTGTAACATTGGCATCCAAACGATAATTGATATGAAAAACAAAGAAGGCAAGAGAGAAAAAGAACCGGTTAACAATGACAATAACGGGAAAATAATGAACGCGATTTACATAACACTAGCCCTCCACCTCTCCACCACCTCCCGCTGTTTAGGATCAAGAATAGCCTCCCCAGTCCCGCCCATATTCATCGGCACAGGCATTTGCATCGGCATCTGCATAGGCATTCCCCGGCCCATCTGCATATTGTACTGGCTACCTATCAACCCGCCCATTTGCGGTTGTGGTTGCATATACCCCGCGTTGCCACCCGCCTGGGAGTAGTGGCTTTGGGGGCGGTTGTTGGCACGGTGGAGGAGATCCATCATGTTCCGTCTATTACGGACTTCCTGTTGCAGGAGCGAACTCTCGCGCTTAGTCGCTTCTTGTTGCTGTAAGCGTCTCCTACGTTGAGCGAGGGTTTCCTCCTCGACCGGGGGTGCCCGCTCTTGCTTGGCGGCAGAACTATTTCCCTCGCTTGGACTGGCAAACTCCATCCCTAGGCTACCAGTACCAAACTCCTTTTTCTCCTTGAGACGTTTCATTCGGTCTTTCAGTGTCTCTCCTTCAACTTCCTCGTGTGCATCCGCTGCGCTAGCTTCTGACCCCCCACCTAGGCCGGGCACGTCAAGGAATATCTTTGGCTGAGGTTGCGCTGCGTGTCCGTTTTGTCCTCGGAGACGTTCCCGGCGTTTGCTAAGTGGTTCTGCATCTTCCATTTCTTTCTTCATCAGAAGGCCAAGCGGGACCTCATCATCACGACGCTTCTGTGCACTAGGAGCTACTGCGTAGAGCAATCCAAGAGGGACATCAGCATCTTGGTCATCATCCTCATCCCCATCACCATGCTCCTCCCATGCCAAGTGGGTCTTTTTCTTCGATCTTGCCTCCTTCTGTACTTGTGCCACGGCGTCAAGCTGAAGAAGGGTGCTACGGATACCGCCCGGAAAGGCACTGGCCGCCGTTCGAGTTCGAAGCCGTTGTTGAGCTTTGCGAGATTCGAGCTCGGCGAGTAAGGTTGTAGGCAGGCCATCCGAATCGGGCTGTGGTCCAAAGTCCTCTGATAGCCCAGAGTACCGACGTTGATTACCGGCATCGTGATACTCGTTGGTTTCGGGGTTAAGATGGCTCCGAGCATCTTGGTGGGTTTCATCTTCCATAGAAGACCTAGGGCTCTCTCCAGGATGTAGCTTAACAGTTATAGCCACACTATTACGATAATCGTTGTTCGGCCCACTGCTAAGATGCATGGAAGATCTATTCTTGTTCGGTCTGTACGGCACAGCCCCACCGGTAATCGGGTGATCGGTGAATGCAGCTGGAGGAGCCTTTGCCGAAGCATCGAGAATGCCATCAAGGGTAGCAACTGCGGAATCCTCTTTGACTTCAATTTGGGGAATTGCTTGAGTATCGAAGAATTGAGAAGCTCGCAGGGCTGGAGGGAGATTAGCTATTGAACGGCGGTTGGCAGCTTGATCCAAGGCGGCAACCGAGCGACGGTGAATGTCTTTGTCGGGAGTGGGACCTGGTGCTCCTTCTCCGGGATAAGCCGCCGAACGACGGCTCATGCCCTTGTCCGGAGTGGGACCTGTTGCTCCTGTTCCGGGATAAGCCACCGAACGACGGTTACTGGTGAGGTCGACATTATCAGGAATATGGCGGGAATGTCTATTATTTGCAGCTGGTTTAGGCTTAGATAGCGTAGGGGGAAGATTTAGCATTGCAGGAACCGGAGCCGGGTAGAACACCAGGTTCGATGAACCTTGGGAATTGGAATGTGAATGTGGTGAGGTTGGGTGGATCGAGTGTTGACTCGGACGTTGTCTATGCTGCGGAGGGCGTGGCGGAGGTGCTACCGAAAACTGATTACTCGGGTGATCTAAATTAAAATGGACTCCGTCGAAATCCTCAAATAAATCACCAATATTAGTTGCAGATGTTGCGGGCCTGTACTCGCGCTGCTCTCTTGCGTGGTCAACCTTTGGAGGGGGTGGAAGCTCCGGATAAGACTGTGAATGACGAAAAGCTGGGTGAACGTCCTCCGGCGACGTGAAGCCAAAGGCCTGATCTTCAGGATCCAGGATGCTTGTGGACACTGGCAGAGGAGGTAATTGATGGGAAGAACGACTCGCCCTTGGGCTATGGCGTTGGTAGGGGGGGTGGGCCTCCCTAGCCGTTTGAGGGTCTGAGACATCCCCCCCTTGCCGAGAACCAATATCCGCACGGCCATCCAAATGCAATTCAAGTCTCAAGTTATGTTCCGCGATCTCTAATTCCGTCCGTTGGTCGCCGCCGTTGAATGAGGGAGTGGCCCCTTGCGGTGTGGAATCGGATCTTGAACGAGAGGAGTTTAACACGTGAACTCCAGAGCCAACGCTGCCCTCTCTGCCCATTCCACTAAAACTTTCGTCCACCTCCCTGTTCATATCTCTACTATCTCTCTCGCCATTAGCCCTTCTGCTATCCCCAGTAGCATCGTTCCCCTGAGCCTGCCCCCCGCCCGTCAAAGCACCCTCCTCATCCGAGCTATCACCGACCATTTCGTAAGATGTACCCGAACGAATGCTGGATTTGACCATAGACATCACCCGATCGGTTGGCGAATGTTCCGTTTGGGCGGGTCGATATTCGGGGTCGAGAGAAAGGGAGGAGGCTTCAATGTTCAGGAATTGTAGTTGAGATGGCCGATAGGAGGCATCAGAGGAAATGGAGGAAGCAATACTACTCCTCCTACGGTAGGAAGTCGTCTGGGAAATAGCGGAATAAGACATCCCCACTGGTGGGGTAAGCGGGTTTCCTAAATCGGGCCGGTAAAAAAATTTCTTTTTTTTCTCCTTCTTCTTCCTTCCCCTTTTCTCTAACCAGTAAGCGATGTTCAAGCTGCCAAGAAGGGAGAACTTATAAGGGTCAATACAATAAAATGGATTGGTGAAAGAGCTACAACACGATGGTTTGGGAAAGCAGAGGGGTGGGGATGCAGAATAATTCTTTCCGAGAAAAAGGGGGGAATTTAAATGCTTGGGCGGAGCAGAGACGGGTAAAGAGATGATGGCGGTAATGATGATGATGATGATGGTGATGGTGGTGATGATGAGGATGAAGATGAGAGGGTGAGAGAGGAAATATAAAGCCCAACTGTCGGGAGTTGAAGTTTGCTAGCTGGTCGGGTGGTCAAAGAATTCAATTTCTGTCAAACTCCTGCCTCGTCCGTTCGTCGCGCCTGGGTGTGGCGCGTCAGGAGTTAGCGGCAATTGAACCCGTAACTCAAAGGGCATGTGCTTTGTTGATGCCCTGCAATATCCATCAGTTATCGTGAGAATCATATAAACGGAGGCATCACAGCGAGAGAAGAGTAAAACGGTTAGTCTTTGAAGGACATGATGAAGCGGGGGTCCTCTCTCCTTTTCTGGCTCCAGCTTGCACTGCACTTTCTTTACTTTTTTCTATTGTTTTGTACTCCCTTTTCCTTCCCCTCGGTGGACCAAATCTAGTCTTCCGTTTAAGCACTTGAGGTACGAGTAGAGTTCTCACCTCGCTTACTGTACCAGTGCTATGCTTCAGGCATGTCTCATACCAAGCCTCCCGGGGGGCAATTACAACAGGCAATCATTTCCCTGCGATTGGGAGAGGAAAAGAAGACTCTTATTATTATCCTAGTTCCGGGAGGTGTTTAATATCGGCATCTGATATCAACAGCATGAGGACCAACTTTGCCGAGATAAAAGGTCTCAGCATGAACTGTGTGGTGGTTCAGAGCTGAGAAATGGTGATGATACTGATCTTGACTCTGGCTCAGGAATCTTCCGTTGTCATGACACTAATGAAGGTGTCTATTGGCTACAATAGATGTGATCAGAAATGGTTTGCGATGTTTCACTCGAAGGCGAGTACGGTACTCGAGTAATTGACAAAATTAAAAGTCTACGGAAATCTTGGCGCCAAGTGTCCACGCAAAATGTGAGGATGAAATTGTGAAGTCGCTGGATATTATCATCCAGTGTATGGCCGCCAACAGGGGAAACAAGTTTCAAGCATGAATTATTTGTACTTTAGATAGTTCCTTATCTTTCATTTCTATCTTCTTTTAATTATACACCTTATATCGTCCTGTTCTTTTCTCTTCGCTCATCGCTTCGCCATTTCTTTCCCTGCCATTCCTAATATCTTGGCGCCAAGATTTCCGTAGACTTTTGATTTTGTCAAGTACAGTACAATGTGTGCAGGCTTCCCGCAAATGCGTCCAAAACAGGCAGAATCGCTCCATTTCTGGCCGATTCCTAGACCCGAAAAGAGTACCCAGTCATCCTTAATCCCTTTCTCCTAGACGCCCCTGCACGCCCCGGGTGAACAAACACCAACACGAGATCACAGGTACAAGGTACAAGGGACCGGCATTTAGCGATCGCACACACTAAAAAAGGATAGTGAACAGTGAGAGGAAGAGCGGACAATAAACTGAACAAGATGGGGTAAGAGAGTAATTTGTCGAGCCACACCATGGTGTTTTAGTTGATGGTTGTAACCAGTATAAACCTCACGATATGTGGAGCAAGTCACGCAATCTGAACCATATAGGAGTTTGAAAGCCATGTTAGATAACTCCAAGTGTATGATAGAAAATAGCCATTTGGGAAAAAAATGGCCGGTAATCTGAAAAATATTAGCTTTATGGAAAGGTAGAAATCTTCTATAAAGTGTTAGCAAAACAGCGTATTTTAGATAGTTTTATCTGAGTTTCAAGCACTTCAAACTCTTCTAAGATTTTTGCAATGCAAATCAGACTTTCTCTCCAGTCTAAAATCAGATCACTTCGTACTTTGGCCCTATGGCCCTTTCGGCGCATTGCAGAGACTGTTCAAGTGCCTGTTAGTACTGTATTTGCTGTCTGCGCCCAGCCCAATACCCCTCCTGAATATCTGTAACATGTGTACATGTTCCGGTAACGGTACACAGGAACGGGCAGTGCAGGATCTCCTATGTTTAGGTGATTTATATTTGGTTTATTTGATTTGATTTCAGCTCCGCCACTGTCTCTGAGTCAGAT